>TARA_R110001606_G_scaffold175299_2_pt1 | contig 17382 bp, 9 predicted proteins | sample TARA_R110001606 | Tara Oceans TARA_R110001606 (sample SAMEA4398315) | marine metagenome | biome: Polar Biome; feature: [SRF] surface water layer (ENVO:00010504); material: water (ENVO:00002006), including particulate matter (ENVO:01000060) such as... | depth 5 m | reverse complement strand
GGTGTCCTTGTCGGTGTCCTTGTCGGTGTCCTTGTAGGTGAAACATCTGGAGTTGGAGTTGGTGTTGGTGTGACAGGCTCACCACCACAACAGTCGACACATGTTTCATATACGGTAGCGGCACAATCTGCAATCGCTTCACAATCAGGGACAACCCCCTCTATAAAATAACAACAACCGTCACAATTATCTAATTTAACAACTTGACCCGCATTCGGACAAGGAGTTAAGTTAGTAACTTTAACATATTGATTATGATATACATACGCACACTCACATTCAGGTTCTATATTATCACACGAAATTAAATAAAGACAACACGGGTCATTTAGATTACCTATGTCGTAACCAACACCAGGGCCCATACCCGGTTCATACGATATTGGATTATTAGGGTTACCCCCTAAACACGCGTCACAACCAACATAAGTATTAATAACTGAACCAATAAATGATATGTTAGCTGTAGGACAATTTTCAGCACAACCTCCGACAGCTATTACTTCCCAACAAACATTTATATTATCAGAAAATGAATCTCCAACACTAAAATTATAAACATTTTGAATACAGGCAATTGATGATTGTGTTAGACAGTCCTGAATACAAGCGTAACCAATATTATGAACAATATAACCGTTTAAAACGTAATAACTAGGACCGCTAAGTGTTATGTTATATAAAGATTCTTCAGAGTAGACAATTTCCTTACTAACGACAGGTTCATGGGTAATGTTTCCATCAACCATTTTAACCATTTCATATTCGCCATTAATAACTAAATCTATGGTAGATACGAACTGATATCTTTTATCATTTTTGTGATAAGCTAAGACATTTTCGTCTATAACTCCTAATCCGTTAATTTGAAGGTAATTACCCTCCTCATTATATAAATTTGTAACCTCAGGTGATTGTATATTATCAACATTAAGAGTTAGTGATTCGATTTCACGGAAGTCAATTCCTGTGATAATTTCAGGTATATCAAAAGAGTATATACTGTCACCTAATTGAACATCTTCAATGTTCTTTACGGTACCATTTGAAAGTAATACTTTTTGCCCTAATTTATAACCTGCCATTTATCGATGTAATTAACCTATAAATAATAGGTTGAACCCTTTTGTTCTAGGATTCCTTCCTTAAACTTCCGTCATAATGGTCAAACCTATCGTGTTCAGTGGGTGTTAATAATAATATACCAGGATTAATATTACCTTTAATTGTTTCTTGGAACATATAAGACATCCAAGTCTGCTCATAAGGTCGAGCCCATTTCTCAGTTAAAAACATTTTTTCATTACCATATTTAGACACAACTTGAGGCCAATTACAGTAATAGATTTCTCCGTGAGCAAATGGTACACCTAAGAAACTATCAATTTTTGTAATCTTAGTTTTTGGAGCATTTGGGTCTAATCCTTGAACGGGTAACATAGGTTTTTCAGGCCAATGTTGTTCTCTAATGACCTGAGGAACATTATACCATGCCCATTGAACTGTATTATCACCATAAAACTCAGTGTAGGATAACTTCAAAAAGTCGAAGTTGTTTTTCTTTGCAATTTTAAGTGATTTTCGATAGAGGTTTTTCACGTATCTATTGAAACCATTCTTATCCACCTCACCTGGTTTTGGATAAAAGAACATGTCGTCCTCGAAAAAGAAATAATAATCATAACCATTTTCTTCTGCATGTTCTGCAACCCATTGACGACCCCCACAAATACCTAAATTTTCTTTTTTAACGTGTTCAATATCGTATTCCTTAGCTATCTCAGCGTATTCAGGTGTGGTTGTTAAATCTGTAGAATTATCTAACATAACCCACTTAGGTTTAGTCACAAAATCCTCATCATATTCTTTCATTGACTTAATTAGTGTTCTAACCTGATTTGGACTGTTAAATGTAATCACATAAAGAGCAACATTATCAATATCTAAGTCATTCTTAATTATTTCAAATTTTAACTCATCCATTGGTTTATGATTATCGTTCTTAACATCCTCAAAGAACTTACTAATCAACCCATTTCCCTCGATAGGGAAATATTGGTAATTTTCAGGGTACCTATATAACAAAATCGTGAATAACGATTCTTCAGTACCCATGTGACCTGAATTAAGTGTGTTTTTCATAAGGTTATAGTACTCATTGTTAAAATCTGCAATAGATTCAACAGGACCACCAAAGAATCCTCCGCGACAAACTTTATCCACCTTAACTCCTGTCATTTCACACATTTTATTATAGTCAAATCCATGAATCTCAGTTTCAGTCTCATAAGGAAACGCAATAAATGACATTTTGTCAATCTTAGTCAACTTATCCAATACCTTATCGTGTGTAAAGTAACCACCGTGAACTGTGTTTGTAATACCCGCGTCCAACCAGAATAAATGTGTCGAATTAAATGGGTCCATTATCTTGGCATCGTGTAGTAAATATGGTTTTGACATAACCAATGGATTATACATCTCCAATTTAGCTTGTGTTGATTCACCTAACCACCCAACTTGATTAATCCATTCAGGATTATTTCTAATATTTTGAATTGGGTTATAAAACTCACCCTTAAACCATTCTTGACTTCTTGGTATGAATTGTGTGTTTTCAGTGGTCCTTTTTTGGAATATAAATTCTCTTAACTCTTCATCGCCAAAAATAATCATATTATTTGGTATGTCTAAGAACTGTGAGAACTTCTCCAAATAATGTTCAAAACTACGTGACCAACCTTCTGAAAGCTCTTCACGTTTAATATTCCATAATCCTGTAACTAATGTAACTCCACTATCCATCGTCGTATCATTTTCCAATTTTAATTCAGTACTATATATGATTTCTTCTTCTTTTTTATTTGAATAACATTCATCATATATTTCTTGTGGGATACCAACAATATCATCAGTCTCTAAACCGTAAACATAGTTGGAATCTTCTAATTTTTTAATAGTTAATTCTTTTTCAACCTCATCAATACTTGACCATTCCATCCTTATTACTTTTGGACGATATTTTTCTATATCAACAAGTTTAAAAATTTTATAGTCGTGACCCTCAGCATCAATCTTTAAAACATCGAAACTTTCAATAGAATGTTTGGATAATAAATTAGGGAAAGTTATACATGGAACTGTAATTAGTTTACCATACTTTTCAACCGTATCTCTATCACCTTCACTACCTAAACCATTCTTAGGTGGATATACCGCACTCATCCCTAAAAAACAAGAATGTATTAACCCCTTTTCAATAGGCTCTTTATCGATGGTTAACATAGTAATTTCTCCGTCATATTCTGATATCGCAGAGTTTTCAAATAGATTGTCATCACCCATATTGTTTTTTAACGATTCAAAATGTACCGGAATTGGTTCTACGAACAATCCTTTGAATCCGTACATACTACTATATCCACATAACTCATCGAATGTTAGTCCGTCCATCGCTCCGACGTTAATCGTAAAAAGTTTTTTACCTTTACTCCCAAAATGATGTAATACATCATTAAAATAATCTGTTTTATTAAGTTCAATCATCATCGTATTACTATAAAATTTTTCTGCCATCCCTTGTATTCCACCCAATCCTTACCTAATAATTCGGCAGTACGAATAGCAAAGTCATATTCATCTTCTCTATGAGTATCGTCCATAATAATTGGAACAGACGTATTCAATCTATCCCAATATTTTTCAATATTGTTTCTCGTTTTTACCTGGTCTAAATTTGGTGGTCCATCAACAATAATTAGTGAATATTCATCAGGTAAATTATTAAAAACAACTTCTGGGTCATACCACCCATCAACTATATCCGCCAAAATGTAATTAGCTTTAGGTGCCAAACGTGTGAATCTCTCTTGGTGTTCAATAGGGTATACTTTATGGTACCTACATAACTCCATAGTGCCACTCCCACTACCAAACTCAACTATTGTTTCTCCTTCAGGTATATTATCAAGTATCCAATTGTAGCACTCCACTGAAATCGCCCAACCATCAAGATTATTAAAGTTTATATCTTTATTTTTTAATTTTGGGTATATAGTATTTAAATCATTCATAATTGTTCAAAAAATTTGTAAAAACTCACCTTATCTTGTAAGAACTGAGGCGTAATAGATTTATCTGTTATACCTGAATCATCATGATACCAAGTATTAAACTTAAATGTTTTATAATCTTCAGGTTTGTCATAAGACATTGTAGACATAATGGCTTCATGATTAATAAGAAATTCCTTACTTAAACACACCTGAGTATATTCCTCAAACCTACGATAAAAGTCAGGTAACTTACTAACGTGACCACCAATAATACCACCAATGGTTAATGAGTCGTAGTTATGTTCTTTTTCCAACACGTTATTTAAATCTCGGTGGTTATGAAAGAATAAAGTATTACGAATATCAACTAACTTATCACCAACCCAATTATTAATTTTACTAATTGTATTTTCGTTAAAAATACCGTCATAAGTGTAACGGTATTTATTATTTGAAAGACCAGTTAACTTATCAGATTCACTATTATATCTTCGTGGATATAATCCAATATGTGATAGACCACAATCAAACCAATATAAATAATCCAGACTCTCTTCCATTTCATCCTCCATTAATGCAATTTTCGCCCAACCGACTTCCAAATAAAATTTAAATAACTCAGGATTTTTCTCCTTTATGTTAATCATCTTTTTACTATGACGAACCTGTTCTAACTCTTTTACTTTAATTTCTACATTAGTAACACCCTCACCATCTAAAAAACTTTGTAAATCTTTACTGATGTTTTCACCACAATAACAAACAATAGGTAACCCCATTTTTGATATCTGTACCAAAGAGTTTATATATCTATCCCATCTAGCAACCACTTTGTGACCATAGAATGGAAAATTATCAATACCAAAATATAGGAATGTAACTATCTTTGTTTTCATTTTCTAAAGTAATAATCTTGAAGTAATAGACAATCCATTTTTGTTTTGTCATATACGTTTAGTGCATCTATATAACGAGATAAAATTGGTTTACCGTTAACGTTGAATGAAGTATTTAATAATACTCCGATACCTGATTTCTTTTCAAACTCAGTTAATAAGTTATATAACCAAGGATTTTGCTCTTCAGTTACCGTTTGAACTCTTGCAGTTCCATCAACGTGAGTTATTGATACCAATCTCTCTCTCCACTCTTCTTTAACCGTCGGACAGAATCCCATCCATCTACTTTCACCCTCAAAGTCAAAATATTTAGACACGTCTTCTAATTTACACACAGGAGCAAAAGGACGATACCACTCTCTATTCTTAACCTTAGAGTTCAATATGTCTTTCATATCTGGATACGCAGGATTACAAATAATACTACGATTACCCAACGCTCTTGGTCCATGTTCTGAATTACCTCTAACAACTCCAACAATTTTACCTTCGTTGAGGTCATCTGTTAACCTCTCAATGTCTAACTCAATACCTCGACGCTCCTCAACGTGAGACATCAATGTGTGCTTATCTAAAATAGGGATACCAGCATATGTCACATCAATCGCCTTTTCAGGTTTTATATGATTCAAAATCATGCCTACAGCAATACCACAATCATTAGGATTGGGAGGTACAAACACGGGCCTATCTAATATCTGTTGTAACTTAGTATTTAGTAAGATGTTAAGAGCACATCCACCAACAGTTATCAACGGAATATCAGGATACTCATCTAAAAATGGTTGAGCCATTTCCATAAAAACATTTTCAAACGCAGTTTGTGATGTTTTAGCAACATCCCACGCCGTTTGACCTGTTAGTCGATTACTAATATCAAAAACTAAACCTGTTTGTTCACCTAATTCACCTAAAAATTCAATGTAATTTAAACCGTCAGGTTTTCTACGATAATATTCTTCAAAATGAGGTAACCATTCGTCATTAACATTACCATATGAACATAGACCCATAATCTTACCCGAATAAACTAAGTTTCCTATGTTTAAAGCCGGTTCTTTACGGATATCACCCATGTAGTCACCAAATGACATATAAGGGAACCCTAAGTCTAAATTATATTTATCTAATAATGTTATATCTGTTCTACCTGACGCTAAATATACGTTATAAAAACCGTCATTACCTCCACCATCGAAAGATATTATCAATGCCTCGTCATAATCTGTTTGATACAGACCACAAGCAGCATGACTAAGGTGATGTAGTTGATTTACGTGTTGTTTAGCAGGTATAAGTTTTTCATAATGAACTTTTGTACCACCTTCTATAGTATCTGAGTTTAAATAGTAACAAGTGTCAAACTCACTAATACCAAACTCATCTTCGATATATTTTAAAATCTCTTTTAGAAGGAAAGGTCGAGTGTACGAAACAAGGTACTGAGCATACCCCGCATTCTTCTCACTTAAAAATCTTTCAACTTCAATTACAGTTATTAGTTTTCCGTTCTCTTCGACCGCAACCGCAGCATTGTGAGAACCATAAAATGATATATTTGCCATATTATAATGTACCTGTTAATCTGTCACACCAACCTTTAGATGTTGAAAAAGGCCAAACGACCCAATATGTTGGTTTTTCAGTTATGTTAAATTCTCTCCAAACTTTACAATACCCATCAGGGTCATTCATCATTCGGTCAATCTCTGCCTTATCAGCATCTTTTCTATAAATAGTGTTATCATCTTTATCGTGGAATGCAACTACCCAGTATTCATAATCTTTTTCAGGTACACTTTCATAACCAACATCAACACAATGTTTATAAATTGTTGCAAAACTCTCTAACCATTCTTCTTTAGTGTTAAATGTTTCGATTCCTGGGTTAGGTGGGTAATGTTTATCTAATGTATACTGTTGAACTCCTCTACTACTGAACTTTAAACCTGAGTATTCCTCATATTGTTCTAAAGGTCTATTTGGACCGAATCCATATTTGTCTTCATGCCCTTCTTGAGTCTCACCATCCATACCAAATAACTTTCTATTTGTTAAGTGTGAGTGACTATTCTTATTACCCCACTCTTTATCGTCATCCCATTGTTTAGTACGTCCTTTACGTGTGTATTCGTGCCAAATCAATACTTTATGTGGGTGGTATAAATCATAACCCCACGTAAATGCCCTTGCGGCTATTGAAATTTCTTCTCCATGAAAATAGTACTCAGGGTTATGTTGAACCTCCTCAGCGAATTCACCTAACGTGAAGCAGAAGTGTGCTGAGTAGAATCTTGCAGGTACGGGCGTTTCAAGTTCTCTCCACCCTGGTATGGTCTCAGGTAAGAAAAATACTGCACCTTCAGGGATAAAACGGTCAAACGCCATTCTCCACGGCTCCTGAACTCTAGCACTTGGGTCGTTTTCAGGGTCAAATGATGACACATATCCAGTTAATAGTGGTTTGGGGATACCCATACCTTGGAGTTGTTTTACCATACCAATCATATCAACATCCCAATCCTTTGCGAATCTCATGTGTGAATCAATCTGTAAGGTATACATTTCACCACCATATAATTGTTGAATGGAATGTCTCGCCCAACAAGCTCCTTTAGAGTCCTCATGGGGGATGTCTAAAATACGGAAACGTTTATCGTCTCTGTACTTATCCAAATTATCAAACTCATCTTCATGATGATATTGTCTACAAATACCTAATACTAAATTTTGTGGTCTTTTCGCATTCTTAATCATATCTTCAATAGTGTTGACCAACTCAGGGTCACGATAAGATGCAATCTGTACGAAGATTTTTTGTGCTTTCCTTGCCATAATTTTATACTTTGTTTAAAGGATAATAAAAGATTATTCAATATAAAGTGATACTTATAGATATGAAACTTCTAAACACAATAAAAAACTTAGTAAACGAAGCTGAGGAAAATTATGAAACTGCGGTTAGTACATCTACTAACTCAAAAGAAATACTTGCGTTGGAAGAAAAATTAGAGGATAGCCTTAAACTACTATCATTATACGAATCAGTAGAAAAAGAAAAAGAGGACTAATTGTCCTCTTTTTTTATGTCTTTTATTTTTTTATTACTTTTGGTATTCAACATCAATTTTATCAATATCTTTTCTTTCCGCCTGGATAAAGTAGTAACAGTTAATCTTATTACTGAATAAATTACCATTTCCAATATATACAACATTGTCTTTAATTTCTTTCACATAAAGACTTTGGTGTGACCCGATAGGTGTTAATTGAACAGTAATACTGTCAGGGTCAACTAAATCTAACCAATAAAGTGGAAGTTCAATTTCTTTATCATTCAATTGTGTACCTCTTACATATATACCATGTTCAGGTCCCTCTAAGTTACCATGCTTCAATCTCATTCCCTGAGCCTTTTTCTCTGGGTTTGGATGTGGTATATCGAAGGCTTTAGATGTAGCACTTAAGTTACCAAGAGCATCGACAGTAAATACAGGGGCTTGACCTTGGTCATAACCTGTAATTAAATTAACAGCTCCACCTGTAGATAATAATTCTAACACGTCAGTATATGAGTCGTCAGCTTCAATGAAAACTCTTGGGACGGATATAGGGTTACCGACTGTTTTATATATACTAAGGGTTTCAACACCATTAGAAACAAAATTAACATTATTTCCATTTTGAGTTATAGTACGTGTGCCAGATATTGTACCATCAGACGTATATAAGTTTGTGTTTCCTGCAGATGTAATATACCCAGCATCGTTATTGAAACCACTATTATTAATATTCGCTTTAGTTAACTTTTTCTGTGCATTTACGGAGTCAACAACGACAAAGTAATCTCCATCACCGTTTGATGTGGATGTTGTTAATTCGGAAAGGTCGACATTAACAGTAATATTACCTGAAGAAGTGATTGGACCACCTGTAACATCAATTAATGTTCCGGCAGTAATACCAACCGAAGTAACAGTTCCTGAATTATTTGAGAATGGTAACGCAAGTACTGAAGCTTTCTTAGCGTTATTGTCAGAATCACTAACAAGTATAAAGTCACCTGTCTGTACATCTCCAGGATATGCTCCTGCCGCTAATATTACGTTATCAGTACCTAAATAGTCAATTGCAACGTCATTAGCGTTAACCGTAATACCGTCACCTGAACCTACATTAAGCGTGGTTGAACTACCTAAAGAGACTGAACCTCCATCGGATAATCCAGTCCCTGCGGTTACGGTAACCGATGAATTGGCTAATGAACTGTTAGGTACGTTTGATAATCCTAAAGCTATTGTTCCTGACCCTGTGATTGGTGAACCTGAATCCACATCTATACCGTCTGAACCTGAAACCGCTACCGAAGTAACCGAACCCGCAGAACTAGTAAAAGGTAAATCACTTATAAGACCAAAACTAACATCATTATTACTATCAGTGTACATTATCTTATCACTAACAGCTATTGGATTACCTGTTAAATCTTGAGACTCAAGAATAAGGTTATCGGCTCCATTATAATCCACACTTACCGTAACACTACCTGATGTACCACCACCTGATAAACCATTTCCTGCAATCACATTAGTAATGTCTCCTTGAGGAATACTAAATGATGTAGTTAAAGTACCACCGTCTTGTTGTGTTATTGTAATTGTTTTAGTTGATGTACCCGAATCACTAAGACCAGTTACCATATTATCATAAGCAGTATTAGATTCTGTTGAGCCACCACCTGACCATGTTACTGCACCACTAACATCTAAAGCATTTGTACCACCATTAAATGTTAATCCGGCGTCACTTGTTAGGCTAGATGAACCACTCCAATAGGCAACTCTACCTGATGAACCATTACCTGTAACAGTACCAGTGTTTGTCGTAAAACCAGCATCGTTATTAAAACCACCAATATTAATATTTGCTTTAGTTAACTTTTTCTGTGCATTTGCACCATCAATAACCGCGAAGAAATCACCATCAGCGTCTAATGTTGATGTACTTAGCTCTGATAAATCAACTGATATTGTATCGGCGGCAACATCAATAAGTGTTCCCGCACCAACATTAAGTGTAACCGCACCTGTGGTTCCACCACCCGTTAAACCATCTCCAGCCGTAACAGTAGTTATATCTCCAACAGTAATTGAACCCCCTAATGAAGTTGCACTACCATTAATGGTTATACTTGAATTGGCTAATTGTAAATTTGTAATCTGTCCAGCACTCACATCTGAGATGATACTATCACCCGTTATTTGACCACCTAACGATATATCACTACCGGCTATATCAATCGACGAATTAGTTAATGAACTATTCGGTACATTAGATAAACCTAAAGTAATTGTCCCACTTGTCGTTATTGGAGAACCTGAATCAACGTCAATACCGTCAGTTCCTGAAATCGCAACCGAAGTAACAGTACCTGAGCTATTAGAAAATGGTAAATCTGAAACTAACCCTTTCTTAACGTTATTATCTGTAGCATCGTGGTAAACAATTGTATCAGAAGTCGCAATACCTGTTCCTTCTAAATTAGTTGCCGAGTCAATGAAGTTATTCGTTCCCGCATAATCAATACTTACCGTATCCGCAGCTACTAAAATACCTGTACCTCCACCGACATTAATTGTAACCGAACCTGTTGTTCCTCCACCCGTTAAACCATCTCCAGCGGTAACATCGGTTATATCACCAACAGTAATTGAACCACCTAATGATATTGAACTACCATTAATGGTTATACTTGAATTATCTAAACCAGCATTAGGTATATTAATAATGTTAGAACCGTCTCCACTAAATGAACCAATTATATTACCCACAAAAACGGCATCTTTAGTACTTGAATCAAATGTTACCGCTGTACCTGTTTCACCGTTAGTTGATAGTATTAAATCAGATGTTGCAAATATTCTGAAATTACCACTTGAGTTGTCAAACGCACCTACATTAGTCATTCTTAACCCGCTACCATTCTCATCAATCCTTAAAACATCACCAACATTTACTGTGGTCGCACTTAAAGAAGTTAATCCATTGATTGATGTCGAGGTCCCCCCTAAGGAAACAGATGTACTACCTAACGTAACTGATGAGTTATCCAACGATGCATTTGGTATAGTTGAGAAAGATAAAACTCCTGAACCATTGGTTAATAGTACTTCATTACTTGACCCATCGGATGTTGGGAAAGAGTATGATTCGTTAAATTGTACAACCCCATTAGTCGCAATATTAATACGCGTGGTTGTGCTTGTTCTTAGGTTTAAACCTGTTGAATTGTTGTAATAAACTCCGTTATGTGTCGCCATCAGTTAACTTTCTTATTTTTTATTTTTTAGGCTTCGGGAGAGACCTAAATCTCTCCCTATTTAATTTAAAGATAAATACTTGTCGTATATTTTACAGAGTAAATTATATTACTTGTACCCATCCGAAAGATTTATTAATGTAAACCCCTTCGTCACCATCGGTTTGGTACACCATCAAACCTGTTGCTGGACTTCCAATAGCGTTTCTTTCAGACTCCAACATTCTTGGAAATAAGAAACCTTTAGTTGTTGATACCACATCAAGTACCGCACTTGCGTCAGCACCACTCGCTCCGATAGAAACTGCATTTGCAGAATCATCAACAACGAACGTAGTTCCATCTACTGTGAAATCACCACCTGTAAACGCCAAAGTGTTACCACCTTGAGTAAGTGTTCTTGCTCCGGTTAATGTTCCGTTACTATTAAAGATGTTCGTATTAACCGACGCACCAACTGTAATGTCTATAGTATTCGAAGCCGTACCATTGATGGTAACAGATGAATCTGAAGACGAGAAGTTTAATGTGTCCGTATTTGAACCAGCCGTTGGGTCAACACCTGTAGGAAGGTTAATTGTCTTGAATATATTCTGAGACGAACCTAAATCAGTGTTAGTTACCGTAAAGTTAGGATATGTACCTGAAGTACTAATACCAGTTCCGTTTGTAAATACAACTGTTTTATCATAAAGATTAGTTGTACCTTGACTAATATTATCAGTAGTCAAATTAACCGCTCCTGTTTGACCGTTTACTGAAACTACAGACTCAGTGTTATCAATTTTATCCCAAGTAGCTCCGTTATAAAGAGCCATATCACCAACATCCCATGTTATTGGACCGTTACCTAAATCTTGAACACCTTGAACGTCAACACGATACATATCACCAGCATCACCTACACCCGCAACTAAGTTTGGAGTGTTAGTCGCCGCATCCCAGTTACCTTTGTATTCAAAAGCTGAAGAAGGTAATTGTGCAGAAGGTACTCTACCGTTAGAATCAAGTGACGCATAACCGTTACTTGCTCCTTTTCTCGAAACAACTTCAACATACGTTTCATCAACCGATACAGTTATCGTGTCAGAAGCCGAAACTACTGTATCGATACTTGCACTACCTAATATTGAAACCGCATCACCTAAAGAAACTGTTTGTTGTGTTCCTGTGTCACCGTCAAGTGTGAAAGATGAGTTAGCTAATTTAGCGTTAGTTACAGAAGCATCAACTAATTGACTTGCATTTATTGTTTTGTTTGTTAAAGTTTGAGAACCTGTTAATGTTGCAACTGTAGAGTCAATAGCGATTGTTAAATCGTTACCTGAAACTGAAGTTCCAATACCTGTTCCACCAACCCATGTAATTGTTGAGTTACCGTTTGGAGTAACTGAACCCGTATCACCTGAAACCGCGAAGAATGAGATGTCACCAGTACTAACAGAAAAATCAATTGCTCCTGAACCATTCGAAACTATAGTTGCTGAATTGTCAGTAGAAGTAAATGATAATGTATTACCAAGAGAAACCGTATTATTAGATGAACCAGCACCATCACCACTAGCTGTGAATGATGAGTTAGCTAATTTAGCGTTTGTTACATTAGCATTAAGAATCTTATCCGTAGTTACTGCATCATTGTCAATTGAAGCACTTAAAGCTACCGCTCCTGTACCGTCAAACGAAATTGACGAAGCAGTGATGTCTCCACCAATAGAGAAGTTTTGTCCTGAAGCTAAAGCAGTAGCAGTATCAGCGTTACCTGTTAAAGCACCTACAAAGGTTGTTGATGTAACCGAAGTTAAACCCGCTAATGTAGTTGAACTACCACCTAAACTAATTGATGTGGTACCAACACTTAAACTTGAGTTAGCTAATTTAGCGTTTGTTACATTAGCGTCAAGAATCTTAGTCGTTGTAACCGCGTCAGTGTCAATTGAAGCACTTAAAGCTACAGCTCCTGTACCGTCAAACGAAATTGACGAAGCAGTGATGTCTCCACCAATAGAGAAGTTTTGTCCTGAAGCTAAAGCAGTAGCAGTATCAGCGTTACCTGTTAAACCACCAACAAAGGTTGTTGATGTAACAGACGTAAGACCCGCTACTGTACCAACAACATCACCCAATTCAATAACTGTTGAACCAAGAGTAAATCCTTGATTAACAAGTGCACTATTTGGAATATTTGTCCATATACCCGCAATGTCAACAGTGTTACCGTCATTTCTCGTTAGAGTTGCAGTACCAGTTGTGAACGTAGCTCCTGTTACAAAAGTATCAGATGCTGAAGTAGCAAATCCGCTAATTACTATGTCGGATTCAAGACCACCATTAATAGAAAGTGTTAAATCTCCCGTTGGGATATCTAATGAACCTGCAGTAATAAATGGTAATTCAAATGAACTTGTAATCGTACCTGTTCCCCCAACTGTTAAACCATATGTTCCATCGTAAGATAAATCATCAATAGCGTTAACCGTTAAAGTATTAACATTAGATTTATTATCTGTCAACGTTATTACGTTGTCAGCTATTGTTCCACTCTCAATTAGGTCAATTGAACCAGTTAACTGAACAGATTGTCCGTCATTTCTAGTTACCTCAATAATACCTGTTGCTTGAGTATAAGAACCGCTTGTTACGAAAGTATCCGTACCATCGATTCCTGTGATTGTGATATCTGATTCGTCTGAACCATTTACCGTTAATGTGATTGTCCCTGCGTTGTAAGAACCCGACGTAATGAAGGGTAATTCAACAGGACTCGCACCAATTGTTCCTGAACCTGCCAAAGCAACGTCCCAAGAACCACCATAAGTTACACCCGTCACTGCTTGTACAGTTAGAGATGTGTTTGTACCGTCAACATCAGATAACGTTATTATGTTGTTTGCTATTGCACCCAACACTAATACGTCATCACGGTAAGACATTATACCACTTGAGTCAGAAGCTAAGACTCGAGCATCTGTTCCAGATGCCAGACCTTCGATTGTAACTGGAGTTGATGTGCTTCCTGAGATGTGAACTAACGTAGATGGCGATAGTGTACCGAACCCGTGTCTACCACTGTTGTCAATGATTTCGCGAGTAATTGCGTTAGTTGTGAATTTCAATCCCGTAGAAGAAGAATTTAAACCATTTGTAGCCATTTTTCTTTTTTGTTTTTGTTTTATTAATTAATCCTTATAAAAGGCTTAGAGTACGTTTACCCATCCCTGTGATTTATACATATACAAACCTTCAGCTCCGTTTGAGTCTGAGTCTGTACAGTATAATAACAACCCTGGAAGTGGTGTAGTTACTGCTATTCTCTGTACTTGGGTCATTCGTGGTATTAAAAGACCTTGATTAGTACTTGCCAATTCTAATAACGCACATACTGGTGACTGTGTTTCAGTACCCATAGAGACGTTACCACCACTAAAGGTTAGTGAATTGGTATCTTGGTTTATTATACGGTTATCTTCTAATGTACCGTCTTCATTATAGATGTTCGTTGATGTGAATGTAATTCCTGTAATCTCCACAGAACCACCTGTGTTATTATCTAAACTAAGTGTACCTGATGAATATGTACCACCTGTTATTTCAGGAGCAAAACCACCTACATTAAACTCAGTACCATCATTCATACCTAACGTTAACGTTGTCGGTGTATAGGTTGCACCTGTTAAGTACGTATCATCTTCAGCACCACCATAATTAGGTATGTTTAATACCCCATCTGAAAGAGTTGCAACTCCTGTAGTCCCCGTAGTAGTTAAACCTGTAAAATTAATATCAGGAAATGTTTGTAATGCAAAAGTACCATCCACATATTGAGTACTATTACCTTGTGCCGTAAAATTCAACTGTGAAGTTGGTCCTGATGGATTTGTCTGTGACAAAATCATTGCTCTGTTTGCGGGACTAGGATAAGATGTAGTTATTGTCTCAACAGTTGTTGCCGGTAATGTTGGGAATGTTTGAAGTTTAAATTCACCATCAATATATTGAGTATTATTACCTTGTACAACCCAATTAAGTTGTGAAACAGGACCGCTTGGATTTGTCTGTGACAAAGTTATTGCGGTACCCGAATAATTAGGCCAAGATGTGGTTATCTCTTCTATTGTTCCTTGTGGAAGTGTTGATAAAGCAATTAAATCACCTGACCCATTTATATAGTCAGTTGATGCACCGGCAAAGGTAAATGATAAATTGGGACTACTAGTCTCATTTGCTACTGAGACATCTAAAGCGGTACCAACTGTAGTTGCGGTTACAGATGTCACTGTTCCTACACCATTTTCCCATGGTACATTAACCACCAACTGTTGATTTCCATTAAACTGAATACCATATGTTCTTTCTACAACCTCACTTACCTCCTGTGCTGGTATATTTTGAAGAACATCACTAAATAGTTTACCTAACCCAAGTACATTAGAACTCATTGGTCCGTAAGTTCCTGAGGTAAACCCTGTTACGTTAATAGTACCACCTGTGTTATTATCTAAATTAAGTGTACCTGTTCCTGAGTCGTAAGTCCCTCCTGTAATTTGCCAGTCGGTACCATAAAAGATTTTCCAACGTGCATTTTCTCGTGTAACACCACCCTGACCTTCAACTGAAGAATCTAACCATGCATCGATAAAATTTGTACCCCCGTCAGTACTGGTACTTACAATTGTACCATAATCACTTTCACTTATTGAGCCAGAAGCTTCGTCCCACAGTGTCTCAAAATTGGATATTGTATATTGATAGGTTAATTGAGTTTCGTGTACATAAACCAACATACCTAACCTTCTACGTCCTGATGATATATTATCAGAATTTAATGTTAAGTTATCCGGTAAGAATCCAAGTGTCCTTTTTGAATACTGAATTGGTACTGTGTTACCTGTAAATTCAATTAATCCTGTTTCTCCTTCAGGTATTGTAAAATTAAGGTCAGAGAGACTATAGACCTCCATGTACCCACCTGTCTGAAGGACGCTAAAGTTGGTACCAATAACACTACTTCTACCAACTGAATCAGTTCCTGTTAATTGTGTTGCAGATGTTGGATTTTTATATATGAAACTCATTCGTTTTTATGTTTAAGTATAAATAGTTATTACGATACTAAACCACCTTTAAAATAGATAGTTGTTGTTGTGTTATCCAACCTAAACGACTGGTCAGTAAATGTCGTGTATATTCTATATGTTCCAGGATTATATCCTGTAGGGTTTGTAACCACATAATTAAAGTAAGCAGTCGTCGTAACTTTAGGCGATAAATTACTTGAACCAGCCCCAAAAGAAACTTCAATTTCAGTTTGTCTATTAGGTGTACCCTGACCACCTATCGATTGGTCAGCTATCATAAATGTATACCATGCGTTACCACTAACAGTACCTGAAGGTATTTCTATAGTCTCAAACTTATACTGTACTATCGGATTCCCAAATGAATCACTACCACCAGTTGATTGAGGTACATTAGCTGTGTAAATCGCCGGTACATCACCTTCACCTGAGTTTTGATTAAAGTAATCCATATAGAACGTAACATCAGAACTATTAGTCGGTCCACTACCATTGGTGAATCCGTAGAATGCCGCACCCGCATTAAACATGAACGTCGCTATGTCCGTAGCGTCAGTTACAGGTTCAATTAATAAGTATGCCGGTGGGGTTCCCGCTTCTGAAGGTGTTACCGTTTGTGTTATAGTTGGCGTAGGTGTCAGTGAACTTGTAGGTGTTACGGTTGTTGTTGGTGTTATTGTCGGAGTAACATCTGGAGTAACAGATGGGGTCACAGATACAGTAATTGATGGTGTCACAGTATTAGTAGGTGTAGATGTCGGAGTAACTGTCGATGTTGAGGTCACTGATGGTGTAATTGACGGAGTAACAGTATTAGTAGGTGTCATTGTCGGAGTCTCACTAGCCGTTACTGATGGTGTAAGTGTGTTTGTCACAGAAGGAGTAACAGTATTAGTTGGAGTACTTGTTGAAGTAACCGATGGAGTACCTGTTGGTGTAGATGTTGAAGTGACTGCCGGAGTACTAGTTGGCGTAACTGAAGACGTTATACTTGGTGTCGGAGTAGATGTTGATGTTACTTGAGGTGTTCC
>TARA_R110001606_G_scaffold120175_4_pt1 | contig 17394 bp, 2 predicted proteins | sample TARA_R110001606 | Tara Oceans TARA_R110001606 (sample SAMEA4398315) | marine metagenome | biome: Polar Biome; feature: [SRF] surface water layer (ENVO:00010504); material: water (ENVO:00002006), including particulate matter (ENVO:01000060) such as... | depth 5 m | reverse complement strand
CACTTTATGTACAAAGGTGAAAGAAAGATTAGAGCTAAAGATATGGCCACTCATCTTAGATTAAAAGAAAGAGGTTATGACCATGAAGCACCTAAAGCACAGGATGGTAAGTCTATACAAAAAAGAGATAAGCTTACTTATAGCCCTAACTATGCTAACCCAAATGCATTTGAAATGGGTGATGCATTTAACCCATTAAAAGCAGTTAATACTTTAGCTACAGGTGTTTCTAAATTATTTGGTGGTAAAGATAGAGATGGTGATGGAAATAAAGATGGTGTATTTAGAGATTCAAGAAGAAAGAAAGCAGAGCGTAAGTTAAATAAAGGTAACTACTATGATTATGATATTGAAGTAGATAAGAATGATCCTAATTCATATGCAGGTGATAAATTAGATTTATATAATGCATCAAAGCTTATTAATAAAGATGAGCTAAGAACAACAGATCAGTATAATAAAGATGTAGAAGAGAACTCAAGAGTTAATTATAACACTGAAACAGGTAAGTATGATAAGTTTATAAGTAGTAGAGGGCCTGAAGAGTATGAGTACCGTAATGCATTTGATTTTGTAACAGGTAAAGATAAAAGAACTTTGCTTGATAATGAAACTTATAAAAATGCATCAAAGGGAGAAAGGCTTAGCTACTTCACTAATGCAGATGAAGGTACAAGACAGGAAATTTTAGATTTTGGTGAAGCTAAAAAAAATGGAATGCCTGAAGGGACAACACTTAGTATTGATCCAGTAACTGGTGAAACTAGTTATATGTCCCCAGAAGCAGATAACCCTAATGAGTATGATACAATGATGGGTTATAACACTTATGGTAAAGGTAATTTAAATCAACCTGCAACAACTCCTTCCATGATACCTACAGGTACTAACGGACAACCTCTTGCAGCTATGAATAATACACCACCTAGAGTACCTCAGTTATCTTTTAAAGAATGGACAATGCAAAGCCCAATGAATAGAATGGGTGCTAATGCTCAACAACAATATCAAGATTATCTTGCTGGTAAACAAACAACTCCCGCAAACTCTTACGGTAAAGCAAGCACACCTAATTTAGTTAATCAAGCTGGTAACTTTATTAAAGATAAATATAATCAAGCAGCACCTTTTATAAAGCAAGGTGTTGATGCTGTAGAAGATGGTGTAGAAAATTCTATAGACTATTTAGAAGGTAAATCTAAAGATGCTATTGAGTTTTTTGAAAACAAATTTCCACCAATAGAAGATATATATAAGTATGGAGGAGACTTGCCTAAAGCTCAGGCTGGAACATCAACAGGTTCTGGTATGGGTGGTATGTGGTTTGATCAATTAGATTTAGAAAATCAAATGAATACTGATTTTGGATTAGATACACAAGCTGTTGCAAATTCTCAATTACAACAACAAAATCCAGCATTGGGAAATACACCTTTACAAAATCAACAAGCTATTTACGGCAGTGGTCCTGGTTCTGGTATGGGAAGCATGTTTCTAGATCAACAAGCATTTCAAAAACAATTAAATGCATTAAATCAAAATGCTGTTCCTGCTCAAACTAATGTTCCAACTCAACCTGGATATGATGATCCTAAAGTTAAAAGAACTAATAAACTTGAAGGAGGATTAAATAGATTTATGGATAGCAAACCTGTGCAAGCATTTGCTGGTGTTTCAGAATTTGCTGTTAATGCAGCTGATAGTGTAAATGATTGGTTTAGAAGTAGAGATAGAATTAGTGCTGAACGTGATAACCGTAATCAATTTGGGCTTGCAGATAATATTTACGGCACAAATGAAGACCCTTTCAATAAGAGAGGTATGTGGAATACAAACAAAAATGAAGCTGGCTCTGAAGGAGATAGAACCACAGGTTTGTATATGTCACAAAAAGGTGGAGAAGTACAAGTAGATAATGATATATTAGCTGCATTAATAGCAGCTGGTGCAGATATAGAAATGTTATAATTATGGCAAAGATCAAAATAAATAAATTACCAAAAGGTTTTAAACTTGTTAATGGTAAAGTTGAAAAAGAGCAAGTAATGAATAACGGTGGTTATGTTACTGGTGATCAAATGGATTATGGTTTGGTAACTACACCACAAGAATACTACAACAATACAAACTTTAATAATACAGAAGATGAGTCTATAAGATATAGCTTATCTAGTGTGCCAAGAGACAAAGCTAATTTAGAAGCTGAGGGTGGTGAAACTGTATTAACTGATTTAAACAGTGATGGTCAATTTGGTCTTTATGATATAAAAGGATCAAGACACTCTAGTGGTGGTGTACCTATGTTTTTACCAGAACAATCTTTTGTTTTTTCAGATACAAATCAAATGAAATTTACCGGAGATGAAATGGCAGAATTTGGCATTGAGTCAAAAAAGAAAAAAACACCTGCAAAAATTTCAAAAAGATTTGAATTAAATAAATATTATGGAGCAGTTAATGATCAATTTGCTGATGACATACAAGCAAGGAGTGGAGAGTTAATGCTTAATAAAAATATGATGGGATTATCTAAATTAGCTTTTGCACAAGAGGCTAAAAAGAAATTTGAAGATGGTGTGCCTTTAGCAGCACATCCTTATTTAGTTTCTATAGGAGAAGATCCAATTGCATTTACTGCAGAAATTGAAAAGATTAGTCAACAGCAAGCACAGATGAATGCTATTGCAGCATTACCACCTGAGCAACAACAACAAATAATGATGCTTCAGCAAATGATGGCTCAAGCAGATCAACAAGGTCAACCTCAACAAGGTCAAAGTCCTTTACAAGAAGCTGTGCAACAAGAAAATGCTGCTGATGTTCCACCTATGGCAATGTTTGGTAGAGAACTTAAAAAAGCACAAGAAGGAAAAGAAACAAAAGAGACCTTAGAAAGAATAGCTAGAGAAGCTAGAAATCAAGTTGGTGGTAAAGAAAATACTCCAATATATAATGATAATATTAGAGGACAACGAACAGCATTACAAGAAGCAGAAGGTAAAGAAGCTGGGTATGATTATATATCAGGTATATATTCTGAGGGTAATAGACCTTTGAGTCAAGGTGCTATTTATAATAATCAAATAGTTAATGGTGAATACAATAAAGATATTAAGGCAGTTAAAAGTAGTGGTGTATATGCTTATGGTTCTCCTGAAATTAGAAGTGAAGAAGCTATAGAAGATTTTAAATATAGATGGGGTGATGTTATAGAACAGATTGAAGGGTTTAGTTTTGATAATGATGCTAATGATCCACAATGGAAAAAGTTTCAAGTTCTTGCTGAGAAAACTAGAAAAAAAGAACATGAAGAACAATTTGGAAGTTTAGATAGTTATGTTCCTTATTATTCTGAGGATGGTGTAAGCGGATCTAAATTTGATGGAGTAGAAGGTCTTCATACTTTTAATACTCCACGTTTAAAAAGAGAGATTCCAGAAGTAAAAGATCCTAAAGATCCTAAAGATCCTATTGAGACTAAAGAACGTGATCCAATTGACACTATAATACCTGATGAGTATGTTCCACCAAGAGCACAACCTTGGATACAAGATCAAAGAAACTTAAATGCTTTAGGAATGATAGATGATAATCTATATCTTCCTTGGGCACCAGATGCTGAATATAATAAAATTGATTATGTATTAGATTCTTATCAAGCAGATGTAAATGCTAATGCTGCTGCTACTAATGCAAGAAATGAAACAATAGGTGCTACTATAGGTGGGCCTGCTTCTGTTGCAGCAATGTCAATAGGTGATTCAATGAAACAAAATGCTAAAGCCATTGACAGAGTTAATAAAAACAATGTTGGTACAATGAACCGTGTAGCATCAATGCAACCACAAATGGATAGAGCAACTGACATGGAAAATGCCAGAAGACAAATGGGTGTTTATGATGGGACTCAAAAGGTATTACAAGAGAATGATAATTTCTTAAATTGGAAAATTGGTGAACAAGCAAAACTTGCAAATGCACTTACAACTAATAAAGCTAATACATACAATATGAATACTTTGTATGATAATTATGCTATTAATCCTACGTCAGGAGGTATGGTTGGTTTTACTAACCCTAAAGCATTACAAAAAGTTGGACCTCAAGGTGATCCTTTAGGTGCATACTATGATAAGGTTTTAGATTATAAAAACCAAACAGGTCAGGACATGCCTGATGCACTTGTTAAAGCTTTATATCCAGGTCAGATTGCTACACGTGATATGACTAATGCTCAAGCGGAGGCTATGAAGAAAGGTATGGCAACGGGCAGAACAACAGCAAAGAAAGGTAAAGAAACAAAGAGAATGGCAGTACCATTCTATACAGGAAAGATGGGGTATTAAACCTTAAAGGTTTTAAATTATACCTTGTTAAACTTAATAAATTATAGTAATTTTACATTATGGCAACATACGTACCAGGAACAGAGACATACTTACCGGACATTAAACCGTTTACACCAGACTATAAATTTTTGTCTGCTGTATTAGATACAAGACAAGATAAATATACAAGCAATTGGAAAGCAACCAATGAAGTGTATAATAAAGTAGTATATGCTGATTTGTCTAGAGGAGATACAACAGAACAAAGAGACCAGTATGTAGAAAACTTAGCTCCTTCTTTAGAGAAGATAGCAGGTATGGATTTATCTTTGGCACAAAATGCAGATTCAGCTAAAGCTGTCTTTGCTCCTTTCTTTGAGGATGACCTTATTGTAAGAGATATGGTTTATACTGCCAACTATAGAAAACAAATGGACTATGCAGATAGACTATTAAGATCTTCTGATCAATCACAAAGAGATAAATACTGGGAAGAAGGCAGAAAAGCATTGCAGTATAGAATGGAAGACTTTGTAAATGGGACACCTGAAGAAGCATTAAGTGCTCCAATAGTAAAATACACAGAAGATGCTAATTTATTTAAGTTATCTCAACAGGTTTTAGGTGAAATGAAACCACCTTTAAAAATTAAAGTAGATAAGTTTGGTACTAATTCTGATGGCTCAGTAAATACAGATTGGATTGTTACACAACAAAACGGAGACTTAGTTACAGGACCTGCATTGCAGTACATTCAAGAAACTTTACAGAATGATCCAAGAGTTCAACAAGCATATCAAACAGAAGCTTATGTTGCTAGTAGAGATTTTGCTGCAGTAGAAATGCAAGAAGGAAGAGCATCATCTGTTAAGCAAGGTCAGAATGCTTGGGCTCAAAATATTTTTGCACAAGTGGATGCACAGAATGCAATAATAGTAGCAGAAAAACAAAAAATACTTGCTGAGCAAAATAAGACTAATGAGAATTGGGATACGTATCAAAAAATAAATGGTATAATTCCAGGTTCTGATGAAGATAAATCAAAGAAAGAACAACTAAGTGCATATGAAGCAACAAAAGCTGATTTACAAAATCAAATGCAGGTTAGAGAAATTCTTGATACCCCAGCTGCAGATGACATTGAGTCTAATTTAAATAGAGCATATCAATTAATAATGCATTCTGAAATGCAAAATGATATGGTTAAAGCTGCACAAAACTTTAGCATGCGTGATATGGAGTCTACTTTTAGAGTTAATAAGTATGCTTTACAAGAAAAGCAGCAAAAGTATGACATGGCACAGATTCGTGCTAGAGGAATAAATGCACAAAATTTACAAGCGCAGAAAAAGAAAGATGATAGAGATTTAGCAATAGAAAAAGGAGAGATACTTTCAGATGCACAAAAAGCTGCTATGATTGCACTTCAAAAATCATTACAAGCAGGAACAGTAAAGAAAGGAGATGCTAATACACTAGGATTCTCAGTTGATGGGGATGGCAATGTAGATCCTAATGCTAATGTTGTTAAACTGACTACCACTCAATATGTTGAAGATGACAATAAAATTGCTGCAGCTCAACTTCAATATATTTTAGACGCAGCACAGGGACAAAACCCTAATGGAGATAATAATGATCAGCAATTTACTATTGCAGGTCAATCAGCAGAGGAATTGCCATTTTGGATGCCCGGGCATAAAAGTGAAATGGACAACTACTTAGGCATATCTAAAATGGATGTAGCTGACGGATCTTTCAAAATGAAAGAGTATAAGGGATCTATAGAAAAACTTAGAAATGAACTTGGTGAAAAAGATGAAAATGGTAATTTTATTAATAGAGAAGCAATAGATAATTATTTTAATATTTATCAAGCACGAACTCAAGATATAGATAATATAAAAGCAACTAACCCTAGTTATGCTCAATCTCAAGAGTATGCTGATTTATATGTTTCAGGTGCTAGCATTAAACAAGCTAAAATAAATGCTGATATGAATGTACAATCAGCAATAAATATACAAGCTGAAACTTATGAACAAACAAGGAAAATTGCTAGAGATTCTAAAAGTGAAAATGGAAGTGATGTAAGAAGGTTTATGGATGAAGGAGGAATGGAAGACATTGTTTGGGAAAGAAATGGTAAATCACATATTATGTCAAGAGAGCAATACATTAATGCAATGAAGAAGAAAGCTGAAGCTGGAGAGCTTGTTAATGTTAATGATGATTATGAATGGGATGCAGGTACTAATAATAAAGATTATATGATTGATGAAATAAAGTATCAACCATATCAAGTCAGAACTGCGGATGGAACTGATACAAGATATAAAGAAACAAAAACAGGTAAAAAAGTAGTAGATATGTCAGCTCTAAAAGATGAGGCTGGACAAGTTTATGATGCTCTTTCTGCATCATTAAATAGTGGGTTAACAGGTGCAACAGGTAATGGTCAATTTAAAACTGCAACCTATAATAGTATTGCTCTAGGACGTGATAATACAATTGCTGATTTAGAAACAGGTATTACTTATGAGGGAACAGTAGATCCTAAATCTCCAACATCTGCTGGAAATATATATATGTCTAATATGCTTGACCAAATAAATGCATTGGAAGCTAAGGGTATTAAGCCAACTTTTATTCAGGGAGATATAGTAGCTGGAGGTGATAATATTAATGCTGGCTTTACTCTTGGTGAAAGAGTATTTGAAATGTATAAAGCTGATTTAAATAGTTATTTCAATAATCCAAAAAGTTCAAGTGCAATTTCAGCAATGCCAAGAGCAACAATTGAGTATATGCCTACTTATGGTGATCCGGAAAGTGGAGAAAAAACTACAGCTGGTTATACAATTACATATAATTCTGATTGGTTAGCTTCTAAAGTTAAAGGTCCTACTTCAGATCCAACTGCTCAATATGGTTCTATTAACTCAACTGATCTGGCAAAATTATATGAAGGTACTACAGTTGTATTTGATCAAAAAGAAGATCTTAACCCTAAGTCAGCTAATAATAATGCAGTGTATTCTTCTTCAGTAGTATCACAAATTATGGCTAACCCAAATAGATATTTTGAAACTAAGCCTATAACTGCGGGATATGCAGAATCTATAGGTTCTTATAGATTTGCGCAAAACTCACCTACTGAGTATAGCATGAACTGGCAATTTAGAGAATATCAAGAAGGTGGTACTTATATATTAAGTCCTATGCAAACAAAAAGAATTTCTTTACCAAATGCAAATGCTAGCCGTGTACTTGATGAAGAGCAAGCAAAAGTAGAGAAAATTTATGCAGCGTATGGTGCAGAGCAACTAAGAATGATGCAGAAGGATAAAAAAATAAACGGTAAGAAATAAACTAACTCATAAAGATGGAGAATAATTCAGAAAACACTAGTCTAGATAAAACTATCAAAGACAGTGAAGTAACACCAAATCTTACTATAGATAAATCTTTACCGTATATCCCAGTAGAAGAAATATATAGTACACCTGAGTATGATGCATATATTGATACTGCTGATGTTGCAATGCTACAACAACTAGATCAATATAAACCATTTATTGATAAGTATGGTGTTGGTGCTTTTGCTAATGAAGGTGTAGCTAGACCTAACATGGCAACAGATACTTTTGATCCTGTACTTCAACAAAATCCTCCAACATTTGATAATGCTTCTGGTGGGTTTGATAGACTAATGAGAGATTCTGTAGATCAGACAATGAATGAATATTCTAAAAGTGCTGGTTCTGTAGAAGAAGGTACTGCTATAGTTTCTCCTGAATATTCAAGTGTAAGGCAAGAAAGATTTGCTAGATATTATAATCATCCAAAGTTTGCTGAATTAGGTTTTTCACCTATGGCAGATATGGAGTCTTATTATAATGCTAACTCAACTGTTTATGATGATATGGCAAGAATGTGGGGAGCCTTTGGGAGCTTAGCATATACAGGTTTTGTTAGTAGTTATAGAAATGCAGGTGACTCAGGACCTGATTTACAAGCTGCCAATGAATTTGAAGATGCTATGGACATAGGTATGTCTTCTAGAGATGGTGGAATGGCTTGGACTAACAATATGCTATTAAACTCTGCTTATACGGTTGGTATTATGAGTTCTATTGCTCTTGAAGAATTGGCAACGGCAGCACTTACCGCTGTTACATTTGGAGGTGCTTCACCATTGCTTGCAGCAACAACAGCAAAAAATGTTGGTAGACTTGGTAAATTAGGGTATACCTTGGCTAACTCAACTAAAATAGGAAGAATGGCTAGTAGTGTAAGAACTATGGCTAAGTCTATTAATAAGGTTGACAATGCAAGAGGGTTTTATAAAACTGGTCAGTTTTTTGGAAACATGGTTGCACCTGAAACAATTGCAGCTATTAAATCTTTAAAGACAGCAAAGAATGGTGCTCAGAATATGAGCAATATGCGTAAAGCAGCCACTACTTTTGGAGGGTTTTATAAAGATGTAAGATCATTAAATCATGCATTATCTGAAAGTAAGCTGGAAGCTGGTATGACTTACAATGATATGTTAGATAGTGGTATAAACACCTTGCTTAAGGAAAACTATGGTGAACCATTATCAACAGAGCAAATGGATAACATTGTAGATAAAGCTGGTAGAGCTGCATTCAAAACACAATTAATTAATGCACCTCTTATTCTTTTAACTAATCAGCTTGTATTAGGAAATGCATTTGGTGGTTTTAATAAATCATTTGCTAGAATGGCTAATGATAAAATTACAGGTGTTGGAAGAAGAATAATTAAAACAGGAAAGACTGTAGGTAAAGATGGAGCAAAAGTTCTTTCACCATTTGCTGATGCAGGAGCAGGTATCAAAGGTGTTTTTAAGTCTGTTAAAAATGCTGGTGTAAAAGGTAATACTTTAAAAGCAGGAGCAGCTGGGTTAAGATACTTTGGTGCTAACTTTGGAGAAGGTATTCAAGAAGTTTCTCAAGAAGCAATATCTCATGGTGTTAAAGATTACTATAGTACTTTACTAACAGATCCTATGGCTGGAGGCATGGATTTATTTAATGCAAGTGTAGGTTCTGCAGTTGGCTCACAGTTTAGTGCGCAAGGTTTAGATACATTTATGTCTGGTTTTTTAATGGGTGGTCTTGTACAAGGTCCACAGAAATTATTCTTCCAAGGTGTTCCAGCTATATATAATAGAGTTAGTGATCCTAAAGCATATGCAGAGCACAAGCAAAATAGAGAAAACTATGTTAACTCTGTTGTAGAACAATACAATGAAGCATGGGATCAACAAGTAGCAGATCCTAATTCAGTTTTTGATCCAAAGAAATTTAATTTTTTAATGCAAAAACAAGCTGCTGGAGAATTAAAAAAGACTGCTTTTGATGGAAATAAATTTGGTTTTATAGATGCAAAAGATGTTGCTAAATTCCAACAGATATTTACTGTTATGAGTACCGGTGGTGCTCATTATTTTGAGCAACAGATGAAAGATTATATGAATCTTTCTGATGAAGAGTTAGGACAAGCATTTCCAACAAATAAGGCTCAGGTAAAATCAGGAAAGTTAAGAAGTAGATTTCAAGATATGGTTAATCAAATTGATACCATGGAAACAAACTATGAAAAACTAAAAGATAAATATGAGAATCCTTTTGATGAATCAACTTTTGAAAAAGGAACAAGAGAGTATCAAGATGAAGCTATTAAAAGACTAGCATTTGATCATGCTAGACATTTATATATGTTTACTCAAGATGGTTTTAACAGAGCAGTAGAAAGAGCTGATAGCATTTATCAAGCTTTAGAATCAGAGCCATTATTTAAAAATATGGCTGCAAGTGATTTAACAGTTTTGTTGAGTGCAGAATCAATGACTAGAGAACTAGCATATTTAGAACAAGAAATAGCAATATTAAAGGAAGATAAATCTCAAGCAGGTTTAGTAAAAGAAAAAGATGAAAGGAAAAAAAGGTTAGAAGCTATACAAAGTGTTTTAACTAATAAAGATAATATAAAAGCAGATGGCACTTTTGATAGAAGAAAGATGAATCTGCTTAAAAAAGATTTTCATAACTATGTAAGATTTATGGCAAAGAGTGCTGGATCTTTTGTTAGTGAAGAAAAAGTAGAAGAGGCTCTAAAGCAAATAGTTGATCATAATGCATTAAAAGGAAGAGCAAGAGTATATGATAAGTCTATTGAATATTTAAATGATCCTAAAAGGTTTGATGAAATAGTAAATAGAACCACTGATTATATGGCTTCTGTTTTTAAAAACATAAGAGCTGACTATAAAAAAAATGTAGAAAAATACATAAATGTTAAAGAGCAAAATCAATTACTTAATGAACTTGCTGCGTTAGGTGTTACACCTGATCCTGATCAAGTTAAAGCATTTGCTGATACTGCGGATGCAAGATCTTTAACATTTTTTTATACTGAGAATGGACAAGTGGCACCAAATGATCCTTTAATGAGGGAGATTAAAGGTAAATTAACAACCTTTAATATAGCTACAGGTGTTGAACAAGAAGAATCAGAAGTAGCAGCTACTAATACAGAAGAAGCTCAGGCAAAAGAAAACAATGAAGATATTAATACTATCCTAGATGAGAATGAAGTTGACATAGAACTCTCTAATATTAAGTCTAAACTTTTAGATAATGCGCTTGAAAAAGCTTATCAAAAATATTCAGCTACAGAAGTAGATTTAGGTAAAGTACCTAAAGATTATGATCAATGGATTGATACAGAACAAGGTCAAGCATTTAGACAATCATATAATGCTATTAAAAAAATATGGATAGCTAATGATAAAACAGTAAATGATTCTAGTAGACAATTAACTCAAGAGCAAATAGACAATGATACAAATCTTGTTACTTGGTTAAACAGTCAAGAAGGTCAAACAAATGATTTAGTTGCTCAGGTTCTAGATAAAACAGGACTAGTTATATCAGATATAACAGGTCAATCTGAAGAGATATCTGCAGAGGGTAAGAAATTTAAAGGCAGATCTAATACTGAAGTAACAAAAAATGGTGGTTATGTATCCTTAGTAGAAATAACTACTGAAGATGAAAAAGGTAATAAGAATGTAGGTTATCAGATTATTGAGTCTTCTACAGGTAAGCCTTTATCAGAAGAAGTACTAGCAGCTAAAGGTTTTGGTAATGTAAACATGTACTTAGAAAAAGGTGAGGCGCTTAAAGTTTGGCAATCTCTTGAAAGCTCTCAGCCTGATAATTCACTTTTTCCTTTTGATGGTGAACAATTACACTATGGTCAAAAGGTTTATAAAGATGGTATAGAGTATATAGTATTAAGTAAACCTAAAACAATAGCAACAAAAGGTGTATTATTATTAATACCTGCTGATGCACAAACTCTTTCTTATGAAGAGAAGAAAGCTCAAGAAGTTTTTGTCAATGTTAGAGAAGGTGCTTTTAAAGACTTTTATACACTTCAAGAAATTAAAGTTGATATATTAGGTAAGAATGTTTCTAGAATAAAGTTTAATGAACCTGTTACACCTTATGGTCATAGAAACATGGATCCGGAAACAGGTCAGTGGACAGAGGATTGGAATGCTAGTGAACTAAGATTTTATTCTGTTCTTGCTGAATTAACTCAAGCTGATATAGATTCTTTAGAATTTGTTGTTGAATTAGATCCTAATGGTGGATCAGTTAATGGACAGTATTTTATCCCAAAACAAGAAGCTAATCCTTATATAAAAAAGAAAGTTTCTAAATATAGAATTGGACTTAGAGTATCAAACCCTATGCGTCAAGATGCTATTAATAAATTTGTAAAAGAAAATGGTCATCAAGCTAATAATAATCCTAATGGTATATTTGCTTACTTACCAAATGAAAATACTTTAATAGAGATTAATGGTCAGAAAATTAATCCTGCACAATTAACAGCAGATCAGGCAAGAAATTTAATAAGCATGCCTAAATCTGTGTCTAGCAAATTAAGTAAAGAACAAGCTTTAGAATTAGCTAAAAGTAATTTTGTAACAAATCAAACATTAGTAGCTGCTATAGATTCTAAAATGAAAGATGCTGGTCCAGGACCTCTTGTATTAACTCAAGAGGAATTACCATATGGTATTTCTTTTAATTCAATATTGGGAAATATTCTTTATGATAATGTAACAAACAGAAAACTAACTGACTTAGACTATAGTGCAGCTGATACAGGAGGTAACTTTTTAATTTATCAGGCAGAGAAAGGTGCGGATGGAAGAACTACAGTTGCTATTAGTAACTTGGAAGGAGAAGAAAGAAGATTGCTTATTGACAATGTAGAAGAAAAGCTAAAGTCACAAGGTATATTTGATGATATACAAAATGGTTCAGATGCATATTTAGCAGCTGTACTATTACCGGATGGTACATACAGACTTGTACCATTAAAGTCAAAAGAATTATCAAAAGACAATGCAGATGTATTATTTGCTAATATAATTAGTCAAGCTCAAAAGTCTCAAAAAGAAAATAAAGAAAATAATAAAGCATTTAATAAAGCATTTAATGACAAAACAAAATCTGAATTATTTATTACAGGTTTTGATGGTCTTGGATTTACTTTAAAAGTAAATCAATTTGGTAAAATTCAATTAGCTGTTACTAAAACAGGTGTAGAAGGATTTACAAATTTTGAATTGAATAAAGCTGATATCAATAAAGAAGGTAGTGCAGTTGATAAAATTCAAATTTTAATAGATAAAGCTAATAAAAGTGATATACTAAAAAAAGCAGTGAGCAGTCCTGAAACAGGAAGTAAAGTAGGCATGACACTGACTATGAAAAACTTTAAAGCTTCATTTGCTAGAATTGTAAGTGCAAAAGAGTTATTGGAAAAGACTACAACTAATGCGCAAACTAAGGTGGTTGGTATTAGTCAGATAGAATTAAACGCAGACTCTGCAGCTTCTCAAAGTGTTAATAATGCTAACATAACTACACAAGGTGTCTTTACTCCTACTGAAGAATATACAGATGCCAATGGTAATCCTATACCATCTGGTCCTGAAATGCAAACAGCAAGTTCACAACCTAATCCTAAACTAACAAGTGAAGAAGTTGAGTTTGGTCTTTTAGATATAGAGCAGGAAGATTTTGATAACTATAAAGCTAATGAGTTTAAAGATTTACCTACTGCCATGTTTGAGCATATAACAAATAAAATTGTTAAGTCAGGTGAAGAAGCATTAGTTGAGCGTGAAAAAGAAGTTTATGCTATGCGTAGATCTGAGATAGACATGAGAGTGGCTATGAAAGGAGGACCTGCTGTAACAGCACAACAAACTAGTGAGGTTGGAATAGAAGCTATGAAAGCTGACATTGAAAGAAGAAAAAATGAAGAAAGAAATAACTTAATTGTTTTTAAAAATGGAAATGGTGGATATACTGTCAAAAATCCTGCTACAGGTGAAACAGGGACAGGTCAAGAACTGCAGGCTACATTAATTAAAAGATATAATGATGAATTAGCTTCTTTGTCACAACCAACAACTGAAAGTACAAATAACCCATTGAATAATATCAATGAAGAATTAAATACTCTTAGAAATAAACTTCAAGAAGGAAAGAAAGGGAAAGCTAAGAGAAAAGCTTTACTAGAAAGTGAAGAGTATCAAGATTTATTAAAGAAAAAACGTTCTTTAGAATCAGAGGCTAATAAGATAATGCCTGCATTTACAGCTCAAGATTCTGAGAATATTGATGTATTTACAACATGGGCTATGGCAACTCTTCCTAGCTTTATTAGTATAGAAGATATAGCTACATTAGGTAATAACTTAAAAGCTGGTGGTGAAAGAGTTGGGGCATTTACATTAAACTTAAATGCACTTGCTGGTGGAACTACTATCTCAGGTACATTATATACAGGAGCAAAGTCTCCGTTTAGATATCATGAGGCTTTCCACGGTGTGTTTAGAATGCTTCTTACTGATGTAGAAATTAAAAAATACTTAGCCATTGCAAGAAAAGAAGTAAGAGCTGAGTTAAGAGCTGAAGGAAAAAACTTTAAAGTAGAGTTGCAAAAATTTAGAAACTCTGCTGATACATACTCAGAGATGAGTGAAAGCAGATTAGAGCAAGAATACTATGAAGAATACTTGGCTGATAAATTTGAAGAGTTCAAACAAAATCCTAAACAAACTAAAACAGATTCTTCTGTTAAGTCTTTATTCACTAGGATACTGGAGTGGATTAAGTCCGTATTTAATTCATACACTAAAAATGAATTGTCAACTTTATTTGAAAATATTGATGCAGGAAAATATCAAACGGCAGCAGTAACATCTAATCAGTTTACCAATACTTTAATAACTGGTACTACTTTAGAAGCTAATGCATTGATACCTTATAGCTCAGTAGGAGAAGGTAAGAAAAAAGGTTTTTACTTTTTAGATAGTGTGGTTGCTGATCCTATGATTAGAAGTATAGGTGCTATGTATTTAAGCAGAGCATCTAAAGTAAAAGAATCTAATGTAAAAAGAAGTGACTTACTTGACACAGTTTTAGATGATTTCTATGATCTTTATGATCCAGAAAATCAAATTAATCTTGATAAGACAGATTTACAAAAAGAAATATTATCAAATATAACTTTAGCAATAGATGATTATTCTGATTTGATTAAAGATCAAGTATATAATATTTTAAATGTTATAGATGGTCAGGTTGATGAAGAAGTATATAACACTGAGTATTTTGAAGATACTGTAGGGTTAAGAGGATCTGATCAATGGAATACTGATGCATCACAAATAGGAGGATTACAATCTACACCTAAGTTAATTAGAGCTTATTTTGCTACAACAACAAAAGAATCCACTGATTTCTTTGGTAATTCAGAACTGGTTTCAGAATTAAAAAATGATAAAGGTGTAGTAGTAAGAAAGGCAGAACGATTAATAGTACCAGTTAATTTTCAAGAGGTGTATAACGGCTTGTTAAAGTCTGTAAAGAATATTGATAACCCAAGAAAGATGTTGCAATCAATGTATTTCTTTGGTCAAGATAATCTTGAAACAGGAGCTGTTGTAGCAAGGCTATTAAAAGATATAGGTGTTAGTGTAGATACTTTACTAGAAGACAAGTCTTTACCATTAACATTGGAAGATCCTCAGTTGTTTCAGTCAATTACAAAAGCATTTGAAAACTTTAGAGTAGATTATTTATTTACTCAAAGAGATGCTAAGGGTAATGTTATAATGTTTTCTGCATCAGAAAGAGATGATATTAATTCTCAAGTAGACAGATGGTCTCAAGCATGGAATAATGCTTACAAAAAAATTAAGTCAGATGGTAAATTTAAAGAGAATGCAAAAAAGACATTAGAAGACTTTGGTGACTATATTAATCCATCAGAAAATATAATAGAGGATGCTAAGTTATCTGAAATTTCTAAAAAGTATTCTGAAAAGATATTTCAACTTACAGGTATAAAATTAAGTAGACAATATATTGCTTTTAGTATTGCAAAAAATAGACCTAGAACTAGAGAGCAAGAAGCACTTAATAACCTTCATGCTGGTGAAGTAGCTATAGAGCCTGATGTTGTACTTACAATGAACACATTAATTCAGCAAGAGGCTGATATATTTAGTGATGGTAAAGATGGGATGAATTCTAGAATTAAAACTCTTGCAATTAATAATGGACCATTTGATGAGACAATAGGACTATCTGTATTTAAAAATTCTGAGGGTAATTTAGTTTATGCACATCAAAAACCTACATTTCACTTAAAACAAATAGAGGCCTTAAATGCAGATGTTGAAACATTAGAGCGTATTAAAGAGGAGAACCCGTACTTAGAAAACAATCACCTTTTAAATAGTGAAGCATTTAAAAAGATGTCTGCAGAAAAAAGACATAAAATTTTAAGAATTGCCGGAACTGCTGTTGGTGAGATTAATACTACGGAAGCAGAAATAACTGAAAATATTTCAGGTGTAACTTCAAGATCTACTTATGGTAATTTTACACCACAAGAGTTTGCTTTAAATTTATTAAACACATATACTGCATCAGTTAATACTAAATCAGGTAAAGTTGATACTGTTGAGTATACAAATGAATCTGGAGTTGCTGAATCTGCATTGTCTCCTACATTTATAAGAGTATTAGAATCATCTAATACCGGGGATATGACAAAGCTTCCTGTAATTAAAGCTGTTAAATTTAAAAATGGTAATGCAGGAGAAGTTGTTTTAACTAAGGAAACAGTAGATGTTTTTGTTAATGCTATAGAAACTGAATACAAGCGTATTCAAAGAGAGTCAAATAGTGAGACGGCTACAGCAGAACAAATTATAGGTTACAATATTAATGAGAATGATAGAGCTTTTAAATTACATAACTCTTCATTACTCTTATCTCCTGATAGCAAAGCACGTTTGGAAGAGTTTGCTGTAAAGTCTGAAGCTGTCAGTTTTAGTACAGCATTAAGTACACTAGCTATTGATGTAAATTCTGAAGTTGAAGAAAACTTAGAATCACAATTTACAGAATTTCAAACTCTAATAGCCAAGCTTAATATACAAAATGAAATTAGTAATAGTGTTAAAAACGGTTTAGTTGGTAAGGGTGTGAAACCTACACCTTCTTTAATTGAATCTAATGAATTACTTAATCTAACTTATGATAGTAACTATAACTTAAAACAAATCTTTTTTAATAATTGGGTTAACACAAAAGCATTAAATGAAATACTATTAGGTGATCAAGCAGTAACATTAAAGAATGGTGTAGATGCAATAAAAAGAGCAAAGGCACAAAATGCTGCAACAATTAGTGCATATAGTGCAATCACCGCTCCTAAGTTAGGTGTTAATCATACTGTAGAAGATATAAGTTTGGTGGCCTTAGAAGAGCCTATTGGTGAATCATCATTAACAGGTGAAAATATTGATAAGGCTGATGCGCAAATGTGGATGACTTCCAAAGCAGGTAGATATATGTCTTTTGGTTTTGGTCAGTTAACACCTTCAATAGCAAATTTATATAATAAGATAGAACAAGGAGAAGATATA
>TARA_R110001606_G_scaffold334310_2_pt1 | contig 17416 bp, 13 predicted proteins | sample TARA_R110001606 | Tara Oceans TARA_R110001606 (sample SAMEA4398315) | marine metagenome | biome: Polar Biome; feature: [SRF] surface water layer (ENVO:00010504); material: water (ENVO:00002006), including particulate matter (ENVO:01000060) such as... | depth 5 m | reverse complement strand
CCGGATGAGGCGAAGGCCTCTCTCATCCAGTATCCCGGTCGATGCTAGCAACCGACTTCTTCAACACAATCGCGCCCAAAGTAGACGTTAATCTTCATTCCTCCCACCTCAAGAATGCGGCATGAGCCTGAGCCGCCGGACCGACACTGGCATGCTTCATCCTTGCCGCCACCTAAGTGGTGATTAGCTATTAAAGGAGCGAAGCTCGGTAGATGCGGTCAATTCCGACAACTTGCCAATGTCGTTGATCTTCCAGCGGCTCAGAGATTTGCTTATGAGACGGGCATTCTTGAGTTTTGTGATCTCTTTCTGGACCGTCTGGCGCGTTACGCCCAGAAAGGCGGACAGTTCAGCAATGGTGATTGGTATGTCGATCTCCTTCGAAACTCCAATATAGGGTGTCGAGCTGCATTCCGCGAGATTCAACATCACTATCGCAACTTGTTCGCCAATCGGATGCTGGGCTTTGACTTCGCGAAAGTGAATTGTGGACGACACCGTATAGGCAAACTTGCGGCACAGCGCTTCCGGTATTTCCGGAAAGCGCGCATAGCAGTAATCAAATTCCGCTTTCGTAAGGGCGCTCAATGTCACGTCTGTCGCGGCAATTGTGGTGTGAAACAGGCTCCGGCCACAGATGACGGCTGTTTCCCCGAATACGTTGCCGGGGACATAAACGGCCAATAGCGCGCGCTCCCCAGCCGGCAGGTCCGCGACAAGCTTAATATAGCCTTCATCGACCTGGCAGATGCTGAGTCCCGGATCGCCCGCCTCCCGGATCAGCTGTCCGGCCGAGATATGTCTCGTGTGCATCCGGCTGCGCAATTCCTGCCGAATGTGCGGCGCCAATTCGGAAATCCAGTTGTTAAGTCCGGCTATACGCATTTCTTTTGTCTCTGGTCCCTCGTTGTAGCAATGAAACCAAACGCGCGGCGAACGCAATTTTGACTTTTGTAAAATTCTTTCCACGCATTCCGCCAATCTCCCGGTAACCCGACAAATCAGAGCAGTGAACTGCCGGACATTAATCGGGAGGAATATATGATGAAACTAGCAAGCTGTCTTTTCGCCAGCGTATCTCTTGGCGTGCTTGTCGGCCATGGGGGCGCAATCGCGCAACAGGAAGATGACACATCCACTGAGACATCCCTCAGAATCGAAACCGTTACGGTGACAGCACAGCGGCGCGAAGAGAGCCTGCAAACCGTTCCGATTACTGTAACCGCTTTCTCCGGCGCGATGATCGAGCAGAAGGGCCTCGACAACGTCCAGTCGATTGCCGATGCAACCCCGGGCCTCAGCATGGACTCCTTTCCGAGGACAACGCCACGCCCGTCCATCCGGGGAATCGGCAGTTCGAACCAGTCGGCGGGTGCAGACCCGTCATCCGTGGCCTTCCTGGATGGGGTCTACCTGGGTCGCGGTCCCATGCTTTCCGTCGATGGGTTCGATATTGAACGAGTTGAAGTTCTGAAGGGCCCCCAGGGAACTTTGTGGGGCAAGAATGTGGTCGGAGGCGCGATCAGCTTCATCACGAAGAAGCCAGTCGATGAATTTGAGCTACATGCGCGCGCGACGTATGCCGATTATGGACAGCAGGACTACAATCTCGTCCTCAACACGCCGGTGACAGACCGATTGCTGACTCGGATCGCGCTCTCGTCCAAGAAGAATGATGGCTTTCGCACCAACCTGAATACCGGCGGCCCCCTTGATGATGACGAGCGGATCAGTGGCCGGTTTCATGCGCTCTACAAGCTGGATGATGCCACCGATATTCTTTTCACGGTTGATGGGACGAGCGACGACACTGCCGGTCCGGCCCGTTTCAACATTGCACCTAATGGCAGTAAAGATCTGGATGATCCCGATGCCGCTGATCCCGACCAACCCGGCTATTTGGAACGCGATACCTGGGGCACAAAATTCGAACTCAATTCCAGCGCGCTCAGATGGGCTGATTTGACGACCTATATCTCCTATCGCGCTCTGGATAATTCGACATCGGAAGATTTCGACGGTACCACGCCGGCAGGAAATGCTGCCAATGGTGTTCCGGTCGCCGGCATTCAGGTGGTGAAAGAGGAACAGGCGGACTCGCTGTCGGCAGAATTCCGGCTGGCAACCAGTTTTGATGGCCCGTTCAATTGGGTCGGCGGCGCATTTGCCTTAAGGGACACCGTGGACCGCGAGCGCGAGAGCGAGACCAGCGTACCGGACCTCAGCGAAAACCGCTACGTCGCCACAAATGTCACGGAGAGTTTCGGAGCCTTCGGCGAAGGTCGCTATGACCTCACCAGTGCCTGGACCGCTTTTGCCGGGCTCCGTTTCACGGATGAAACGAAGGAATACGAGATCCGCCGCCTGGTCGGAGACCGCTCTAATCCAACAGTTGATTACACGACCTATGGGAATCCTGGCGTTTCCGACGAGCAAAAATGGACCTGGCGGATCGGTAGCGATTATCAGTTCAATCCCAATGTTTTCCTGTTCGGGACCATATCGACAGGGTTCAAGTCTGGTGCGTTCCAGGAACAGCCCAACGCAGCGACCGCGCAGTTGGCGACGGCTCCCGAAACGGTGATCAATTACGAAGTCGGGATGAAGAGCGACTTCTGGTCCGGCCGTGGCCGGGCTAATATATCGGTCTTCAACCAGGACTATTCCGATCTTCAGACAATTCAGGTTATCGACGACGCAACACAGGGGCCAGGCGGGTCACGCGTCGTAACTGATACGGGCAACGCGACGATCCGCGGGGTGGAAACGGAGTTCCAGTGGTTGCCTTCTGAGAATATGCGTCTCGGACTGCTCTATACCTATCTCGATGCAACATTTGATAATCTGCTTGAAACCCAGGAAATCCTCGCGGACGGCACACCCATTGTCGCCGATCTCAGCGGGAACAGGCTGAGTCGAACGCCCGAACATGCATTGGCCTTGTCGGCCTCCTACGAAACCGATGACTATGGATGGGGATCGCTGTTATTCGGCGTGGACGCCAACTATCAGAGCAAGATCTTCGACGACAATTCGAATAATAATATAGAAACACGCGATCCGCGAACGCTGCTCAATGCCTTCATGACCTATCGTGCGACCGAACAGCTCTCCGTGCAGTTCTGGGCTCACAATATAACCGATGAAGAGTATCGAGTGCACCAGGCGGCAACTGCCGGGGGCCATTTCGTTCAGTACGGCACGCCTCGTCAAGTCGGTGTAACCGCGACCTTCGATTTCTGATTTTCTCCAATAAGCATGGCAGCCCCAGGGGGCTGCCACGCCTCCTGTATTGAGATGTATGTCATGACACCATTCCCTGAAGATACGTGCAGGATCCTCGTTCCCTCCGGCGTGCTTGGATCCGGCTGTCCGGACGAAGCCTTTCAGAGAGGCTTGTCCCTCAACCCTCATGCGATCGCACTTGATGCCGGCTCGACGGATTCCGGCCCCTACTATCTGGGCTCGGGCACATCAAAGATGATGGATGCCGCGGTCCGGCGGGATCTTCTCCAGATGATTCCTGCCCAGATCGAACGCGGCATTCCCCTGATTATCGGCTCATGTGGGACCTGCGGCAGCGATCAGGGCGTGGATAACGTCGCCGCAATCTGCCGCAGCATTCTCAAGGAACATGGCCTGTCCGCACGCATTGCGAAAATCTATTCCGAGCAGGAACCTGCCAGGATAGAGACTTACATCCATCAAGGAGCAGTGACGCCGCTCGCGCCGATGAAAGATCTCGGCGTCGAATCCATCCGGGCCTGCAGACGGATCGTTGGGCTCGCCGGGCATATCCCATTTGTGAAGGCGTTGGAGGCAGACGCAAACATCGTGCTGGCGGGCCGCGCAACCGACACGGCGGTCATCAGCGCCTTCGCGCTCATGCACGGATTTCCGTCCGCGCATTCGTGGCATGCAGCCAAGATTGCCGAGTGCGGAGGCATCTGCACAGAAGACGTTCAGCTGGGCGGGGTCATGATCGAGATCGATGAAGACGGGTTCACGGTCGATCCACTCCATTCAGACAATCGTTGCTCCCCTCGGTCTGTCTCCGCGCACATGCTGTATGAGAACGCCGATCCGTTCAGGCTGGTTGAGCCAGGCGTCATTCTTCATGTGAACGAGGCGGTCTATACCGCCGTTGATGAACGCAGGGTCCGCGTAACGGGCGCGACGGCGCAGGCCACTGCGCCGACTATCAAACTGGAAGGTGCCCGCCACGCCGGATACCAGACGATCAGCTTCGTGGGAATTGCGGATCCAGATCTACTCGCAAATATTGATCCATGGATCGAGGCGCTGTCGAACCATGCAAGAAAGCGCATAGCCGGCGTCTTGGGCTACACGGTCGGAGACTACGATATCGACTTTCGGCCCTATGGGGCAGGCGCGCTCAATCCACGACCAGAAGGCACCGTGCCGGCAGAGGTCGGACTAATGGTCGTGGTGACAGCGGACACACAGGCGAAGGCCAGCGAGATCCTGAAGCTCTGCAACCCCCTTCTTCTGCATTTTCCATACAAACGGAACGCTCCCTTGCCGAGCTATGCCTTTCCTTACTCGCCCGCAGAGATCGAACGCGGTCCAGTCTATGAATTCTGCCTGAACCATGTGGTGGAAGTCAGTGCGCAAGACGAATTGCACCGAATGGTTATTGAGGAGGTCGGCCGATGAGCGCAGCCAGGCTTGCAGACCTCGACATCTATGTCAGGTCCAAGAATGCCGGACCATTCTGGGTCACGATCGATATATTCTGCGGATCGCAGGAAACCTACCGTCAGATCAATGAATGTGGCGTGATCAATGCAACCAGGATAGCCGATCTGTTTGGGATCAATTTCAACATGGTGCGTATCTTTCATGTCAACGATCTCAATGTCCTGAAAATTTCGTTCCCACGGCCGCACCCACAAGGCCATGCCCGTGATCGGGACCAGCACTCCGGGCAATATTTCGTGCGATTGCTCGATCTCAACATTCCCAACGTGAAAAACTGACGGAGGACGATACGTGGCACCCGCCCGCAAATTATCTATCGCCACAATGGTATCGTTCGGTGTTGGCAACTCCGCCGAAGGTATAAAAAGTGCGGCGTTTGGCGCCTTTCTGCTCTTCTATTACCAACAGGTATTGGGCGTGCCAGGGGTGCTCACAGGTGCTGCACTCGCATTGTCTCTGCTTGCCGACGCCATCACAGATCCCATGGTGGGTCATCTGTCGGATAGTGCAAAATCGCGATATGGACGCAGGCACCCATTTATCGCCATGGCAGCCGTGCCGCTAGGCCTGTGCTTCTTCCTGCTATTCAGTCCACCTCAAGGCCTTTCAGATTTCGGTTATTTCATCTGGCTCGCCGTCTTCGCGATTTCAGCCAGGGTCGCCATGACCTTTTATGATATTCCACATCTGGCGCTCGGCGCGGAGATGGCGCCGGATTACCAGCAGCGAACGACGCTTTTTTCCATCAGCACATGGTTCCGGGTCGTTTCCGGCGCTGCCGTCACCTTTGTGGCTTACCGGTTCCTATTCCCGACAACAAAAGCCTATGATCCAGGATTGCTCAATCCAGCGGGGTATTTCTGGCTCGGGCTGATCTTCGGCGGTGTAATGATCACGGTGCTGACCATCTGCGTAATGGGCACAAAAAGCGAGATCCCCTTCCTTCGTAAATCTGATGATACAGAAAGCATGAACCTGTTGCGCGTGCTCCAGCAAATGCTGGGAACTTGGCAAAGCCCGTCTTTCAGGTACGTTTTTCTCGGGCTTTTCTTGTACGTTCTTATCGTCAATATCGAGCAAAGCCTCGGCACTTATATGGCTGTACATTTCTGGGGATTGGCCACCGAGACGATGAGCCTCTTACCTCTGGCAAGTCTTGCGGGTGCCGTAGTGGCCTTCCCGTCCGTTAACTTTCTGACCCGTCTGATCGACAAACGAATGGTTTTGATTCTCGTTACCTGCACGGGATTCCTGAATATCAACCTTTTTGTCGCCGGCCGTCTCTTCCTTCCTGATCTTCTGCCTGAGAATGGGTCAGCCCTTATCACATGGTTCATCGTTACGAATTTCTTCGTCACGGGTTTCATCAGCCTGTCTGTGATCACGACGATCAACTCAATGTATGCCGATATCGCTGACGAGTACGAGCTCATTGTCGGCAAGCGTCGGGAGGGCATGCTTTACGCAACCCGCTCGTTCGCTAACAAGGCTGCGGCTGCCATCGGACTCTTTCTCGGAGGGCTTCTGCTGGATGCTATTCAATTTCCCGCAAAGGCGAGCGTGGGCGAGGTTGACGGGCACACGATCTGGAGGCTTGGATTCCTATATGGACCGGTCACATCAATTCTTATGCTCGTAACGATCTATTTGTACCACCGTTACACATTAGATCGCGCAGCCTTGGACGACATCCAGGCTCGCCTGTCCGGGCGTCAGGGTCAATAGCGAACACAATATGTACGCGTGATGCCGCCCTTTACAGGAGGCCAACAGTAGCCTTCGACCTTTCCTTCAAAGTCTAAAATACACGGCACCCGGCGGGCGTACGCAAACTTAAATCGAGAGAACGAAATACATGAACAATGCATCAGGCTCTTCAAGTTGCATGAGCCAAACGCGATCACACACCTGTCACACTCTTGGCCGCCGCATCCCTCCCTCAAAGATGATTAGAGAACTTGCTTCTCGGAGCACCAGAAGGTGGAAAGTAGGACTTTAGACTAACGCAGACGGGATGTCTTTTGAACCGAAGCTATTCTTCCAATAATTCAGTGGGCGGCTGTAGCGGTTGAGCAGGCTGTTGATCATCTGGGCCGCTTCATTGCGGGCGATTCCTGCCCCCATGCAGTGGTGGATCCCATGCCCGAATGTGGCCTGCTTAATCATGTTCGGCCGCTTCAGGATGAAGTTATCCGGTCTTTCGAAGACGTCAGGATCCCGATTGGCGGAGGCATGGAAGATTGCCACCCAGTCCCCTGCCCGGATCTGTGTGCCGCCGAGTTCATAATCCTGCGTGCAGACCCGATGAAGGCGCTGTACGGGTTCATGTCCTGGCGACAGAGAGGGTCGCAGCACGTCATCGCCGAAGTTTTGTCGACCGGCAAAGATACCGACCGCAACAATGGGACGGTGTAGCCGAATGGGAAACCTACGAGGGTAAAGGTGAAGCGTGGTTTGGGTTTGAAGCCGTGCGGGACATGAAGGGTTTGCCACCCGAAATTTTGATGGTTCCGTTACGTGGACATACATTGGGGCACGCAGGTGTTGCGATCAGGATGGCAGACGCCTGGTTGTTCCACGCGGGTGACGCTTACCTCCACCATGGACAAATGAATCTGCAACAGCCCTCCTGTCCCATTGGGATGCGATTATACCAGTACATCATGGACTCCGACCGACCAGAACGCCGAGCCAATCAGGTACGGTTGCGGGAGCTCAAACAACGCCATGGAAATGATGTTCACATCCTCTGTTCCCACGACACTGATGAACTGACGGCAGCAATTCAACGCGCCCATCTCTGCCACATGGTGAGCCCCGCTCAGTCGAGACCGGTTTTTCCTGCGGCCCAATAGGCCTTGCTGAGCAGGCGCCCCGGCGGGAGCGCGTGACGTTTCAAGGCTTGCCGCCACCGCTGGACAGCGCCGGCCCGACCGGTCAGCAGTACTGAAGCGCCACCCGCGACCAGTGCGGGTAAGGTCGCCTCCATCTCGTCAAGATGACGCTCATCCTGCCGTCGCACAAAGCGCGCGGCGCTTTCCAGTCCGAGCCGGGTCAGAACCGCGGCGCCCTCCTCCCCCTCGACGAGCTCGAAGTAGCAGAAGACGCGCCGGGTGGGCTCCAGACCTCTGAGCGCAGAAGCCAGCCCCATCGTGGTCTCATCTCCGAAAAGGGCCAAGGACCCAGTCAGGGGACGGGGGTCGAGCGAGGCGCGCGGCCCGAATATATGGCACTCATCCCCGGGCCCGGTTTCACGCACCCAGGTCGCTCCCGGCCCATCGCCATGGTCATAGGCTATTATCCGTGTGCGCCCGGTATGGGCATCCCATTCAATCGGCTTATAGGTCCGCGCCACAAAGGCCGACCCCATCGCGATCTGAACCTTGTCCCCGGGCGTCCACGCGGCACCTTTTAGTGCCTCGCCTTCCAGGGTAATCATCCGAAAGCGATCAGATAGGCGTTCGCTTGCGGTGACGGTTGCAGGCTTCATCAACAGACGCAACAAAGACCGGCTCAGCCGGCCGGGCACTTTCGCCTGTCGCCGGGTCGAGGATTCGTTTGGCGTCATTACAGGATCCGCACGGCGAATTCATTGCCGCGCCCCTCGTCGATCGGCAGCGATTGCGAAACATAGCCATTGGCGGGGTTACGGACATAGTCGAGGTATTCGGGATCGAACGCGTTTTCACCGATGATCACCGCGCCCGGCCTCAGCCGGGGTTCCACCAGCTTGAGCACCGGCAAGTAGAGCGAGAACGCCCCATCGATGAGGAGAAAATCGACTTCGCCGCCAACATCCTGGAGCGTTTCGAGCGCATCGCCCTGCCGGATATCGACAAGATCACCAAGGCCAGCCGCATCAAGGTTTTCCCAGGCGCGACCGACTTTATCGCGTTCCAGTTCGGACCCGATCAGATGCCCACCGCCATTGTCGCGGAGCGCTGCGGCGAGATAGATCGTGGAAATCCCCATCGATGTGCCGAACTCGACAATCCGCGTCGCCTTGCAGGCACGCGCCATTGCGTAGAGGAACCGGCCAAAGATCGGCGACACGGCGAGATAATTCTCCACAAAGCGATTGCAGACCGCCCGGTAATCGGCGCGTTCCTCCGCGAGCATGTCCGCTACGGCCTGCTCCATGGATCGGCCGGGCGCTTCAATGGCCACCATCATTTCTTCGACATGCGCGCGATCCGATGCCTCGGCCGCTTCATGGAGCTGTTCCAGAACCCGGGCGACGGGCCCGCCGGTCAGTGCATTCATTGCGCGTATCCTTTCACTTTTTTCGGCGCCGCCGCGCCTGTTCTCAAATGCAGGGATAAAAGCGATGGGAGTTGGCGTCATTACGAAGTCTGGACATATTATTATTCATTTGCGCCAAACCCATTCATCTGCTTGAAGCTGGGCCATGCCGCTTCTCAATGACCTTTCCGACAAGACCGCATGGGTTGATCCCGACGAGGTTCCCCGGCCAATCGTCGCCTACGGTATGCATACGGCCGAGATCGGCCGGATCGAACTGGACTTTCACAGCCACATCAAAGGCCAGATCATGCTGGTGCAACGCGGGGCGCTCTCGTGCGAAGCGGAGGGCGGGTTGTGGATCGTGCCGCCCCGCAGCGCCGTGTGGATACCGGGCGGCATGATGCACGCCATCAAGGCGAGCGGCCCACTGGAAGGCTATGACGCATTTGTCGATCCGTTATTGGCGGCACGGTTGCCAAAAACCTGCTGCGCCATTTCGGTCACGCCACTGTTGCGCGAAATCTTGACCCGGGCCGCGAGCCTGCCGCTGCTCTATGACGAGGACGGCACGAATGGGCGCCTCATGGCCGTATTGGTTGACGAACTGGCGGCGGCGCAAATCGAGAACCTTCATCTGCCGATGCCGACCGATCAGCGCTTGTGCAAACTCGTTGACGACATGATCGCCGCGCCTTCGGATCGGCGCCCCTTGAACGCCTGGGCCCATCAGGCGGGACTCAGCGAGCGCACCCTGCTCCGGCTCATCAGCCGGGAGACCGGGATGAGTTTCGGCCGCTGGCGCCAGCAGCTCTGTGTCGTTCTGGCCGTGAAATGGATGGCCGGAGGCGCCTCCATCCAGGCGGTCGCCGCCGATCTCGGCTATGAGAGCGTGCCGAGTTTCGTGACCATGTTTCGAAAAGTGCTGGGGACATCGCCGGCGCGCTATATGGCGGAGCGCTATTCTGACCGGCCTTAACGCGAGGGGTGTGCCAGCATCCGGGTCACAAGATCAGCCCATTGCTCGAAACGGCCAAAAAGTTTCAGAGAGCTCCCGCGCCATCAATTAGGAGCAAATATTGATGGCGAGATGATGCACCATATTATTATGGCAAGCACATCAAACGACAGTGCCCTCGCCGTACCGGGCTTTTCTCTGACCACCCGGTTTCCCTATATCGCGAGTTGTTATTGGCCTTTCAATATCAGGTGCGGATGTCGTTCCTTCCGGAGCAGACGCAGGGCGCCACGGTACATGTTACGATCATCGATCCAGATCCAGCCCTATGCGACGGTTCGATATGAGCATGCCCTGATTGTCCCCAAGATAGCCGCAATACTGCTTCACGTGATTAGGGAGACCAGACAGCCATGCTAAGTCCACACTCTGTCAGCGCATTTGCTGCAAGAGAGGGCTGTCTCATAAGCAGTCTTTGCAGTGCGCGCCGTATATTTTGGCATGCTTTTGCAACATTTTCGACCGAAGCACTCTAGACAACCAGAATTTCAGCCGGGCGTGGGCAGGCGCACGCCCGGTCTTCTCTGCGACCGCCGTACGGTCCTTAATACTCAAACCGCAGGGAAACGCCGACAGTACGTGGGGCGCCCTGATAACGGAAGAAGGTATCGATTGTGCGGAACACGGTATTCCAGGTTGTCTCGTCGCCTACATTTTTGACAAACACCATCGCGCGCCAGCGGCCATCGTCGCTGCCCAGGCCTGCGCGCAGGTCAACCAGGGTGTAGGCGTCAATGTCGAAGTCCGAGGCGCCAACCGTTGACGTCCGCAAGCTGCTATTGTCGCTGCTATGATAGGTGAGGCCAGCGCCCATGAAGGCTTCGCGCCCGTTTCCGATAGCGAACGTGTATTCGCCATCCGCCACAATCTGCCACTCCGGCGCAAAAGGCAGCCGGGACCCCTGGGCGTCTAGCGGGTCCCCGTCAGACGTATATGTTGGAAAACTGTCCGTCACCTCCGTATCAAGATAAGTCATCCCGCCACTCAGGCTCAGTCCATCGACCGGTTGCGCGAGTATTTCCAACTCGGCACCAATGATTTCGGACTTCGGTATATTTAACTCGCGTTCCAACTTCCCGAATACAGGGTCAAGCACGGTCCCGCGGAATTGCTTGTCAGTATAGTCATAGTAAAATGCAGATCCATTCAGCTGGAGCAGATTGCTGGCGAGAGGCGCTTTGAAACCGACCTCGAACGCGTCCAGTTTTTCCTGAACGGCCGGCGCATACTGGCTTACCCGGGATGCGGCGACGTTGGGAAACATTCCTGCCTTGTACCCCCGGCTCGCAATCGCATACAGAAGTACCTCGTTATCCAGCTTGTAGTCTGCTCCGACCCGCCAGGAAACATTGTCTTCTTCCAGATCCAGCGCTGCAGCAGACGGGTCGAAGTTTTCGTCCAGGCTGAGACAGTCTCCCGGCGCGCTCGGCACAGCACTGCCCTTCACCAAGCCCTGGAGAACTTCAAACAGTTGCCCAAGCGCATTGTCCGGCTCGTCGCTGAAGCTGCATCCAGTGCCATGCGCTTCAGAATTGGTATAGCGCACTCCACCGCGAACGGTCAGGGCGTCCGTGGCCGCATATTCAAGGTTTGCAAAGACGGCATACGTATCGGCGCTGTGCCGGAGCGCGGTTTCAACACTGTTATAGGCAGGGACAGAGGGGACGGGCTGTCGATTGGAAACGATCGACTGGTCATATCTTATATGGTCGTCGGCCTTCACGTATTCGTAGCTGCCACCTATTAGCCAATTCAGTCGGTTCGTATCACCCGACAGCCGCAATTCCTGATTATACGAACGGACATTCCCGAAGACATCGAGATTCTGGTATGGAAATGGCGTGCCCGAAAACGGAAGTTGCTGATCGATTTCGGCATCCTGATAGGACGAGATCGAAGTGACGGTCAGTGAATCGCCAAGCTCATAGTCGCCGCGGAGCGCAACCTGCCAGAACCGGTTATCCAGCTTGGGGAACCCCTCGGGCCAGTCAGCTTCGCGCGAACCATTTGCCGGCCGGGATAATTCAAATCGCGGTGCAATGAGTGCGGGATCGGTGGGCGCCACCCTGATCAGCGAGGGCGCGAGCGGATCAGACTGATCGCGGTACCCATTGATATTCAGCGAGACACTCAATCGGTCTGACGGCAGCCAATCAAGCAGCAACCGCCCTTCGGCAAGATCCCGGTCGCCAAGTTTGTCATCATGCGACGTACTTTCCTGCCAGGCGCCGCCCTGAAATGTTTTCAGGGCAATCCGCCCGTTCAGGGTGGGGGCGACTCGACCGCTGACATATCCACCAAGCTCAACACCACCGAACGCGTTGAGGGTCGTATTCGCCCCCGCCCTGAAGTCCTCTGTCGGTTTGGCGGCAATGAAATTGATGGCACCGCCGGTTGAACTTTGACCAAACAAGGTGCCTTGCGGCCCTTTCAGAACCTCCACCCGCTCAACGTCCAGCGCGACCGCTTCTGCGAAGTACGGAAACGCCAGTGGAACTTCATCCAGATAGACACTTACAGACGGCGCCGCTGCGAGCGCATTGTCATACAGACCCACACCGCGCAGGGTAAAAACCTCGCTCGCATAAGGAGACGGGGTATAGGTGAAACCCGGGACGAGTTTGACAAGATCGGCTGTTTCAGTGATGCCGCGGTCGGCAATCGCTTCTGCACCAATGGCCTGGACAGAAAGGCCAACATCATTGAGGCGTTGTTCCCGCTTTTGAGCCGTAACGATGATGTTGCCCAGAGTGCGGGGACTTTCCTCCGTGACCGGCTCATCCTGAACGGTTTGAAGATCATTAATGGGACCGGAGGCGATTTGCCCATAGGCGGAAGGAAGAAGAAAAATGGCTGGCATGACGACCGTGCATGCAAGAAAGGTTCTGCTGGCTGTGCGCTTCATAATGGCTCCCTGTTGCGGAACTTTTCTGTCCGGAGTGCGGACGTAAGTTTCTCGCGATTTTTTTTTGATCCGCGCGCTGCGCCCGCCCCCGATGGGCCACGTCGTCACGCTGTCAGGAGAGGCTAAAGATGAAGGCTTTGCGGAACCACCTAACTTCATGCTCAGTTTTGTGGCCGAGAAAAAGCCTGATTGCAGGGGACATATCTCATCGCTGGCCAGGGAGAGCCTGCTCATTCAGAATTGCTGTCCAGTTTCAGCGGCGTGCTGCCTCCGCGCCGACTGCAATCCTTGGTTTGAGACCGAAGAGGAACAATCGTGTGAATCCGTCAGCAAGCGCGACTGCATCATAATTGGAGGTAAGTTGCGGCCAGGCATGCATGGAATTGCGCAGGCCCGCGCCGATCTCCTGAATGAACAGAGAGTCAAGATCCCGAAAAGTCCCTGCCGCGATAGCAGTGTCGTACCGCCGGCGATTATCGTCGACCAGGGACCGGTCTTGCTGCTTCAATTTGGTGCGCTGCTCTGTTGTCAGATAGGGCACGTTGTGAAAATTGATTTTCGGCCCGCATGGTGACGTGTGCAATGCGGCCACACCGCGCAATAGGTGGAATTCAAAAGCTGCCGCCTGCCTGATTGGATCATCGAAATCGGCCGGCAAGGCCAGCAGTGCTTCCAGCAACGCGGCTTCAGTCCGATAGGCGCGCTCCAAACACAGGTACAGCAGCGTGTTTTTATCCGGCGCGTGATAGTAGTACGCACCGCGCGTCACTCCCGCATCGGCTGCAATATGCTCAAGCGAGGATCCCACAACGCCGCGTGCATTGAAGCTCTTGGTCGCCAGCATCAGCAAGCGCTCTCGCTTGGCAGCGCGTCGGTTCGACGGTGTCAGGTTCGCAAAAAGGGGCTCAAAGTCTCGCCGGGCGGGCGGCAACCATTCAGGCGCATCCCGGCGGATCACGCCATGTGTCAGTATGTCATCCAGCGCTTCCGCCGCGTCCTGGCGCGTATAATAACGGTTCTCGCTGTACCAGAACGGCATCCAGTCAAGCACGGCAAAAATTGCAAGACTCGTCAGCAAAGGCTCACACCTTCCTATGCTGCCATCGCGCATGCCCTCCACGACAAGTGATTCCAGGACACGGACATTTTCGGCGCGGCCATCGTGGATTACCTGCCGGTGCGTCAGCGGTAGCGCATCAAGATCGGAAAATATGATCATCCGGGGCTCTCCCGGCTTCAATCGTCCACGGATGAATCTACGGACCTTTTCCAACCCATCCAGTCCCCGCTCCTGAGCCCGCTCCAGCTCCATGCTGTAGATATGCAAGCCGCGCCTGAAGCATTCGAATACAAGCGCTTCCTTGCTGTCGAAATGATTATAAAGCCCCCCCGGCGTGAGGCTGACCTCATGCGCAATCTGTTTCAGCGTGGCAGCCGCAAAGCTATGACGGTTAAACAAGCGTGTTGCCGCTGCCAGGACGTCCTCCCGGCGCGACGTTGCCGCGCTATCAGCGACCGATCCTTCAGCTCGTTCCGACAAGACTCTGCTCCTTCAAAAAAACTTAACAACAGATTTACCCGAGGAGCAATCGCCTTGGTTAACTCCCATGTTTTGTTGAGGATGCAGCCCGGCCACTCTGTACAACGGCGCAACTTACGCACGCCAGCCACAATGTTAGCCTTGGCAGCGGCCCACAAAAATAATGCAGGAGGAACGGACAGCCATGGCAATCTCGGAGATATTGGCACCCACCGCAGAGGGTGCAGAAGGTAATGATCAGGCTGCAATTTCCGACCTGCGCACTGTGTTCGAAAAACAGACGCGCGCATTTGAGGCCGACCGCAATCCGAGTCTGGAGGTCCGCCGCGTTCGCATAGAGCGACTGATGGAAATGATGCTTTCGCATCGGGAAGCCATCAGTGAGGCCCTGGCCCAGGACTTCGGCGCGCATCCGGTTCCTGCAGCCGACCTGATCGAGGTCCTGGGCGTGCTTGGCCGGGCGCGGTACGTGCTGGATCATCTCGACGAATGGATGTCACCCATGCAACGCGACGCCGATCCTGCAATTCTGGGAGCATCAAAAGTCTTCATACAAAGCCAGCCCAAAGGGGTGGTCGGCAACATCGTTCCATGGAATTTTCCGTTCGATATAGCCGTGGGTCCCCTGATCGAAATGCTCGCGGCGGGAAATCGCGTCATCATCAAGCCCTCCGAATATACACCCGCCAGTGCAAGCCTGCTGGCCTCCATGGTGGCAAAGACTTTTTCACCCGATCTTGTTCATGTCGCGGTGGGCGGCATCGACCTTGCGCGTACATTCGCAGCGATGCCGTGGGATCACCTTCTCTACACCGGGAGCCCGAATGTCGGGCGCCAGATCATGGCCGCCGCAGCGCAGAACCTCACGCCCGTCACGCTTGAACTCGGTGGAAAGTGTCCGACAGTGATGACGCCAGGCAGCGTGACCGCCAGGAACGTCGAAGCTGTCATTGGCACCAAGATCATCAAGAACGGACAGATGTGCATTACCGTGGATCACTGCTTTGTGCCACGCGACGAGATCGAATCCTTCATTGCCCATGCAAGAACATTCATGGATGAGGCTGCCCCGGACTATGCTCGCGGGCCCGATTGCACCGGGATCATCTCGCTACGCCACCTTGACCGACTGTCATCGATGCTGGAGGAGGCCCGTATCCAGCAGAACCGCATTGTCACGCTTGAGGATGACCCAAGCATTGACCGGCAAACCCGGCGCATGCCGATGTCGCTTGTCATTGATCCTGCCTCAGATCTTCAAATGATGCAGGAAGAAATATTTGGTCCCCTGATCCCGATCATACCTTATGATGACCTTGCGGACGTGATCAGCCGGATCAATGCTGGCGAAAGGCCACTCGGCATCTATGTTTTCAGCGAGGATCAGGCCCTGGCCGATCATGTGCTCAACAGCACGACGTCCGGTGGCGCGACAGTGAATACATGTGCCATTCAGGGGGGGCTGCCATCCCTCGCCTTTGGTGGTGTGGGGATGAGCGGCATGGGACGCCATCACGGAATCGAGGGATTCCGGGAATTCTCGAACCAGCGCGGTATTGTTGTGCGGGGAGAGGGCGATCACGTGGACCTGTTCTACTCGCCTTACAGCAAGGCTGCGGCTTTTGTCGAATCTGCACTGAAGGCGGACTAGTTGGCTCGCGACACCCGCGTCGCGCACTCGTCAAATCCTATTGATCCGCGGATGCCCTGCCCCGTAACCTTTCGCCGGCTGCAACGCCGGTTAAAGGTGCGATAGTGGGCCCACGTCACGATTCTGTCGAGCGGTAGAGGGCAAAGCATCCTCTTCAGCCCGCAGCTTTGTGCCTGGCAAATGCCGGATGATTTCGTGGCCGCGCACGTGCTTCCGGAGTGCGAACTATAGAGTGTGATGGAAATGATTTAAATCTAATCTTTCGGCAGGCATTGACTCTCGGAATTAGAACATATAGTGAACATGTGACCTACTTTCCGAGAGGTGCAACCGATGCCTGACTTGCCATCCATTTCAGAAGAATTCCGATCCTGGGTCCGGGATGGCTTGTCAAAGGGTGCCCGATGGATGGTCGTGATGTACGATCCTGACGACTTCCTGGACTATCCCGACTACTTCCCCACCGATGCTGAACTGGAGGCGTTCCGGGACGCGGAAGGGGCCTTCATCCTCAATACAATTGAACTGTCCGGGCCTGAGGAAGAGATACTCGACCGCGTTCGCCGGCAATGGGCCGAGGAGGCCGCCTCTTCCTCCGGACGCAGGCAGGGGCCAACCCCGCTCTTCCCGGCAGGCTAGGTCTGTTCCTGTAGGAAGCGAGCGACGGGGTTTGATCGGCCGCGCCTCCCGGCCCGCTGCCCTTAGCCGTCCGCAATATCCTCGCGCAAGACTTCCAGCTTGTCGTCCGGCAAAGGGCGCTGGAGCCGCAGGCTGTCCTCGCCACCCCGGAGCCAGGCGCGGCATTCGTCCGGTTCGGTCAGGATGACCGGCATGGCCTTTTCGTGCACCGGCCGGACAATCGCGTTGGCTTCGGTTGTCAGGAAAGCGAACAGTTCCCAGTCACGCGCCTCACGGGCGCGCCGCGTCTTGCCTGGCTGTTCAGCCAGCCGCTCCCCATGCCAGGGACGCCAGACCCCGGCAAAATAGGCGATCTCGGTGCCGGGAACCGTGAACCAGGTCGAGTCCCGTACCGGTTCTGCAAAGGCGGTGAAGGGCACGAGGCAGCGGTACTCTGGTTCCATCATCCATTCCCGGTTCACATCCTGCCACCAGCGGCTTTTCAGGTTGCGGATATTTGTGATCGGTGCGCGCTGTCCGGGTATGGGCGGAACCCCCCATCGCAGGGCGGCGAGTTCGAACCCGCCCTCCTTCCGCCGGCGTATGATGGGGGCATCCTGGTCGGGATAGATGCTCTGTAGCGGCCGCAGATTGTCCGTTTCAGACGTCGTCGTGACTTCGCCGTCTTCGAGCCTCCGCATGAAGGCCCGCATGGCGGCA
>TARA_R110001606_G_scaffold104372_2_pt1 | contig 17416 bp, 22 predicted proteins | sample TARA_R110001606 | Tara Oceans TARA_R110001606 (sample SAMEA4398315) | marine metagenome | biome: Polar Biome; feature: [SRF] surface water layer (ENVO:00010504); material: water (ENVO:00002006), including particulate matter (ENVO:01000060) such as... | depth 5 m | reverse complement strand
TTAGTTTAGTACCCAAGGATGGAGTCGAACCATCTATTCTCCTACTTATTTACTACACCTGTCCACCGATTAGGGCTCTTCAGAAATAGTGACAAGGCATATTGCTTGTACTTGGATTAAAGCAGTTTGTCTTGATGCTTAGCAATACGACGAAATTACGTCCTTTCTATTTGTTCTAAATCTGGATCTCCATACTCATCCTCCATAGCTTCCATATGTTCCTCTTCAGTCATAGCCATCTGATATGAGTAATCTTGTTTTAAAGAGGCATCATCTTCTGCAGTGTATTCCATTGCATCTTTATCCATCGCCTCACTATCCTTGTACATCTTTAACTCTTTCTTTAATTCTTCAATAGTAGTTTCTTTAATCTCTAGTTCTACATCTTTTAGTATATTCATGTTCTCCAATAGTTTATTCTTTGGAGGTCTCAAGCTTGGTATTATAATGATTGCCATCATAACCAAGATGAATATTGTTAATGTTCCCATTGCTCCCATATTTATTCTCTTTAGTTTGTTAATATTATGACAGCTAAGAGTATTAATATAAATACTATTCTAAGTGTCCATCTTGGTTTATATTTAGGTACATGATATATATCACTCATCGTAACACATCTTCTTTCCAACTAGTTTATACTTATATCTAATTGCTGAAGGTATAGTTACAAGAGCCGTAAGCAAGGCTTTATTTTCTTTTATAAGCCTTTCTTTATCTTGTTTTAATTTACTTATCGTTAGTCTTTGACTATTAAGATAAGTATCAGTTATTATGTAGTCGTTTGTATCTTTCATAGTGTTTATGCTATAGTAGTTTAATTAGTAGTCTAGTCTTATGTCTCAACATAGTGTGAAATGGTGCGAATGTGATGTGGTTCTCACAACCACAAACGCCTCACTTCATCCAACAACAATTGGTTAGAGGATGTAAATATATGTTATGTTATTTATATAATACCCTCACTCCCGGAGGAGTGAAGGCGTTAGTATTACAGTTTGTCTGCAAGTTCAAGCAACAAAGATTTGCTTTTAACAAAGTTCTGAACATCAGCAATTGTGTCAAGCTTGTTCATTAGTTTGAAGTACAAGTATTGCTCGCCATCATCATTAGTGTAATGAAGTGTTTGTACTCTGATGTAACTCCAAGAGATTGAAGGCTCACTAAACTTGAACTGTCCAATGGTAGACTTACCATCTGTGTCGTAGACTGAGTAACGAAAGATGTCCTCCATTACAGGCTTACCATTATCATCGTAAGCACGCTTACCATCAAGGTAAACAGGACGCTGTTCTCCAACGTTACTAAAGTCTGTGAACTCTTTTAAATTGAGTAGCTCTCCTTCAGGAAATCTAGAGTGTAGACTATCCATTACTACTGTTGTTACTGGTGACGCATCTAGTTGTGCGTCAAGTGTTGTTGCTTCTTCTGCCATGATTGCTGTTGTTTTGATTAGTAAATAATTATTAATACACCACAATTAACACCCGGGGGGTGGTTGAGATGAAAGACTTAGGTAGGGTGACTTTCCAAATACCTTCCCTCTCTCACAACTCCTCCATTAAATTTTTTTTCAATTTATTGTTATTATAATATTTTTTTTATTATTTTTGCACCGCAACAATATCATCCCTCGGTAACCAGACAAGGGAAAAGACATCGGATTGCAGTCCTAAATAAGGATAGATTTTTCTCCGGTAGTTGCGAAAGAGTAGTGTATAAACTATAGTTAGGGTAGAATTAGCACACAGGTATGTGCGGTGAATTAACATCAGTCTTACTATCCTTAGGTCCCCAGAGTAAAATGGGAGTACTGCTAGAGTGAAATCCAAACTTGAAATTAACACCACAAGGGGGTGAACTATATCAAATTTAGAAATGTCAAAAAAAATATCTTAAAATAGTTGGAAGTATAAAAGAATAATTTATATCTTTGCACAAACTAAATATATAAATTATGAAATTCAAACCAAGTGGAAACTGGATGGTACTTCCAGACCCAACAATCGAAACAACAGAGTCAGGTATTATATTAGACGAAACTACAGCTGCAGAAAATGCTAAAAGGTCTAATGTATTAAAAGTCTTATGTGTAGGTCCCAACTGCTTATTTATAAAGAAAGGCGATACTGTAATGGTAGATCCGAGATCAGAAGCTATCAAAGCTAGGATTGAGGATAAAGATTACTTATTAGTAGGGGAACATCAGGTTTTAGGAAAGTGGTAAACGGAACAGTCACCATTTCTATTAGTGACTTCCAAACTTTACTAGAAGCCTCTAACAACGCAGACACCCTTATTAAATCTACGTCTACCGCCTCTAAAGAGATACAAGTATTCTTGTCTTATCTTCATGCGCAACTAGATTTAATCCCCCACATAGAAGCTTTTAATAGACAGTCTAAGAAGTCTAAGATTATTATTGAAGATGGTACTAAAATAAAAATACAATTTAATGAAGAATAAAATAATATACATTCTACATAGGATGGGATTTCACACAGAGAACTGTAGGAGGCGATTATATTCAACTGAAGAAGATTATATTTGCACAGTAACTGGAAACACACATAAAAAATTTACTCTATGAGCTATATGAACTATTTAAAGAAGGTAGAATTCCCAGATGATATTAGGTGGATTGTTAAATACAACAGTAAAGGTAAGGTAAGGGAAGTAAAACAAATATATAAACCATCAGAGTATTATGCTATGAGTTTACATAGAGGTAAAAATGCAAGACCCCTACATAATAAGAATGCTTTAATTAAAATTTTAGAAGATGATAAAGAAAAAAATAACAGTTAGTATAAATAGTACTTATAAATATCTACAGATATGGAATGGTATATTTGGACTAACTAATAAAGAGTTAAGTATCTTAGCTTCTTTTATTGATGTGCAAATAACAAAAGAAGATGTGAATCTGTGTAGTGTAAGTGTAAAAAAAGCTGTAGCATCTATTATAGGTATTAAAGACCCTAACACTTTGAACAACTATATTAAAAAATATAAAGACAAAGGTGTTACATTTAAAAGAGATGGTATGTATATATTGAACCCAATGCTAAATCCAGCAACGGAAGTAGTAGAAATAACAATCAATAGAGATGTCTAAAGGAAAAGGAATAGAACACTTAGTAATATCAGTCTTTGAAGATGATGTTTATAAAATCGTAATATTCCAGGATGTATATGGAAATTATTTAACAATGAATGTAGAATATAACTTTAACTATGAAAGAGAATAAAGGAAAACCAGAAGAAGTAAAACCCCTTGAAGTAGAACCACCTTCAATGTTTAGTATGATTAAAAGTTTTGGTAAAGACTTAGGTAAATGGGTTTCAGAAGGAGCTCCAGCAACTACGCCTGCAGATTATATTGAAAGATTAACAGCGTGTAACAATTGCCCACATTTACAGAAGAAGCATATGAGATGTGGTAAATGCGGATGTATGGTGGAGCATAAAGCTAAATGGAGAACAACTACTTGTCCAGACACTCCTACAAGATGGAAGCCTCAAGATGCTACACCTAAAACTAAACAAGAAAAAGTTGTAAGAGAGCAGCAAATCTTTGATAAAGAAAATGAAGAAGTTATAAAGGCACTACAAGAGATTAAAAAATCTGAAGGGAAAGAAATGATTGTTACTAGGGGGGAAGTAGAAGACTATAAAAAACAACAAAGTGATAAAGGATATGTAGAATTTGAGGATGTCCCAGAATAAAAACTTTATTATTTATAAAATAGCTAATAAATATAACCTTCCTTTACAGACGGTAGAAAGGATTATTAACTTTCAGTTTAAATATCTAGCAACAATAATGAAAGAAGGTAAGTTTGATAGTGTTCGTCTCCCGTATTTTGGTAAATTTTCTGTAAAAAAAGGTAGGCTGGCACATATAAAGCGTTTAACAAATAAAAAAAATGAGCAAGATTAAATATAGTCCAAAATTTATTAAAATAAGGGATCTAGAGATTAGAGAAACTACTAACACAATAGATAACCCAAAGTATAAGTATGACTGGGATGGATTAAAAGAGGATCTATTGAAAGACGGGCTACAAGAGTGTATACATGTAGAATATGTAGATACTAAATATCACCTTATAAATGGTAGTCATAGAATACAAATACTTAGGAGGTTGTATGGGGATGCCCTAGAGGTACCGATAAGAATACAATCAAACTCTGAAAAATATAGACCTGAACATAATGGATGATTTAATATATATAAAAGATAATAGAGCGGTCCCTTCAACATATGCTTTACAGGTAATAGAATTTAAACCTTTATCTCCCACGGAATTAGCTTACGTATACTTTATGGTAGACCATAAATCACCTTTTGCAGTTTATGAGTGGCAACAACGTACTATTGAAGTAAAAAACAGTATATTTGGCGAGAATAATAAGTTTATTCCAAGTAGTAAAGTTAATACTGCGTGTAAAAAGTATGAAATACTAATTGAAACTTCAGCTGTTAGATTATTAAAGGCTGCTAAAGAATCAATAGTAAAATTAGAAAAGTATTTTAGAGATATAGACCTTACTATGATGGATGACAACGGTAAGCCTATCTTCCACGCTAAAGATTTAATAGCTAATCTATCTAATATGGGGAAAGTAGTAGATGGATTATCCAGATTAGAAGAAATAGTTAAAAAAGAAGAGCAGGCCTCTAATACGAATAGAGGAGGAATTGAAGTAAATAAATATAGTACGTAATGGATTTTTTAGAAGAGTTAGACTTGTATCACACCGCTATGCATAATGCATATAATGTTATTACAGGTAAAATATCAATAGAAGAAGTATATATGGAGTTAGAAGAAGGGGATGAAGACTTAGAATTCCCTTTACCTTTTAATCCATTTTTACACGAGGATATAAGTAGCGAAGAGATAGGATGGGTTATTGATCACTTTATAGAGCTAGAAGATTATGAAAAATGTCAAGAACTCTTGGACAGTAAGAATGCCATAGATGTTAAAAGAGACAAATAGAGCAAGACCGGCTGCACTCGCCTTTTTAAAAGACGGTGTGTATACAAATGCTCTCCCAGGTACTAAAGAATACTATGATTATTGGGACGAGGAGAAAAGACGTTGTATGTACGGATATAAAATCGGAGAATTACATATAACAGGATTCCATTATTTTTATTTAAATTATTGTCCTATTGATAGGGCTATAGATGAAGAAATGCCAGATGGCACTGTACAATCTAGACGGGAAAGGTCTTTCCCAAGCTTTTATGATGGAGATTACCAATATTTTCACGAAATAGACAAAGCAAGAGCTAATAATAAACATATGATAGTCCTAAAAGCAAGAAGAAAAGGATATTCGTACAAAGCTGGTAGTATGTTAGCTCGTAATTACTTTTTTGTTAGGAATAGTAAGAACTTTGTATTTGCAGCTCAAAAAGAATACTTAATTGGAGATGGACTTCTATCTAAGGCTTGGGAATTCTTATCATTTATAGATGATCACACTGCTTGGGCTCAACCTCGCTTAAGAGATAGGGAGATGCATAAGATGTCCGGATATAAAAAGAAAGTAAATGGATTAGAGATTGAGATGGGTATGAAATCTCAAATCATGGGGGTATCTTTGAAAGATGCTCCAGATAAAGTGAGGGGAAAGGCGGGAGAATTAGTTTTCTTTGAGGAAGCTGGTTCTTTCCCTGGACTACTCAAAGCATGGGAGGTAACAATGCCAACAATGCGTCAAGGGTCTAAAACATTAGGAATGATGGTAGCTTTTGGAACCGGTGGTACAGAAGGTGCAGATTTTGAGGCTATGGAAGAGATATTTTATAATCCAGAAGCATATGACTGTATGGACTATGAAAATGTATGGGATTCTGGAGCAGTAGGTACAAAATGTGGTTATTTTATACCAATACAAACTAATTTAGATGGATTTATAGATGATGATGGTAACTCAATAAGACAGGAAGCCGTAGATTACGAAAATAGTATGAGGGATAAGAAAAAAGGAGCAGCTGATGCAAAATCATTAGATCAGTACATAGCAGAGCATCCTTTTTCTCCTCAAGAAGCTACATTACAAGTTACAGCAAATTTATTTGATGTAGCATCTTTACAAGAGCAGTATAATAAAGTAAAAGCAGGTAAATTACAATCTATTGGAACTATAGGTAGATTTTTTTATGATAAAGATGAAAAAATAAAGTTTACTATAGATGGGGACTTAAGACAGATTATAAAGTATCCTCATAGAAAAGATGATGACACTACAGGGGGAATTGTTATATATGAAGCTCCTTATAAAAACGCAAAGCAGCAAGTTCCTGTTAATATGTATATAATTTGTCATGATCCATATGGGCAAAATCAATCTGCAGATTCTATGTCCTTAGGAGCAGCGTATGTAATTAAAAGACCTAATAATTTATCTCAGCCTGATGATATGATTGTAGCTTCTTATGTAGGGAGACCTAAAACTCAAGATGATTATAATAGAAATCTATTTATGCTTGCAGATTATTATGGGTGTAAAATAGGGTTTGAGAATGACAGGGGAGAAGTTATAGCATATGCAAAACGACATAGAAAGTTACATAGGCTTCAGGAAGAGTTTGAAATGTTAGATAAAAAAGAATTAAGAAGTAAGACAGTAAAGCGTCAGTTTGGTATGCATATGACTGAGGCTAGGAAAAGACAAGGAGAAATATATATCAGAGATTGGTTAAATTCTCCTAGACATAAGTCAGAAGATGGAAAACAAACACTAAATTTGCATAAAATATATGATCCTGCTTTCTTAATGGAGCTTATAAAATTTAACCATAAAGGTAATTTTGACCGTGTTATGGCTTTTATGATTGGTATGTTCCACACAAGAGAACTATATAATGCAGAGGTTCAAGATGTACTAGAAGATAGGTCTCACGACGATTGGTTTGACAGAAACCTGTTCTAGTGGTATATATATAAAGACGAGAGTAATATTTACTCTTGTAGTTAAAACGACAGTAAATTTAATTAAATTTGTAGATTATGGGATACGAAAAAATACCTAGACAGAAACTTCCAATGTCTAAGAAAACAGAAAGTTGGAGACGAGCATGTGTTGAAGCATATATAGATCTCTCTAATCAAGGTACTGGATTCACATCTAGTAGGGAAGACTTGAGAAGATATTATGATTACTATAACGGTATAGTTGATGAAAATGATTATAAGTATGTATTGCAACCTTATGGAAAGTCTAGGAAAAACTTCCCATCGCAAATGCGTAATTATCCCATAATTAAACCTATAATCGATTTACTTTTAGGAGAAAAATCTAAAAGACCCCTCAATTATACCGTTACAGTTCAAAATTCAGATTCTGTTACTTTAAAAGAACAGGCTAAGAATGATATGTTAATGGAAAACTTTAAAAAGCAATTCGTTAATGAATTAGGTGAGAGAGGTGTAGAAACCGGTATGGATCCAATGGATGTACAAGTACCAGATCATATACTACAATTATTTGAGAATTCTTATGTAGATAACCGTGCTATAATGGGGCAAAAAGCTTTAAATTATATTGTACACAATGAAAACTTAAGAGAAAAATTTAATAAAGCTTGGTTTCATTTTTTAGTTTCAGGAGAAGCTTATACTCACAGAGGAGTGAGAAATGGAGAAACTTTTTACGAAGTATTAAACCCTTTAGATATTGATTATGATTTAGATCCAGATTTAGATTATGTAGAAGATGGGGATTGGGCTTTAGTCAGAAAGTATGTGCACGCTTCTACTGTTATAGATAATTACTATGATTATTTAACAGAGGCACAAGTATTAGAGATGGAAGATCCTAAACACTCTGAAGGAGATAATTTCTTTTTACATGCTAGCTCAGCTGCTAAAAATCCTAATTCATATAGAAATAGATTAGTAGAAGTTATAAATGTATATTGGAAATCTAGAAAGCGTATAGGATTTATGGCTTACTTAGATCCAGTTACAGGTAATATGGAAGAGAAAGAAGTTGCAGATGGATTTAGAATGTCTGCAGAGTTAAAAGAAACTGGAGCACAAATAGAATGGCTGTGGGTAAATGAAGTATGGGAAGGAACAAGAATAGATGGTAGATTTTTTATTAATGTTCGCCCAATAGCAAACCAAAGACAATCAATAGATGATGCATCTACATGTAAACTACCTATTAATGGTAGGAGATATTCAGATGTTAATTCCCCTAACATTTCATTAGTACAATTAGGTATTCCTTATCAGCTGAACTATAATATATATAAATATAGATTAGAATTAGCAATTGCTAGGAGTAAAGATATAGTTGCACAGTTTGATATTAATATGATCCCTAAGAAATGGGATATGGATAAATTCATGTATTATGTAGAAGGTACAGGTATTGCATGGGTGGATTATAATAAAGAAGGTATACAACTTTCACCTCAACATCAGTCTGTTTTAGATATGTCTATTAAAACTATATCTCAGTATATAGAATTATTAGGATCTATTTTAGCTGAATGGGAAAAACTTTCAGGAGTTACAAGACAAAGACAGGGAGAGATAGGACAGTATGAAGGTAAATCATCTTCACAGCAGGCTATCGTACAGTCTTCACATATTACAGAAGACTTATTTAAAAAGTTTGAGGGTATGGAAAGAAGAGATATGCAAGCTCTAGTTGATTATTCAAAAGAAGCGTGGCATACTGGGAAAAAAGGAATGTATGTAATGCCTGACGGAACACAAGAATTTTTAGATATAGACACTGTTGGGTATATGGAATCTAACTTTGGAGTATTTGTATCTAACTCTGGTAAAGATCAAGAGAAGCTAGACATGATAAAAGGTATGTCTCAAGCTATGATTCAAAATGGATTACCAGCTTCAGCTGCAATGGAAATTTTTGAGTCTGACAGTTTCCCTGTTATTAAAAGTAAAATTAAAAAAGCAGAGAAAGCTCAGCAGGAATTAGAAGCTGAACAAGGTAAAGCACAACAAGCACAAGCACAAGCGCAATTAAAAGCAGAGCAAGAGAAATTACAATTGGAATTATCAGAGAAACAAAAAGATAGGGACAATGCAATTAAGATAGCAATGATTCAGGCGGAAGGTGCAGATATAGCTCAAAGTGTTAATCAAAGTAAAAGTATGAGAGATTTTTCTACTACATTAAAAGATCTTGATATTAAAAGTTTATCTCAACAAGAAGTTTCTAGGGCAAATAAAGCAGACGAAGCAATCAAGAGAGATGGTTTAAAACTTAAAGCTCAAGGTGATAAAATTAAAGCTAACACAGAGGGTAAGAAAATACAAGCTATGAAAGATAAACCTAAAGCCTAATGGATAACGAAGCTAAAATGCAAATTATTAAGCAGGCTATGTCTGAAGGATATAAAGGAAACTTTACAGATCTTATCATACAGCAAGAAGAAGCTATGCAAAAGCAAAATCAAGAGCAAGAACAGCCTGAGCAAGTACAAGAACAACCTCAACAACAGCCTATGCCAGGAGGAATGGAAATGCCTGAGCAAGTTAATGGGGATTTAGTACAGTCATACCAAGATGCTCCTCCAGGAATTTCCAACAATCCTACGGGAGGAGATGTAAGTAATGTTGTTACTGATGCAAATCAGTATAAAGACGGAGGTGCTTATAGAGTTTCTGAGATGATCGAGTATGAAAATGGGGGACCAAAGGTATCTGATAAAGCAGAAAAAATACGTAATGATGTAAAAACTATGAATTTTAAAAGGTATGGAGGTGTAAGTGGATATGTATCTAAATATCAAAAGGGTGGTATGAAGATGATAGATCCTAACGCGAATGAGGGTTCAGGTGATGCTAAGGTTGGTAGAACAACACAATCTACTTTAGATTATAGCAAAGGAGAGCAGAAAACACAGGAAACGATGGGTGAGGTTCAAGACATCGCTAATTGGGCTCCTGTAGCGGGAGAGATTATAGATGCTAAGCATGCGCTTACAGATTTAAAAAATAAAGATTATACTGGGGCTGCGCTAAACGCGGCTGGGTTTGCACTACCATTTGTACCGGGAGGAGCTTTAAAGAAAGGATATAAATATTTGAAAAATAATACTTTTGGTAAAAAATTAGTTCAGAGTGATGATAAACTTTACAGAGGTATAGGTCCAAAAGGGTACACTGATCTTAATAAATCAGGTGTCTTAAGAGCAAATCAAGATCCTACAAAAGTTATGTCTGGTTCTTTTGATATAACAAAACGCTTTAATAATACATATGTTAGTCCTAATGCTTCTACAGCTGTAAAGTATGGTGACGGGGTTGTAGCTGAAATAAATAAAAATTCTGCTAAATTCTCAAATACATATTCTGATAAATCGTGGAGCATGTTTACACGAGACAAGATTCCTGTAGACCAGGTTAACACGTATAAAAAAAATCTTTTTGGTACTCATAGGGAATTTCAAAAAGGTGGATTTAAATCTAAATATGAACATGGAGGTAAACATGAAGAAAAAACTGAAGGACAAAGAAGAAGAGAATTAAATTCAGCTATTGCTAATGTTTCTACTAATGAGAGAGAAACAAAAATATTAGAATCAACTAATTTTGTAGAAAATAGTATGGGATATAATCATGAAGCATATAACAGAGGTTATACTAATTCACAGGCATCTATAGATCCAATTACGTTTACAGATTTATTTTCCCCAAGAATAGATGAAAAAGGTAAAAGCCAAGGGTATAGCAATACTCAAAAAAAATACTTTAAAAGATTTAAAGAAATGGGGCTACCAACAGATTCAACAGGTTTTAAAAAAGAACTGAATAAAGATAATCCTGTAGCAGCAGTAGAAGCAATGAGAATGGTATATGGTAGAACGCCAGAAGCAATACCAGAAGTTACTGATACTTTAGGAATGTTTCACTACTATAATGACAACTACAGAAAGAATAATAACATAAAAGACTTATCTAAATCTAAAAAGCGTTTTTATGAAGGGTACAAAATGGATTTTAAAAAGTAGATACTAGTGCTATATATTAAAGCAAAAACCAAAAAACTAAAAAGTATAAAAAATATCAATATAATTTGTAATTTTGTAACCTAAACCAATAAATATATATATGAACCCAAATGAAAAAATACAGCTAGATGACATCACATTTGATGATGTTATACTAGGGGATGGAGCCGAAATGGCTACTGTGGATGAGATCCAACCTCCCGTACTAGAGTCTTCAGATGAACTTGAAAAAGACATTGAAGATAAAAAAGAAGAAGAAGTTATAGAAGAAGTAGAAGCTCCAAAGCTAAAAAAAGAAGTTAAAGAAGAAGTTAAAGAAGATGATGACGACATTGAGCCTACTGAAAATGAAGGCGAGGAGGATAAAAGTGTTGTGTTTGAAGTTTTAGAAAAGCTTGGATTTGATACAGAGGGAGCAAAGTATGATGATACCCCAGAAGGATTAGCTAATTTAACTGAGGATGTAGCTACACAGTTAGCAGAAGAAAAAATGGAAAATACATTATCAAAATTCCCACTAGTCAAAGAACATTTAGATTATGTTTTAAATGGAGGGGAGTCTCAGAAATTTATGCAGGCGTATGATCCAAGTTTAGATTACAGTAAAATAGAAGTAAAAGAAGATGACGTTAGAAGTCAAAAAGCAATCTTAGGAGACTACTTTACAGTAAAAGGACATGATCAAGAATTCATTAAAGAATTATTAGAAGATTATGAAGACACTGGAAAACTTCACAATAAAGCAATGCAGGCAAAAGACGCGTTAGCAAAAGTGCAAGTAAAACAGAGAGAAGATATGGTTGTATCTCAACGAGAAACAGTTGAAGGACAACAAAAAGAATTAAGACAGTATTGGGAAGGTGTGGCAGACACTCTAGAAAAATCGAAAGATTTTGCAGGGTTGAGTATCCCAGAGAGAGAAAAGGGTAAATTTTATTCTTATCTTTCTTCTCCTATTAATAAGGATGGCCACACACAACGTGATTTAGATCATAGTAACGCGCAGATGGAGCAAAAATTAGCAATAGATTATTTAATGTACAAAGGATTTAATCTAGAGCAAATTATAAACACCAAAGCAAAGACTAAAGCGACTAAATCCCTGAGAGAAAAGATTTCTAGAAACGAGGAGACTGTAAAAAGCTCTAGAGCAAAAGCTAGAACTAAAAGAGTAAACGTCGATTTTGATGATCTTGATCTTAGTAATTTATAGACAATTTATTAAATTGTATTAACCTTAAAAATAATTAAAAAATGAGCGGAACAAACATTAGCGTGCAGAAGAATTACTATAACGATGCACAAATGACAGATATGAACAGTCTGTCTAACGCGCTATTGGCTCGTCCAACAGAATTATCACCGATAATTACTCACTTGGCTGGAAAAGACGATAAGCGTTTTCCATTATCTTTCTTAACAGAAGGTGTAGGAAACACTAAGTCAATCGACAGACTAGAGTATGAATATCGTGTGAAAACTCATACGTTAAAGACGAGACCAATTGCAGTAGCAGGAGCAGCAGTAGGAGCAGGTGCTGGAGGAGCAACATTTACATTGGCTTTCCCAGATAAGCATTTTGTATTTCCTTATGTATTGATCAACAGTATTGGAGAACAAGTTAGAATCATGAATGAGCCAACTTTAGTAGGTGGAAATTATGAGTACACATGTAGACTTGTTAATCCAGATTTAACAGCAACTTTAACTAGCGGGGTAGCAATAGGGTCTCTTTGGGCTTCTTTGTATGCACCTGTAGGAGTAGATTTCTCTAGAGGAAATGCTTCAAACTGGGAAACTCCTGGTAAAGTTCGTAACAAAATTGGAACTGTAAGAAAGTCTTACCATATGTCTGGTAATGCTAAAGATTTTGTAGCAGAATTTTCTTTACCAACTAAAGGCGGTAAAACTACAAAACTTTGGATGGACTATGAGGAGTACACACACATGCTTAACTTTAAAGAAGAATGTGAAATGTACTACTGGTACGGACAAAAAACTTATGATTCAGCAGGATCGACTCAAATGAAAGACGAAAATGGACAGCCAGTAATTGTAGGTCCAGGTCTTTTAGAACAAATCATCAACAGAGATACTTATTCTACTTTAACAGAGAATAAAATCAAAAATATTATTGGTGACTTATTCTACGGCATGACTGATGCTGCACAAAAACAAGTAACTCTTTATACAGGAACAGGTGGAGCTCGTGAATTTGACGAAGCTCTTAAAAACCATTTTGGTAATGCATCTAATTCTTGGAAAACTGGAGGAGAAAACAGATTCATTACTGGTTCTGGAAGATCTTTAGGTATGAGTGGTTACTTTACATCTTACGAGCATATCGACGGGCACACAATCAATGTGGTAAAATTACCATTATTTGATCATGGTCCAGTTGCACAAGCTCGTGCAAAACACCCTGTTACAGGATATTCACTTGAATCTTATAGAATGGTATTTGTTGATCAATCAAATTATGATGGACAAAATAACCTTCAAATGATCTCTAAGAAAGGTCGTGAGATGATGAGATGGTGTGTAGCCGGTTCAGTAGTTCCAAGAGGATTTGATTCAAGTTCTTCTAGAGCATCTGACGTGGATGGGGCGTCTGTACATATGTTGAAAACAGCAGGTATCATCTTAAGAAGATTTGATACTTCGCTTGACATTACGTGTATAGCTTAGTAGTAGGCATTAATTTGCGTTTTATATATATTGGTTTTTGATTGAGGATGTGGGGGGAAACCCCCACGTCTTTAATTATTAATAATACCGGGGAGTTATTCTTTACACCCACCTAATTTAAACTTTAAAAGAACTAACATTATGAGTAAAAAAGTATTTTTAAGGAGACGAGAGATTTTAAATCACTTACCTAAAGAAGTAAGAGCAGAAGCAGTTATGAAACTTAGTAGCGTTTTTGTTAACAGACAGCCATTAAAAGGCTTCGATCGTGCAGACGAGAGTAAATATTTAGATGGGATTTTGGACGTAAGTCCAGCACATGCGGATTGGCCAAAGCATACAAAAGATTTTTGGACTAATCTATCAGTACCAGTAGGATTTACTGGAGTAGAATTAGAAATAGGTATGAATGCAGATGGATCTCCATTACAAATTATGGACTACATTAAATACAACTTCGCTATTAAACATCCACAAGTTGGATTAACTAAAGAAGAAATGCAAGCAGACCCTGTTAAAAGATTTTATATCCATGACACTACTAGAGATATTAAAATTAGAAATAGCCAGATACAAGTAAGAAAAGACGCAGATAGAGAGTTTATTAAAATTGCAGCTGAGCCTAAATCTATGAGGAGAGTACTTCGTATTATAGCTAATACAAATCCAGATAGGATGACAGAAGAGCAAGTTGAAAATGCTTTGTATGAATTTAAAGATGCAAGTCCTTCAAAATTTGTTAAAATAGCTAGAGATACTAACTTACCTGTAAAAGCTGAAATTGCAGAATTAATATCATCTGGAGTATTAAGAAAAATTGGAAATCAGATAATTTTTATAGACGAAGTAATTGGAGATACTACAGACGATACAGTAGTATTTTTAAAAGATAAAAAGAACTCGGGACAATTAACAATAATGAGAGCAAAATTAAAAGAATTAGCCTTATAACATGAATGTAACACAAATGCATTTAGCAATCGAGCAAGGAGTGGATAAAATAAATTCACTCCAAGCCGATTTGCTTTTACCAGAAGAGATAGATTTAGAACTGAATAAAGCACAGTCTAAATTTATTAATCTTAAATATGGGATAAATAATAAATATCAATTAGGATTTGAAGGAAATCAAAAACGTATAGATGATTTGCGTATTCTTGTTTCTGAGTATGAGGATATAACAACATATAAAGAACAGTTATTTAGTAATATACATGTAGATTCTTTTAGACTACCTACAGATTATATGTATTTAGTTAATCAGTTAGCTAGAGTTTACACAGATAAATGTGAACCTATGTCTTGGAGTGTTTCATATCCTCAAGATTATTATTACTTTAGAGTAAGTATGGCTGGATTTGTAACCAACGAAAGTACTGCTATAATCGAAGAATTAGTTATCTTTGATGATGTTGCGGTACCTACTCCAGGAACTTTCTATAGTTTATGGACAAATACAAATACACACACTTACCCAACAGGAGTTCCGGCTGCTCAAGGAGAAATATTATCATCAGGTAATGCTGGAGCTATTATGAATTGGGAAGCTATTGGACATTTAAGTTATCCAGATGAAATAATTATTATAATTGACCCAGCACTTTACCCAACACTAGTTGCATCTATGTCAACAGCAACAATAGTAGGTAAAGATGCATCAGGAGCACATATATCTAGCTCACCTTTAAGAAAAACAAATGTAGCATTTTCAGAGAAGAGAGTTCCAACTTCTTCTGCATCTTTAAAATTAGAATCTCATGCTTCTAAATTTGTACAACAAGATGATATATTTCCAATGCTCAAAGATCCATTTAATACAACAAAATATACAGCTCCACTTTATACAGTGAGGCAAGATGTACTTGATATATACACTAGTGATATATTTATAATAGACAGTGTAAAATTAACATATTTAAGAAACCCCCTGGAAATTTCGTTATCTTTGGGGATTAGTTGTGAACTGCCCGACCATTCTCACAGAGAGATTGTGGACATGACCATAAGTAGTATTTTAGAATCTATTGCAGATCCAAGATACAAGTCTTATGAAGCGGAGGCAAATAAAAATGAATAAGAATTAAAAAAATTTAGAAAAAATGAGACAACTTATAGTAACAACAGATGTAGCACCAGCTACAGCAAATGGACTAATAGTTTACAAAAAAGTAGCAGCAACAGGCGCGCAAGCGGTATTAGTTGCTGGAGACACGCAATTATCTGCACCAGAAATCAAATTTTGCAGAAATGGCTCAGGTGAATGTTCACCTTGGATCATGGGAAGCGATTTAATAAAATGGAGTGGTGTATCAGGTGTAGCACAAGTAGCAGGAACAATAAACTTCGCATTCACAACAGCAACTTTAGCAGGAGGAATGGCTACTGTTAAAGTGCTTGACATGTCTTCAGGTTCAGAACCTTATGTAAGAGAAAGCTTTGAATTTGCAATTAGTACTGTAGCAGCTACAAATGGTGCTAATGCAAGAGCAGCAGCAGCGGCTCATATTGCAGCAGTAGGGTACAACGGTATGATTTCTGCAGTTGGTGGGGCAGGTGTAAACTTGTTATTGACTACACATACATATGCAGGACCTTCAGCAATAGGGTACAACAAACAATCTAATCTTGCTGGAGCTTTTGATAATGATGGAGATGCAACGTTAGCAGCAGTAGTAACATTACCAACTCTTCCAACTTCAACTTTAGGAGATTTATTTGTAATGCAAGATTTTGAAAAAGAACTGCTTGGAAGTAACAAAGGAGATTATTACAGATTACAGCAACCAGATCCTACAGTAACATATACAAACATGGCTTTAACTAAGCCTTATGATGTATATACTTTAACTTGGGGTTCTCGTTACAAACAAGGACAGATTAATAAGGTAGATAATGTACATGAATTATACCTTGCAACAGTTTCTGCTCCAGCTACATTTGTAAATGCAACGTTCCAGACTATAATGAATGGATATTTAGCATCTACAATGTGTTCTAATTTACCAGTAGTAGCACTTTAATATTTAACTAATAAAGGTTATAGAGAGCATTCGTGTTTTCTATAACCTTTTTTTTACCTTTTATACAATGGCTTTACAAACAACTCTTATATCTAATTGTAGTAGCGTAACTGTACAAGTGACAGATACCCTAGCCGGAGCTTCTTCAGGCGACGTAATTCAATTAATAGATTACAGTGGGACTTTCCCTACCGTAACGCAAACCGTAACAGGATTACCTGTATCAGGATTTATGGATGTAGTTATATCTGTACCTGGTAATGGAGTTTACACCATTGATTTTAAGCAGAATAGTAGTACAGTAGTAGATAGTACAGGATTAGTTTCCGCATGTAACGTAGACTGTTGTCTAGGAAAATATGCAGAGGAATTAATGGGGTGTTCATGTGAATGCCCAAAATGTTCAACAACTTTAGCAAAAGCTCAAAAAGTATTCTTACTTTTGAACTCTGCAATTGCAAACGCTGGTTTGTATGACCTTAATAATATAGGTTATATCAAAGGAGCTAATGATAAATACCTAAAAGCGAAAGCTATGTGTGATGGTAAATGTGGATGTGATTGTTAAAAACTTAATATATGCCTACTTGTCCGTCATGTTCATCAATTACTTTTACAGCATCCGCAACAAATACTAATTGTATTTCTGCATGGGAGGCTGAAATATTTTGCACTGCCAATCCTTTTGACTCTG
>TARA_R110001606_G_scaffold153423_2_pt1 | contig 17495 bp, 12 predicted proteins | sample TARA_R110001606 | Tara Oceans TARA_R110001606 (sample SAMEA4398315) | marine metagenome | biome: Polar Biome; feature: [SRF] surface water layer (ENVO:00010504); material: water (ENVO:00002006), including particulate matter (ENVO:01000060) such as... | depth 5 m | reverse complement strand
CTGCCTTTGGTAGACTACAAGCCGAATTGGTTACTCCAATCTTACGAAGAGTTATATACATCCTTAAAAAGCAAGGTAGGATCGAAGTACCACAAGTAAACGGAAGAGAAGTTAAAGTAGTAAGTATATCACCGCTTGCACAAGCACAAATGCAAACAGATATAGCTTCCGTAGATCGTTTTTTAGAATTAGTTATGGCTAGATTTGGTCCACAAATGTTACCAATGTTAGTCAAGGGGGATAAAGTTGCATCGTTCCTTGCTAAGAAGTTTTCTGTACCAGAAGATTTACTTATGACTGATGCTGATCGTCAACAAATAATGCAACAAGCGCAACAAATGGGAGCTATACCAAATGCCACAAACGAAGAAGAAGATCCTCGGACCTGACGGTTACGAGAGAACACCAGAAGCTGAGAAACATCTTAACGATCTAATCGTTACAACATTCAATACACAAGCTGGGTTAGAAACTTTAAAATATCTTAAATCTATTACAACAGAAAGAGTATCTGGTCCTGATATACAGGCAAATCACTTGTTCCATAATGAAGGAGCAAGGTTTATTGTTGCTATATTAGAAACAAGAATCAGACAATACGAAACTCTAAAAGAAGGAAACAAATAATGTCAGAAGAATCACTCGTAGATGTAAATGCAACCCCTGTTGCAGAGGAGTCTGGGGATCATCCTCCCACACTTGCACCAAACGAAACTCAGACTCCGCCTCTACCCGATGGAATACCAAAAAAGTTTATAGATAATGGTGTTGTTAAGATAGAAGATTTAGCTAAGTCATATACAGAGCTTGAATCTAAAATAGGTAAAAACAAAGACGACTGGAAAGAAGAGTTAGTTGGAGAGCTTAAGGCTGAGCAAATGAAAGACAGACCAGTTGATGAAGACTCTTATACAGTACCGGAGATTGAAGGATTTACTCAAGAAGATATACTTAACAACCCTTTATTAGACTGGTGGAAGAAAACAAGTTTTGATTCTGGCTTTAGTGATGAGCAATTTCACGAAGGTATCAAACAGTTTGCTGAGTCTGGAGTTCAAGAAGTAGACCTAGATGCAGAAGTAGCTAAGCTAGGCGAGAACGCACAAGCTAGAATAGAAAGTGTAACTGGATGGGCTACTAAAAATCTTACAGAAGATGAGCAAAGAATAGCTGTAGATATTGGTGCTAGTGCAGAAGGTGTTAGGTTCTTAGAGAAAGTAATGAACATGAATAAGACATCTATATCTAGTCCTGATAAAATAGACAAGGCTACAGGAAGATTAACTGTAGCTGACTTGCGAGCTAAGATGCAAGATCCTAGATACCATGATCCACAACGTAGAGATCAAAGTTATATAGATGAAATAGAAAAAGGATTTCAAAGTCTAGCTGATGGGAATTAAAATATTATCACCTGACGTTGAAATGGTTATGGATCTAGCTGAAAACTTATGTGATGAAGATATAGTTGAATGTGAGTTGTTTGGATGCAGTCCAATGGAGGCCTGTATGCAAGCACTCATAAAAACAGATCAAGATGTATGCTGGATGGCTATGAGAAACGATGTTCCTTTATGTATGTGGGGTGTTCATAAAGAAAGCCCTCCTGTTATGTTAGGTAAAATGTTTAAAACATCTGGTAGAGTATGGATGCTTATGTCTAAAAATGTATCAAAGACTGATAAGTTTACAATACTAAGAGAGTCTTTAAAGTGGGTAGAAGTTTTCAATACACACTATGACTTGCTGTTTAATATTGCTGACTCTAAAAGAAAAGGTATAAAAAAGTTTCTTAAGTTTGCTGGCTTTGATACATTAGATTTTACAGAGCCACCATATAGTACAGATCATATATACTTTGTGCGTTGTAACCCTAGGGATAATGTTATTCATTGAGCTTAACTGCCCAAAAGTATATGGACAACCCTATTTGGATAATTGTACCCAGCACTCACGGATAACAGGATGTATAATTTAACTTTAAACTAGGAGAAGATTAATGGCTCTAACCATTGACCAAGCGTTTATAACGCAATTCGAAAGTGAAGTTCATCTTGCTTACCAAAGACAGGGTGCTAAACTTAAGAATACTACAAGACAAGTCAATAACGTAACTGGTTCTACTGCACGCTTTCAAAAAGTAGGCAAAGGAACTGCTGTTACTAAGTCTCGTCACGCTGAAATAGCAAGCATGGACATCACACATACTAATGTAGATGTTTCATTAACAGATTTCTATGCAGCTGACTATATTGACACACTCGATCTACTTAAAACTAACATTGATGAAAGACAAGTTGTTGCTACAAATGCAGCTGCAGCTCTTGGTCGCAAGACTGATGACATCATCATTACAGCTTTAGGTGGCGCTGGCAATTCCATAGCACATGGATCTGCTGGATTAACAAAAGCAAAAGTTCTATCAACATTTGTTGGTATGAATGAAGCTGACATTCCTGATGATGGACAAAGATATTTTGTTGTATCACCAGAAGGTTGGTCTGACTTGCTTGCGATTGATGAGTTTGCAAATATGGACTACATTGGCCCAGGTCAACTTCCGTTCCCATCTGGCGTAACTGCTAAATCATGGCTAGGATTTAACTGGATGCTACACTCTGCATTACCTAAGACTGGTAATAACAGAGATTGCTTTGCATACCACAAATCTGCTATCGGTGTAGCAACAGGCTCAGATGTAAGAACAGAAGTTAATTACATACCTGAAAAAGTTAGTAACCTTGTTACCTCGTATATGTCTATGGGAGCTGTCGCTGTCGACACTTCTGGCATATATAAAGTAACCATTGACGAAACAGCTTAAGGAGAATAGAACATGGCTTTAACACTAAGTAAACTTAAAAAAGTCGGTGGCTCTTCACCAGCAATTTGGAACTATACATCTACGGATGCTATAAGTGCCATTTCCGGCTCTGGTTATTTTAACAACGCTACTAATGAGCTTAAACAGTTTGATATAATTCTAACTGTTTCAGCAACAGGTGGCACTGCCGCTGTTGATGTACTTACTGTATCTTCAACATCTGGTAATGCAACTGTAACGACTGCTGCGTTAGCATAACTTAAAGGATTTAGGGAGGGTAGCGATTGCGCCCTCCCTTTATTTAAAATAAATGGCATCAACAGCTTCAACAAGCGACATAGATATTGCATCAAGAGCATTAGTATTGATAGGCGCAGAGCCTATTTCGTCATTTTCAGGAACAACAACAGAATCACAAGTAGCTACAAACCTATACGAAGATATAGTTAGATCCTCTTTAACTCAAACTCGTTGGAGATTTGCTAGTAACATTGCACAACTATCAAGACTAACAGACGTTCCTGTAGACAAAAGCAAGTATGCATCAGCATACCAAATACCAACAGAATCATTAATAATACATGGCATAGCTGTCAACGGACAGCAAATAGACTACGATATATTTACAAAGAAAATATTTTGTAATGCAAATACAAACGATATTGTTATAGGTGAATACACTTATAGACCAGATACAACAGAATTTCCTCCATATTATATACTTGGCTTACAGTTTCATTTAGCTTCTGTATTTTCTGGAGCAATAGCAGAAGATGAAAACAAGTCTTTACTCTTTGAGCAGAAAGCACAGCAACAATATATGATTGCTAGAAATATAGACTCACAACAAACAACAACAGAAAGACTTAACCTTAACAGATTTTCTACTTTTAGAGGTAACACACGCACACTATCTAGGAAATTCTAATGGCTAAAAAGATAAAATTTGTCCAAACTAATTTTACTGCTGGCGAATTAGATCCCAGAATGAAAGCAAGAATTGATACTCCAGCGTATGAAGGTGGCTGTCTTAAGCTTAGAAACGCAGTTTTAACTTCGCAAGGCTCTGCCTTCCGTAGACCAGGAACGCTATTCGTTGACTCTCTATCAGCCTCAGACGCTCTTAATGATGTAAGACTAGAATCTTTTATATTTTCTGAAACACAAGAATACTTGTTTTGTTTTGAAGTAGGTAAGCTAACTGTATATGAAATAAACAATACTACTGGAGCTACAACAAAAGTAGGATCTTCTGTTACTACATATACACTAGGATCATCAACACCAACACTTCCTATAACATCTTCTAATATAAGAGAGTTTACTTTTGCACAGCAAGGAGACACTTTTATTATATGTCACAATACATTTACTCCTATTATAATACAAAGAGCAAGTGCTACAAGTTTTACAGCTAAAGCTTTAACATTTAAAGTTTCTTCTAACAATGAGGAAACATATCAACCTTACACAAAGCTGGCAGATAGTGACGTAACAATATTACCTAGCTCCAATATTGGATCAATTACACTAACTGCCAGTGAATCTATTTTTACATCAGAATGGGTAGGCGAGTCAATACAGTGGCATGGAAAGGAAATATTAATATCTGCCTATACTAGCGGAACTGTAGTAACTGGTACAGTTAAAGACAGACTGGAAATTGAACTAGGTCTTAATCCTTTCCGCTCTATATCTGGTACAAATACAGTAGAGATAACATTAGTTAATCATGGATTTGCAGCTGGAGATAAAATATCTTTAGAAGGATTTGCTGGAGAACCCGGTCTTATTAATAGATCTGGATTAAATGGTACATTCCAAATAGGTCGTATTGTTAATGACGATGCGTTTATGATTCAATCTACAACAACCACAAACCAAACTGTTAGTCCATTTGGATTTTTCTTTACAGGATCTTATACCGCAGCTGGAGGATTTGCTGTTGGTAGTGGAGCTATATCAGGATGGGCCACATACAATTCTGACAATGAAGTAGCTGGGTATACAGGAACTTCTGCTAATACAAACCCTAACGGCAATGGATCAAGAGACTTTGGTGGTGCTAGTATTAAGATAACTGGTGCAGACTTACCTCCTTCTAGGTCATGGAAAGAACAAGCCTTTGGAACTAGGAATAAATTTCCAAGAGCAATTACGTTTCATCAAAATAGATTATGGTTTGGTGGTACAACCAGTCAACCTGATGCCTTATTTGCGTCACAATCTGGTGACTACTTTAATTTTGACGTAGGTACTGGCGCAGCAAATGATTCAATACAAACTATACTAGCTTCCGATCAACTCAACGAAGTAAACCATATTATATCTAATAAAGGTTTATCTATATTTACAAGCGGTGGTGAGTTTATTGTGTTACAAGAAGCTGGTACACCACTAACACCAACTAACATACAAATAGAAAGGATAACAAGTTATGGATCAACCAGAGTATCTCCTTATATTTGTAATGGTAATACTTTTTTTGTCCAAAGAAATGGTAGGACTATACGAGCTGTTGAAACGTCAGGTCAAAGCGCATTTGTACCAGCAGACATTTCAATACGTTCTAGTCATCTTATTAACAACCCTGTTGATTCTAGCTCTTTTAATGGTTCTAACACAAGACCAGAGGAATTTGTTTACTATGTTAATGCAGACGGAACTGTTGGAGTATTCCATACTGCTATAGGAGAAAGCATAGCTTGTTGGGTACTGTGGGATAATACAGATCAAACTGCTGGACAGCACGGCTATTTAAAAGCAGTTAAATCAATATCATCTGTAAACGAACATTTGTTTTGGGTTACACAAAGAGAAGGTTTAGGAACACAAATAGAAAAATTTACTAACTTTGATGAGACAGATACAACAAAAGAAAATTACTTAGATGATGCTGTTTATGTAACTGTAGCTAATAATACTATTGCCAGTATACCAGCGCATTGGCACAATAAAACTGTGCATGTAATAAAAGATGATGGTAGTTACAGGGGTACTCAAACTGTATCAGCAACAGGAACTTTAGATCCTAGTTTGCTTAGCCTAGTAAATGATGATAAAGCATATATAGGGTATTCATATTTCTTGAACATAGAAACTATGCCAGTAGACTATGCTTACACAGGAGGTTCGTTGACTGGTGGTAGAAGAAGAATAGCCAGAGTAAATGTAGAAACAGAAGGATCGTTATCAATGTCAGTAAATGGTAAAGAATTATTTAACAGAACAACAGCAACAGGGTTAATACAACAAGATCCTAAAAGAGTTACTGGTAGGCAAGACTTTAGAGTATTAGGTTATTCTAAAGATCCAACAATAGTTATTAAACAAACGCTACCAAACTCTTGCGGTGTGTTACAACTTAGCAGTGAGGTAACTATATAATGGAATTACTATTACTTATGGCTGGAACAGGATTAAGCGTACTAGGAAGTTACACATCTGGTAAAGCAGCTCAACAGGCCCATAAAGCAAAAGCTCAAGAATTAAAAATTCAAAACGAAATAGATTTTATAAACTCAATAGCGCAAGAAAATAGTATAATAAGCCAGCTTAGTATTAATCAAGCTGAAAATTTAGCAAGCACATCTGGTGGTGAATCTGCTATGGCGTTTATAGAAGATCAAGATACTACAACAGCAAAAGACATAAAAAGATTAACAACGAGTACTATTTTAAATAGAGAATCAAAAAAGAGATCTATCAAATCTCAGTACCAAGCTGGTAAAATGGCTAAAAGAGCTTCATTATTAGAAATAGGAACAACACTTGCTCAAGGTGGTATTGAGTATAAAAGAGGAACAAAGGGTGGGACTGTACCCTACAGTAGCTCATAATGGCATTAAAGAAAAATAAAAGTATTACAACATCAATAGGCAATATAGGAGTAGGAACTTCTGATTTAGGTAGTAGTGCTACTGCTGATTACTTTGGTAGTGCTTTAAAAAGTGGTGGACAAAATCTTTTTACAACAGCTAGAAGTTTAAATAAAAGTAATTCAACACAAAATTCTTATACGTCTGATCCTGTTTATGTAAACTATATAAGAAGATTATCAATATTAGGAAATGATGCACCAGCGAAATTAAAAGTAATGGAAGCAACTAAAGTTTTAAATGAAAATCCTAATATGAGTTTGCCTTTAAAAACTTTTTTTCTAAACGACATTGATTCTTATAACCAAAAAGATACTTTAATAATACAAAATCAAGAAAGAAAAAACCAAGTAGATAGAGTAATGCTACAGTTTGGTGATCAGGTTCAACAATTTTACAATAACCCTACAGCTATACAATCAGAACAAGTTGACCTTCTGTTAGATTCAGAAAGCAGTTTTGATATGATAACTGCATTTGGTATAATTCCAAAAGAAGCTATACTTAAAGCTTTTAATCTTACAGATGCTCAACTTGAAGATTGGACCCAGACTGAACAAGGACAATATTATGTTGATGAAATAGAAACTTTAGTCAGTGGATATCAAAAGGCATCATACAAAAGAGAAGAAAAAGCTTTAATATCTGAAAATGTAGCTAATTACAATGGTCAGGTTAGTAGTAAAATAGATAGATTATTAAGTAAAAGTACATCTATTTTAGATGGTCAAAAAATTATAAATAATTTTAATGATTTAGAAAGATCAGGAGCTGGAGTTTGGAACTCAGCTTCTCACGGAACTTTTAATGAAGTTGCATTTAACGATGCTATGAACCAAGGAATCTCAAATTTTTATTTAGGAGTTGTTAACAATTCAGAAAATCCAGCGCAAACTAATGCAGACTTAGCACAATTAATTGTGAATAGATCTGGGGAAATTACTATTGGTGAAGAAACAATTACATATAAAGGCATAACTGAAGGTTTAAGAGAAAGCCAACAAGAATCTTTATTAACTGATTTAGGAAAAAAATTATCATCTAACACTACAAGTATAATAAAACAAGAAATAACCGCTATACTTGAAAGCGATAAATCAGATCTAACCGCTATATCAGCAGACGATATAGATTTAGTTTTAAAAGATAAATTAGACCAATTAATGCGTAATGTTTCAATAAATGGTATGGAACCAAAAGCAGCATTTGGTGTTCTTGCAGATATAATAAAAGTTAATAGTGCTGGAACAATATCTACTCAAGGTATAATTACTCCAGAAATAGCTAAAATAATTAATAGAATGGCTACAAGTGGAGAGTCTGGTAATTTTAATGATGTTATGCAATTATTTAGTAATCTTGAAAGCCAAGCATTTATAGATGCTAAAGGTGAACCTGGTGAGGGTGTAACTAGTATTCACGCTTTTAATTTTTCTAGCACTGATGCTATGGGAAGGCAACATAAAGAAGTTAAAAGATTACAAGAGCTTCTTTATGTATGGAGACAAGCAACCTTAATGAATGGCATGGGTGACACAACATCACTAAATGAAGTTTATGAGAGAGTAAAAGGAATTGAGTTAGAAGGTTCTTTATTTAATCGTGATAATATAAATAAAGATATGGGTGATACTACGACAGCTATTTTTAATAGTATAATGAAAGAAGGTCTTGATCTTGGTCCATATTACCAAGGAAGAGGAACTAATTATAAAGGATCTCGTATACCATTTACAAATGGTTATGAGTTACCAATTTTTAGAGATAATAATGCTATAGACTATAGAATTTTTACAAGTAATGACAAAATAGAAAATATGCTTGATACAAATAATGCTTTACAAAACTATATACGTGATGAAGTAAGAATGAAACTTATACAAAACTCTGGTGAAAGTAAAAGAGACATTCAAGATGAAGTTTTAAATAATATAAATAAAAATTTTACTTTTACACCAATAGCATCACAAGGTTTTATAACAAATCAACAACTTATTTACATAAAAGAAACAGATTTATTTAAAGATAATGCAGATTTAAGAAATGAAATTAATCCATCAGATTTAAAAAATCAGTTTGAAGATGGCGCTCCAATACAAAAAAAAGATTTAAAGATTGGAGTAAATGTTTATATGGAAGCAAGAGGTGAAGGAGTTTTAGCGAATGGTGACACTTTTATGGAATTTACTTACACATTTAATAGAAATGGAACTGGAGTTGGTAACCCAATAAGAAGTAAAAATGGTAACTTAGTTATTAATAGAGTTGTGATAAATAAGGACAGAGCAAAAAGATTAAACAAAGCTGAATTAAGACAATTAAAATTAAGCGTAGATAAACCTTATGGTGAAATAGATATGTTAGGTAGTGCTATTTTTCCAGCTGGAACCGGGCCTATGTAATGGCAATAATTACTAAAGAAAGTTTATTAAATACTCCACCAGATCAAAAATACGGTAGTTTTTTAGATATTGAACGTATAGATGGAACGTATGAAAGCATTTATAGTTCTAGGGAATATGAGGATTCTACCTTTTTTCAAAACGTAGCTGATACTTTTGAAAATCATTTTTGGGATGAAGCTATAACTGAGGTTAAAGCTTTAGATAATAAAGAAGAAGGATATGATTTTGCAGAACAAGTTACAGAATTGTTTCCTGATTTGTTACACAACAATGAATATTTAGAAAACCTTGCTAGATCAAATTCTTTAGATTCTTTAAAAATTAGAGGAAACAATATAAGAGACAACCTTAGATCTAAACAAATAATGAGTCATGCAAATTTTGGGTATCATTTACTACACGAAATGATGGCTTACGCAATATCAGATCCTTTAATGCTTACTCCTATTGGTGCTAGAAAATGGGCCCATCAACCATTAAAAACTACATGGTATAAATATGGAGCTACAAGTGCTGCGGCTGTAACTCCTTATGAATTAGCAAGAGTAAAAGCAAATGCTACTGTAGATGACAAAGAAGCCTTACTTACAATTCCTGTAGCTGGTTTGTTAATGAGTGCTGTTGGACCAGCTTTAGGAAAAATGTTTTCTGGAACAATGACTCCAACAGTTATTAAAGAATTAGTTGAAGATACAAAATGGAAAGCACCTTTTGAAGTAAAAGATTATCTTAGCCTAAGATATAGAGCTAAAGAACTAGATAACAATAATATAATTATAGATGATGTAGACGGTATTCCTGTAAGAAAATATAAAAATACAGGAGAATTAGTTGATGAAGAATTTATGGAAATAACAGGAAGAACTATGCCTGACATTCCTAAAAAACCTACTAAAGAAATATTTACAGATAGAACAGGAGAGTCTAAACAATTACCAATACCAGAAGGAGGATCTGGTTACCAAGGAGCAAGAGCTGTTCTTAGCAGACCTTTTGGATTAGAACAAAGCTCTTACGACATGATAAAAGATATAGGTCTTTTATGGTCAAGAGATAAAGTATTTATTGAAAATACAAAAATAGATGATCTTTCTTATATAATGAATATAGCTGATGAAATAGCTGGAGACAATAGCACTATGATGTCTTCCAATATGCACTCAGCAACACCTCAAAGTGTTGATAGTTTATATAAACAAAATTGGTATCATTATATGTACGATACAAGATCAGCTATAGATAATAACTGGGCAACAATGATTAATTTACCTGGAAGAGTACAAGGATCACCAGACATTACAACAACATTTCAAGGGTTAAATAGAAAAGTTAGCTCAGCTGATATGTCAGATTGGAGGGCTAGAAAAACCAAAGGATTTTTAGGTAAAAAACAATCAATAAGCAAAGCAGAGTTTCAAAAAAAAGTATCTACACAAATATTAAGACCAGATGAAAATGCCCATCCATCAATAAAAGAAGCTGCAAAACAAATAAGTAAAGTATATGAAGATTTTGGAGTAGCTATTGATGATGCTGGTTTAAGCTTTAATGAGAAAAATATTACAAAAAATATAAAACAACTTGAAGTAAGATTAAAAGCTTTAGAAGATGTAAAAATTGTTAATGAATATACAAACAAAGATATAACAAAAAGAATAAGAGATGTTAAAGATGATATAGGATTTTTAAAAGAAGAATTAAAAATTTTAAAATCAAAACCTTTAAACCCTCAAAAAACTGCAGAAAAATATTTTCCTTTGCTTTGGAATATAGGAAAAATAAGAGCAAATAAAAAAGAAGTTATAGATTTATTAACTCAAGAGTTTAAAAGAGAAATGGCTTCTGGTGCAAAAAAAAGAGCCACTGAAACTGTAAACAGAATGATAAGAGAAGAAGGTCATTTTGATGGTACGGGAATGACAGGATCAAATGTATCTAATTTAATGCAAAGAAAATTAGATATAAAAGGAGATTGGTTTTTAAAATATATAGAGTTAGATACAGAAATTGTTACAAGAAATTATATAAGAAGAATGGGCGCTCATATTGAAATGTCTAAACTTGGAGATGGTGACAGACTTTTAACAAACAAACTTGATGGAATAAAAGAAAAATTTGGAAATATTAGAAGAGACATTGCTGTCAGTAAAACACTATCAGGAGCAGAAAAAAAGAAAAGAATAGAAAAACTTGATATACAAGAGTATGAAATTTTAGATCATGTTGAAACATTAAGAGATAGAGTGCTGGGAACTTTTGTTTCTGGAGAACAAATACATACTTATAGCGCAAGAGCATCAAGAGTATTAAAAAATATGGGTGTAGTTTTATTAGCTGGTAAATTTACATTAAATTCTGTTGCTGATTTAGGAACTATGAGTATGCATTATGGAATGAAAAATCAATTTGGTACAATGTTTGAAAGATTTTTAAGTCCAAAAGCAAATCCAGCAATGAATGAAATATTTGAAGCTGGAGCAAGAGATTCTAAAGTAATTGCTTCAGCTTTTGATACAGTAATGCACAGTGCTAATGCAAGAATGATGGAATTTGATGGTGTAATTCCAGGACAAAATACAGCTATTGAAAGTTTTTTTGAAAACAATGCAAACAGAATGTTCAAAGTTAATCTTTTAAATTATTGGACAACTTTTTCAAAAGAAGTAGCAACAGTTTTATCTGTAGATACTATAATAAAAGATTCAGTTAGACTTGGTAAACTTTACAAAGAAGCTGGAAACACAATAACTGATGATGTTGCTTTTGACTGGATGCGGTTGAGGTCACAAGGATTAACAGACAATGATATACTTAGTATTGCAACTAATACTGGTGGAGTTAAATGGAAAAGAGTTGATTTTAAATCTGAAAAAGTTTTAGAAGATCACAAAGGTATTGGATGGAAAGATACTGTTTCTAAAATGACAGAAGAGGATTACAAATATGTTGCTGATTTAGATGGTTGGACAAACAAAGGTATAGCCAGTCGTTTTGGAACTGCTGTTCATACAGATGTTAATATGTCTGTAATGACACCTAGTATTGCAACAAGACCAGAGTTTTTAGAAGGTATGTGGAGAGGTGTACCTCATACTAAACAATTTGCAAAAACAAAAAAAGAAGCACAAGATATATTAAACCATCACTCAGAAACTATATCTGCTCATTTATCATCATTAAGAAAACTTGGTGTTAAATTTGATAAGTTTGAATCTGCAGAAAAATATTACGATTTTTTAAAAGGTTTAGCTAAAGAGCTAACAGAAGATGAAGTAAAGTTAATGAAGCCAGAAACATTAGCATTAAAAGAAGAAATTATTGCAGAAGCACAAGCACTACAGCGTGTATTTACAAAAGTAGAAGATCTTAAAAAAACGTACACAAACGTATCAAGAAAATATTCTCCTGTTATGTCATTATTTTTTCAATTTAGAACATTTGGTATATCAGCAGCAACAAAAATTGCTTTAGGCGGAATACAAAAAAGAGCAAGATACCCAATGCAAGGTGCTGTTGCATTAACTGGTCTTGCTTATTTTTCACAATGGGCTAAAAATCCACAGTCGTTTGGAAACAAAGATATTGGTGAGCAGTTATTAACCTCATTAGAATACTCTGGAATGTCTGCTTGGCTTTTAGATTTTAATACAACTATGGAAACTTTATCAGGAAACAATATTGGTATAAGGCCTTTAACTAATCAAGATCCAAGATTTGATTACGAAGGATCTGCTGATGCTATTGGTTCTGCTTTAGGCACACCTTTTGTAGCTCCAATTAATCTTATTAAGCTTTTAACAGGGGGTACTTTAAGTGGAGGTAGTATGTCTACTAGAGAAAGAGTAATGTTATTTTACAGAACGCTTCCTTTTAACAATTTATTTCTTCTTGATACACCATTTAATTTACCTAGTGTAAGAAAATTAATAGATGGTTCTGTTACTAAATTTGGTGGTGAAGATGTAGACAAAGGCTCTGCATATCAAAGAATGAAAGATGATAAAAATATTGAAGAAACATTAGGAGATTAAGTGCGTTGCGTATTAACCAACAATAAGGAAAGTAAGACATTATGGCTATAAGTGTATCAGATACAACTCCAAGGATAGAGTATACAGCACCAAGTAGTGGACAAACAGTATTTACTGTACCTTTTGCTACTGAGGTAGCAACAGATATTAACGTGTATGTTAATGATGTACAGGCTACCTATGTTGCTAGTCTTGCTGGGCAAACAGGAACGGCGTTTACTTTAAATAATGTAGGTACTGCCAGCAGTACAACTGTAGAGTTTGCTTCCTCACAAAAAAGTGTGACTATTGATATAATTAGAAACGGTGCTATATCTAGGACAACAGACTATAACACCGGTGGATTCTTTGACATTGAAACATTGAATAGTGAGTTGTCAAGAATTACCAGAAACCTACAGGACTTAGAGTTAAGAATTGACCAATCGATTAAAGCACCTATACAAGAAGGCGGTACTGGCACTCTACCGACAGCTTCCTCGAGAGCTGGAAAGCTCTTGGCTTTTGACGCATCTGGTAATGTCACCACTCAAACATCTGCTATTACTGAGTACCTTGGAGCTTTTGCAACTGATTTAACAAACAGACCTGATGGTTCTGCTTTGCAAGTAGGTGATATATACTACAACACAACTGAAACAGAAACTCGTATATTTACAGGAACTAATTGGGATTTAGTTTTTGGTAGAGTACAACCTTTATCAACATCATACACAAGTTCAGGATTAACAACAATAACACTTACTGCTAGGCCAAGCTCTGTACTTGCATTGTTTGTTATTATTGACGGAATACTACAAAACGTAAGCAACTATACATTAAACAATAATGTTATAACATTTTCAACAGCTCCCCCTGTTGGAGCTCTTGTAGAAATTAGAGACTTTAGTTCTACTGTTTCTTCTGGTAGCGGAACTATTGTTAATATAGCTGGTGGATCAGAAGTTACTCAAGCCAATATTGATATTGATAAACTTATGACTGACCTTGCAGCAGCAACAGGAAGAATTGATACATCTCAATTATCAGCTGCTGTTCAAGCTCAAATAGCAAACATATCTACTGTAGAAGGAAGAACATTAGTACTTGAAAATATTATTACACAAAGTGGTGTTAATGTAGTTACAGACCAAGGTACAAAAATTACAGCATTAGAAACATTAACATCTGGTTTAGATACTACAATTAATGGTTCTGCAGCTACATCATTAGTTTCAAGAGTTGCTGCTTTAGAAGTATTAGAAGTAACGGGTACTGGTAATATAACATTAGACTTAAATGAAATTACAGCTCTTCAATCACAGGTATTTGAGTCTGACGGAACAACACCAAGATTAGCCACACTAAACCAACACAACTCATTAAACGCTACTGTTAACACTATTGATGGTAGAAGTACATCGCATGCTACACAACTTTCAAACTTAGAATCTATTGTTACTGGTGGTACTGGAACAAGTATTTTAGCAACTGTATCACAAATAAACACAGTAACAACAACTGCTGAAAACGCACAAACATTAGCTGCGAATGCAGCAGCAGCAGTAACAACTTTAAATACTACTTTAGGTGCTAACTCAACTTCTATTACAGAGACTATAGAATCAGTTAATGGAGTAAGGGCAAAGTATGGAATAAAAGTTAGCACTAATGGTTATGTAAGTGGCTTTGGTTTTCTTTCTGAAGCTAATGAAGTAGGTGGTACTACAACTTCATTTGCTGTTAATGCTGATAGATTTTTTATAGCAGATAGAACCAGCGGAAGTCATACTCCTGTCTCACCATTTGAAGTAAGTAACGGTATTACTAATATTCGTAATGCTGCTATTGATTCTTTACAAGCTAATAAAATTAGAGGTGATGTTAATAAACAAGAGTTTGCAGAAACATCAAGCTCATCATCTTTATCAACTGCTTATGCATTAAAATTAACTTGTGATTTACCAGCACCAGACAACACAGGCTCTACATCTGAAGGTCATGCTGTTATGGCAATAGCTAGTTTATATTTTAGTGGCACGTCTGATGGTATAAGTGGAAAGCTAACTGCCTGTACTTTAACAGGAAGCACAGAAGGTACTGAATATACGTTACTTGATATATCTGAAGATTGGTATGTATCTACATTACATCTTAACGCTAGAATACCATCACAAATATCTGCATCAGGAAAAACAACAAGTGGAATTAGATTTAAACTATACGCTAAACGAGGCGGTACTAATTGTAATTTAACTAAAGGCAATATACTTGCCATGGGACTAAGATAATGCCAAAATTTACACAGCAACAAATAACAGAAAGAGAAGAAAAGGTATCAGTGCAAATTAAAGAAGCACAGTTAGCAACAGAAAAAGAAGATAAAGAATATGAAGAGTTATTAAAAAGACAACAAGCTAAATCAGATAATTCTATTGATGGTTACTATGTTCAAGCATTAGGTAATAATGAATATGGATTACAAATGGTTTCAACTAAAATAGATGATAGCTATGAAATTATAATACCTTTTGATGGTCAAGTAAGTCCGGGTTATGAATTATATATAGAAAGAAATAATGCTGGTGTGCTAGAACAAAGAATAAGAAAAGAAAATTTAGGATATGGAGCTGAAAGAAAATTACATTACCCAAGTATACCAGAACAATTAGATATGATTTATCACAACATAGATAAATGGAAAGAAACTATAAAAGAAATAAAAGATTTACACCCTAAAGGAGATAAGCAATGACCATTACTACAGTACACGGTAGAATGATAACAGACGGATCTGTTGGAACTGCTGACTTAGATGGTAGTGGTGTAACTACTGGATTTACTGGTGTAACTAAAACAGATAACGGTGATGGTACAATTAATATTGTATTTACTGCTGTTGGTGGTGCTACATATAGCATTACTACTCCTGATTTAACTGGTGCAACTGGAACTACTGGTAATACTGGTGCAGCTGGTTCTTCTGTTACTGGTCCGCAAGGTCCAGCTGGTCCAACAGGACCTACAGGACCAGCCGGTACATCTGGATTAACTATAACAAATGCTTCTAGGACAATAAACGCTGACTACACAATTACGTTTAACTTTACTTTTTCTGATAATAGTACACATAATTTTACATCTCAAAATCTAAGAGGCCCTCAAGGTGCTCAAGGTGTTACTGGTAATACTGGAACTACTGGTAATACTGGTGCTCAAGGTGATCAAGGAGTACAAGGCGTACAAGGAAATATAGGAAACACAGGATTAACAGGAAACACAGGCGCAACTGGAACTTCAATAAGTAGCATTGCATCAACTGACAATGGGAACTACACATATAATGTAGTACATACTATGTCAGATGGTACTACTCAAACAATAACAACTCCTAATTTAAGAGGTCCTATTGGAGCAACTGGTCCTCAAGGCTCTGGCTTAACAGATGTTGTGTCTGATACTACACCACAACTAGGTGGTAACTTAGATGCTAATGATAAATCTATTACTAATGCAACAATAGTATCTGGTAAAAATATTTCTACTGAGTATGGATCTGCTTCTGCACCTATATCTTTTGCTGTAACAGTAGCAAGTAAAACATCAGCTCATGTTTACAATGGTGATGGTAGTGGTAGTGGTTACTATATTGATGGTGTTGAAGCACCAGCATTAAGCTTTGGCGGTGCTGATTCTACTACATCTAACTCAGGTTATGTTTATAAGTTTGACCAATCAGACAGTAGTAACTCTGGTCATCCTTTATTATTTTATGTTGATGCTGCTAAAACTACAGCTTACACAACAAACGTAACCACATCTGGAACTCCCGGTTCTTCTGGAGCTTACACTCAAATAGAAGTAACAGAATCTACTCCTAACATTTTATATTACCAATGTTCTGCTCATGGATATATGGGTAACTATGCAACTACTCCTTCTAAAAATTTAGGAACTGCTGCATCATCTGATGCTTCTGCATTTGCAACATCTGCTCAAGGAACTAAAGCGGACAATGCCTTAGCTTCTGCTAATAACTTATCTGATTTAGCCAGCTCTAGCACAGCAAGGAGTAACTTAGGATTAGGAACGGCTTCTACTTTAGCATCTGGTACATCTGCTAATCAACTATTACAATTAGATGGTAGTGCAAGAATACCAGCAGTAGACGGATCACAAATTACTGGCATTGAAGCTGGTGGTTTAGGTGGTAGAAAAACTTTAACTGCAAGTGGAGCTGTAACAGCACAAGATCCTATTGCTTTATTAAGTAACGGACAAGGAATTAAAATTGCTCAGACTGTTGCTGCAGAAGTAAGCAGTACAAGTATTCCAGCTCAAAGCGAAACCAATACATTTCAAAATTGGCCTAATCAAA
>TARA_R110001606_G_scaffold188077_1_pt1 | contig 17501 bp, 17 predicted proteins | sample TARA_R110001606 | Tara Oceans TARA_R110001606 (sample SAMEA4398315) | marine metagenome | biome: Polar Biome; feature: [SRF] surface water layer (ENVO:00010504); material: water (ENVO:00002006), including particulate matter (ENVO:01000060) such as... | depth 5 m | reverse complement strand
CCTTTAAAATCCATATCTAAACCAGCAACAATTACACGAATTCCTCTATTTGCCAAATCGTTACAAACAGCAACAATTTCATCATCAAAAAACTGCGCTTCATCTATTCCTACAACTTCAACATCATTTGCTAAAAGCCTAATATTTGCAGAAGACGGAACAGGAGTAGAACGAATACGGTTATCGTTATGAGAAACTACTTCTTCATCGTCGTAACGAGTGTCAACAGAAGGTTTAAAAATCTCCACACGTTGTTTTGCAAATTGAGCTCGTTTTAATCTACGAATCAATTCTTCTGTTTTACCAGAAAACATTGAGCCACAAATTACTTCAATCCAACCAAATTGTTCTGTATGATTTACCGTATTTTCGAGAAACATTTTGTAATTTTATGCTTGAAATATGATTATAATTGTATTTTACTTCAAGTCTTACAAATTTATTAAAAAAAAGATGCCTAGCGTCAATTAATTTATCAACTTATGCACAAAAAATTAGCAGCCGACTTAACAAGTATTGCACATAACATTTTGCAATTAAAAAACAAAGAAGACGTTTTAGTGTTAAAAGAAAAAGCATACGAAGTTTATGAGAAATTAACAGTATTGGCGTATGTTGATGAATATTTAAATACAACTCCAAATGCTACTGAAACAAAAGAATCACTTTTAGAAAAAATAGAAAATAGTGTTAAAAATACAGTTGTTGTTGTTGTTGATGAAGTGACATCCGAAGAAGAAATAATTATTAAAAACAAAGTTGAAGAAAAGCAAACTGAAGAAAAAGTTCTTATTGATGAGGTTGAGGACTTCTCGACAAAGCCTGTCTTGAGCGAAGTCGAAAGGCTCGAAGTGACAGAAACAATTGAAATTGTTGAAGAAGAAAGTCTAGAACAGCCTTTTGATGAGTTAGAACAAACTTTATTTTCTAAAGAAGATACAATTGAAGAACCTAAAATTAAAGATAAAAAGGCAATTACTTTAGAAGAGGAACTAGACGATACGATTTCTGTTGAAGTTGCTGCAGGATTATTTGAAAAACCAGAAATTAAAAAATCGTTAAACGACCAGTTACAACAAAATATTAATATTGGTTTAAATGACAGAATTGCTTTTGTAAAAAATCTTTTTAATGGAAGTCAAGAAGAATTTAACAGAGTTATTTCTCAATTAAACACTATAAAAACTGAAAAAGAAGCAAAGAAATTTATCAATAAAATGGTAAAACCAGATTATAATTGGGCTGAACAAGAAGAATATGAAGAACGTTTTATTGCAATCGTAGAACGTAAATTTTTTAAATAAAAGAATATGAAAATAGAAGTTTCAAACGGAGAGATTTTAGATAAATACACTATTTTAGAAATTAAACTTTCTAAAATTAAAGATGCAAAAAAGGTAGCAAATATTCAACATGAATATAATACCTTAACACCAGATGTGAAAAACATGTATGCAGATGTAAAAGATCAATCGCATCTTAAAAAATTGCAAAACGATTTGTTAGAAGTCAATAAAAAATTGTGGAAAATAGAAGACGATATTAGAGAATGTGAACGCGCAAATGATTTTGGACAAACCTTTATAGATTTAGCACGCGCTGTTTATTATGTAAACGATGACAGATCTGATGTTAAAAAAGAAATTAATATTTTTACGGGCTCAGATTTGGTTGAAGAAAAATCGTATGAAGACTATAAGTCAGAATAAAATTTTTGAATGAAAAAGAAATTATCTATTCTACTTTTGTTTATTTTTTTGGTTGGATGTAAAAGTTCGTATCAAACAATTAGTTTTGAAAAACAAAATATTCCAGCTGCTCCGAATTATGCAGATGAAAACTCTTGGGCAGTTTTACCAACAAAGTATCCAGCATCGTTACAGAAATATGCAACTACAAATCTTCAAGATTTAAAAGCAGATGTTTTTTATGTGTATCCAACATTATTGTTAGATAAAAAAAATCTTCGTTGGAATGCTCCTATTGATGATAAAAATCAGAATACCAAAATTTTAAATTCTGCCGTAAAAAATCAAGTATCACCTTTTGCCAATTCAGGAAAAATCTATGTTCCAATTTACAGACAAGCACATATAAAATCGTATAGTTTGTATAATAAAGGAGGAAAAGAAGCTTTTGAAATTGCATACGCTGATGTAAAAAAAGCTTTTGAATATTATTTAAAAAATTATAATAATGGCAGACCAATTATTTTGGTAAGTCATAGTCAAGGAACCAATCACACCACACAATTATTAAAAGATTTTTTTGATGCTAAACCGCTGCAAAAACAATTAATTGCTGCATATTTAGTCGGAATGGGAATTCAACCAAACGAATTTAAAACCATTAAACCAATGACAAAGCCAGATGAAACTGGCGGTTTTGTTTCTTGGAATACACGTAAAAAAGGAAGTTACCCGAAGAACAAAAATGTGTATAAAGGCGCTGTTACTACAAATCCAATTACTTGGGACGATGCTAAATCAACAACTTTAAATCAGCACAAAGGATTTTTATATTCAAACGGAAAATTATATACAAAAGCACTGAAAATTGAAATCACAGACGGAATGGTTTGGTCTACAAATCCAAAATTTCCATTGCGGTTTTTTATGTCTTTTGTGAAAAATTATCACGTTGGCGACATCAACTTGTTTTGGCAAGATATTAAAGAGAATGTTGAGTTAAGAACAAAAAGTTGGCTGGAGAATAACTCAGATTAATTAGTAAATTCGTGGCGGTTTTTAACCAATTCTATCTTTTAACCGCTCGATTTCTTTTTTACTGTTTCCGATAAAAATTTCGTCATCAATAATAAAAACAGGTCGTTTTAAAAAAGTATATTCATCTAAAATATAGTACCTGTAATCAGCTTCAGAAATGGTTTGATTTTTTAAATCCATTGCTTTATACAACTTAGCTCGTTTGTTAAATAATGCTTCGTAACTATTAGAGAGTTGGTGCATTTCTTCAAGCTGTTTTACCGTTATTGGATTGGTTTTTATTTCTTGTTTTTCAAAACCGTCAAGGTTTATTTCCTTTAAAATTCTTCGGCAAGTATCACAAGTTTGTAAAAAGTAGACTTTTTTCATTTTATAGATTATCTTTGATGCTAAATTAGGATAAAAAATGAAAACACAATTTGAAATATTAATCAAATCTAGAGAACTTGTTTTACAAGTAATTGATGATTTAAGTATTGAACAACTTCATGCAATTCCGAAAGGATTTAAAAATAATATTGCTTGGAATGTTGCGCATTTGGTAGTTACACAACAATTATTGCATTACAGATTATCAGGAACAAATTGTTTAATTCCTGAAGATTTAATTGTAGATTTTAGAAAAGGAACTTCACCAAGTAGAAAATTTAATGATGAGGAATTTGACGAAATTAAAGAATTACTAATTGCCTTGCCAGAAACTTTAATTGAAGATTATGAAGCTGATATTTTTCATGATTATAATGAATATGAAACAAGTACAGGTTTTGTATTAGATTCTTTAGAAACAGCCATTTCATTTAACAATTTTCATGAAGGAATGCATTTAGGAATTATAAGATCAATAAAAAAATTAGTTAAATAATTCAGGAATTTTACAGATGAAATTTAACACAAAAACCATTCATGGCGGACAAGAACATGACCCAAGTACAGGAGCAGTAATGCCTCCAATTTATCAAACATCAACCTATGCGCAAACAAGTCCTGGGAAACACAAAGGATATGCATATTCTAGAGCAGCAAATCCAACTAGAACGGCGTTAGAAAACAGTTTTGCAGCAATTGAAAACGGAACGCATGGTTTAGCTTTTTCATCTGGTTTGGCAGCAATTGATTGTGTTTTAAGAATGTTAAATCCTGGAGATGAAATTATAGCTGGAGATGATTTGTATGGAGGAACGTATAGATTATTTACAAAAATGTTTCAAAAATATGGATTGAAATTTTCTTTTGTGGATATGAGTGTTATTGTTAACGTTACAAATGCAATTACAGATAAAACAAAATTAATTTGGTTAGAAACACCAACCAATCCATTGATAAAAATTGCAGATATAGAGGAAATAACGAAAGCTGTGAAAGCAGTTAATTTAACTATTTTAGTAAGTGTAGATAACACATTTGCAACACCATATTTACAACAACCTTTAGATTTAGGAGCAGATATTGTAATGCATTCTGCTACAAAATATTTAGGTGGTCATTCTGATTTGATGATGGGTGCATTAATGGTGAAAAATGAAAAACTAGCAGAAGAATTACATTTTATTCAGTTTGCTTCAGGTGCTGTTGCTGGACCAATGGATTCGTTTTTAGCATTACGTGGAGTAAAAACATTACATATTAGAATGCAACGTCATTGTGAAAACGGAAGAAAAATTGCAGCTTATTTAGTAAATCATCCAAAAGTAAAAGAAGTGTATTATCCTGGTTTAGAAGTTCACCCAAATCATGAAGTTGCTAAAAAGCAGATGAAAGATTTTGGTGGAATGGTTTCTTTTAAATTAATAGATGAAAGTAAACAAGCGGCATTTACATTTTTAGAGAACACCAAAGTATTTACGTTGGCAGAATCTTTGGGTGGAGTAGAAAGTTTGGTAAATCATCCAACAACAATGACACATGCTAGTATTCCAGAGCCAGAACGTTTAAAAACTGGAATTACAAATTCTTTAATTCGATTAAGTGTTGGTATTGAAGATATTGAGGATTTGTTACAAGACTTAGAACAAGCTTTAAATAAGGAATAAAAAAAAATGATGCAGCTTTAGCTAAATTTAGTTTATGGTTGCATCTTTTTGTATTGAATTTTATTTTTTACAGAAGATTCCACCAGCAAAATTTAAGTGATAAATTATTCCAACTTGTACATGGATTAGCCATTCATTATTTTTGTTTTCTATTACATTTGCCTGTAAACCATCTACAGCATCAGAAAAGAAGTATTGCCAATTAAAATTAGCTGCTATATCAAATTTTTCAGATAATTTATATCGAGTTCCGGCTCCTAATATTAAAGAAAAAGCTCCTCCATTACCCACAGCTAAGCTACCTGGAGTATTATATTTTGTTGGTAATACAGTAATGTCTGTTCTCCAATCCCCTAAATCTGAGGTTAATGTGTTTTTGTAACTAGAATATTTAAAACCAAGACTTAGATACGGATTCCATTTCATTTCTGAATACGGAAACATAAATTCTCTTAAATCTTTTAAGTAATATTCTCCTTGAAAACCAAAATTAACCATAGAAACGGATCCTTTCATAGCTCTTAATTGTATTGCTAGGTTTGAGTTTCCTTCTGTATATATGCCATAATGCTGAAATTTTGCTGTTGTCATGATATTAAATTCTGTTTTTAGCATCAAATGATTTGCAATATCATCCTCAGAATTCCAGCGTATATCGGTATTAAAAAAATGTAAATAATGTATTAAGCTAAAAGATAAGGCGCTGTTCCCATAACTACTTAAAAAGTTACCTCTTTGGCCATAGTCAGTTTGCATCGTAGCGGTACCCAAAAAAACACCAATATCATGTGTAAGATGTTGGGCGTTTAAAGGTAAAGCTATTAGAAGAAAAAATAATATTTTTAGGGGTTTCTTCAAAAAATAGTTTTAAATGTGCACAAATATATTAAAACAAGGGCATAAATAATAACTCTGGTATTATTAATTTATTGTAAAAATTTCTGAAGGCAAGTGCCAGTTTGATCTAATGTTAAAAACTGCAGGATAATAAACAACTTTTTCTGGTTGAGTTTTATGTAAATAACTACCTGTATCCCATTTGTTGTTTTTGTTTGTATCTATAATTGCTCTAGCAATATACTTTCCTGGAGGAAGTAGCTCAAATTTTACAGTATTTGTGTCAGAAATGGTGGCTTTTTGAATCACTTTTTTATCTTTTTCTCTTACTAATTCTATAATAACTTGAGATTGAGAACTTTTTTTAATTGTTAATAAAATACTTCCATAGTCTTCAGGTTCTTTTGTGCTGAAACTGTAATTTAAAGTATCATTTTGTGTTTCAAAAATGTCTGTGAGTGCTTTTGGTAAAAGCTTAAATTTATAATTAGTATTGTATTTTTTGTTAAATAAAAACTGAATTTTATTAGAAGATTTTTTTAAAATATATTGAAAAGAAATGTTCACAGAATCTTTATCAAAAAAGAGAATTTTTGTGGTGTCAATTTTTATAACAGGGTTATTACTTGTTAATGTTAGTGTATCGTTTAAATTTAAAGTATTAGTAATATTAGAGTTTATTTTTAATGAATCTATTCCTTTTTTTCTAAGAAAAACGGTTAAAGTATCTATATAAGTGCCTTTTTTAATTTTAAACATTAAAGAATCTTTTTTGATTCTTGAATGCCACAAAAAGATGCTGTCTTTAGTAGCATCTAATAAGTATTTGCTTTTAAAACTCGTTGGCACATCTGAAAGTAATTTTATATCAATGTTTTGCCTATCGCCTTCAAAAGCAAACAAAATTTTTCCTTTTGATGTTTCTTTTGCAGAGATTATTTTAAATGGCGGAGTTTCTTTAAAAAGCGATAGAGGCTCATTTATAATGCTATCTTTTGGCAATTCTATAAACCGATTGTAAAAACCAATTTTGTCTTCTTTGGGGTTAAAAAGGTAATTATTTGAAACATCTTTTAGAGCAATTAGCACATACTTCCCTTTTTTAATGTTTGTAATTGTGAATAATGAATCTATTGTATTTGTAATGTAATTTGGTTTTTGTTTATAAATGATAGAATCTGAGTATGTAGAATCTACTTTAAACAATAAAACACTAACTTCTTTATCAAATTTATTTTGGTAAGCGTCTTTAATTATGCCTTTTGTTTTTAAAGAATCTACATATTTACCTGTAGAAAAAACGTAGTTAAAACTTTTTAAAATATTTCCTTCATTATTATCTTCAATGCTATTTCCGAAATTAAAAATATAAGTAGTATTGGCTTTTAAAGTATCGGTTAATTTAATTGTAATTTCTTTACTTGGTGATCCTTGTGGACTTATCGTTGGAAAATATTTTAAAGGTGGAGATATAGTTAGTTGTTGACTTACGTTTTTTAACGTAATATATTCATCAAACGAAATTTTAATTTTTTTGCTTTTAAAGTTGATGCTTTTATAAGGCGGATTTGCAACAAGCATTATTGGTGCTAAACTATCTTTTAGACCACCACTTGGTCTTCCTTTTTTAGCACAATTACTGGTTAAAATAATAATTATGAAAACAAATATTAAAGGTTTTAAAAAAGATTTCAATAGGTTTAATTTTAGTGCAAAATAACAATAATTTTACTTTAAAAAGGTGGGTTTTTTAGTTAAATTATTCTGTATATGCCATTGTTACAATACTAATTTTAATGTTTTCTGCAATTAATAATTCTTTACAACAAGATTCTAATGTTGCTCCAGTTGTTATAACGTCATCAATTAATAAAATATGTTTGTTTTTTAATGATGAAATATCAGCAATACTAAATTTAGTATCATTATTGCTAAATCTTTCAAAACGTTGCTTAAACGTTTGTGTTTTTGATGCAGAAGTTCTAATTAAAACATTAGTTATATAAGGTTTGTTTAAATGTTTTGATAAACTTAATCCGAAAGTTGTTAATTGATTATAACCGCGTTGTTTCTGTTTTTTTGGATGTAACGGAACCGGAATAATACAATCAATATCTTTAAATTCATTAGAATCTTTTAAAATAACTCCAAACCAATCGCCTATAAAAGTTCCAATTTGTTGATGCCCTTTGTATTTTAAAGCATGAATTAAATCTTTTGTTTTTCCTTCTTTTCTGTAAAACAAAAATGCAGCAGCTTTTTCAATTAGAATCCTACCATAAAAAGCTTTCGTTATTTTGTTATCTTTATAATCGCTGTAACAAATAATAGGCAAATCATGTCTGCAAAGAGTACAGATTATTTTTTCGGATTGTAATAACTTAGATTCGCAAGTTATGCATATCTTTGGAAAGAATAGTTGCAAAATATCTTGTAAATAATTCATTTTCTTAGCTTTTTTTATTGTTAAGATACTAAAAACAAATTAGTGGGTAAAAAAATTGATTTTTTTAAAGTTGCATTAAAAAGCATGAAAACTTCTGGTACTGTAGTACCAAGTTCTAGCTTTTTAGCAAAAAAAATGTTAAAAGAGATTGATTTTTCTTCTTGTAAAGTATTGGTAGAGTTAGGTCCAGGAAATGGGGTAATAACAAATCAAATATTAAAAAAACTAGAACCAGATTGTCATTTAATTTGTTTTGAAGTAAATGATGTGTTTTATAACAATTTAAAAAAGATAAACCATCCACAATTAACGGTACTAAAAGTATCTGCCGAACAAATAGAAAAAGAAATGAAAAAGTTGGGTTTTTCAAAAGCGTGTCATATTGTTTCTAGTTTACCGCTTACAATTATTCCAAAAACAATTTCTAGTGCTATTTTAGAAAACTCTATAAACTCACTACAAATAGATGGTACTTTTATTCAATTTCAATATAGTTTAACTTATTACAAAAAATTGAAATCTGTTTTTAAAAAGAAGATATCATTAGATTTTGAATTGTTAAATTTCCCACCAGCATTTGTATATCGATGCAAAAAAGAGCATTAATTTTTTCTTGTTAACTTTTTAGATTACTGTATCTTTGCAGTCATTATGGCAAAACAAGAAGATCAGTTTAAAAAAGTTTTATCACACGCAAAAGAATATGGTTATGTATTTCAATCTTCTGAAATTTATGACGGATTAAGCGCGGTGTATGATTATGCTCAAAACGGAGTAGAGTTAAAGAAAAATATTAGAGATTATTGGTGGAAAGCAATGGTGCAAATGCACGAAAATATTGTTGGTATTGATGCCGCAATTTTAATGCACCCAACAACTTGGAAAGCTTCTGGCCATGTAGATGCTTTTAACGATCCATTAATTGATAATAAAGATTCTAAAAAACGCTACAGAGCAGATGTTTTAATAGAAGATTATTGTCTTAAAATAGAAGGAAAAATTGAGAAAGAAATTGCTAAAGCAGCAAAACGTTTTGGTGATGCTTTTAATAAAGAAGAGTTTGTTGCAACAAATGGAAGAGTTGTAGGATATCAAGAAAAAATCAATTCGATTTTATCTAGAATGGCAACATCTTTAGAAAAGGAAAACTTAGCAGATGTAAAAGCTTTGATTGAAGAATTAGAAATTGCTGATCCGTTAACGGGTTCTAAAAACTGGACAGAAGTAAAGCAGTTTAATTTGATGTTTGGAACACAGATTGGTGCTTCTGCAGAAAGTTCTACTCAGGTTTATTTACGGCCAGAAACGGCTCAAGGAATTTTTGTGAATTTCTTGAATGTGCAAAAAACGGGTCGAATGAAAATTCCTTTCGGAATTGCACAAACAGGAAAAGCATTTAGAAACGAAATTGTTGCAAGACAGTTTATTTTTAGAATGCGAGAATTTGAACAAATGGAAATGCAATTTTTTGTAAAACCAGGAACTCAAAAAGAATGGTACGAAAACTGGAAAGAAACCAGAATGAAATGGCATTTGTCTTTAGGAATGGGCGCAGAAAATTATCGTTTTCACGATCACGAAAAATTAGCACATTATGCAGATGCGGCTTCAGATATTGAATTTAAGTTTCCGTTTGGATTTAAAGAATTAGAAGGAATACATTCTAGAACAGATTTCGATTTAAAAGCGCACGAAGAATTTTCTGGAAAGAAATTACAATATTTTGATCATGAAGAAAATAAAAGCTACACGCCTTATGTTGTAGAAACTTCTATTGGATTAGACAGAATGTTTTTAGCAGTGTTTTCTAACGCCTTACAAGAAGAAGCATTAGAAAACGGAACCACAAGAACAGTGTTGAAATTACCAGCTGTCTTAGCGCCCTTTAAAGCAGCGGTCTTTCCTTTGGTTAAAAAAGATGGTTTACCAGAAGTTGCAAAAGAAATAATAAATGACCTAAAATGGGATTTTAATGTTTTTTATGATGAAAAGGATGCGGTTGGTAAACGTTATAGAAGACAAGATGCAAACGGAACACCGTTTTGTATTACGGTAGATCATGATACTTTAGAAGATAATTGTGTTACAATTAGACATAGAGATACCATGGAGCAAAAACGTGTTGCTATTACTAATTTAAAAGATATTATTAAAGCAGAAGTTGACGTAAAAACGTGGTTGCAAAAAATGTGACACTATATTAGGACGAGACAAAATATGTTATTTTTTTTAAAATCTCCAACCAACATTTACACCAACTCTAGGCATAACAATGGGTGAGTTTTCGCTAAACAAATTTCGTCCAGCCCCACCATAAACATCAACAGTAAATCCGCCTTCAGAAACATATTTTAATCCGACAGCAACTCCTAAAGCGCCATCAGTATAATCTTCATAAGTACTTGGTCCACCAAGAATTTCCATTTCTTTTTCTCCAAAATTTAAGCTAAAAAAACCTTCTCCAAAGAAATTCCAATTGCTATCCGAAGTAAAATAATGACGGAAAAATGGAGTCAAAGCTCTTTTTTCATTGTATTTAAAATCTGCACTGTTTTTTTCAAAATTAATCAAAGCAGAAATACCAAAAGAAGAGGTTTCGTCTATATATTTTTCATAAGATATTTCTATAGTTTTTAAAACTAAGGCATCAAAAATATCTAATTTAATTTCTTGTTGAGCTTGTGTTATTGAAGCTGTTAAAATTGCAATAACGATAAATAGCTTTTTCATTCTTTGGTTTTAATATTAATATTGTTCTTAGTATAACGTAAATTTTCTTTTACAATTATATGTGATTACAAATCTACTGTTATTTTTTAATTATAATAATTTATATATGGTTTAAAAATCTGCTCTTAATTGAATTGATCCATTATGAATTGTAGTAGAATTTTCTCCTTTTCTACCTAAATAATTAAAATTTAAATTGATAAAAGAATTTATTTTTTGTTGATATGCTAAAGACCAAGTATAATTTCTGCCAGCTTGTAAACCTTCTAGCATTTGATATGCAACCGGACTATTTTGATTGCCAATAAAATCATTATAAAATAGATTAATTTCTGCTCGGAGTAACCCATTTTTTTTTGATTTATAGTAATAAGAACTTCCTAGTTTTTGTTGTTGTAAAGTTTCTAAATTACCAATGCTATTATCTTTGTTTTTATAATTATAAAAGAAAGAAAATTGATGATTTTTACTGTACTCAAAAGTAAACTTTGGAGCTATTTCATACGTGTTAATCGCATAGTTTTGATTTGTAAAATTCTCTGTTTTTACTTCATCTTTAGACGTATTTGTTTTAAAATTGAAAAGCCAAAAAGTAGTTAACTTATGAGCAAATTTAATTTGATGTATTCTGGTGTTATTTTCTTGATTACCAATATTGTATAATCGCTTGTTTTTAGATTTTCCATACGTAAAAACGACACTATATTTCTGTAGATTTTTGTTTAAATACAGACTGTTTCTTAGATTAAAATTTAATCCTAATAATTTTGATTCATCAATGTTAAATGGATTTAAATTAAAAGAATCATTCGATCTTTTTTGTTCGTTATCAATTACAAAATTTGTTTGATTGTAAAAATGAGAAAGCACTTTTTTAACGCCACTTTTATTTGCCCATTGAGATGGATTTATCGTAAAAATTTGTTGCCATTTTGCACGTTGCGTATTTATAAAAGTTAAATTTGGTAACGCCACACGCAAATATTCTGCTTGATCTTTATAAATAGCAATTTCAAACTCATTAAATTCTTTAATTCCGTTGTTGTTGTAATCAATCCAAGTATAATAACCTTGTCCAGGTTCGGTTTTTAGATACACATATTCTTGCCTTGGTATATTGCCTGAAGAGGTTTCGTAAACGGTATTAAAATTGATGAAATTATTAAAGAACTTTTGACTATAAATTATTTTAGAATTCAATGCTTTTTCATTTTCTATAAAAGCATTATCGGTAATTCTGTAATTTGCAAAAACAGATAAGTTGGTCGTTTTATTTTGCAACAATTTACTATGTAAATAAAATGTTTTTCGTTCGTTTATATTTGTAAAAGTGTTGTTTCTGATACTATCATTTTGTCTAAAATTAAAACCAATTTTAGTATATGTTTTTATAGAATCTCCTAAGCCAATATAGGTTTCGTATTCTTTAAATTGATGGCTTAATTTATTTAATTGTTGATTGGTTTTTGATTCGATTTTATTGGTTTCAAGATTTATAAAACCACCAATCCAAGAGCTAGAAAAAGAATGTTCTATTTTTACTTTAGCTCTTAAAAATTTATTTTTTTCTGTGATTGATGAACTATTTAATAGACTAATAAAGGAACCAAATTTTGTGTTTTTTATTTTCGTCTTACTATTAAAATCGTGTTTAATTCCGTTGTAATTTTCAGAATAATTTACCAAATTAAAACCGTACACATATTTAGAATTTTGTTTGTTGTCTAAAATAAATTGAGCTTTCATCTGATTTCGATTTCCTAGCGGATTTACAATATTCCAATCACGTTTAAATTCAACAGGATCAAAACGTTGTTCGGTCGCAAAATTTTGATGAATAAAACTATAATCCAAATCAGTTGAGAACTTCCATTTTTTATCAATAAAAATTTGCTTCCATTTTAGTTTTGCTGCCAAACCTTTATTCTCAGAATCATCAATAGTAGAAAATAAATTGGCATCATTATTACTCAATGCAAGTTCTCCAAAGAAACTTGTTTTTTTAGTTGGATTTAGCGTTGTGTTTACAACTGCAACTTGATTTTTAGATGGAGCAACCAATCTAATTATTGGCTGATAATTTCCTAAATTAGTTCCTGCATATTTGTAAATATTACCAATAGCAATTGTTTTATCTAATACATAATCGCCTTTATTGGTGCCAACAAATGTAAAAGTTACATTGTACAATTCATCTGTAGCAATTGTAGAATACTCAAAGTTTTCAGTCATTCCGTTTATTATTTTCTTGTACAAAATTCTGTTTTCAGAATACACATCTTTGTACGCACTATTCGCAAACATTTTAGAAGTGTTATTACCTGCGTTTGCTAAAATTTGTTTTTGTGTATCACTTAAACTTTGTTGTATTGGCTGACTTTTAGCATCATTTTCATTATAAAAAAAACCATTTATAGTGTACTTTTTGCTGTTATAACTTGCTTTTTCATAGGTAACAAAACGCGTGTAATTTCTGTTAGAATATTGATAATCTAACCGAAATCGAATATCATTTGTAATAGGAAAAGTAGTATTAAAACGAATCTCAGAATTGTTATAATCAATTGTGTAATCTTTATTTTCTCCTCTGTTTAATAAAACGCCGTTTGCATACAAAGCATCGCTTCCGGCAACTATAATAATAAAAGCCTCATTGTTTGGGCCAATAATTTTATAAGGTCCTTGATTTCCTTCTTTACCTACAAAATTAAAACTTGTAAACTTGCCTCTTACAACTGCTCCGGAAGCAAGCACATTTAAATTGTCGTTTAGTTTTGCCTCAACTTCTAAACCTGCAACTTTTTTAGTAAAAGGCATAAAATAACTATCAGCATTTGTTAGATCTAAATCCCCAGCTTTTACACGCCAATTTTTGTGTTCAAATTCAATAAAAATACGATCAAAATCAGTAATATTTTGAGAATATCCGTTGTCTTGTAACGGAATATTGGTATCAAAAATATTGGCTTTAATGCTAACATCTTTAGATAGACTTCCTTTAATCGTTAAATCTAAAGAAGAATTTACAACTGAGTTTTGATTGTTTCCAATTGTTAATCCACGAGTAATATTACCACTTGTTTCTAAGTTGTTAAATAGTTCTTTTTTTTGCTGATTTTTATTAGTTGTTAAGCTGTATAATTGTTGTGTATTGTTGGTGTTTGGAACAATTATTTTTTCATCATATTTTTGATATACTTTTGTAATAAAATTAGGAAATCGAAAATATTCTACTGTTATAAATGGGTATTTTTTTGAATTGATTATCAGTTGTGCTTTGATAAAATCTACTTGATATTCTGAAGCGGGGATGATTCTTTTTTTTTGAGTAAATACTTTAAATAACTGCGAATTAATACTCACAGAATCAATTTGAATAGTATCTTTTACCACTTTAAAATTCTTAGATCTAAAATCTGTAGAACCAGTTTGTGCATAAGTTGAAAAACCTATACAGAGAAAAATGAAAAAAAACATTTTTTTAATCATGTAATACAAACGTTCTAATTGTAAAAATAGTCTAAAACAACGATTGTTGTTTAACAGGATTTTCATGATCTAAAAGCCACTTTTTTCTCCAAATTCCACCAGCATATCCAGTTAAAGAACCATCAGAGCCAAGTACTCTATGACATGGAATTACAATCCAAATTGGATTTTTACCGTTTGCTGATGCAACTGCTCTTATTGCTTTTACATCGCCAATTGCTTTGGTTTGTTCTAGATACGTTCTGGTTTTATTAAAAGGAATTTTTAAAAGCTCTTTCCAAACTTTTTGCTGAAATTCGGTTCCTTGCGGATTTAATTTCAAATTAAACTCGGTTCTTGTTCCTGCAAAATATTCATCTAGTTGAGCAATACAATCTTTTAAAAATAATGGAATATTTTTAGATGTTTCTATATTATCATCTAAAACAGAAATAGATTGAATTCCGTTTTCGTTTCCAACAATTTTTGCAGTTCCAATTGGTGTTTTGTAATATGTAACGCTGTTAGATTCCAAAAATATCTTTTGAGTTTTGAGTGGTAATTTCGGCAATTTCTTGGAAAGAGATTTCATAAATAGCAGCTAATTTTTCTACAACTTGTGTAATGTAACTACTTTCATTTCGTTTTCCTCTAAAAGGCGTTGGTGCTAAATATGGCGAATCGGTTTCTAACACAATATTTTTAATATCAATTTGATGTAGAAACTGATCTATTTTACCATTTTTAAAAGTTACGACACCGCCAATTCCTAATTTCATATTGTACGAAATTGCTTTTTTTGCTTGTTCTAAAGTCCCGGTAAAACAATGAAAAATCCCGAATAAATCATCACTTTTTTCAGTTTCTAAGACTTCAAAAATTTCATCAAAAGCATCTCTACAATGAATTACAATTGGTAATTTTTTTTCTTTTGCCCATTGAATTTGAGTTCTAAAAGCTTCTTGTTGTTGCGCTAAAAAGCTCTTGTCCCAATACAAATCAATTCCGATTTCTCCAATGGCGTAGAATGAACGTTGATCAATCCATTTTTTTACGTGCGCCAATTCTTCTTTGTAGTTTTCTTTTACAGAAGTTGGATGCAATCCCATCATTAAAAAAACATCCTTTTTGAAATTTGATTCTAACTCAAACATGCTTTCTGTGTAAGAAGAATCAATTGCGGGAATAAAAAAACGAGAAACACCAGCTTCTTTTGCACGCTGAATCATTTCTGCTCTATCGTCATCAAATTGATCAGAATATAAATGTGTATGGGTATCTGTAATCATTTTTTTAGTGTTCAGTTATCAATTAACAGTTATCAATCTTCATTTATCAATTAAACTGTTTATTGTTCATTGATAATTGATAATTGAACTGTATTTTAGCAAAAACAAAAGTACTGTTAAATGCCAAGTCTTAAAAAAGTATTGCGAAAAAAGAAATATATAAAAATCAAGTTGGCAAGAATTGCGACTAATCACTTGGAGTTAAAAGCTAAAATAAACGGAGTTAAAGGACGATTTATTTTAGATACTGGTGCTTCAAATTCTTGTGTTGGTGTAGATTTAATTGCGCACTTTAAATTGCATGCAGAAGAAACTGAAACAAAAGCCGCTGGTGCCGGCGCAACAGATATGGAAACTCAAAAATCTACAGATAACACCTTACAAATTGGAAAATGGAAAACCTACGAAAGCCATTTGGTATTGTTTGATATGACTCATGTGAATACTGCTTTAACGCAGCATCACGCAAAAGAAATTCATGGAATAATTGGTGCCGATATTTTAGAAATGGGTAGTGCAATTATTGATTATAAAACCTTGGTTTTATATTTAAAAAAAGAACCTCTTTTTAAAAAGAAAAGATTGCGTACAGAAGATGAAATGGAACTTCCTTTTTGATTTTTTTAGAACTAAAAACAGATTTGAAATACCTTATTTTGCTGATAGTTAAGTGTGTAAATTCTTTTGGTTTTTAGCACTCAAATTTATGATGACTGTTACAATTTTAATTTATTATCGTCTTAAGAATATAACATTAAAATTTAAAACCATGAAATTAGCATCACATCCACGAGTCATCGAAAGAGGAATTTTAACGTCTGTTTATAAGCAAGAAATTAAACAAGACATTGGAGAAATGAAGAAAAAATCTTTGTCTCGCATTAAAACTTCAATTTTAAACAGTCATGACAAACTTAAAAGTCAAACAGGAACTGTTTTACAAGTATCACTTTTTACCATTGTCTTGGTAATTATCCTTTTATAGAGAACAAAAAATCTCATTTAGGAACTGAAATAAATTCAGCATAGAATGAGAATTTAATTTATTAGAGTAGTTTAAAAATTAACTTAAAACCTCTTTTATTCTTTTAATTGCTTCTTGTAGCTGTGTAACAGATGCAGCATAGGATAAACGCAAACAATTTGGTGCGCCAAAAGCTTCTCCAGTTACTGTTGCAACGTTTGCTTCTTCTAATAATAACATAGAAAAATCATTAGCATCTTTAATCGTTTTTCCTTTAATGGTTTTATTAAAAAAGGCAGAAATATCTGGAAATACATAAAAAGCACCATCAGGAATATTTAATTTGAATCCGTCAATCTTACCAAGTAATTCAAGAACCATATCTCTACGATTCTTAAACTCATCTACCATATATTGAACTTTAGAAACTGGAGCCAACACAGCAGTAATTGCAGCTCTTTGTGCAATACAATTTGCGCCAGAAGTAATTTGTCCTTGCATTTTTGTACATGCTTTTGCAATCCATTCTGGAGCGCCAATATATCCAATTCTCCAACCTGTCATCGCAAATGCTTTTGCTAATCCGTTTACGGTAATTGTTCTGTCATACATGTTTTCAATTGCAGCAAAACTAAAAGGTTTTGTTCCGTAATTGATGTGTTCATAAATTTCATCCGATAAAATAAATATCTGCGGATGTTTTTCTAATACTTTTGCCAATGCTCTATATTCTGCTTCACTATAAATTGTTCCGCTAGGATTATTTGGCGAGTTAAAGAAGATCATTTTAGTTTTTGGCGTAATTGCCGCTTCTAATTGTTCTGGAGTTATTTTAAAATCAGTTTCAACCGAAGAAGGTATTTCTACAAAAATAGCTTCACATAAAATAGCTATGGCAGAATAACTAACCCAATATGGTGCAGGCAATAAAACTTCGTCTCCAGGATTTAATAATACTTGTGCAACATTTGCAATAGATTGTTTTGCGCCTGTAGAAACTACAATTTG
>TARA_R110001606_G_scaffold171956_7_pt1 | contig 17502 bp, 11 predicted proteins | sample TARA_R110001606 | Tara Oceans TARA_R110001606 (sample SAMEA4398315) | marine metagenome | biome: Polar Biome; feature: [SRF] surface water layer (ENVO:00010504); material: water (ENVO:00002006), including particulate matter (ENVO:01000060) such as... | depth 5 m | reverse complement strand
GCGGGCGCGGCCCAGCCGGTGCGGGAGTGGCCGCCGTCGTCGGCGAGCGGTTGCCCGCCGGTGATGACCCGGTCCGCGCTGCCGTATTGCAGCCAGGTTTGCGTCGGCACCCGGTGGGCCGGCGGTTTGCTGTAGTCGCAGACGCCGTCGGGGAACACCTCCGCTACCTGGGCGGCGAAGCCTTCCGGGTTAAGGATGCCGGTGAGCAGGTTGACCGGGTAATCGGTCGGGTCCACCGGCCTGAGCTGACACTTATTGGTGAGCGTGGTGATGGCGTCGCCGGCGATGGTGCGTGGGGTGCCAAAGCGGGTTTGCACCAGGGTCTGTTGCAGCCGGGCGACGGCGTCGGTGAGCGGCGTCAGCAGGTCGCCGATCTGGCCGGGCAGGCCGAGGGCGGCGAGATCCAGGCCACACACCTGGCTGGTGAGCGCGTCCACCACCACGCCGGCTTGCGGGGGCGGCGGCGGCAACAGGGAAAGATCAAGCCCGGGGAGAATCGGGTCGGGGTAAAGCAGGTTGCCGGTGAACGGCACGATGGGGCCATCCGCGCCCAGCAGGGACGACACCGACAGGCACCGGTCGCGGGCCTGGATCGGCTTGTTGGTGAGCACCTTTTCGGTAATCGGGGCGTCGCCCTGGTCGGCTTCGATGTCCGCCAGCCAGCGGTCCATTACCAGCAGCGCCTCGGTGGTGTAGACGGTGTCGCCGGCCAGGGGAAAAGCGCCGAACCAGATCACCTGGTTCTCGGAATAGCCCTGGGTCTGCTCCAGCCGCGCGCGCATTTGCCAGGAGTGGTAGGCGTCGTGGGCGATGCCCGGGTCCGGCCCGCGCAGGTCGATGATGGCCAGGTTGGCGAGGTGCTCGGCGGTGTTGATGGCGCCGGAGCGGTAGGCGTTTTCCAGAGCCTGGGGGTCGGCCCGGGTGCGCTCGGGCTGATAGTCGATGTCCACGTTAAAGCCGCCGATCTCGCGGTTCACCCTGAGGAACTGCTGCCCGCTGATGGCGCCGTCTTGCAGCGCTTTCAGGCCGTATTGCACGCCTTCGTTGTCCAGCGGAATGCCGGTGAAACCGCGCCCCAGCGTCTGTTCGTTGAGCGACCACACCGACTGCTCCCGAGTACCGAACTGATTGACCATGTAATCGATCAAGCCACAGCGCAGCCCATCCGGCCGGGTCACCGGGTCATACACGTCAATGCCTTCAGCCAGCCCGGGGCATTCCGCCTGGTCCGGGTAGGCGGAGGGGAAGAACGCCAGGTCCGAGACAATCGGGTTGAGCGGCAGGTGGCCATAAAACGCGGTCCACTGGGCCACGGGGATCACCCCGGAGGTGAGCAGAGAAGTGATCACCGAAAGGAAATCCTGCGGCCCGGTGGGGATCTGGTTACCAAAGTATTGGCTGAGCAGATTGTAATCGGCGAACTGGGTGGCGGTGGTCCAGGCGTCCGGGTAGGAGCACTGCACGATGATGCCCTGGTAGATGCCCGGGTAGGCGTTGGCGATGTGCTGCTGGGCAATGGCGCCACCGGAGCAGCCGGTGCCGATGGTGTAGCGCAGCTCGCCGTATTGCTCGACGATGCGCTCCTTGGCCATCATCAGCGATTCGGCGGCGGTCACCAGATTGACGTTGTGGCCCAGGTTGGCCTGGGCGGTGGAGAGGGTGATAAAGCCGCGCCCCAGGGCCACCGTGATGCTGTCGCCAAGCAGCAGCTCGGCGCCTTCCGGGGCGGTGCCGGCGATGTCGCCATTGGGCGGCTCACCGGGGCCGTAGCTGACGCCCACGTTGCCGCCGTGATGAATCAGCAGCTTGTGGTTCCACTGCGGCTGCGGATGCAGCGCGTTCCATTCCTGATCCGGTTGATACAGCGCCATGATCTGGTAGCGGTCGCGGTTCTGCACGCCGGTTTCCACGCGCACGATGAACGGCACCTCCACGCCCTGGTCGGTGGTGACCCGGGCGATCACGTCGGCGGCGGGAGGGTTGGCCGGGTCGTAGGGCAACAGGGCGCCGGGCAGGCCCGGGTTGATCGGGTCGAAATTGGTGATCAGCGCTTGCAGCTTGTTGGCCGGCACATACTTGAAGCTGTACTCGGGGCTCTGGTTGCACTGGGCGTCCACGGCGGCGTCGTTGGTGCAGGTCCAGGGCTGGATCTGCGGGCCGGAGAACACCGGGCCGCCGTTGGGGTGGTTGATCACGGTGCGGCGCAGCACGGAGCGGTCCGCCAGCTGCACGGCGAGAGTGTTCTCGCCCAGCGCCAGGCCGTCGATCAGACCTTTCAGGGAGCCTTCGTCGGTGGCCGACAGCCGTGCCGAAACGTCGCGCTCACCCACGGTCATCGAGGCACCGTCCAGCAGCGCCGGATCGTCGGCCACCACTTCCACCAGAACATCGCCACCGCTGATCAGGTCGGCGCGGTTGGAGAGCACACGAATCTCGCCGTCGCCGGCCACCGGATCGGTGGGGGTCGGTTCCGAGGGGTCCGGATCGCGCGGGCCCGGGTCGCCGCCGGAGGACGATCCACCGCCGCCGCCGCAAGCGCCCAGTAACACGGCCAGAGAAACAACAGCACAAGCATGAACCAGCTTCATTATTATTCTCCCGTCGCCGGGCGGGGACGGCCCCGGCGGTTGGCAAACGACAAAGGGGCGTTACATAACCGCCGGGCCAGTGGCGGGAGGTTATGCACACTATTGATTGTCGTCGTCGCCGCCGGTAACCGCTGTTAGCGGCTGGTTGTCGGCTGGTGTCCTGTGTAATACCAATATTGAACGTTTGTACCAAACTGACCGGGTTCTGTAACCGCTCGCCCCGGGCTCAGCCTTGCTGGCGCAGGATAAAGCGCTGGATCTTGCCGCTCGGGGTTTTCGGCAACGCCTCGACAAACGCCACCTCACGGGGGTAGGCATGGGCCGAGAGCCGCTCGCGCACGTGCTGCTGAAGCTCCCGAGCCAGCTCCTCGCTGGCGCTGAAGCGCTCGCCGAGCACCACGAACGCCTTCACCAACTCGGTGCGCTCCGGGTCCGGCTTGCCGACCACCGCCGCTTCCACCACCGAGGGGTGTTCGATCAACGCGCTTTCCACATCGAACGGGCCAACCCGGTAACCGGAAGTGGTGATCACGTCGTCGCTGCGGCCGACGAAACTGATGCTGCCGTCGGTGTTCAGTTCCACCGTGTCGCCACTTAAATAGTAGTCGCCCTGGAAGGCCTTCTGCGGCGCCGCCGGATAGCCGGGAAACCAGAACAATGGCGAGCGTGGGCAGTCCACCGCCAGAATGCCCGGGGTCTCGGCGGGCAGTTCCTGGCCCTGTTCATCCACCACCACCACCCGGTGGCCGGGCACCGCGTAGCCGGCGGCGCCGATGCGCACCGGGTGGGCCAGCTCGTGGTGATTGCACAGCACCATGCCCAGTTCGGTCTGGCCGTAGTGATCGTGAATGGTCACGCCCAGCGCGCGGTCGAACCAGCGGATTACTTCCGGGGTGAGCGGTTCGCCGGCGCTGCTGACCGCGCGCAGGCGGCCTTTGAGCGCGTTTTCCACCCGCTCGCCCCCGGCCATCAGCAGGCGGAACGCGGTGGGCGAGCCGGCCAGATTGGTGATCCGGTAGCGCTCGACCACCCGGCAGGTGCTTTCCACGGTGAAGGGGCCGTCGTAGAAGGTGGTCGGGCAACCCAGCGACAACGGCCCGGTGACCGCGTAATAGAGCCCGTAGGCCCAGCCCGGATCGGCCAGATTCCAGAACGCGTCCTGCCGCCGCAACCCCACCGCCTCGGTCATGTAACCCTTGAACGCGAGGATCGCCTTGAGCGGCACCGGCACCGCCTTGGGCAGCCCGGTGGTGCCGGAGGTGAACATCATCAGAAACGGGTCCTCGGCGCCGCGCATCACCGGCTCGAAGGTGTCCGCCGCCTGCTCCAGCTCCGCCCAGAAGCTGAAATCGCCACGCCGCACGCCTTCGCCCTTCGGCCCGGCCACGGTAAGCACCGCCGGCACCGTGTCCAGGCCGTCCAGTTTGGCGCGGTTGGCGCCGTCGGTGACCACCACCTTGCTGCCGGCGATGTCCAGACGGTGGCCAATGGCCTTGGGCCCGAAGGCGGTGAACAACGGCTGATACACGGCGCCCAGGCGCCAGGTGCCGAGGATGGTGATCAGCAGTTCCACGCGGCGCGGCAGCAGCCCGGACACGCAATCGCCGGCGCGCACGCCCTGGCCGTGCAGAAAGTCGGCGAAGCGTGCCGACCAGCGTTGCAGTTCATCGAAGGTATAGCGCTCGCGAGCGCCGCTCTCGCCTTCCCAGAACAGCGCGATGCGCCCGGGCAGAGCGTGTCGGTCGCAACATTCCACGCAGGCGTTCAGGCTGTGCAGGGAGCCGGCCAGGTTGGCGTCGGCGAACGTCTGGTAATCGAAGCCGTCGGCGGCCTGTTGATAGTCACGCATAAAAACTCTCCATGGCAATTCACGGCGGTGAATTGCCGTTTGTTATTGGTCTCCGCTGAGCTCTTCAATGCTCACTTCACGCATGCGGAATTTCTGAATTTTTCCGGTGACCGTCATCGGGAAATCATCCACGAAACGGAAATGGCGGGGCACTTTGAAATGGGCGATACGGTCCTTGCAGAACGCTTTCAACGCGTCAGCGTCCACCGCTTCGCCGGGATGAAGCTTCACCCAGGCCACGATTTCCTCGCCGTATTTCTGGTCGGGAATGCCGATCACCTGCACATCGGCCACCGCCGGGTGGGTGTAGAAAAATTCCTCCACCTCGCGGGGATAAACGTTTTCGCCACCGCGAATGATCATGTCCTTGCTGCGCCCGACGATCTTCACGTAACCAGCGTCGTCCATCTGCGCCAGGTCGCCGGTGTGCATCCACCCCTCGGCATCAAGGCTCTCGGCGGTGGCTTTGTCGTTGTGCCAATAGCCGAGCATGACGCTGTAGCCGCGCGTGCACAGCTCACCGATCTCACCACGCGGCAGCGGCTCGCCGTGCGCATCGATGATCTTGCTTTCCAGGTGCGGCTGGGTGCGGCCAACCGTGGTCACGCGCAATTCCAGATCGTCATCCGGGCCGGTTTGCAGCGACACCGGGCTGGTCTCGGTCATGCCGTAGGCGATCTGCACTTCCGCCATGTTCATCTCGCTGATGACTTTTTTCATCACCTCAATCGGACAGGTGGTGCCGGCCATGATGCCGGTGCGCAGGGTGCTCAGATCAAACGCTTCCTCGCGCAACAGATCCAACTCGGCGATGAACATGGTGGGCACGCCATACAGCGCCGTGGCGCCTTCTTCGGCCACCGCCTCCAGGGCCGCGCGCGGCTCGAAGCCGGCGGACGGGTAGATCATGGTGGCGCCGTGGGTGACGCAACCGAGGTTGCCCATCACCATGCCAAAACAGTGGTACAGCGGCACCGGAATCACCAGCCGGTCGTGCTCGCTGAGCCCCAGGCTCTCGCCGACCAGGTAGCCGTTGTTGAGGATATTGCGATGGCTGAGGGTGGCGCCCTTGGGAAAACCGGTGGTGCCGGAGGTGTACTGAATATTGATGGCCTGATCGGCGCTCAGCCCACTCTGGCGCTCTCGCAACCGCGCCACCGGAGTGCGCTCCGCCAGCCGCGCCAGCTCCGCCCAGGCCAGAAAACCCGCCGGCGGCCGCGGTGCCAGACTGATCAGCCCGCGCAACAGCGGCAGCCGCTCGCTGTTCAGCGAGCCCGGCTGTGCCGCCGCCAGCTCCGGCAGAAGCTGATTGAGCATGCCGTGGTAGTCGGAGGTCTTGAAGGTGTCCGCGCACACCAGCCAGGCGCAGCCGGACTGCTTAAGCGCGTATTCCAGCTCGCTGACCCGATACGAAGGATTGATGGTCACCAGAATGGCGCCCACCTTGGCGCTGGCGAATTGCACGATGCACCATTGCGCGCAATTGGGCGCCCAGATGCCCAGGCGATCCCCCGGGGCCACGCCCAGCGCGATCAGCGCCCGCGCGCATTGATCGACCTGCTCGCCCAGTTCGGCCCAGCTGTAGCGCGCATCCTGGTGGCGCGACACCAGCGCTTCGCGCTCGGCGAAGGCGGCGACGGTGGCGTCAAAGGCGGCGCCGATGGTGTCGTTGAGCAGCGGCTTGTCACTCTGGCCGCGGGTGTAGGAGGGCTGCATGGACATGCTCCTGTGTTTGTTATCGGTATCGGCGCTGGCACCGGCCTCCATGTTGACGTTAACGTAAAGGTCAATTCAAGCACCGGGCTCTCAGACTTAGGTCTACAATACGCCCACACGCCGTGGCGCGCCGAGCACTGCACGAATCGGCGTGAACCACTACACTGCGCGCTTTACCTGAAAGGAGTCTCCCGATGAGCAAACCCAGGATTGTGGTGGTCGGCGGCGGCGCCGGCGGGCTGCCTCTGGTCACCCAGCTTGGCCGCAAACTGGGCAAGTACGGACGGGCGGACATTACCCTGGTGGACCCCAGCAACATGCACGTCTGGAAGCCGCGCTTCCATGAGGTGGCCACCGGCGCCATCGACGCCGACCTGGACGCGGTGGACTACCGTGCCCACGCGCGCCTCAACCATTACCGGTTCGAACCCGGCACCATGACGCGCCTGGACGAAACCGAACAAGAGGTCGTGCTGGCGCCGTATTGCGACAAGCACGGCGAACAGGTGCTACCGGAGCGCCGCCTGCCCTACGATTACCTGGTGATCGCGGTGGGCAGCCAGAGCAACGATTTCGGCACCCCCGGGGTGCGCGAGCATTGTCTGTTCATGGACACACGGGTGCAGGCGGAACGCTTTCGCGAGCGCTTTCTGAACACCTGCCTGCACGCCAACTACCGCGACGAGCCGGTGTCGGTGGCGATTGTCGGCGGCGGCGCCACCGGCGTGGAACTGGCCGCGGAAATCCACCATGCGGTGTCCATGCTCAAGCTCTATGGCCACGACCAACTGGATCGCAAACAGCTTAACGTCACCGTGGTGGAAGCGATGTCACGCATTCTGCCGGGTCTGCCGGAGCGCGTGTCCGAAGGCGCCCGCAAGCGCCTGGAAGCACTCGGCGTAAAAGTGCGCACCGATGTGATGGTCGGCGAAGCCACCGCCCACGCACTGGTCACCAAAGACGGCGAGACCCTGGCGGCGGATCTGCTGGTGTGGGCCGCTGGCGTTAAAGCGCCGGCCTTTCTCGGTGAACTGGGCCTGCCGGTGAACCGCATCAACCAGATCGAGGTGGAACCGACCCTGCTGGCCCGGGGCCGTGACAACATTTTCGTGATTGGCGACTGCGCCTTTTTTAAACCCGAAGGCGAGGACAAACCGATTCCCCCCCGCGCCCAATCCGCCCAGCAGATGGCCCACCAGACCGCCCGCAATCTCAACCGCCTGCTGATGCACCGCGAGGCGAAGCCGTTCGAGTACAAGGACCGGGGCTCGCTGGTGTCGCTGTCCGGTTACAGTTCGGTGGGCATGCTGATGGGCAACCTCAAAGGCGGCAACTTCTTCGTCGAAGGCTGGCTCGCCCGCCTCATGTACGTGGGCCTGTACCGCATGCACCAAGCCGCGCTCTACGGCTGGCCGCGCACCATTTTGTTGCTCACCGCCGGCCGCTTCAGCCGCCTGGTGCGGCCGAGGTTGAAGTTGCATTGAATCAGAGAGTTGAAAGTTGAAGGTTAAAAGTTAAAGAGCGGCGTCAGTTCCCTTTTAACTTTTAACTTTTAACGCCCTCAAACCTCCCCCCGGTTATCCAGCTCCACCGCTTCGTGCATGCGTTCTAGCAGGTCGGGGACGGCGGCTTGGACGCGGTTCCAGCTGGGGATGAAGGGTTTGTCGCTGGGTGATTCCAGGAAGGTGCGGCCGGCTTCCATCAGGTTGCTGGCGAACAACTCCACCGCCTGCTCCTCGCTGTGCCGGTCCAGCGTCAGGCCGTTCATCATGGCGTCGTTGTAGTAGGTTTCGATCAGGTCCAGGGCCATGCGGTAGTAGGTGGCCTTGATGGTGCGGAAGCTTTCGCTGCTGATCTGCACGCCCAGGGTGGCGAGCTTGCGGTAAAGCGCCTTGGCGATGTCCAGGCTCATGCGGTTGAGGCCGGCGGCCGGGTCTTCCTCGGAGACCGGCTGGTGCTTGTGGTCGTAGACGTCGGCGATGTCGACCTGGCACAGGCGCTTGGTGGAGTAATTTCGGTGCACCTCGGAAAGCACGCCGATCTCCAACCCCCAGTCACTGGGAATGCGAATGCCATCAAGCACGTCGGTGCGCATGGAAAATTCCCCGGACAGCGGATAACGGAAGCTGTCCAGGTAATCCAGGTAGGGCAGCGGCCCGAAAATCTGTTTCAGGGCGCGCAGCAGCGGCGTCACCATCAACCGGGCCACGCGACCGTTGAGCTTACCGTCGGCGATGCGCGGGTAATAACCCTTGCAGAATTCATAATTGAAGTGCGGGTTGGCGACCGGGTAGATCAGCCGCGCCAGCAGGCCGCGCTCGTAGGTGACGATGTCGCAATCGTGCAAGGCCACCGCCTCGGTGCGCCGCGAGGCTTGCACGTAGCCGCTGCAGTACCAAACATTGCGCCCCTTGCCGGGCTCCTGCGGGGAAATGTCTTCCGCTTCCAGTTCCGCGTGCAGCGCTTGCAGGCGGGGGCCGTCGTTCCAGAGAATCCGGTGGTGCTGGGGCAGACGGGAAAAGAAGTCGCGGGCAAACAGAAACTGCTCCCGATCGGCGCGATCCAGACCGATCACGATCTCATTGAGGTAGGGCACGCGCGCCAGTTCATCGACGATGTGCGACAACGCCGGGCCTTCCAACTCGGAGAACAACGACGGCAGAATCAGGCCCATGGGCCGGCGCCGGGCGAAGCGCACCAGGTCCTGTTCCAGTTCCTCCACGCTGCGCTGATTGAGATTGTGAAAGTTGGTGATGATGCCGTTCTGGTAAAAGTCGCTCATAGCGGCGTCTCCGCAAGCCAGTGATCCAGCCCCTCGGCCCATCCGCGCGGGCCGGGCAACCGGGTTCGATACAAAGCCGGGTTGTTGATCGTGACCGGGTGAGAATGGGCGCCGCGAATCAGCACCGCCTGGTCCACCACGTCGAGAAAGGGCTGGTCGTTGGGGCCGTCGCCCAGGCCCAGGGTCAGCGGCGCCCGGCCGTGCAGGGCGGTAAAGCGCTCGGTCAGCCAGTGCACGGCGCGGCCTTTATCGACCTGCCCCATCACATGCCAGAAACGCCCGCCCCGGGTCAGCGTCAGGCCCTGCCCGGCCAGCGCCTCGCGGAAGCCCGCCAGCGCCGGGTCGCGATCCTCCCAGATCAGCGGTTCGCTGCCTTCACGGGCGCGGGCACGCTCCGCCGCGGCGCGCGGCAGGCCGGTCAAGGCCATCACCTCGCCCACCGGCAATTCGCCGAAGCGGCGGAATTTCACGGCCAGGCGACGGCGCACCTGATCCAGACGCTGGCGCAGGGTGGCCACATCCAGCCCCGGCGTTCGTATCCATAATCCGCTGTCGGCGGCGGCCACTTCGCCCAACGCCGCATCGCACCAGGCCGCGGGCAACCCGATCACGGCGCCGTTCTCAGCCACGAACGGCGACGCCTGCAACGCCAGGGCGGCGCGCAGATCCAACAGCTCGGCGCGGGTTTTGCTGGTCACCGGGATCACCGCCACGCCAGCGGCGGCGAGCCGCGCCAGCCACGGCTCCGCCGGCGACCAGTCGTAGTCATAATGGTCGAGCAGCGAGCCATCCAGGTCGGTAAAAACCAAACGCGGCGTGATACTCATGGTGATCCTTAACGTGGCGGCCCTCGGGCCGGAAAGGCGCGCAGTGTTTTTATATAGCCAACAACGGCGAGAGAAAGAGAAGCACCCGCCGCCATCGTTAACAAAATTTTGCGCACCTGGTGTCGCCAACGCTTCATCATGCGCGCCCCACCTTCGCTTGCAAGAACGGCGCCACGGCCCTTGAACCGGACCGCGCTCGGAGCGAAGCTGGTCCACGCATCCACCAACGCAACGGGCGACACCGCCCGGTACGCGGGCGACTCACACACGGAAGGGAGAGGGAAGATGGCGGTGTTTACCGGTTGGATTCTGGTATTGATCGGCCTGGTATTGGGGGTTGGCGGCATCTGGCTGGCCAGCCTGGGCGGCAGCCTTTATTACATCGCCGCGGCGATCGGTTTCCTGCTCAGCGGGGCGCTGCTGGCGATGCGCCGCCCCGGCGCCCTGTGGATTTACGCCCTGCTGATTCTCGGCACCGGCGTGTGGGCCTACTGGGAAGTGGGCCTGGATTGGTGGGCCCTGGTACCGCGTGGCGTGGTGATCGTGGCGATCGGCATCTGGCTGCTGATGCCCTGGATCACCCGCGGGGTGAACGCCCGCCGCCGCCAGCCGGTGCCCTGGGGCATCGCCGCCGGCCCGCTGGCTCTGATGGTGGTAGCGGCGGCGGTGATGGCACTGCTGTCGCTGCGCGCCGACCCCCACGATCTGGCCGGTGAACTGCCGGCCGCCGCCGGCGACGCCGCCGTGCAGGACAGCGTGCCCGCCGGTGAATGGCACGCCTACGGGCGCACCGGCCACGGCCAGCGCTACTCGCCCCTGGATCAGATCACCCCCGACAACGTCGACCAACTCAAGCAGGCCTGGGTCTATCACACCGGTGACGTGCGTGGCGACGGCGACCCGGTGGAAACCACCTATGAAGTGACGCCGCTGAAGATCGACGACACCGTCTACCTGTGCACCCCGCACCATCAGGTGATTGCCCTGAACGCGGACAGCGGTGAACAGCGCTGGAAATTCGACCCTGAGATCGATAAAGACATCAGCCGCCAGCACCAGACCTGCCGGGGTGTCTCGTATTTTCCCGGCCACGACCGGCCCGGCGTCGTCACCCGCAGCGGCGACATCAGCCATGAAGGCGAGGCGATGGTGGCCGCCACCGGCGAAGCGGACAGCGCCGCCGATCACGGTGGCGCCTTCTGCCAGCGGCGTCTGTACCTGCCCACCGCCGACGCCCGCCTGATCGCCCTGGACCTGAACACCGGCAAACGCTGCGCCGACTTCGGCGACCACGGCGAAGTGAATCTGTGGGCCAACATGCCCAATCAGAAAGACGGCTTTTATTACTCCACCTCGCCGCCGGTGATCACCGAAAACCTGATCGTGATCGGCGGCGCGGTGAACGACAACGTCTCCACCCATGAGCCCTCCGGCGTGGTGCGCGCCTACGACGTGGACACCGGCGAGCTGGTCTGGAACTGGGATTCGGGCAACCCGGACCAGACCGCGCCGATCGCCGAAGGCGACACCTACACCGCCAGCACGCCCAACAGCTGGTCAATCTCCAGCGTCGATGAAGAGCTGGGCATGGTGTACGTGCCGATGGGCAACGAAGTGCCTGATCAGTGGGGCGAGAATCGCAACCCGGCGGGCACCCGTTTTTCCTCCTCGGTGGTGGCGCTGGATCTGAAAACCGGCCAGGTGCGCTGGGTATTCCAGACCGTGCACCATGACCTGTGGGACATGGACGTGCCGGCCCAGCCGACCCTGATCGACCTGGACACCGAGCAGGGCAAGGTCCCGGCGCTGGTGCAGCCCACCAAACAGGGCGACCTGTACGTGCTCGACCGCCGCACCGGCAAGCCGATCCTGCCGGTCACCGAGGAGCCGGCGCCCAAGAGTCAGGGCTACCAGGGCAAACTCAGCGCCACCCAACCGACCTCGGCACTGACTTTCAACCCGCCGCCGTTGCGGGAAAAAGACATGTGGGGCGGCACCCTGTTCGACCAGTTGATCTGCCGCATCCAGTTCCACAACCTCAACTACCAGGGCCGCTTCACGCCGCCCTCCGAAAGAGGCAGTCTGATTTATCCGGGCAACTTCGGCGTCTTCAACTGGGGCGGCGTGGCGGTGGACCCGGTGCGCCAGGTGGCCTTCACCACGCCGGCGTACCTGGCGTTCGTTTCCACCCTGGTGCCCCGCGAAGACGACAGCACGCATTACGTATCCAAAGGGAAACCCGGGCTCAATGAAAACTTCGGCGCGCCCTACGCGGTGGAACTGAAACCGTTCCTATCGCCGCTCGGCCTGCCCTGCCAGCAACCGCCCTGGGGCTATGTGGCCGGCGCCAACCTGCGCACCGGCGAAGTGGTGTGGCGGCACCGCAACGGCACCGTGCGCGACCGTTCGCCGATCCCCCTGCCCTTTAAAATGGGTGTGCCAGATCTCGGCGGGCCGCTGATGACCGCCGGCGGCGTCGCCTTTATCAGCGGCACCATCGATTACTTCGTGCGCGCCTACGACGTCACCAGCGGCGAACAGCTCTGGGAAAGTCGCCTGCCCGCCGGCGGCCAGGCCACCCCAATGACCTACCAGAACAGCGACGGCGACCAGATGCTGCTGGTGGTCGCCGGCGGCCACGGCTCGCTGGGCACCCAGGCCGGTGACGCGGTGATTGCGTATAAGCTGAAATAGGAAGGCGCGCTGCGCGCAACACGCAGCACGCAACACGCAACACGCTGGCACGCTAAAACAGGTGCCAGCGGACCTAGCGTGAAGCGTGCCAGCGCCATTGTCTTTCATATAGACTGGTCCACTTATTTCCCACCGGAGAGAACCATGGGCGCGGCTCCCAAACATCGCGATGGCATTGTGCGAGCGGCGGTGACGCTGTTTCGCAAGCGCGGCTACGCCGCCACCGGGGTGAACGACATTCTCGCCGCCAGTGGCGCGCCGAAGGGGTCGTTTTACCACTACTTTCCCCAGGGCAAGGAACAACTGGGGGAAGAGGCGGTGCGCAGGGCCAGCGAGACAGTGATTTCCACGCTGCGCCAGCTCAGCGGCGAGGTGAAGGGCAGTGCCGCGGTGGTGCGCGCCTACGGCAGACTGCTCGGCGACTGGATGGAGCAATCCGCGTTCAGCGATGGCTGCCCGATCACCACCACCCTGCTGGAGACCACGCCGCAATCGCCACGGCTCAGTGCCGCCGGCAAGAGCGCCTTCCACGGTTGGCGCGGCGAGCTGGAAGCGTTACTCGGCGCCGATGGCATCGCCCCGCCGCACCGCGCCGGGCTCGCTTCGCTGGTGGTGTCGGCCTGTGAAGGCGCGCTGATCCAGGCCCGGGTGGAGGGCCATCGTGGCCCGCTGGATGACGCCAGCGATTATCTGGCCGATCTGATTGAACATCACCGCAGCGGTTCCTGAGCCGGTGCATGGAAGGAACGGTCTTGAGTTTAAATTATATAGACTGGTCTACATCAAAATGAGATGCTCAATCGACCCGATCACCGTTGAGGACCTTCCCATGACCGATGCCCACCTTCCCGAGGGGTTCCACCCCCACACCCGCCACAGCGGTTTGACCGCCCCCTGGGAACCGATTTATGCCCGCCATGATGCGCCGGGTTTGACCCTGGCGATCCGCGCCGGCGGCGCCCACACCAACAGCCGTGGCTTCGTCCACGGCGGTCTGATTTCGGCGCTGGCGGACAACGCCATGGGGCTGAGTTGCATTGATGGCGAGCGGCCGCCCGCCGGGCTGGTGACGGTGAGCCTGAGTGTGGATTTCGTGGGTACCGCGCGCACCGGCCAGTGGCTGGAAGTGCGCGCCAGCGCCATCAAAAGTGGCCGCTCGCTGAGCTTCGCCCAGGCCCTGGTAGTCAGCGATGGTCAGGTCTGCGCCCGCGCCAGCGGCGTGTTCAAAGCCCTGGCCCCGCCAGCCTGATACCGCGGGAGACCGACCACACTTCGCGCTACGCGCAACACGCTGCACGCTGCACGCTGCACGCTAAAACAGGTGCCAGCGGACCCAGCCTGTTGCGTGTTGCGTGCAGCGTGTACTCAAAGGGTCACATTGAACATCGCCCCGGCCACCCAGGCGTCGTCGACCCGGTTGTTGGCGCCGGGGTGGACGATGTATTGCAGGTTGGGGCGCACCGCCAGCCACGGCGTGAGCTGAAAGCCGTAATAGAGTTCCGCGTTCCATTCCTCGCCCTGGGGCGGCACGTACCCTGGCGCGCCGGGGCCGGGCAGGCCAATGTTGCCGGCGGTGGCCTGGTCCACGTAGGGCTCGCCGACGCGCGCATAGGCCAGGCCAATGCCGGCGTCGTCGTGGGGGCGGGCGTCGAACGGCCCGCTCCAGGTGGCACCGGTGGAGACGTAGCGCTCCGCGTAGGCGGTGCGTTCGTCGTTCCAGGTGCCCTGCACGAACAGCGACAGGCCGCGATCACGGTCACCGGCACGCCGGGTCACCTGCTGCTGGATTACGAACCAGGCGCCGTACCGCCGGCCGCTGTCGCCGCCATCGCGGTAGTCTGGCGCGTCGGCGTTGCTGTAATAGGCGCCGATTTTGTATTTGCCGGGCAGGCCGCCGGGGCCGTGTTCGGGCTCCCAGCCCAGCTCCAGCGGCGCGATCACCCCCTGGCTGCCGTGGTTGTACAGGTCCAGGCCGTTGTCCGGGTCCAGGTTTTCCGGGTTCAGATCAAACACCCCCGCGAGCAGATAAGTCTCATTGGCGCCGGCCAGCCGCGCCTGGGCCGCCCACTGGGACACTGGCCAGTTGTACCAGATTTCCCCGGCCTGATTGCCCGGCTGGCTGGCGCCCAGAAACAAGTTCTGGAAGCCGGTGTCGAGGGTGGCGAAGTCGTCGCTCAGCGGAATCCGCCCGACCTTCACGGTCAGCCCGCCGTCGAGGAACCGCTGTTGGTACCAGAACTGGGTGAGGCGGGTAACGTTGCCCCGCCCGTAGACCTCCTGCACCGAGGAGACCTGACCACTGGCCGGGTCCACCAGGCGCTCGGCGGTGAGGTCCTCGCCGTTGCGGTTGGTGAGGGTGATCTGCAACAGGGCGTCGCGGAGACCAAACAGTTTGTCCAGGTCGAGGGTGGCGCCCAGAGCGAACTGATCGGCGTAGGCCAGTTTGTGATCGCGGTTGAATCCGCCATCCAGGTTGTAGGCCGATTCCGAGGTGTAACCCAGATCCACGGCAACGCCGTCGCGTTTGAGATGGTCACGCAGCCCGCCCCAGTCGCCCAGCAGGTAATCGCCTTGCGGGTCCAGCGGCGCGGCGGCATGGACGCTGCCGGCCAGGGCCGCCAACAGCAGGGCCAAAGCGGGGGCGCGATCAATCGGCGAAGACGAGCGGGTCCGTTCCATGGGGTAATCCTCCTGACCGATAAGACTCCGCCCGGATGAAGAGCACGTCAACCATGGCGGTGGGCGCGATGGCACGGAGCCGATACACTGCCAGGGGAATCCACACGAGGCACAAAGGAATGCGAGGATCACAGGGATGAAAGAGAAGGCGCTGTACTGGTTCGGGGTGGTGAAGACGGCGATCACTCTGTGGCTGGACCGCAGCGCCATCATCTACGCCGGCGCGCTGGCCTTCTTCACCCTGTTTTCGATCGCGCCGGTGGTGATTCTGGCGGTGCAGGTGATCGGTCTGGTGATCAGCACCGACACCGCCATGACCCAGATCATGGAGCAGCTCACCGCCACCGTCGGCCCGGACGCCGCCCGCGCGGTGGCCGAAGCGGTGCAGCGCACTCAGCTTGATCGCAGCGGCATCGTGCCCACCCTGATCGGCCTGGGCGCCATGATCGTCGGCGCCACCACCGTGTTCGCGCAGATGCAGCGCTCGCTGAACAACATCTGGGACATCGCCCCCAAGCCCACCCGCAATACCATCCTGGCGCTGCTGAAGAGCCGGCTGACCTCGTTGACGGTAGTGCTCTCAATCGGCTTCGTGCTGCTGGTGTCGCTGTTCCTGAGCGTGGTGCTGCAGTCGATCATGGTGTTCGCCCAGGACTGGCTGCCGGTGCCCGGCGGCCTGGCGGTGGCGCTGGAAACCCTGATTTCGGTGGCGGTGGTGACCTTGCTGTTCGCCACCATTTTCCGGGTGCTGCCCGACGCCCGGCTCAGCTTCCGGGATGTGTTCTCCGGCGCGCTGGTCACCGCCTTGCTGTTTATTGTCGGCCGTTTCCTGATCGCGCTGTATTTGTCGCACACCGCCACCGCCTCCACCTACGGCGCCGCCGGGTCGCTGGTGCTGTTGCTGCTGTGGGTGTACTACTCATCGCTGATTCTGCTGTTCGGCGCCGCCTTCACCCGCGCCCACACCGAGGCGCGCGGCATTCACATTCGCCCCAATCGCACCGCCGTGCGGGTGCACAAAAGCCTGATGGAAGACTGAACCGCGAACAGCGCAGGGCGGAACCGGCCTCGCCCTCGCCGCTCCAACCCTTATTGCCGACAACCCTGGCGGAGTTTTAATGGTGTCACGGAAAGTTGCGATTCATGGCCTCGCCGCCCTGCTGCTGGGCGCCGCCTCCCCGGCTCTGGCGCTCACCCCGGAAGCCTTTGCCCAGTGTCTGAATGGCCTTGGCCAGCAGGCCCGCGAGCAGGGCCTGGACCCACGGGTGGTGGAGCGCGCGCTGGGCCAGGCAAAGCTGGACGAAAAAGTCATGGAGCTGGATCAGCGGCAGCCGGAGTTCACCTCCAGCTTCGCCGATTACTACACCGTGCGCGTCAACGATCAGCGCATTCTGCAGGGCCGCAAACTGCAGGATACCCACCGCGACCTGCTGGCCGGGGTGGAAAAGGAATACGGCGTGCCGGCCCGCTATCTGCTGGCGTTCTGGGGGCTGGAAACCAATTACGGCGGCTTTTACGGCAACACCCCGGTGCTCGATGCCCTGGCCACCCTGGCCTGCGAAGGCCGGCGTGGCGAATATTTTTCCCGCGAGCTGATCAACGCCCTGCGCATTGTTCAGGAAGGCGCCATCGACACCGAGCGCATGCGTGGCTCCTGGGCCGGTGCCATGGGGCAGGTGCAGTTCATGCCCTCGATCTTTCTCGCCCACGCGGTGGACGCCGACGGCGACGGCCGGCGCGATTTGTGGAACAGCCTGCCGGACGCACTCTCTTCGGCGGCCAATTTCCTGCGCGACCTGGGCTGGCACCCCGGCGAGCGCTGGGGCCGCGAGGTGACCCTGCCGGCGGACTTCGATTTCCGCCACGCCGGGCTGGCGGAAACGCGCCCGCTGTCGGCCTGGCGTGAGCTGGGCGTGCGCCTGCCCGAGGGCGACCCGTTACCGGATGAACAATTGCAGGCCGCGCTGCTGGTGCCCAGCGGCCACCAGGGGCCGGCGTTTCTGGTCTATCACAATTTTCGCGTGATCCTCGGCTGGAACCGCTCCGAAGCCTACGCCCTGGCGGTGGGGCGGCTGGCGGACCGGATCGCCGGCGCCGCGCCGTTAAGCCGCGCGCCGGTGCCGGCGCCGCGCCTGCGCCGCGATCAGGTGGTGGAGTTGCAACACCGACTTAACGAGCGCGGCTTCGACGCCGGCGAACCGGACGGCCTTCTGGGCCCGGGCACGCGCGCCGCCCTGGGCCGCTTCCAGCACGCCCAGAAGATGATCGCCGACGGCTTTCCGGACGCGCAAACCCTGCGCCGCACCGGCCTGATCAGTGATGACGACGCCACCGATGCGCCGTCGCGCTAAGGGCCTGTTCACACTA
>TARA_R110001606_G_scaffold68100_3_pt1 | contig 17507 bp, 13 predicted proteins | sample TARA_R110001606 | Tara Oceans TARA_R110001606 (sample SAMEA4398315) | marine metagenome | biome: Polar Biome; feature: [SRF] surface water layer (ENVO:00010504); material: water (ENVO:00002006), including particulate matter (ENVO:01000060) such as... | depth 5 m | reverse complement strand
GCAAATGAACAAAACAAAGTGCTTAAGGATGATCTTCAGGCACAGGAAAAAGCAAAAGATTTCTACAAGGCAATGTCAGAGAATGAAAAAACTAATATTACTGATAGGTCTGGTCTCACTGACCGCCTGCGGGGGAACGGTCTATAGGACTAGCCTAGAGGTGTACTGTCCTAGTATAAAAGACTATTCTTCCGACTACAACCAACGATTAGCTATTGAAGTTGAAGAACTTCCTAGCAAAAATTCTGCCATTGAAACAGCAATACAAGATTATGCCGCTCTGAGGGATGATATTAGAGTTTGTAGAACAGAAAAGGATAAACTGTAATGGGTTGGTGGGCAGATAACGTAGGCGGTGGTAACAGTTTCAAAGAAAGCGTAGCTAACACTTTTACTAAAGGTGATGGAGCGTCTTATGTAGGTGGTGTCCTAAAAGACGATGCAACTAATGCGGTTATTGATACTTCTGGTGGAGCATATACAACGTCTACTGGTGATGAAGTAACAGGTGCTATGAATAGTACTGGAACTACTGCAGCCACAACTGCTGTAATTAAAAACACAGCCAAAGGTGCAAAAAAATCAGGAAGTCTTGCTTCTGGTACAGGTACAGATGGTATTATACCCGGAATAATAACTTGGTTAGGAGGTGCTAAAAACACCGATCCAGTATTAAATGAAGATACTAGAGACCCTAGTGGGCAGCTAAGGGTTATATACACAAATGAATCTAACGGTACTTTATACACTATGAACCTGCTAGGTTTTCCGTATGAAGTAACTAAGAATGCAGATGGTCAGTATCAAGATAAGTTGTCAATAGTAGTAGAGGGTGATCCTCAGAATCGTACCGGATATCAAATTCAGGCAGATAAATTTAGGCAACAAGGCGATAATGATAGTGCTGATAAGGTTGAAGCTGAAGCTGCTAATAATGCCAATGCGGGTATAACAGGAGATGGTGTTGCTCAGATTAGTGAAGGTGCAATTGACTCAGCTAAAATACTAGAGTGGGCTACAGAAGCTGGTGTAGCAGGTAATAGAACAGATCAAGAAGCTATCGTAGCTGATCCACAGGCTTGGCTAGACAGTAAAGGCATTAACTACTCAGATATTGTTCCTACTATTGATGCTGATGCTGAAGGAACTATGCTTGATGGTACAGATGATAAGTATAACTTAGAAGACACTGATGCAATAGAAGTAGCTGTAGGAGAGACTACAGACGTTGCAGAGGTAGGTCAGCCTACAACAGTTACTTATGATGCAGAAACTAACGCTGATAAACTAACAGATAAAACTAAAGTTAATGCCGTTACAGGAACTATTGATTCCGATAATCTAGTAGATGCTGATGGTATTACAATTGATATTGAAGCAGAAGCGGAAGGCACTGGTGTTCTAGGTAATGCCCTTAATGATTTTGCTACGCAGAATATTTCAAGTATAATTGATACTAGTACTCCAGAGGGTAAGCTCCTAGCTCAAAAACTAGGAGAAGGTAACTACACAGACCATAAGGCTACTATCCTTGGTCAGATGAAAATTATCTCTGCAGAGTTTGTAGACAGTAATGGAGAGCCTCGCATCCCTACATGGGCGCAGGGTACTCTTAGAGAAGTACAGAAGAGTATAGCTTTCGGAGGTATGTCGGGTAGTGCAGCCACTGCAGCTTACGCTAATGCCATCATGGAATCAACTCTAGGCATTGCAGATAAAGAAGCTGCATTCTTTCAGTCTATCACAGTTAAAAATCTTGACAATAGACAGGAAGGTATCATAAACAAAGCTAAGATACTAGCCCAGTTTGAGCTTGGTAACTTAGATGCTAGACAAGCAGCGGCGGTTCAGAATGCCAAGGCCTTCCTAGAGATGGACTTGAAGAACCTAACCAACGAACAGCAGGCAGAAGTCATTAACAAAGAAGCAATGGTACAGGCTCTCTTTGAGGACAGCAAGATTATTAACGCTCAACGTCTGTTCACAGCCGAAACTCAAAACGAGATGAACAAGTATTACGACAATCTTAATGCCCAGATACAGATGCAGAACGCTAAAGAATTTAACGCTATGGCAAGGTTTAATGCTGGAGAGATAAACGATACTGCAGAATTTAATGCAGACATGGATGACAGCAGAGACAAGTTCTATGCAGAAATGCAGTACAATATTGATGTTAGTAATGCTAAATGGCGTCAGTCAGTTCTTACCACAAATACTAAGATGGAATTTGAAGCAGCATCATCTGATGTACGAGCTAAATTAGACATAAGTATAGAGGCACAGAATAGGCTATGGGACACAGCAGACAGTTTTCTAGACTACATCTTTAAAGCGTTTGAGAGTGAGTCAGACCGTGATATGGAAATACTTAAGGCTACTATAACCGGACAGTTTAATCAGACACAGCCAGCTAAGTCTAATAAAGCAGGCGATGCACTAGACACCATATCAAAAGTTATCGGTGTGTTTAAAGCCCTTTCTGATAAACGCCTTAAGACTAATATACGAAAGATAGACACGCTTAAGGGAATTAACTTCTATCAGTGGGATTGGAACGAGGAAGGCCTACGGGTTGGCGCAGACCAGTATCCTACCTTTGGAGTGATTGCACAAGAAGTACAGAAAACACATCCAGAGGCAGTTGTCGCAGGTATAGATGGCTACCTAATGGTGAACTATGGGATGATCTCCAATGAAGTTTGAGGACGCTATAAAAAAATCAATCAAAGATTTCCTTAAAGGGAATACTTCAGATAAAGTATCTGAGGCTAGAGAAGGTGGTCTCTACTACACCCCTGCATTCTTTGATGAGTTTGAAGAGAAATTCTTAGAGGCTGATGAAAAGACTAAAGGCTCTAAGAAGAGTAAGTCTAAGTCCAAAAAGAAGGACGATGAAGATGCAGTTTAAAGGTCCAATTCCCGGTGCTAACTTTACTTCTGATACTCGTAATTATGCATGGCATCGTCCACCAGATATTACAGACTATGATGCGGCTGTAGACTACTACATCAAGAAGATGGATGAAGAGCCAGAAACTGAGATGATCTCTTCTATGCTACAGATTGATGTACATATTACTACTATAGTAGCAGGTCTTCTTATGCAGGGCATCTCTAAGGGAAAGATACCTATTGACCTAGCCATCCTAATAGCAGGCCCACTAGCACGATACATAGAGATTGTAGCTAAGGGTACAGGTATTAAGTATGAGATGGGTACTGATGACAAAAACCGTATGAAAATAACTCCTACTCTGCTACGAGCCTCTCTGGGGCTTCTAGAAGATGATGATGAAGAGGTTGCACAGATAGATATTTCTGATACTATTGCAGATGAAGGTATGTCTGGAGGCCTCATGTCTCCTCCTGAGGTTGATACTACAGAAGCCTCTCCTGAAGAACAGTCCTCCATGTTAGGTGACGAAGAACTAGAACCTGACGAAGAAGTACTGGTTGAAGAGGAGCTTGTTGATGGAGCGGTGTAAAATTGAAGCAGGCTATTCGGCAAGTCCGAAATTTTGTTTGGTTAATTATTGTAGGGAGCCTGTTGATGGGTTGGCGTGAAATTGAAGCAGGCGTAAACGAGGGGTCCATTAGTTTTGCTCAGGCTCCTGAACAGGAAAGTCTTATCCAAGGCATAGGTCGTGCTGCAGGTAACTACCTAGAGATGAACAAGGATGCAATTGCAGCCAAGGCTAAAACTAAATCCGATAAAGCAGCGGCTGATAAATTAGAAGAAGCTGCAAACGCTAAGGCTGCAAAGATGGCTAAGTCTGCTATGAATACTTATAGCTTCGATACATCTGATCCAACAGCATATAGACGTACACTTGAATATGCACTTTTAAACCCAGATTTAGATGACTTAAATACTTGGATAGAAAAGCAAGATTTCCCTAAAGTTACTTCTGCTCCATCAGTAGGTAGTGTAACCAATCAAACGGAAGCCGCAATACCTATAGTAAATGGTGGTTCTAAGGTTGCGCCTGTAGTTACGGCTGAAACGACCGTAGATGCTGCAGTTACTACTGGGGCATACAAGCCTATTAAAAACGCTCTAACCTTTGCTGAATCCAGCGATAACATTAATGCCTTATGGACGGGTGTACAGAATAATAAGTTTTCTAATTTCAATGCCTCTACAAGTACTATGGCTGAAGTACTGGACTTTGTAAAAAAAGATGGAGAGTATGCTGAATGGTCTAAAACAAAATCTAACACTAACGAGATTCATACTCCGGTAGGTAAGCACCAGTTTGTAGGTCGAACCTTAAGAGACATTATGGACCGTGCAGGGAGAAACGGCGATCTTGAAAAGATGGGTATTGATAATAATACTGTCTTTAATGAAGAGGTTCAGGATAAATTATTTGAATGGTACGCTAAAGATACTATCACAACAGCTAATAATAATGCAGCAAGCGGCGATGGTAATGCTACCCCAGAAGAACTACGCGCCGCATTTGCAAAAAGATGGCAGGCAATAGGTCAAAAAGATGCAAACAACCAGCCTAAAATATCAGACGCAGAGCTAGATGAAATTATTTCTAAGGTACAAGATGGTACAATCCTTAGCATGGATGCTGCTGTTGAGGCCGTGGCTGCAGACAGCGAAGTTGCAGCACAAACTGATGCGGCTTTAGAAAAACCTATCACTTTAAATGTAGAAGAAGCTACAAATGACCCAACATATGCTAAGATAGTTCCAGACCCCTTAAAAGGTCTTAATAAAGATGAATTAACATCTATTGCTACTAACTCTCTAACAGAACCTGCACTTAGAGAAAGAGCGTCTGAACAACTTAAAAAAATGGCTGCTTTAGAAGAAACAACAGGTGCAGGAGAAAGTGATCCTCTTTCAGGTAATGTATCTCTTCTAGAAGTATTATCGTTTCAAACCGATCCTAAGTATAAAGACGATGTAGAGTTCCAAGCAAGGGTAACCGCTCGTATAGCTACTTTAACTGGCAACTTTGCTATTGGTGAAATGTCACCAGAATCACGGGAAGCTCAGATAGCTATCTACAAAGGTATGCAATCAAGGAATGAAATACTTAATCCAACACAACTTGAGGCATTTCAAAGGCTTCAAGATGCACAATCACCTATTGTTGATAGAGAAGATAAAACTGAAGCTGAAAAACTGGCTCAAGCAGCCTTCGAGAACAGCAACGAAGCATTTATGGCTAACATAACAGACCTGAATGGTGTCAAAACAGCAGAAAGTGTACTACGAGCTAGGACACTAGAAGCTGGTAATGATGTTGAAAAATTAGCTAAAATAGAGATTTTAGAGAATTTAGTTGCTCAAGCTAGAGTCAGCTTCTCTGAAGAGATTACTGCAGCAGAAAAATTACGTCTGGCTGAAGTGGCTAAAGCAGAATCTGTTGAAACCTTTATGGAAGGAATTAAATCCATAAAAGATGTTATAAACAAAGAAGGCATCGTTGAGGCTATGCAGGTGTCTGTTTCTAGAGGGTCAGAAAGAACTCCTGAAGAAATAGAACAACAGAAAAAAATAGACACTCTTAAAGACCTGCTTGGCAAGCGAAGGGAAGCGTTTGTAAAACAACAAGCTATAGACGATGAGGCTGCTGTTGCTAAAAATGCCAAAATGAAAACAGATGAGCAACAATCTATAAACGAAGGCACAGCGAGGTCTTTGTATATATACAGCGAGGATGGAACTCTTGCACAAACTAGCACTGTATACGCATACTTGGATGCTAATGGTAAACGTGTCTGGCAAGATGAGGCATTTAATGTAGTATCAGAGGATGACATTGCAAAAGGTGAATTATTTACCCCACAACGGGCTGACACTTTTATAAAAACCTATAACAGGCAGGTTACTGCCGCCGTCAATTCTGTACTTGATGCTAAGATTTTAACAAACAGTCTTCTGGAGCTAAAAGCAAAAGCAACGCCAGAGCTTTTAAACCCTATTATTCAGTCTATAGGTAACAAAGCAGACTTTGCAAAGTCTATGGTAGATGCGTGGAATGTAGTAACAAAACAGTTTAAAGACGCTGGAACCAACGCAGAAACTAATGTAGGCGCTGAAGTATTTGAAAATAATGTTATAAAAAGATGGGAAAACACCATCTTAGGGGATTTAGGGGAGTTAAACGCAAAACAACAAGAGTTTGCGGGACAGTTTCTAAGGGTAGCCTATCAGATTGCTAAGGTTCGTGGTTCTGTAGGTCAGGCTCTGTCTAATAAAGAACTGGATTCTATCTTAGACAGCTTAGGTAAGGGCATTGTTTCACTTCCAGACTTTCTTTCATTAATGGATGATACTCTTGAACTAGAATTGGAGACTGCAGAAATTCGTAGGTCCGGTGCGACTAAAGCATTCTTGTATAATCAAGGAGGTCTTAGAAACGGAAATGCCGTTACTGATATTATTGATAGAACAGGCATAGGACTTTCGGTAGAGGAAAACTTCTTATCAGATGCTACTCCTGAACGTAGAGCGCAGTATGAAGCTTCTAAGGCTAACTGGGGAAGTTCTACAACAATAGAGCCTCCAAAGATAAAACCTGAAAAGATGACAATAATTGTAACTGCAACACAACAAGCAAAACTAAAAGCTTTAGGATATGACTTTGAAATTGGTTCTAGTGTAGTTATGGTTAAAAATGCAGATGGGGACTACTTACCTGAAGGAGGTAGTAACTAATGGCTGGACTTTCATTTGAAGACCTAAACGAAGACGAAACTGAAGAAGTTGTTACTGATACAACAGGCAAAGGACTTTCATTTGAAGACCTAAATGAAGACGAAACTGAAGATAAACCTGAAAGTGAAGATACTGTAGAAGTAAACTTTATCAACAGTCAAATGTACGAAGGTATGTCTTATGCAGAGGCTTCTAAACTATTTCAAGAACTAAAAGAAAAAGCGGAATCAGACGATCCTGAAGGTTTTGCTAGAAGTTTTCCGCGAGGTCTAACCTATACAAATAAAGATGGTAGTACTGAAGGTGTACCCACCCCAGAAGCTGACTTTAATTGGTCAGAGCTTTCAACATACCTACCTAAAACACAAAACCTTTGGTACTCTCTGACAGGACAGCCTGAAAAAATAGGCCAAGGTCCAGCTAAAGTAAGTATTACCCAGAATTTAGGGAGAGGTGCGTTTGAGTCGCTAGGTGATTTTAACATACTAATGGGTGCTGGTGTAGATAAGGCTACAGGTTTGTTTGGTGTAGACACTGACTTAACTGAATACTACGAAAGCATTTCTACAGAGTATGATACTTCTGAAAGCATTATAGACAGTCTTATAGCAGATGGTGGTCCAGCAGTACTGGGTGCATTTATTCCGGGCAAAGTAGCATACAATGCTCTTAAAACCGCTCCAATGCTTCTACGAGGTATAGGCGTAGAGATTTCTGCGGCTCTAGGGGGAGCGTTAACTACAGGTACAGATGAGGAAACCCTTTTAGTAGGTGAGAATGCTGCTTTTGATACTGACTTTGCTATATTTAAAGGGCTAGACTTACAGGACGGTGAGGCATCTTCAGACGCTATTGAAGCCCGTGTAAATGTTTTCATTGAAGGTCTGGTCGGGGCTGGTGTAATAAGTACTGCAGCTAAGACTGTCAAAGGTGTTACTTCTGTAGGATACAATCTAATATTTAAAGGGATTGTTGATGCCTTTAGGCCTTCATCAGGAGGTAGATTAATAAACGGCAAAGATAGGGCTATTTATTTAGACCTTATAGAACGTATGGTCCTTATTGATAGTTCCTCTAGTAAAGAGGCGTTTGCAGCAAGGGCTGCTGAGATTGCTCAGATTGTAAAAGATAATAGTACGGTAGTTACAAGGCTTTTATCTAATAGTGACGATACAAATGAAATTGTAGTAGACACAATCTCTGCCTTTATAAAGGGCGATGGAACCGTAGATATGGCGGGACTACTAAAGATGAGGGCGGGTGCTACCCTTAGCGATAATACGGGTACACTACAAAGGGCTATTACTGGACCCCAGAAAAACGTAGAAGCTTCTTTGGTTGACGATTTAGATAATCTTATAGCAAACTCTGATGCGGATGACGCAACAGGAGTAATGGCTAGAAGCTCTGATGCTATTGTAGAAGAAGGACAGAAGATAGTAGACGGGGCTAACCTTACTTTAGAACAGGCTCAAAAGAATTTTGATGATGCAGCGGCTAAAATAATACCTACAGACCCTGATGACTTAGAGTTTATAGATGCATTAACTCGCCTTGAAACCGCATCAGGACTAGACATTGGAGTACCTGCAGAGGGAGCCTTAACAGAAATAAAACAAGGCATGCAGAATGCTTTTGAGGCCATAAGCAATAGAAAAAATGCTTTGTTCATGGAAATTAAAGGGGGTGAAGTATCTGCTAAAGGTATGATTGACATTCTGGATGAGCTAAAGCCAGAACAGTTAGATGCTGCCTTATCAGGCCTTAATAAAAACTCTCCACTAGGAGTTTTGTTAGATAGTTTAAAGTCAATACAGCGTAAGGCTGCTAATGATATAGCCGCTATGGTTGAAGAAGGTACTCTTGACGCAGCCTCTTCGTCAGCAGTACTAGGTGAGATGGTTGAAGAAGGTATGTCAGACTTTCTTTCCTCACAAGGGGTGACCTATGCTAAATTATACACAGAACTTAGACCTCTTGCCGCTGTTATGGCAGAGAATGCGTATGCTAGTACTGACCCGTTAGTTACGGCGGGAGGAGCAGTTCTAAGGAAGTTTGTGCAGTATATAGATGGTAAGGCCTTAGACTTCGCTGCAGAACAAGATGACACCATAAAACCTTTAGCTCTTGCAGCAAAAAAATACTATAAATATTCGTTCTCTCCCGCCTTTAGAGGAGATGGAGTTCTACAAAAATTTGGTAAGTTGTATCAAAGAACTATTGGTAGGACTGATCCCACTGATCTTTCTGCACAAGGCCCAGATGGTATTTTAATGAAAGGTCAAGGATATGCAGAAGACTTAGACGAACTTTTAGTTAATGAACTTCTGGGTAGTGGTAATCCTGAAAAGGTACTAAACTTAGTAAACCTTTTAAAGACTGCTGATCCCGCACAGGGAAATATACCGCTAGGACGTGCAGAAGCAGTGTTAGACTATACTATATTTGACACAGTTAGTGCCTTTGCAGATAGTATTCGTCTCTCTGACATGGGTATGCAGGGTGCAGACTTTACTTCCTTCTCTTCTAGCCTACAAAAGTATGCCAGATCACTACGTCTGGCGTTCCCTGAGAAACATGATGTAATACAACAGCTAGTTAAGAACCTAGATGCCGCTCAAGGCTCCCGCGAAGCTATGGAAGAAGTATTGCTGAGGGCTAAAGAATTATCAGGAGCAAAGAAAGAAGAAATACAGAGTATGGTCATAAACAATTTCTTAGATAGAAATAGGACCAAACTTAGCTTTGCAAGAGGTGACGATACTCTAGTTGCTACTAATAACTACCAAGACAAATTCTTTAAGATGTTTACCAGCCCAGAAAGTACTAACGAGATAGCAGAGTTATTGGCTCTAGCGGATAGTGCAGGGCCATCTCAAAAGAAGATCATAATGGACGGTCTAAAGGTAGCATACAATCAGCATGCTAGAAAGACAGTCCTTAACTCCCAAACAGACATAACAGATGTCAGGCAGCTATCCGTAGATAAGATACAAAAAGCACAAGAAGGTCTTGATCCCCTCTTAAAACTAACAGAAGATATTTATGGTACAGACAGTGAGTTTACTAAGGCATTTGCTCAGATACTAGAGGCTGGTAAGGTATCAGCTAAAGGTCAACGAGCTACTTCTAACCCAAGTCAGTCTGCTACAGCCTATAATAAAGCTGCTTTATCTTCCGTACAGGCTGGTATTAACATTTTCCTTGGTCCGTTGACTAGACTTGGTACACAAATCAGGACAGGTGCGGCTGCAGGTCTTAATGCTATGATGCCCGACAGACAGGCAAATCAAATACTTGTCAGGCTTCTTGCAGACCCAGAATACTTCTTAGAGCTTGCCGCTAAGTATAACAAAACTCCTACAGACCCTATTCTAGGAGAAATGCTAGAAAAGTATTTAACTGTAGGTACTTTGAGAGGACTTACGGCTGAAGACGGGGAAGAAAGTGGTGGAGAGGCTGCAATAGAAGCTGGCTATAGTCTTTTACCAGATGCTGTTACAGATCAAACAGAATCATTACTTAAAGCTGGTGGTGCGGTAGTGAACGCTATTAAAAGAGTTAAGTAAATAAAAGAAGCCCCACACTGAGAAAGGAATACCAGTGCAGGGCTTCTACCAACTAACGAAAGGTGACCAAACCTTTCATAGTAGTTATACCAAGTAATAGCCTATAGGTCAAGCGATCTGTAGGCTATTTCTATATGAATCATACTTTTTCAGGTAATTTTATACACATAGATATTACCTCAGAATTAGGTGTTGGTGCGCTATTAACAAGACGATCTGTGTCTAGTTTTTTATATATAAAGCACTGCCTTTCTGTCTTAAATACCATGTTAGGGGCGTGTACTTTGTATCCCCCCAAGTGTACCAGTATTACTATGTATACAAACATCAGATATCTACAATCTCACAGGAATCTCCAGAACAAGCTAGAGTTTGCATTCCAGTGGTTGTATCTTCTAGTTCATAATCAGAGAGAAGGCTCCAATCGATCTTGTCTGGCATACACTCTAGTAGTGTATGATACTCCTCTTCTGAACATTCCTGATAAGGTGCTTGTTGATAGGTATGATCATCATAAGGCAAGAAACTTACCCCAGACATTTCGTCAAAGTTTTCATACACAAATCCACCAACAGAAAACCATTCGTCTTTTTTGACGTTAATGGTAACACTAGGCTTATGCTCTGCCCAGTGCCTCTGGTACATCAACCAAGTCTTAAGTTGATCTATAGCAGAAGTATCCTTAGTACAGATTGCACCCTCTGGTGACTTCATAGGAAAACTAAACACTGTAGTCTGGTCTGGCTTAAAAGCCTCTGGTTCATTAGGTATGCCCTGATCCATCATAAACTGTGTTAGTGGGTCTTTGTTATCACCACGCACAGTACGAATATAATAGGGGCTGTGACGAGCATGCACTCCGCTACTGGAATTAACCAGTTGCGATACGGTTCCAGACGGTTTATTACAAGAAATAGCACTAGCAACAGGAATCCCAAGGCGTTCAGCCCACTCAGCATTAGTAGCAATAGCGACATTTTTTAAATACTCCAAGGTTTGTTCTAATGCTGCATTAGCAGTAGTCATTAGAGGGTTGTCCATAACTCCGGTCAACGATACACCAAGCAGACGTTCTTCAGAAGTATTGTTTTCCCACGACTTTCGTAAATACGGGAACTTTATGTAAGTAGCTTGAATTGTACCTAGTATGGTAGCAATTTTAACTTTAGTAGCTAAAGTATCAACAGTGTCTGTAGCTCTTACAACTACCTCTGTTAAGTTGCAAAATTGCATCGGTCTTAAAATTATTTCGCTGCAAGGATTAGTTCCGAACTCATAGTTAGGATCACGCCTACCATTCTTAGCAGCCTGTGTCTTAGCAGCCTGACGATTAAAAATACCTCGTTCACCAGAACCACTCTCAACCAGAGCCATCCACTCACGCATGAACGACATACTGTCTGGTTTCTTAGAGTAGGCAACAGAGTTATTAGCTAAGGCTCTCTGTGGCTCATTCTCATACCACTTACCAGACTTAGCATACCGCATTCCATCATCAGACAAATTGCTCAAAGAAATCATTGCACTACGGCGTACACCGCCTACAACTACTACTTCACCTACCTTACACATCAAGTCATGGCATTCTATAGAAGATAGCTTACGTCCTTCTGCATTTTTAAATATCTGTACAGTAAAGTTAAACAAATCTACTAAGGGCGCTGGGCCACTTGCTCTACCGCCAAAGGTTTTAAGACGCGCACCAGCAGGCCGTACTTTGCTAACATCCCACTTTGGTATCTCTCCAGCCCACAGCAGGGCTAGAACCTGTCTAAATGCCTTTGCCCAGCCTTCCTTACTGTCACGTACAGACACTACTGTATCGCTTTCTATTAGGTTAGGTACTTCTGGTAGCTTTTCTATGAACTGTCGCTCTACAGAGAACCCAACGCCTGTACCACATAGCAAAATGAACATGGCCTCATCAAAGGCCTTAACGTCATCCACTGCTAGATAGGAACAATTGTACATACAAGTATTGTCACGGGCAGCGGCTGGGCCTGCTGTCATCAGTGAACGCATGCTAGGCATAACCTCTAGACTGAGGATAGCTGTTTCAATACTTTTTATATATGTATCGTCACCTGTAATAGGCATGACAATGTTTTTCATATAGCGAGATACAGTCTCACCCCAGTTTTCCCTACGGCCTTCTTTCTCTAGCCATCGGGCATAACGGGATGTTGCGATAAATGTTTGATAGTCAGTTGGTAAATAGTTATCCATTTCACTCTTTTCTTTCCACAAGGTCGCTTAAATTGCATGCCTCATAATTTGGTCCCTTAAGGACTTTTCCATCGGGTCTTTTTAACGGCTTATCGTCATTACCTAGCTTAGACATATTACTTTTATGTACTCGCCGTACTGCTTCATCTAAGTCCCACCCATAGGTAGCCGCATACCCATAAGTTACATATACAAGGTCTGCTAATTCTTTAAGCATGGCCTCTTCATTAGTTCCTTCACAGCTTTCACTTAGAGCCTCGCCGTACTCTTCTTTTATCATATTCCAACGTAAGTCCTCTAGCTTGAGGCTAGTGGGCCAAACTTTATTTAAAGGCTGTTCCATGCAAGTAGCAAACTCCACAACCATTTCTTGAGGGGTCCACATATCATCGTCTACTTCACTAAGAGTTACAGGGTCTGGATGATTAATCATTTTTATTATCCTCTAGCTGCTGTATTAAACGATCTAAATACCAACGACACTTCTTTAGGTCTTCTAAACCATTTTTATAATGCCAGCGCCACAGGTATTTAAAACTGTTCTGCCAGCAATATGCTTGGTGTGAGGGTACTTTAGAACCTTTTACCATTGCGTCCATAGCATCTATACATTCAATGGTAGATTGATTGTAGTGCGGGGGCTTGTCAACCATAGTAGTGTCAGACTTACTAGAAAGTTTAGACATATCCCACTTAGCCATTAGTTTAACTTTCTTTTTATAGATACTACTTTACTATCTTGCATAGCCTTTACTAAGGCTTCATCAGGTTCAAAGAGTATTTCGTTTTCGTCTTCTTCATCAGAAAACTGCTGAAGTTTACGCATGATAGCTCCCTGTGCAGCCATAGTTTCAATACCAAAGTTAATACTGAAAGATATGCCGTTAAGAAGATCATTGAAAAATTCTAACTCACCTTCCTCATAGTCCTGTTCTTCTAGGTTATGACCGATAGTTACTTGGAAGTCTCCATCGTCATCTATTTTAAGGTGTATAGCTAATACATCAGGGTCTAGGTCATGTACGTTCATAGGTTACCTACTTTTCTTTGTTAGTTGAAAGAAGTGTTCTGCATCGACAACCGCTAATGGCTTATGTCGATCTGCTTTTATTAAGGCTAGTGGAGTTGCCCCTTTAGGGCAGTTTGCGGCGGCTTGTTCCATAACTTTATAGATAGCGTTTTTAGAGTTGTTCTTGCACTCTACAGAGTAGGGGAACAATTTTCTACAGGCAGGTGACATTTGTATGTCTTCACCATTTGCACCCATAGATGTTGATCTGCAGTCATCCGGTTCCAGCTTTGGATACGTAGATAAAATCTTATCTCTGCACCATTGCTGAAACCGTCTTCCTTTAGCCTTAGCAGATTGTGGCGTTAGAGCCACGATGGTTTGCCAAGGATTGTATAGTCACCCCAACCAGTGCCGTATTCTTCCTTGTTGTTAGCTTCCGCAATAGTACGCAACACTTGTTTCATACGTATAGTCGCAGATTCCAGTAGCTCTGGTCCAACAACGTGCATATGGCTGACATACGGTGCAGACTTTTCAACCGCCAAGAAAGAAAATTCCTTAACGTCCAGACCTGCAAGTTGGCATACATATAAATAAAACGCTGCCTGAATGTCGTATGCATACAAAGTACACTCTTTTGAAAACCCTCTTGGGCTTGCATCCTGTGTAGTCTTTACATCGTACAAACCTTGCTCAGACAGAATCATTAAATCAGGTCTAGTTTTAAGCATAAGTCCCGTATCTTCACACTCTACGAAGATGGATACCTCGTTCTGACGATCTTTGTGACGCAGTAGAGACTTAATAGTAGGATTAGATAAAGCACCTTTAGATATTGCTTTAGCCGTATACCACTCAACTTCAGTCAGTAGTATCTGTTCCCCATCAAGAGTTTCCTCTAAGTCCTTAAAAGCTTTAGAAGCTTTAGTCTTTGGACCTTTAACAACAATGTTTTTATTTTCCTCTAATAGAAGAGCGTGAACAGCAGACCCCATAGTAAAAGCAGCCGTTTGCCTACGCTTCTCCCCTTTCCAATGAGACAGTGATTTTTTATACACCGTCTTTACGGGTGAAGAGGATATACCAGCCGTAGCATGGTATACCTCATTTGTCATATCATGGATAATACCCATTAGCGAAAATCGCCCTCAAGAGTATTTACTTCATCCATGATCCTGTCCTGTTCAGACTCATCATTTTTACGATTTAATGCTTCAAAGTGCTTATCATCAATCTTCTGGTTCTCTGATTTGACCATAGCAACCACAGCAGACAGGCTGTCGTATGTCATTTGATCCAGAGGAAGCTTGTTGGTAAACTGAGGAGCAAAGCGCATAACATAATACACAGCACCCTTATCAGTCTTATGCTTCTCAGCAGTTAATACGCTTTCAAAATCAAACATATTAGTGTCAGCAGGTAAACGATTAAGGACATCGTGATAGAATGGTCCGTAATTTTTACGCTTCAGGGATAAGATACAGGGCTGGTTTTCAATAGTAACAGTATCACCAGTGGCTGTAGTACCTTCATACGAACACAGTGCGCGAACGATACGATACCGATCACGTCCAATGTACTCTTCACGTTGCTGTGGCGTCATGCTAACAGATGTTTCATAAGAAGGCATACTGCACATCAGACCGCCTAACTGGTCCCTCGCCTCTTCACGCGCATTCTTAATCAAACGTGACTTATTAATAAGCACCCCATCACCCCAGTGCATATACTGGATATGATTGGATAAAGGACGAATCTTAACGCCCTCTTTAGCATAGGCTCTCACGCCATCTACATTTAAGAAAAAAGCGCCTAATGGAATTTGATTTCCATCTCTGTCTTCGCCCTGAGAATTAATCTTCAAAGCGGGGATTTTTGGTCCCTTGGGTGCGGAAGATGCTCCCAGTTCTGCAGCCATTTCTTGTAGGCTCAGACCGCCTTCTACGGGTATGATATCAGACATTATAGTCTCCAGTTTGTGTGAATATACATTGTACCTCAGTTAACCTTCAGGGTCAACTATATTTCCGTCTGGTCTAGCCAATTACTTCCAATACTTATCTCTATGTCGAAAGGGACTACACACTTGTAGTTAAACCTAGCCTCTATTTCCTCATGTACATCTACCATAGCGATATGAAGGATAGACTTAACCTGTTCAAATTCTTCTTTAGTACAGTCCACAACAATTGAATCATGTACAGTCAAGATTAATTTGCTCTTAAGTTTATGCTGCTTAAATAGTCTGTGCGCCCTTATGCAGGCTAACTGTACAGTGTCAGCAGCAAAGCCCTGTACAGGATAATTTAATATCTGAGTACTGTTAGACACCCTACCATTACGGGTGCGTACCACGTTAGGCCAAAAGTACTGCCTACCACTAGGCGTCTGTACAATACCATTCTTTAGAGTTCCAACCATAAGCTGATCGTGCCATCCATGTATGCCTTGGTATATTTCATAAAATTTATGAAAGTAAGCCTTGACATGTTCTGGCATTCCTGCACCAGTTCCCCCAAAAAGTGGCAAAAATGTCTGGGCCTTCGAGCTTTGCCTTTCTTCTTTAGTAACTTCACTTGGGTCTTTCTGGTGTACAATACTGGCAGTCTGTCTATGAATGTCTTTGCCTTCAAGTATGTCAGCTAGTCCCTGTGCGTCCCTAGATAGCTCAACACAGGTTCTAAATTCGAGGCCTGAGTAGTCGGCTTCAACCAAAATACCGTCATCAAAACGGCTAACAAAAGCAGACCGTACAGGGAAGCCGCGCTTTGGCTGGTTCTGAAGATTTGGGCCGCTAGAAGACAGACGCCCAGTTGAAGCAACGCACTGGTTGAAGTTTGCATGAAGTATTCCATCTGATCGTGTACCTTTCTGTATACCTGCTACAAAACTATCAAGGTAGGTAGTTATTGCATTCAAACGACTTATCTTAATCAAAAACTCAACAGCCGTAGTCTTATTCTTGGACTCTGCTGTAGCAATCATCCTCTTTATAGTCTCCTTGTCAGTCTTAAACCCACCCATAGATGCATCAAAGGCTGATTCTGGTATCATTTTAAGGCCAGCAACCTTACCGTTAGACTGATAGATAGCTCCCACGCCCTTACATACCTTACACTTAGTACGGTTCTTATATGGCTCACCAGTAACACGGTATTTCTTACCCAACTTTATCTTGGTTACAGTCTTAAACTTCTGTATAGAACCTTCTCCAGAACAGTCAGGGCAACAGACAGCATCTGTCCGGTATACAACGTCAGTTGTGGCTCGTACTGCAGAATTAAACTGTGATGGAGTCATGCGCGGGGGCCGTAGTGCCTTACCTGCCTCGTTTGTACCAATGTTAAACGTCAGTTTATGAACATGCTTATCTCTAACCCGTCTAGAGTATATAACTTTTGTCATATCATCACCAGAGTTCAGGTTTATAGGGGTATCACCCATGATATGCTCAACTATCTCGTTCAGACGGTTGGTTAACTCAATCTTCTCGTTAAGAAAGTCTGTCTCAACCCTCTTCAACACGTCCAAGTCTATATAAGCACCGTTGCGCTCAATCTCTACTAAGAATAGCAGCATGTCACCCATGTGATCTATTACAGGTAACAGAGACTTGTTCTCTTCGCAGGAAAAATCACTCTGCTGTTGTAGGTAAAGCTCTGCAGTAGTCCGTATGTCAGCCTCTGCGTACTCAAGCATGGTACTAAGGTCCATAGCCTCAAACCCTACGCCAGACTTAAACAGATCGTCCACAAGATCAGACTTTTTCTGGTTAGATAGGTTTCTACGTTCTGCAGACAACTTTAATGATACAGAGTTTCTCTGGCTCTTCTGCAAAACAAACTCTGCTATCATGCTGCAGTAAATCTTTAGAGTGTCAGGGATAACAAAGCCCATCTCTAGTAGCCACTGCACGTCAAACTTAGCATTATGGAACACTACAATCTTAGCCTTGTAGAGCGCAGCTTGGAATGCTTCTGGGCTATCATCAGTGAGATGTTCGTTGTGATGATAG
>TARA_R110001606_G_scaffold56018_3_pt1 | contig 17527 bp, 15 predicted proteins | sample TARA_R110001606 | Tara Oceans TARA_R110001606 (sample SAMEA4398315) | marine metagenome | biome: Polar Biome; feature: [SRF] surface water layer (ENVO:00010504); material: water (ENVO:00002006), including particulate matter (ENVO:01000060) such as... | depth 5 m | reverse complement strand
AACTTTTCAAGAATAATTAAATAAAAACATAACTAACTTTAAATCATGATTTTAATAGCTTTTTAGATAAGTTCTCACTATATTTATGTACTAATTTTAATTTTAAAAAACCATGTATACATCTATAAGCGAAGAGGAAAAGTTAAGGCATCCAAATTATAAAATAATGGAATTGAGTAAAGAAAAACTTCTAGTTGAATTGAAATCTTGGACTCGGTTGGATTTAATTGATTGGTTATCATGGAATGATAGAAATGGTATATACAAAAATGAAGATTCATTAAGAGAATTTGACAATATTTTAGGTAAACGAGAAGCTATTTCGATTATGATAAGACAGATTCACGAATAAGAATTTAATTACCTATTTGAGTTTAAAATATTACTTTTAACTCACAAATTACAACTTATTTAAAGTAAATCATTTATGTCATCTTGAAAAACGTAATTTCTATGGTAATCTAAATACATTTCTCTTTCTTCAGGGTATATCCTCATCTTATTTTTTGCATTTGGATTAATATTCAATTTCTCCCAGGTGTAAGAACTTAATTGAGTACCGCATATCAATTCTCCATTATCAGAAAAAGTAATATAGCCTTGATCGAATAATTTATCATAAGTAGGCGATAAAGCCAATCCATTTAGATAATCTAAAGCTTGGTCGTTTTCATTATTTTTGATGCAAATATTATAAGGTTTTATATGACTTGCAATTAATAAACGTTCATCTGTAATTTTTGTAAATGGACATTGAGGCATATAATTTATAACTTCACGTCTATACTTTTCAGAACCTTTTCGATAAGTTCTCTTTATTTCTCTAGATTCAATATCTTCTTTTTCTAATTCCTGTTCTGTAGTTAATGATTTTGGGTGCACAAAAGATCTAAATTGATAGTCAAGTAGGATTCTGAAATAAAATAAAGGCTCTGCATTTTGATTGTCGATTGGTACTAATTTTAAGATGGATAAATAACTAACACCAGGTAAGATTAATTCTCTCCATAATTTCCAAATAGAATCATCTGAACGAACATATCCTCTATTTTGTTTTTGAGAGAGATTGTCAGATGCATCATAAATACTAAAAAATATTTGATTGGTTTTAAGGCTATCTACCTCCTTTAATCGTTCGCTGTAATATTCACTAATATTATTATTATAATGCTGCTCTTGTGCAAAATACTCAGTCTTAGCATCTCTTAAATATTTTTGAAAATTTGTCTTACTAAAAAAACATTTATTTTCACTTATTAACGCTCCTTTTTCTTTAGCAGAAAAAAATGTCTTCCTTTTTTTTGCAGAATCATAATGTTCTAAGCCCCAAGTTGAATAGTTGAAGAAATTTGACATTCTATCTCCTTTTTCACCTTTATAAGTACCAACGTGTTTTTTTGACTCACCATTTCCTTTAAATTGTGCTAACTTATTTTTTCTATGGATAAAACTATCTTCTGCTCTAAAATCTTGTATAGAATAAATTATGAAAAATGAACTTTTTTTATAGCTATTTTACTTGAATATTGTGATTTAAAGTCTTTGTCATTTAATGATGCTTTATATAATGATGCTATAAGGTATTGTTTGATTGCATCATCATTATCTTTACCTCTTTGGTTTCCCATATGATTTCCATTCTTATAAATTGCGAATAGTGTTTTTTCTTTATTTTTCATTTTGAAATATATTTTGATTATGATATTCTAAAAAAGATTCATCAGGAATAAATCTTTTTGGAAGGTGTAATAATTGCCCTTCAAATTTGTGAAAATAATATTTTACATTTTCACTTTTATTCTTTTTAAGTTGATTTGATAAAATCATTTTAAAATTGTTATCAAACGTTATTAATCCTTTATCAAAGGCTTTATCGTGTAAATTATTAAGACATAAACCATTTTGAGGATTTAATCTGTTTTTTTTATCTTTCGACCAAGGTATAATATGACTTGCAATTAATAATTCAGGAATATCTATTCCAGTTAGACAACATTTAAAATCATAAGAAGATAAAACCGTACTTCTAAAAAAAGACTGATTTACACGCACTTTAACTTTTCTTTCTTTTTCTAAACCTTCTTTTAATTCAAATGTTTTTTCAATAGGTAACTTTATCTCTTCCTTTAAGAATTTTGATAATAAAAGTTCGCTTTCATACCCTAAATCCTCCCAATTATTTGTGAATTCTTGAAAGATTATTTTATCTAATTTACCAGTATTAGTTGCTCCTTTTATTCCTCTTTTAGTTAATGATGGGTCAAGACTTGCAAAATTCACCAACTTCCAAGCAACTGCTGATGGTGTTCTTCCAATTGCTTCTGCTAATTTAATTATTAAATGATGTCGATAATTTATTTTGCTAAATGATATTTTACAATATAGATTAAAAGCTACAATTAATTCTTCTCTTGTCCAATTTCTTCTTTTTTGTTTCATAGTTGATTTGCGTTAAGGATAGAAGTGGAAAGCCCACAGTGAGGTACGAACGAGGACTTGTAACGGATAGCCTGACCCGCAGGGAAACGCCCAAAATATTTTAATACATTCATTTTTTTGCGAATTTTGTGATGTCCATTTGTTTTAATAAAGCAATTAAAACATCTACGACAATACTATTTCCTGCTTGTCTATACATTTGAGTATCGCTGACTTCTTGTTTGAAATCATCTCTAAAACCCATTAATCTCAAGCATTCTTTAGGTGTTAATTTTCTTACTCTTCCTTTGTTGTGAGTAACATAATTATCCACACCTGCTTTGCGCATTTTGTGCATAGATTGTAATAAAGGTCTTGCTATTTCAAGATCAGTTTTTATAGAGGTTTTAAAGTTTTTTGTTCCTTCTGTTAAAACATATTTTTTTGTTTTTTCAAGTAAATAATATTTTTCCTCAACTTCATTTACATCAAAAATTAATTCGTTAAAATCAGGTGAATCTTTACTTTCAAAAACAAAATCTCCGTGCCAATTAAATTGCTGATTTGCTTTTTGATAAATTGCAATTTCTCCATTTATTTGTGTGTAACGTTTTTTTCTGTTTTTAGAACTTGTTACAAATTTCACCCCTTTTTCTTTTAGATAATATTTACTGTCTGTATAATCTTCAAGAAAATCTTGCATTTTATATTCTAACTTAATTGGTTTTGGAAATTCAAATTCCACTTTTTTATCTTTAAAACCAATTACAAAAATTCGTTCTCTATGTTGCGGTACACCGTATTTTTTTGAGTTTAAAACTTGATAAAAGTATTTGTAACCAAGTTCATCAAATGTTGCTTTTATTGTTTCAAATGTGTTTCCACTATCGTGATTAATTAATCCTTTAACATTTTCAAAAATGAAAACCTTTGGTTGACTTTCTTTTACAACTCTCGCAAATTCATAAAAAAGTGTCCCTCTTGTATCTTTAAAACCTTTACGTTTACCAACCATTGAAAATGATTGACACGGGCTACCACCCACTAATAAATCTACTTCCCCTTTATATTTTTTCCCTTTTATTTTTTTAACATCGTCATACCAATTTTCTTCTCCTATTTCATAATTTGCAAAATAACTTTGTTTAGCGTATTTGTCAATATCACTAGCGAATACAATTTCAGAGTCTAATTTTAATCTTTTAAAAGAATATTCTATTGCTCCAATTCCAGAAAACATAGTAGCAACCCTGATTTTAGCCTTGGGGTTAGAGAATTCTTTCTCAGTCCAATTTTGTTCGTATTTTGTTTTTGCAAAAAATAGTTCTAATTGTTCTTCCACAATACTTAAAACATCTTTATAATGAGGATAGTTTTTAATTTCTTGTGTTACCTTAGAAGAGTAATAATGGTTTAAAATTTTTCTTTGTTCAGTTTCAAGAATTTCAGCAAGTGAACTTAAAAGGTTTTCAGAAATATTACGTTCCTCACGCTCTATTTTCCCAAGAGTTGAAGTATCTATATCTAAGTGTAAAGCTACTTTTTTTAAAGGAAAACCAAGTTCAGTCCTACGTTTTTTAATATACTCACCAAAAGATGCTGTCATATTTAATATTATATTTAGGACAAAAATAGTCCAAAAATATGGAATAATAAAGATTTAATTTTATCAATTTTCTTTTTATCCGTACCCACAACAGCAAGAATTATAAAGCTTAAAAAACATTTAAAACAACAACATCTAATTCACTATCCAAGTCTGCATAATTACGAGCAGAGCTAAATACATAATCTTTTGGACAACTGCTTGATATAGATATTTAACATTCACGAATTGCAAATTCGGTAGTATTTTCACAGGTTAGCAAGAAATTATAAACGGTGATGTAATGCGTTTTTATTTCAGTTCTCCATTTTCTTTAAGAAATCCGAATATTTTTTTACCCGATAGCGCGGATTTGTAATCCGTGCCCGCACCAGTAAGTATTAAACAGGTTAAAAAACATTTAAAACAACAATATTTAATGCACTATCTAAATCTGCATAATTAAGAGCTGAGCTAAACACATAATCTTCTGGACAACTACTTGATATAGAAATGTAGTATTCACGGATTGCTATTCACGGATTGCAAATCCGCGACATCGGGTCTTCTGTAAACTTAAAATATATTAGAGAAGTGGTAACTAATATAAAATAAGAAAGGTTTTAGATTGCAATTAGAATAAATAGCGTTTGCTAGTACCGTCCCGAGCGAACGGTAAAGCTAAGGTTTCTTTTATTTTTTAGGTATTATGTTTTAATATAAATGATTCTAATTTTTCAACCATTTTTACGCTTCCACAATAAAATGGGCTACGTTCGTGAATTTCCGAAGGTTTTATATCTAAGATCCTTTGAAATCCATCAGTCGCTTTTCCTCCAGCCTGTTCTGCAATAAAAGCTGCAGGATTACATTCATATAGCAGCCTTAATTTTCCTTTATTGTTAATATCACAATTTGGATACATGTAGATACCGCCTTTAATCATATTTCTATGAAAATCTGACACCATAGATCCAATATACCTTGAAGTATACGGCCTGTCTTCATTAGCTTCTTGACAATACTTTATATAGTCTTTTATACCTTGAGGAAACTGTAAATAATTGCCTTCATTAACAGAATATATGTTGCCTTTTGACGGAATCTTAATATCGGGATGTGAAAGATAAAATGAACCAATAGCTGGATTTAAGGTAAAACCATTTACACCGTTTCCTGTTGTAAGAACTAGCATGGTTGAAGTACCGTAAACAATATAACCCGCAGCTAGTTGTTTATTCCCTTTTTGTAAAAAATCTTCTTTTTTAACAGGTGTCCCTACTGGAGAAACTCTTTTGTAAATTGAAAAAATAGTACCAACGGATACGTTTACATCAATATTAGATGATCCGTCAAGAGGATCTAATAAAATAACATACTTATTACTCATGGAGTTATCATTGCCATTTAAAATGATAAAATCATCATTCTCTTCAGAGACTATTCCACAAACTACCTCTCTATTGGTAATCGCACTTATAAAAATATCATTGGCATAAATGTCTAATTTTTTCTGATCTTCACCTTGTATATTTGTAATACCCGAATATCCTATAATATCAACTAAACCTGCTTTGTTAATTTTATGATTAACTACTTTTGCTGCTAATTTGATAGAACTTAATAACCTAGAAAATTCTCCAGAAGTTGATTCATAATGTTTTTGATTTTCAATTATGAATTCGCCTAAAGTTATGTTTTTATTCATTTTGATTCATTTAGTGAATAGAGAAGCCTTATCGAAAAGTAAAAACAACTTTGCAATAAGGCTATCTTATTATTTTAATGTTTATGATTTTTAGATTTTAATTAATTGTAATAATGCTTATAAAAATAATTAAAAAGCTCCATGATAATTCAGTCCGTAAAGTATATCTAACCCGACGCTATTAGCCTGAATACCTAATAATCGTTTATATTTTAAAAAAGATTAGCTACGAACTGCACTCTTGCATATTTTACAGAAGGATTCCATAATGTAGTAACAGAGACTGGTAAATTATGACCGCCAATTTTTACTGTTTTAGAGGCAGTGAATCCAACATTTACTAAATCGAAATTTCTGGTTCCATCCCCATACAAATGAGTATCTCCATTCAATGAAAACCCAGCTCCCACAAAACTGCTTACATCAACTTTTGATTCTTTTAATAAAGGATAAGATAACTGAACATAGGTAGAGTATCGTTGCTCAAAATCCAAATTGTTATATTGAGCATCAATACTTCCAAGTAAAAACACATCCGCCTCTAAAGTCAATGGGAAGCTTTTTCCAAAATTATAGGATGTTCTTAAATCTAAGATATGACGAGTAGTCTCTTTATCATAATCCCAAATATCAGGGCTGGCGATACCTCTAGTATTAAATAAATTCCACAAACCAATAGAAAATCCGTTATTAGCATACTGCATATAATAATTTATTTCCTTATATGAAGTGCCATCACTTTCGTTTGAGAAAGCCATTCCTCCCCAAAAACCAGTAGTAAAACTTCCTGATTTATTTAATTTAACTTTTATAAAAACGGCAGCCATTGGTTTATCTGAAATAATTAACCCCCTCCATAAATGACTTGTTTTTAAATCTACTGAAAAGTCTATGGAGCTTTCTTTTAACGTTTTTTCTTGGGCAATACTTATCTGAGCCGCAAATGCAGCCAAAAGTATTAGTAATACTTTTTTCATTTTATTTGTTTTAAAGTTTTATGATATAATTTTATACTAAAGCAACGTATAACAAGGCAGCAATTACACAGCCAATAATTGGACCTACAATAGGAATCCAAGCGTATCCCCAATCACTTTTACCTTTCACGGGTAAAAGTGCATGCATAATTCTTGGTCCTAAATCTCGAGCTGGGTTAATTGCATACCCAGTTGTACCCCCTAAAGATAAACCGATTACCCACACTAAAAAAGCTACAGGTACCGCTCCAATTGAGCCTAAACCAATTATTGCTTTTGCATCAACATCACCCATAATATCTAAGTTTGGTCCTGCCAAGTAAAATATTGTGAATACTAAAACAAAAGTTCCTATAATTTCACTTATTAAGTTTGAAAAAGTGTTTTTAATTGCTGGTCCTGTACTAAAACAAGCTAATTTACCACCTTCATCTTCAGTTGCTTTAAAGTGATCTCTATAAAACAACCATACTAAAAATGCACCTAACATAGCTCCAATCATTTCACCTGCTAAATATTCAGGTACTAAATCCCACGACATTTTTCCTGCTGTGGCCAAACCTATGGTTACTGCCGGATTTAAATGCGCCCCACTATAAGGCCCCGCTACTACTACACCTACAAATACAGCTAAAGCCCAACCTGTAGTTATTACAATCCATCCTGAATTGTTTCCTTTTGTTCCGTTTAATACAACATTAGCCACTACTCCGTTACCTAACAAGATAAGCAACATGGTACCTAATATTTCTGCTACTAAAATTGACATAATTTAAATGTTTTTATAATTATTAATTTATTCTTTATTCTTCGATCCAGTTTTGTGAACATTTTACTGCCTTATGCCAGTAATGCAACATATTTTCTACTTTTGCTTCCTCTAATTTTGGAAAGAATTCTTTGTCTATAACCCATTGTTCTTGAATCTCATCAATACTATCCCAGTAACCCACAGCTAATCCTGCTAAATATGCGGCTCCCATAACGGTTGTTTCTAATGTTTTAGGACGAATAATTTTAAAGCCAAATAAATCAGATTGAATTTGCATTAATAAATCACTAGCCGCAGCGCCTCCATCAACTCTTAACTCAACCCCTTTTTCACCTGCATCTGCTTCCATGGCTTTTACAATGTCATACACTTGAAAAGCAATTCCTTCTAAAGTTGCTCGTGCTATATGCGCATCTGTAGTTCCACGTGTAATACCCATTACCGCTCCGCGAGCGTATTGATCCCAATAAGGTGCACCTAAACCAGTTAAAGCTGGTACAAAATATACGCCACCATTATCTTCTACTGTTTCTGCTAAATGATTAATACCAGGCGCTGTTTTAACCATTTTAATACCATCACGCAACCATTGTACTGCTGCACCCCCAACAAAAACACTTCCTTCTAGTGCATAGGTGGTTTTTCCGTTTATTTTCCAAGCAATTGTGGTTAATAAATTATTTTCAGAATACACTGCTTTTTCACCTGTATTCATTAATAAGAAACAACCTGTCCCGTAGGTATTTTTAACCATCCCTGGTTTTGTGCACATTTGTCCGAATAATGCTGCTTGCTGATCTCCTGCAATTCCTGCGATCGGAATTTTTGTTGAAAATAAGGTTGTAGCTGTTGTTCCATACACTTCGCTACTTTCTTTTACTTCTGGTAAAATAGCTCTCGGAATATTAAATAATTTCAATAATTCTTCATCCCATTCTAAAGTATGAATGTTTAAAAGCATGGTACGGCTTGCGTTAGAAACATCGGTAATAAACATTTTACCTCTGGTTAATTTCCAAACTAAAAAAGTATCCACAGTACCGAAACACAATTTTCCAGCTTCTGCCTTTTCTCTCGCACCCTCAACATTATCTAAAATCCATTTTAATTTCGTAGCAGAAAAATAGGCATCTAAAACCAATCCTGTCTTCTTTTTAATCATATCGATATGACCTTCAGCTTTCAATTCATCACAAAATTTAGCAGTTCTTCTGTCTTGCCAAACAATTGCATTGTAGATAGGTTCGCTAGTTTCACGATCCCAAACAATGGTTGTTTCTCTTTGATTTGTGATGCCAATTGCCGCTATTTCTTCTCCAGTGATTCCTTCTTCCGCAACAACTTCTGCCGCTACCGATATTTGAGAAGACCATATATCCTTGGGATTATGCTCTACCCATCCTGGTTTAGGAAAAATCTGTTCAAAAGGTTTTTGCGAAACTCTTACAATTTCTCCACTATGGTTAAATAGAATTGCTCTTGAAGATGTTGTACCTTGATCTAAAGCTAAAATTAATTTGTCTTTCATTTTCTGTTCGTTTTAAGTTAGTTTTTAGTTAATTCTGTTTATTCCATTAAATTATTTTTACAATATATAGTTTGAGGTTACTCTTTTATAATCTTCTACTTGTGTTAATTGCCATTCATTATCTTTGCCTAATTCCTTCGCCATAATTTTTGCCACTTGCGGCGCCATTTTTATGCTTTCTTTTGCATCTAATATTTGGCAACGAGTTCTTCTGGCTAAAAAATCTTCAACCGTTCGAGCCATTTCATATTTAACTGCCCAAACAACTTGCGCATTCATAACTTCAAGAGTTGTGCTTATATACTCTTTCATACCTTCTTTTTTGGCAATTTCTAAAACTCCTTCCTCATCTGATCCGTAAAAATATAAGGGATTGCTATGATCTACATTTTCTTTATAACCATGGATTCTTAAATTTTTTGTTTTGGTTTGAATATGAGCCCAACCTTGATTTTTTTCAGCTCTATCCACCAAATCTTCTCCCATTTTTCTGTACGTAGTCCATTTTCCGCCAACCATCGTTAGTAATCCTGATTCAGATTCAAATATTTTATGACTTCTAGAAATTTCTTTCGTTTTACTTTCGTTATCTTTCGAAGCTGCCAATGGTCGTAATCCTGCAAAGACACTTAACACATCACTTCTTACAGGTGCTTTTGTTAAATACCTAGCAGCTGTATTTAAAATAAATTCTATTTCCTCCTCTAGAGCAATAGGCTCTAAAGATTCTTTTTTTATGGGAGTATCCGTTGTTCCCACAACCACTTTATTGTGCCATGGCACTAAAAACAACACTCTTCCGTCATCTGTTTTTGGGATCATTATAGCATCATCACCTGGTAAAAAGGATTTATCTAACATCAAATGAACCCCTTGACTAGGTGCAATTGTTTTTTCGGCATTCGGAGAATCCATTTTTAAAACATCATCTGCGAAAACACCTGTTGCGTTTACAACTTGTTTTCCTTTTATTTCGTGTTCTTTCCCTGTTTCTTGATCTATAAACTTCACCCCAGAAACCTTGCCTGTACTATTTTTAACCAATCCCTTTACATCACAATAATTTAGCACTACCGCTCCTAAACTAGCTGCAGTTTGTAATGTATTTATAGCTAAACGAGTATCATCAAACTGTCCGTCATGGTATTCAACACCTGCTGATATTTTTTTAGGATTAATCGTCGAAATACGTTTGACGGTTTTCGATTTAGAAAGCCATCTAGATCTACCTAGACTTAATTTACCTGCCAATAGATCATATAATGTTAATCCGATGGTATATTGCAACTCATCAAAAAAACCATGGGTAGGTATTATAAATGTTAGGTTTTTAACTAAATGCGGTGCATTTTTAACCAATAAACCTCTTTCTGTTAATGCTTCTCTAACAAGACCTATATTTCCTTGTGCTAAATATCGAACACCTCCGTGTACTAATTTTGTACTTTTACTTGAAGTGGATTTTGTAAAATCTGACTTTTCTAACAAAATCACAGAATACCCTCTTGCGGATGCTTCAAGTGCAATACCAATTCCAGTGGCACCACCTCCTATTATTATAAAATCATATTCTTTAGAAGCTTTACTAATTTTACCGATCATTTCATTTCTAATCATCAATTTCGTATTAAAATTCTGATTGTAAATATATATATTATTTTGAAACAAAATGAAAGTTTTTGAAAGTTTTTGAAAGTTTTTTATGTTTATTTTTAAAAATATAGGTTTCACATGGTTTCAACAAGCTTTTTTTAATGGTAATTTTATACACAAATGGGTTAATTTTCAATTTATAATTACATTTTACAACCTAAAACGAAACCTAAAAGTCGAATCTAAGCCTAAAAACTGTGTAAAACCGTCTAAAATTACTTTCACATAAAATTATTAACTATATTTGAAATTAAAATGAAATGAAATGAACGTAAATATTGCCGAAAGACATGAACTGATTCTAAATAAGCTTGAAGAAGTTGGCTCTGTTACTGTTTTAAGTTTAAGCAAAGAGTTTAATGTTTCAGCTGTAACCATCAGAAAGGATTTAAAACTCCTTGAAGAATTAAATTTGTTATTTCGCTCAAACGGAAAAGCAATTCGAAAAAATCCTTATACGCATGAAAAAACTGTCAATGAAAAGGAAAAAATTCATCAAAAAGAAAAAAACAGAATCAGTGTAAGAGCAGCTGAATTAATTAAACCTTTTGATAGTATTATTCTGGCATCTGGCACTACCATTATTGAAATGGCTCATCAAATTAAGCCCATACAAGGAATGACAGTCTTAACAGCTTCATTAAATGCAGCATTAATTGTCTCTGAATTAAATAATGTAGATGTTATTCAACTTGGTGGAGTCGTTAGAAAAAGCTCTGCTTCTGTAATTGGACCCTTAGGGGAAAAGATGCTTTCAGAATTTACGTGCTCAAAATTATTTTTAGGCGTTGATGGTATTGACCTTGATTTTGGATTAACCACTACAAGTTCCATGGAAGCTTCTATTAATCAAGCCATGATAAAATATGCACAAAAAATAATTATTCTAGCTGATTCTTCAAAATTTGGAAGAAAAGGATTCGGAAGGATCTGTGGCCTTGAAGATGTTGATCAAATAATTACTGATTCAGGAATAGAAGATAGTTACAGAGACAAATTAATAGAACTAGGAATAGATATTTTAGTTGTTTAATTTTTAATATGTAATCAGCTATTTTCATTCAAAATAATACTTATTACATGAATATCAAGTTTTTAGCTGAACAAATACTTTATGAATTACACAATAAACCAGGTTTTAAAACAGATGCCGGAGAACATTAAGCGGTAGCAATTAGGAACTCTGAATCCATTTACAATCCATTAGATAAAATTACAATTACAACCCTTATCGTACACGGAAAAAAGACCCAATATTAAGTTTTGAACTTGCCATAATGTATGCTGATAAAATTGATGGGAAAAAAAAGTTTGGATTGACCTACGGATTTAAGGTTGTAATCCGTGCCCACAACAGTAAGAATTAAACAGATTAAAAAACATTTAAAATAACAACATCTAATTCACTATTTAAATCCACCTAATTGCGAGCAGCGCTAAACACATAATCTTCTGGTGAACCACTTAATATAGGCATTGAGTATTCACGGATTGCAAATCTGCGTCTTCCGGGTTTTAATTCTTAATTAGCTAAGTGATATAGAAATGTAGTATTCACGGATTGCAAATCCGCGCTATCAAGGTTAAAAAACATTTAAAACAACAACATTTAATTCACTAGCTAAATGGACATAATTACGAGCGGAGCTAAACACATAATCTTTTGAGCAACTACTTGATATAGAAATTAGTGTTCACGAATTGCAAATCCGCGACATCTAGTTTACAAGTTCTAATCATAACTTGTCTGCATCAACTTTATCAAACATACCTATCTATTTTATCAAAGTATAGATACTTTTGCAACACGCATACCTATCTTATTTGTAATTATACTAGTATAATTGCATAGATTTACTAGTATATTTATCAAAATATACTAGTATAAATTTTAAAAAAATGTAGTATTTTTACAAAAGAGATACAAAGAAGCTGTACGGCTAGAATTGGCAACTAAAAAATAAAGATACAAAATAAAAACGAGAAAAGAATGGCAATACGTTACAGAATCACCAAAAGAAGCAATAGCATACAAAACAAAAAGGAACAATATATTATGCAAGCAGTTACTACTGGCACTGTAGATTTAGAAACGATTAGCAATGTAATTAGCAACGAATGTAGTTTGCATAGTGTAGATGTGCAAGCTGTATTAATTGCGCTCGGTAAAAAGTTAGAATTTTATTTACAAGAAGGTAAAATTGTAGACTTGGGCGCTGTTGGCAAGTTTAAAATGGGCTTTAAATGCACAGCAGAAGAAGACCAAACACTCTTATCGCCAAAACGAAGTATTAAAAAGTACCATGTAAACTACCAACCTTCAGTAAAATTAAAACGCGTATTAAAAAACGGAATAACCACTTATAAAGAAGGAAGTAGGAGTATCTAGTTTTTATCATAACGTGTTATGACCAACACACTCCTACTTTCTTTAATTGTTATATGTAGTTTTAAACCATCCCAAAATCCGACAAAGGCAAACTTCTAACTCGTTTTCCGGTAGCATTAAAAATAGCATTACAAATAGCAGGTGCCATTACAGGAACGCCCGGTTCACCAACACCTGTGGGATGTGTATCCATGGCATCTATAATATCTACGTGAATCTTTGGGGCATCTTGCATTCTTGTCATTTTATAATCATAGAAATTATGTTGCTCTACCGCTCCTTCTTTTACAGAGACTTTGCCATACAAGGCCATCGACATACCAAAAATGGCAGCACCTTCTAATTGATTTTTAATATTGTCTTTGTTTAGTGCCAAACCACAATCTATGGTAGTCCAAATATTTTCTACTTTTACTTTTTCATTTCGCACAGAAACCTCTACAATAGTGGCTACATAACTATAAAAGCTATAATGTATTGCCACACCCAACCCATGGTTTTTAGGGATTTTTTTACCCCAACCTGCCAATCTAGCGGAATTTTTTAATACGGTTTTCATCCGTTTAGAATTGTATGGATATTCTGATCTTCCTTCAATTATTCTATCATCTCCAATTAAATCTAAATGAAATTGTACCGGATCTTTTTTTGCAGCAAATGCCAATTCATCTACAAAAGAATTGTTACCAAAACCACTATGAATATTTACAACAGAACGCATCCATCCTATTCTTAGATGTGCTTCTGCTTTTACATTTTCTAAACTAAAATTGGCTAAATTATACGGATTATTGGTAAACCCCATGCCCAATTCAAAACCAGCGGCATAATCAGACAACGGTTTAAAACTAGAGGTTATAGACGGAAAAGCAACACGTTGCAACCAACCTGTAACTTGGCCATTTTTGTCTAAAGAACCTTTTAAATATTGAGCACTTGTTGCATGGTAAAAACTATGTTGAATATCATCTTCTCGTGTCCAAACAACTTGAACGGGTGCTTTTATTTTTTTGGATACGGCGACTGCTTCTACCACAAAATCTGATTTTGATTTACGTCCAAAACCTCCTCCTAAAAAAGTAACATGTATTGTAATGTTTTCAATCGGAATTTCAAAAAAGTGCGCTAGTTCTGCTCTTGCCGTTTGCGGATCTTGTAATGGCGCCCAAACTTCAATTTTATCTTTTTGATACCAAGCCGTTGCATTTGGCACTTCCATAGGTGCGTGTGCTAAAAAAGGAACGTGATACACGGCTTCTATTGTTGTGCTTGCTTCTTCAAAAGCGTCATTTACATGACCAGAACTCCCAGGAACCGGTTTTCCTTTTACTTTAATTCTGTTGGTTAGGGTTTCTTTAAATTTTTCTGAATCGAAAGCACGGTTTTCCCCATAATTCCATTCAATAGCTAATTTTTGCTTTCCTTGAAAAGCAGCCCAAGTGTTATTGGCAATAACAACAACACCTCCTAAAGCGCCATAAAACTGACCCGTTGGCGGCTCCATTCTGTCTAATTGAAATACTTTTTCTACTCCGGGGATTGTATCCGCTTTTGCGCTGTCAAAACTTTTTACAGTTCCAAAAGTTACGGGACATCTTGCAATGGCAGCAAATTTCATATCGGGAATGCGAACATCAATTCCGTAGGTTGCTGTACCATGCGTAAAATCTTTTAAGTCGACACTTTTTAAGTTTTTACCTATAAATTTAAAATTTTCTACTTTTTTAAGTTGAACATTATTTTGATTAGGGATGCGTACTTTAACCGCTTCCTCAACCAAATCGCCAAAGAATATTTCTCTATTTGTGTTCTTATGAATTACAAAATGGTTTTCTGCAACACACTCGCTTTCTGCTACATTCCATCTTTTTGCAGCCGCCGTAATTAACATCAATTTTGCCATGGCACCCATTTTGCGCATAGGCTCTAATAGTGTTCTTACGCTTCGAGAACCGTCTGTGTTTTGATCGCCATATTTTTCATCTCCTGTTGCTTGTTTTACAGTGATGTATTTCCAATCTGCTTCTAATTCATCTGCAATGGCAGAGGCTAATGAGGTTCTAATACCTTGGCCCATTTCAGACCGTGAGGCCATTAAAATAACACTTCCATCTTTTAGAATTTGTACAAATAAGTTGGGTGCTAAAGTGCCGTTTATATTCGGAATAAAATCTTTTCTACCTGAGGAAAGATTGCATCCTAACAAAATTCCGCCAGAAGCTAAACCTAATAATTTTACAAAATCTCTACGATTTATTTGCTGTATGTTGCTCATATAGATTCGTTTTTAAGTGCTACTGCTTTATGAATTGCCTTTCTAATTCTAGAATAAGTGCCGCATCTACAAATGTTTCCACTCATGGCTGTATCAATATCTTCATCCGTAGGATTTTCTATGGTGTCTAACAAAGAAGTGGCAGCTATTAATTGCCCTGATTGGCAATAACCACATTGCGGCACATTGCCATCATTCCAAGCTTGTTGTAAAAAAACTAAATTATCTGATGTTCCTTCGATGGTTAAAATTTCTTTACCAATTGCATAAGAAACAGGAACACTACAAGATTTTATTAAAACACCATCAATTAAAACAGAACAGGCGCCGCACTGACCAACACCGCAACCAAACTTTGTACCTGTTAAACCAACAATATCTCTAATTGCCCATAAAATTGGCATATCATCCTGTACATCAATGGTGTACGATTTTCCGTTAATCGATAAAATTTTACTCACTTCTATTGTTTTAGATGTTACAAGTTACGTATTTGAATTTGAATTAAAAAAAAGAAATTTTAGAACCTTTTATAATTGAAAATTCTAAAAATATCCTTTGAAAGAAAAGGTTGCTTTTTTTTGGAAACTAGCTGCACATCACCTAACATTAAGTAGTTTTGTTCAAGGATTTGAAAAGATGAACATGTACTTAATTTTCGAGTACTCTCTGTTGACAACCTTTTTTTTATTTTATTTGGGCAACACCCCAATAATTAAAACTTGCTGGTTTCCAACCCGGAATATACATTACATCCATTTTAGTAATCTTAAAACCATTATTTTGAATGATGGATGGAATATCTTTATGAAGCGTACAACCTCCTCCCAATACTTTCCAAGCAGGGTTAATGATTTTTTGCCATTTTTGAGTCGATTTGTCTGGTGCTTTACCGTGTTCACAAAAAAGTAGTTGTCCATTTGTTTTAAGTACTCTTTTTATTTCCTTAAATGCTGCAATAGTGTCTGGGATAGAGCATAATGTATAGGTCATTACAACAGTATCAAAGCTATTATTCTTTGCAGGGATATTTTCTGAAGATGCTTGCATAAAGTCCACCTGAAAAGGTAAATTCTTAAGGTTACATTTATTTTGATTCCAAATTTCAATTGAAGGGTCTATCGCGGTAAGATGCTTTACATTTTCTAAATGATAGAACGGTAAGTTTAATCCAGAACCTATGCCTATTTCTAATACATTTCCATACGCATAAGGTATTACTTTTTCTCTTTGTTTTTTAGATGAATTTTGTCGGCATGCCCAATCTATAAGTTTAGGAAGCACATATTTATTATATAATCTCATTATATTACTATTTAATCTCACTTGTTAGTTTACAAACAAGTTTTTGTATTGAAAATTGTGATTTTGTGAACGTACAATTTCCATCCCAGTGCTAGCATAGTTGCTTTATACTTCGTTGACATTGCTTTTTTATTACAATTTAAGTTTTATTTCTTCATCAACTATTTACGATAGTCTTTTAGTTTTCACGGATTGAAAATCTACTCCATCCGGTTTGCGTTTCGTTTAGATAAATAGCGATTTTTTTAATAAACGATGTTGTGCACCGTTTTTTTAATTCCACATTTTCTCAAATAACTTCGGACAAATTGCTTTCATCGTTTCTGGTTCTTCTTCTTTCCAAGTAAACTCGAAATTTGGATAATTCCCTTCATTTGTTTTAAAATCGTCAGCGATGTAATCATAGAGCTCTTTGCCTGTTTTATTCTCAAACGCTGTTAACGCAACATACCAAAAACTTTCAAAATCATAATAATCTTCTCCTGCTACAAATACCGAAATCAAACTATCAGGATTTTCTTTTGCTTTATAATACACTTTTTTCCCTCTAGAGATGATCCAATTTCTAAAATATTCAAATCCATCGTCAGAGCAACCACCATTCATAATATATCCAGCGCACCACATTTCAGAATTATACGTATCGTAAAGAAGTTTGTCTGTTCTTAATCGAAAACCAATCATTTGTTTTGGTGTCAATTTTTCAATTTCATTCACTAAAAAAAGTTCTTGAGCTTCTTGATTTTTAGTGTTCTTAACAGAAGAATCTACAATATTCCAAAATATTGTTTCATCTAACATTTCGCTTGTTTTCTCAATTTTTTGAGGATACGTTTTTATTGTTTCTTTTTTTCCAAAAAGTCTGTCAAATATTCCCATTTGATTATTGTTTTGTGTGTTTTGATTACAACTTAAAA
>TARA_R110001606_G_scaffold74136_2_pt1 | contig 17545 bp, 3 predicted proteins | sample TARA_R110001606 | Tara Oceans TARA_R110001606 (sample SAMEA4398315) | marine metagenome | biome: Polar Biome; feature: [SRF] surface water layer (ENVO:00010504); material: water (ENVO:00002006), including particulate matter (ENVO:01000060) such as... | depth 5 m | reverse complement strand
GGAATATCGATTGAATATGCAGTCGTAGCAGATGTTAGTCTAACTATAGAGTCTATGATTTTAAAATTTTGGTCATTCTCAAAACCGTTGATGCTGGCATTTCTAATCGTCGTACCCAACTTATCAAATAAGAAGTCTGAAGTCGTAAGGTTTATGCTTGGAGCAATCTTAAATTGCACAATCCTATCTCTTGGTCCTCTAATCTTGTGAGCAGACGTCCCTTCGCCATTCACATTTTCATCTGTTCTGAGTTTATCAAGAGCGGGGATAACGACTGGAACTGCAGTGTCTGTTGTACCCTCACTAATATAATAAGAAGCAATTTGGTCATCATCAATAAATGAAACTGGTACAGGTGTTCCGTCCCTATCAACTATTGCACCTAATCTGTAATCTGCCTCTATGATGAACTGCGTCTCTTGAAGTGTTGCAGGCATTGTTACCTGTGGTGAGATCTCAGTAGTGTCCAATCCTCTTTCTACACCAATGAAGACATTCGAGTCAGCAACTGCGGTTTGAGTGCTACCCTTCATGATACCGTTCACTGAGGGGACGGGGACGATGCTTGAGAGCACTCCAGCAACTTCCGTTGCTTCGTTACAAGTGATGATATATCCACCAGTCGTAGCGTTTAGTTTTGTTTGGTTGACTTTTTCGAGGCTTTCCCCACCAGGGTTGCCACCATCGAGCAACTTCAGCACTGGCAAATGAAGAATGTTGGTTCTCGTAATCGTAAGCAACTTGCTTTTCATCGTGGAGGTGTTATTCGTAAGCGCCTCCATCAGCGGAGTTCTAAGAACTTCTAAATCATAATATGCAGATCCGCTTGGATGATTTTTGTTGAAAAGAGAGTAATCAATCTCGTCGTCACCAAGAGCAAACTTGGAAATTCTGAAATCTCCTCTCGCCATTCTGAACCGACCGGTATCGGTAAGAACTGCGTCTAATATAATATCACCGGAATTATCTAAAAATGCCATGTACTAAAACTCCTCCAACTTCATCTGTAAATAGATTTTAACATATTAAATTCACTTTTTTATTTTCTTCGTTCTTTTGAACTTTAACATTGAATCTAAAGTTCACATCTACCTCTTTACCTGTGTTTTTGCTTCTTATTCTTATCTTAAACTTCTTGCCCCACAATTTATTAACTTCGGGTTCTCCAAAGACGGCGTCTGCGCTGGCGTTGGCCAGATCTTGAAACTTGCCGCTCGCTGGTAACTGTAGTGTCTTTTGTGAGATATTTGGTTTTATTGAAACAAATTGCCTTACTTGTCTTGTTGATTGGCGCAGCATCTTTTTCTTATTTGCTATATCTTCAGGTTCTACGATCTTAACACTGAGTCTGACAGCCTCGTTAAACGTAACCAACTCGACTTCGTATATGTGCGAAGGGTTTGAAACATGCCCGTGAACATCTTCTGTTCTGAAAATATAGTAGTACTTCTTATCTGGTCTTATATTGTCAACAAAAGAAAAGTTATCAGAATTGGTAAAATCTTTTCTTAATTTGTTTCCTCTAAAATCTTGTATAGTTCTTGGATACCTATCTATCCTAAAAACCTCGAAAGTGGAAGCAGGGTCATCGCTCCTAAATCTTATCATCTCAGCGTCAGAAAGATCTCTCGCTAACGAAAAATTCAAACTAGCAACGTCTTGATAGGACACATTTTGAACACTCTGAAGTCCTTGTGTTACAGCGACCGTGTAAAACTGCAAGTTGTCATCGTCCTCTAAAAGCACTGGAGGTGCTAGATATTCTCCGCAGTTTGCACTAAGATTAAAAAGTACTCTGTTCTGATCGTTTTTAAACGGTATGATATCTACGTTTGGATACAAAGGAGGTCTATCTGCGACTGCAACTCTTTTTGTCGTAGACGGAACACTCATGATTTGAAGGAATGGTATATTGGCAACACCAATGTTCTGCTTGTATGTTGCGGTCTGAGACCTCGTTGTTTGTGGGTCCTCCGCCCTTTGAGCGTCTCTAATGTCTCTGATATCTACGGCGCCCTTGGATGGAGCAGCATATGCGTACTTGTTACCGACAACTGCAACAACCCTGTTGATCCTGTATTCGTATATCTTTCCATACTTTACCTGACTGTCGACGAACCTTTCTACCTCTCTGTCATTGTTTGAAAGCAAATGAAAACTGCTGATGTAGGTCGCGTCGTTTCTTCTGTCTATTTCATACTTGTCGATAATGAATCCTAACACTTCGCTTTTAGCGGGCACTCCTGACATTATCTGCGCGTACGTTCTTGCTCTGGCATTTACAAATCTTGCTATCTTACCTTTTATCAGCAACATCCTAAAGATGTTAGCAAACTTTTCTGCCGGAGACATACCCACACCAACAGTAAAAAACTCGAAAGTCTTATCAAACCATTCCGAAAAGTCTAGTGTTCTTTCGTTTTCGATTGGTATAGTATCTGAAAACTCTATCTTTGTATCTAAATTATCCAATGAGTTTAATCCGCTTTGAAGTAACTGGTCAACGTAACTTGCGACTGGGGGCGATTCTATGACCCTGGTAGACTCCTGTCCTGGCAATGTTCCAGGTATAACCTCAACCATATCTGCGTTCGGCACCAGAGACCCAAACAAACTTTTGACAAGCATATTGTCTCCGCTCAGGGTCATCGCTTCTGCCAGTTGAGATTTTTCTATGCTACCGAACTCCATCTCAACGAACATAGGGTTCAGGTATCTTCTTTCGTATATCTCGTCTAGGGTCTCCGTATCGAACCTGCTAAGATATATGTTTGTATCTTGGTTACCGATATTAAATCCGTAATATTCTGACATATATATCGCGAGATTTCGTTCTGCTTCTGGGTTTCTGTTTGATGCTCCACGGACCGCTTCTGCAAAAGATGTTTGCGCCTCAACACTTGTTGCTTGATTTGGGTTATAATCCGAAAAGAAGTTTAACAAAAAGAACCCATCTGCAGCAGTCAATCTTTGAAACTGTTGTTCTTCAAAATCTTCTATCCTGGGAATGCTCAGTCCCTGCGATCTCCTGGAAGATGTCTCAAACCCAAAATCAGGTTGTCTTATGTATGGAGATGGTAACTCCATTTCACCTAGAACACCAGAAAATACTTTCTCGTACAAACAATCGTAATAAGAATATACTGGTCTTATATCAAAGTATGATTTGTTTCCTACCTGAAGGACGTCAGATTCCTCCTTTGATAAAAGGTCTGTGACATTTGTCGTATAGTCTGTGTATATCTTTCTTCCTACAGTTGGTGGTACTGCTGAATATATTGGGTTTGTATCCTGATTTAATAAAAAGTTCTCTCCGTAATATGGAACAAACGGGAACGGATTGAGACTTGCCTTGGTGGTATCAGATCCATGGGCAATATAGACCTCTCTCCATCCTGCTGACTCTGACTGGTTGTTTGCAAGTTCTCTGAGTCTTTGTATTGAGTCCTGTCCTGTGATCTGATTTACATTTTCCCCTGAGATGTGTCCAAAGAAATAGTTTGCCCAGTTCCAACGCTCAGGACTGTTTAGGAACTTCTCTGCCTGGAGTCGGTGCTCCTCGTATCTTATATCAACACCTAGACTATTTTTAGAATTAAAATCTTGCTTTATTTCATCTATGTTTGCCCAGTTGGGAGTGGATCCGATATCGCCAATGTACGTGATAAACATTCTTTTGTGTTGATCCTCATACAACAATCCCCACCCATCTTCAGTAGTAGTCTTGTTAACAAAATACAAGTCAGGAGTCGAATAGTTTCTCCCGTGGTTAATCTTTGCTGTAAGTTGAGTTGCATACTCGGCCGGACCTCCGGACTGCTCTATATTGATCCAAAGTCTGTCAGATGCCCATCTAATCGGATCTATTTCGTAATTAGAATTATTGACACTTACTGGGGCGCGGAGACCATTGTTCCACCCGTTTCCAATACTCTGTGCAAGAAGTTGTTTTGGTTTAGAGAGAAACTTTGCTTCGCCACGGTCATTGGTAGTCAGTCCGAAGTCTAACAATGAAGAGTTGTTGATAATCCAAGTACTTCGACCAGCAGATATTGGTCCCTGATAGACAGGAGTGAATGACACATCGTTTTCCAACCCTTCGCCTAAATCACCCTGCAGTTGCCCCTGCAGTTGCCTGGCGACGAAATCGGCAGCGCCGGCCGCAACTTGCGAACGCATCTCGTCGGTGAGCGGTTGAACTTCTGGATTTGATTCATCCCTAAGCGCCGAAGTGTCTGTTTCTAACATACCTTCGTTCAGATCTGATGCACTAGGTCCTAACGGATTTCTCCACCTGTCAGCAAAACTTCCGCCTGTTTCCTGGTATTCAGGGTCTACTTCTTCTTCTACGATTTCCTCTTCAGGAAACAGTTCGCACGGGTCTTTCTCTGCCATATCCTAAATATCTCCTACTTTACATATTCTCATTATTAATAACCACTGAATCTTGGCATTGTAGTCGCTGGTCTCGGTATTGCTCTCACCACTGGGGTGGTGGTAGGTGTGGATGCTCGTCGAAAAGTTGGTGTTGTTGTGTTTCGATTGAGGTCCCTTGCTGAAGGTCCTAGTGGGTTACGATTTCTTTCTGCGAAAGATGGTGAGGGCGGAGTACGACTTCTGGTTCTGGAAGTGTCAGTCCTATCAATCTCAAATGTTCCATATGAAGGCGGTACCGTTGTTGCAGAGCGTGTAGATGGCATTGGTCCAGGTGACAGCAAGTCTGGTGCGGCGGACAACTCCGTGCTTAAAGCGTTTTCTGAAATGCGGTCAATTGATGCGAGTTCTATTTTGTATCCATCAACAAGTTCTATATTTTTTGCCTGTAGTGCACTGAGTGGTGCACCGTCTGCTGTAAGGACACGAACTGATCTGTCAAAAATCCCTCCTGATGGAAAGTCGTTTGAGGATATCTGAGGTGCAATGTTCTCAAGCGTCACACTAGGTGTGAGTCCTCGCAGTCGCCCCTCGCTTTGTGAATATCCATATTCTAGTATATCCTGCTCTCTTAGGAAGTCGTACGTCAGGTCAGTGATATTAAATTCTTTTGGTGTATTGTCGGTCAATCCACATTCGTTTAAGTTGTCTCTAAAATCCCTTTCGATGGTTGGTCCAACAAGTGTTGCTGCATTGCTTATGTTGTCTCCATATAAGACAGAGTTATCTTCTATTTCATCATTTAGAACCATTAAAGATGGAAAGAATGAGGCAAGAGGTGCGTTAGATGCTGCTTCGATGAACACTTGAGTGGAAGGTTCATTACCAGATGCTTCCATTTTTTCCATTTCCATTACAAAAGTGTTAACTGCTGCGACATTAGCAAAATCGTCCGCTCTTAAAAATATATACTTTTTGGATTCAAGTCTGACTCGCTTAGATCTGGATATGTCCGATCTTTTCTTCTCTATGTTGTCCTGGTCTTTCTTCTTTTCCATTTCGTCTTCATTAAAAAATATACCACAATCTCCTATGTTTAACGATATTGGAGTTACTGTGGCAAGTGCATCATCAGGTATTGAATAAATGTCCTGCTCCCTTGTAACCGCAGATGAGAGATCTGCTGGTGTTGTGGTTCTCGGTAAATTTATTGCTGGTCTTGCGAGACCATAGTCAAAATAAAGTCTCTTAGATGCTGGACTCATTTCGATAAACGTGTCCATGTCTGTACCGATGTCGTTAGAATTAAACCATCTCTGAACCGTAAATCCATAATCTGCTTTTGCAGAATAACCTGAACCTTCGTTACTTATAGAGTTTAAGTTGTCGACATCAAAGAAGTCTTCCATTTCCAACACTAAATCCTGAAACGACTTTATAAAAGAATCTATTGTTTCGGGTCTTGCATTAACAGGATCAATCATGTTTCTCAAACTCTGAGTTGATGCTGCGGTGCCATCTTGCAAGTCCGACAGGGCGTCTAAAGATCGAAGTGCTAACAACGGTGATTGTAGTGTATCATCAGTTTGAAGCAAACTTCCGCCCGATGATACCATAGTTATCGAAGATTTACCAGACGAGAGGAGGACTAACTCTCTAAATCTTGAAACGTATTGATTGAAATTATACTTTTCTCGGGCATCTTCTTTGAACTTCCTAGTGAATGTGTTTGTCTTCACGTCGTAGTTGCCGAGTTCTTGTGCAACTTCTGAATATGAAGGTCCCTCTGACAATCCTATTGGGGCATTTTCTTCTGGTTTTGTGATGTAGTAAGAGTTAAAAACTGGTATCTTTGATTCCTCTGCGAACAATTTCAGTTCTTCCAGAGATCTTCTTGCCCTCTCCAAGCGTCCAATAAAATAGTCTTTGGTCGTATCAAGTAGTTTTATCTCAACACCATATTGAAAAACTGCATTACTTCCATCATATTTCTCAATATCCATATCGTTAACGTAGAAAGATCTAGTTCGACTCGTTCTATCTTTCTGTCTTATGTAACCAACACCAGGGTCTTCTTTTTCCACAACGGATAAACCGGGTTGAGACTGCGATGATCTTATGACAATATGATCAGGTTCGACATCTGGCATGAACTTTACCCTTTTTGAATTACCCAATCTATCCGTCCCTATTGGATCGCGAGTCATCCTCCTTCTTAAGATCTTTATCTCTAGTATCTCAAGCAAGAAATCTATTGGCCAGAATGCATTATCCCAATAAAGAGGTATAGAACTGATCATGTCATAATATCTTGAATTGTTCTTGTAGATATCTTTCAGGTTTATCGTAAAGTCTATGTTAGTGTTCTTCTCTTCATAGTCGTAGTCTACAACTAACCCTTCCAGTCCAAAATAATCTTTATTTCTCTTTTCTATAAAAGATAGATTTGGTGATTTTGAGTTGAAGTACTCAAGTTGCGGTGGTTGGTAGTTCACCTGCTTGGTTCTTTGAAATGATCTAAAGTCCTGAATCTTTGTTACAGGTACCTGAATCTCTCTGAGTTTTGGTCCCATGTCGTCGCCGCCATACCCTGCCATGTATCCGATATAGTTGTCAGGTCCTGGATTTGATGATCCGTGATAATGTACGGGTCCGTAGTAAGGGGTTCCAGTTTGGCGATCCTTGTACACAATTGCGGTAGATTTCACTTTTCCGTCTTGAGTTATGACATCATAGGTGAGGTCCCCCACCATATATCCAAGTTTTCTTGCGGTGGTATCATCCAGTCCGTCCGATGCGAGTCCCAACGAGGTAAAATCAAAAAATGTGAAACACAAAATAGAAACATTGTCACAATCGCCCCAAGTGTCGTTATCGAATCTAAAAGCGTGAGAATAAGGAATAACGTTGATGACGTTGTTGTCAATGTCGTACTGCTGGTATATAGTATTTCTGAGTTCGAACCCTAACTCCGCAGGGCGAGCATCGTTGAACTTTACCTTTACCTGTCCGCCGCTTTGAATGTATCGTACACCTAGCGCAGATAGTGCTGTTCGAAAGTCCATCGACGTAGTTATCTCTTGTGCCTGCGACAAAGACAATACATCTCTAGCAAAATCTTGACCGGTCTCTGCGTCACCAAAGGCAAATATCGCAACCTTAAGTGCAGATAAGATTTCATCCTGTGTTGCCGTACCACCTTCTGAGTTTTGTGTTATGACACCGATGCCGTTTTCGTCTAGTACATCCTTAATCTGATAGTCGATGGTAATTGACGTTCCAGATTCTTTCGGTGAGAAGTTGTTGACATCCTCTATTGTTATTCTTCTAGTGTATATCTTAGGTAAAAACTGACCTACGATAGCATTTGTGCTTTCATATCTTGACATTAATCACAATCCTCATCGAAATCTTCCAACATAATCGCGAACTGTTGCCGTTCTGAGTCCGTCATCTGGTTCTGGGCAGAAGTTATCTTAGATATCGCTGCTTGTATCCTGTCCCTAACCTTAAATCTGTTTACGCCGTGGATGTCAGTGTCGTAAGTCACTGCTAGATCCTGATCTACTACTATATCAAAGTAATGTTCTATATATTTATCTTTCTTTGCCTCTTCAGTGTCGTCAGAAAAATACAGTTTCTTTAATTGTTCAGTCTCAGCGTTGTTTGCTCTCGTGTTTGTTTCTTTATTTTCTATCTCGTAAAACTGAAACTCGAAGTTTTCCAGATCATAGTCAACATTCTCTTCAATGATACTAAAGATTATCTCTCCATCACTGATCGTCGCTCTGAAGTTGTCTAGAAAATCTATCTCACCTTCGAGTCCAATAAGGTTATCATACTGTTCTCTTGATGGTGTGGAGTCTGATGCGTTTATCGCTGAAGCGTCTACAACGTAGTCTACCTCGAAGTTAATGATTGGCCTCTTGATGCCAACGTTGGGCGAAGAAGAACTAACATTTATGTTCTCAATCGATCCGTCTAAAAGTGATGCGACATTCCAACTCGGTACCGTTCTCTCTCCAATGGTAGAGTTGCCTATGAAGTTCCTTACTAGGTTCCTGTCATCTGCGCCCATCTTTTCTTCGACAATGGTGTCCAAACCGTATGCCTGGTCAAACGGCATCTCCTCTGTACGTCCCCTGACTCGTGCTTGCCAACCATGCCCTCTAGTCTTTTCTACAGTGTGCCCATTAAGCGCCATTACTCGGGATTCGACGCCATCATGTTCATACAGAGTTCGAAATCTCTGGGTATCTTTTTGAATTCTGTCTGAAGTTTCTCTCGCTAACTCTTTATTTCCACCAGCATACTCAGGATCATAAAGTATCTCATCATCAGAAAACACATAAAAAGATGGTTTGAACTTACCTTTTGATAGGAGGTACTTTCCCAGTTGAGTTAACTGGACGTCCAGGACTTCTTCTTTTTTGTTGAAAAATGTCATTCATTATCCCTTCTACTTTGCAAAATTCTTGCTGTCTCTTCATCAATAACAGAACTTTTGTTTGTGAATCCGACAGTTGCCTTTAGATTAACTAGTTCAACCAGTGAAAAATAATCATATGGCCAGTTGAAACCGTACTTGAAAATGTCGTCCTCAACACTAATTTTCTTTTCTGGATGACCGTCTGGTAGTCTGTCTAGTTCCTTCTTTCTAAAATAGTCTGCTTCTGCTTTCTGCTTGACCTTGAAAACCATCCATTGCGTATCCTTGTCCAGTCCGCCCTGCCAATCTTCGACATCATACCCGTCGGCGCCGCCAATACCTGGAACTATCTCTGCTTTAGGATCTAACAGATCGTCTATGTTAAACAGATCATGTTCAACAATCCTAGAACTAATAACTTGAGGGTTGTTGGGGTTGCACGAACCAAAGTTGTCTAGTCCGATATCTGGTGTTACATTCTGCCATATTCTAGCGATGTCTGCCTTTGGCAGATCGACTGAAAAGTCGAACATGTACATAGCGAATGGTTTGATATACTTCCCTTCTGGGTCATTGTACTTTAAGAAGTTAAACTGCGGTGGCAGGTTGTATCTCATCATGGATCGAACCATTTGTTGTATCGAAGGTCTAACATCCATCTTGCTTGGAAGATCATCCAACACCCTTCTACTGGCATCTTGTTGTGGTATCGTACCACCTGATCTACCAGCACTCGCTGCATCGAGAGCGTTTGCCATTTCCCTAAACCTTCTTCTGTCTTCTTCTGTCTTAAGTTTGTAATCTGAGTAACCTAAGTTTCTAACTGCCTGATATACTTCTTCTGGAGGTAGATTAAAGAATTTTCTAGTATTATTAAAAGTCTTAAACGGCACAGCAACAACACCTTCATGAATCGTAACCTGCTCTGGCATCTCGCCCACTGTATTACCACCTTCGATAGACAACCCTATCAATTGAGACAAGTCGCCGACTCCTGTAATTGCGGATGGTTTAATTATGTTAACCGTTGGGCGGTTGGCGCTCAAGTGTGACCCTGTCTGGTGCCAAATGCCTCTAATTTTCGGCAAGTGCTGAAGAGTTTCTTCTGTTCTTGACTGATTTGCACTTACCCCTCCGAAATCGAAAGTCGGACACTCAAACTTAGTTTGAATGACCAGGGACCTCCTGTCTTCCAATGGAGTACCGTCGGCGTCGTAAGACTGGATCATGTATCTATCTGAAAGCGACAATCCATTAAAACTTTCACTAATGTGCATGGCATACTTTCTGTTATACGATGAAGCGACAGTGTTTGCTTCCTCTATTTCATTACTAGTGAATCCCGTAGATTCGCGAGATATTGATCCAGTAGCGGAAACTCTTCTGTAATATTCAACGGTTGTGTCCCTTAAAATCTGCCCAATAGACAAATATTCCGATCCTTCGTCGGGGTTAAATGTGTATTTAGCGCGAGCATACCCATCGTAGTGTGGTGGCAAATAAGGAGAGAATCCATACCCTAACTTATCCAGAGATCGACTAAAGTAGGTACCATCAGGATACTGTTGTCTTGATTTGCCTGCATCAAATGGAATTCCGAACGCAGACGGATTGTTGTACATTGGATTATCTCTTCTGGTTCTTCTATTAAACCCGGCATTTAACTCTATCGACATTTGGTATGTACGTCCAGGAATAGTTTCAGCACGAGGCAGATCTGCAGATCTCAACGTTACACCCTTTCTATTGTCCAAAAATAAGTTAAGAGATTCAGCATAAAAGTTACTAGATGCCAGTGAATATATAGACTTTCTGTTTCTGGCGTTGTCCAAGTCGAATTGTGCCAACACTGATGAAGAATTCATTGCGACGCCCAAGTGGAAGTTTTCGTCAGTCAAGAATTTTGCATCATCCGCATGTTGCTTATCTAATCCAGAAGACCACTTAAAAGTCTGCTGACCATGACTGTTCTGTCCAACATATTTTCGTTGTCTGTTGAAAGCACCCAGTAAACTTGAACTTGGGTGAGGTTCCACCTCGTAAAACAGAGCAACTGATGAGGCACCATCACCATCACCCTTCATTTCAGGCGTGAACCGTGCTGGATCTATAATTGCTTCAAACGGTATTCTGTTTACTTTACGCACGCCAGTGTTCTTTTGATAGTCTGTTATCCACCCTTGTGAGTATAATGGGTCATTCTCCACTGGTCCTGAACCAGTGAAATGATAAGTTCCAAAACTTGCTGATCCTATTCTTGGTACAGAGGCATCATTTGTGAAGTTATGCCTGGTGCCAACGATGAACGAAGGAATTCTTGTCGACCCAGTCGCAACACAGTAGGAACTAGATAAGTTTTCAAGGTTTGCAAAAGTCAATTCTCGATGAGACATATCCGCTATTGAATCAAACCACTTCGTTGAACCTATTGGAGCATACCATGTCTTAAACTCACCACCCAAGTCTGTGCCTCCAGCATCCATCGACGGAAAACTATACACTTGCGTATATTGTGCGGGATTTGATATGTCGGCGATGCCATTCCACCTCTGGACATACTTGTCCGAATATTTCGGTTTGTATAGAGACCCCGTCCAGTCTGTGAACCCGTAGAATGTTCCTGTCATGTGATTGTATTTAATCGATGCATAATTCAAATCATAAGTATTGGCACTACCTGTGGTAGTATCTAAGATTTTTCCACTAAACAGAGGGTTGGCGTGGTTATATACGTGTGCTCTGTTGGTGCGTGGACCGCTGGCAGCACCGATACGAAGTCCTCCGTCGTTGCCAGGTCTGTACCATCCCACAATATTTTTATGAAAAGAAGAAGACAGCGTGGTGTAAGGGTTCGCCGCTCCATATGAGTTCCCAATAGATTTAAAACTTATTAGTTTTTCCTTATATGCAAGTGGGTCTGTGGTGTCGCCACCGAGTCCCAGTCCCGAAGGTGTAGATTCAAAGAAATCTGGCACCTTCCCGCTTGGATAACCTGACAGTGCTTCTGGCATATGTTCGTCAAAAGCATTCAATATGATAACTTCTGTCATCATGAAGTCGGATGGCTTTAGGTAATCCAGCATTGAATGCTCTGCCTGTCCAGCGAGTTCATTTTCGGCAGTGGTTTGGTTCGCAGAACTTGGTTGCCCCTGGACTCTAATTGAAATCTTGCTGGTTGTCTGTGCATAATCAGATGTTCTGGTTGTTTTTGATGTGCTCTTGATCGCGTCATTGACGTACTTCACACCTGACAAACTGTTGCCTAAAAAGCAGTTTCTAGATCCGTCAAGTTTGATATGTGCTGTGTTTTTTCCATCCTTGGTGCTTGGCCAAAAACCACTTGAAGCAGTCAAATGAGATATCGACTTGTACTCCTGTCCGTTGAGGTATGCTTTAAATCCGTCAAACTGCCAGTTAGTTGCACCAATAGAATCTGGATCCAACGAAAGCAAAACATGGTTCCATCCTGGTGATGCTGCTATTGCGTTAGTTGTGTTTCCTATATATGGATTAGCTTCACCAGCGTCTTCAAACCCATGGCGACCCATGGCGAAGAAATCTTTTCCGTCGCCGCCAAAACAAGTAAAGTTGATCCTATAAGATCTATCAACATCGGGTTTTCCGTTGTCAACACCGAAGTTATTGTTGGTCGATCCGTTCTTGGTGCCAATCCAATATCCGAAATGAACCCCCTCTTTCCAAGCGCTAGTATTTGACGCCACTGTAGACTTATCTTCTGATCCAAAACTTGCTAAAACTCCCTTTTGCCTTAAAATACCGTAAGAAGACAGGGAGGTGCCAAAGTTAGTGTCTGCGCCAGTCTCGTGCTTTTTTGGCAGGTATATCCAACACGATAAAACAATCTGCTTATTGGATGCGTACGGAGATGAACTCCCTGTAAGAATATCTGCCCAAGTTGATGCTCCGCCGATCTCAATTCTGTTTTTAGAAAGTTTGTTCAATATGGTGCCGGCTGTATGATCATGTCCTGCTGGTACAGGTCCTCCTGCGTTTGTACCACCCATATGGAGAGAGGTCGTACTAGGATCTGTATCCGCATACAAACTTGCCGACTGAAAGATTACACCGTACTGATTATAGATTCTATCTTCATGAGGTTCTATTACAGGGTAGTCTACAGCGATACCTGATTTGATCGTGTTGAATCCAATGCCTGGGGCATAATAAGGAGATAGTACATTTCTCCAATGTCCACCGGTGACGAACTGTGCGTACGAAGAACTGAATTCAGATGCTAATTGTGTCATTCTGTCTGCAGGATAGAAACCTCGATAAGGAAGAAACTTCTTATATGCCTTGCATTCAAGTTTAAGTTTAGTTGCTGATGCGCCCTTAATCTGTTTCATTTCTTCTTCAACGACACCAAAGTGTTTTACAAAATCTGTGTGAGTATATACTTCATAAAATGTGTCCTGAGAACTGTCGTCCGGTGACGAAGACCCTGTTATCTTCAAAAATGTATCATTACTTGCAAAGAATGGGTCTGCTCCGCCAATTGTGTTTATGTAATAATCCATATGCTCGCTGATTCTGAACTCTGGTACCAGACTATAATCTTTTGCTAAAAGTTTTGCTTGTGCAGCAAACCCTTCATAGTTATCAAAGTTGAATGGATTTCTCGAAGCATGCTCGGGTGTTCTGAAGAACTGCGAACCATACAAATGGTGATCACGAGTCTCATCCTTTGAATACACAAGCGCCAACTTTTTATTACCTGTTTGGGCAAACTTCGTATCATACGTTCCGAGTTCGTCCGAGGTTATTGGTGATTCGTGAGTGCTAGTGCCATAAGGATCTTTGTTCCTCTGGTCCTGATATGTGTCTATTTTCCCGAAAGACATCGCAGAGAACCCGCTCTGTCCCCATGGCACAAACATGCTATTTGACTTGCGAGTGTTTGATAGCGCATGCGTGTTCTTCAAAGTTGAAACAGATGCCGTGTGCTCTGGTAATGTGGCATACGTAGGCACATTAGTATCACGAGATATACCCAACTGCTCACTTTCCTTCACCTTTCCAAGATAAAAGGTTGGCATATGCAAGGCCCAATTGCCTCCTGTTGTTGCATCAGAAGTTGGGGCAATAAACCTAACAATTGCACCGTCACCGAGTGAGGCAGTTACAAGAATAGAGTGAAATCTTGCGGGACCTGCGTTGTTTGCGTGACTATCATATTCATCTGATGTGCCTGCAATCTTTGCCACAGTCAGGAACCCGTTAGATGTTGATCCTGATACTTGTACATAAAATGGCAATTTGTCAGTGTTTGCACGTATTCCATAATCGTTGTCACCCGATGTAGAATCACCTGTTGATAGGTGAAAGTTTATCAACAGAGACCTATCTGTCCCAAGAATACTGTTCGTGTTAAGAGACCCAGTGTATGTTATGAACCTATAGTGACTGTAACTGCCAGGTTCGCCAGTAATCGACCCTGCAGCGGTGCGGGTACCTTCAAAGATTATTGGTGCCTGGTATGTGATGGCACCTGCGCTGTCAGGGTCGTTGTTTATTCTGACACCATCCGTTGCTGCGCTGCCATTGTCTCCTTGGTCGTTAGTAAATCCCGGCGGGACGTCGCCGATGATGACATTGAGATCATGATAGTCCATCGCAGCGCCAAGTTCTCCCTGTGCAGTAAGAAGCGCATTTGAAAAAGTGCCGAAGTCTTTATCTGAAAAGTATTGTGCTTTCCTGTGAAGACTGAATGCTAGTCTAAAGTCGTAATGAGACAGTGTTGCTGGCAAACTTGAGGTTGACTGATACGGCATTGGTCTTGCGAACAGAGCACTAGCACTTGGGTGTGTCAAGTTGTTGTGGAATATTGAGTAGTTCGCAAACAACTCGCCAGAACCATCACTTCCCAGTTTATCTGTTGTCTTCTTGAGTGCTGTTGTATCAAAATTGTCATGAGCGTCCAATGGCCATACTGACAGTTTAGGTATCGTATTACCTTGAGAGTTGGCATGATCCGTCCTAGTTCGCTCCTCTCTCTTTGATTTCCAGAAGTCATCCGCTGTATATTGTGTTCTTTCTCTGGTTCTTTCTAAATATGCATTTTTTTCCTTTGGAAAGATCTCTATAGAATATTCTGCTACGGCACCTTCTTTAGTGAAGTCGAATTTTCTCAGATCTTCTGAAATAAATTCTTTTCTTTCTTCGTTGCGAGTAGGTTCTATGCCCAATACCTTTGTTAAGTTGTCGTTTGCAAATCTCGTAATCTTGTTGTTAAAAGAAAAACCTTTCTTGAATGGTACAGGTAAAAGTTCCATACTACCATAGGAGTCTTGGTAGTAAGACAAGACATCGATAGGAACTAATACTTCGCTCCTTAATACAATCGGTAGTCTATTCGAAGATACTGGAGGTTCAGTAAATCTATAGTTCGAGTCTGCAACAGATCGATCACTGAATCCACTTCCGTGAACTATGTTGTCTGGCCAAGAATAATTGCCAAGGGTTCTGAAACTTGCTGCACCATTTGATACAGGGATGGAGTATAGGTTGTTCTTTCTGAAATACCTTCCGAGCGCTGAGTCTCCTGCTCTAATCTGTTTCCAACTTGGCCAACCATATGGTCCTTGCCTGTGAAGAATAGTTCCTGATAAGAATGCACTACCAGATGTTGAGTTCGTTACAGTATTTGTACCAACATCAATCGTGTCTATAAGATCTGATCCTGGCATGTTCATACCAACAAAAGAAATGTTATATGTTTCTTGCTTGTGTCCAAACGCACTCTTGCCGCTACTGTCGCGTCCGATTCCTTGATCACCGTGAGGCAAGACTCTGCCCGCTCCTGCGCGAGAACTACCACTGACGTTGCCTTCACTGCCGCTGATGAAAGGATAAGTTCTTTCGTTCGCTAGTGATCCAGTTGCAGTACCAAGCGATGCTTGAGTAAAGTTGTGCAAGTGTCCCGCTATTTCTACCGGTCGGCGACCTGTTAGCAAGGATGCCGTAATCCAAGCATATTGATAGTCATTCTGTGGGATTGGATGCTGAACAAAAACATTATCTTTGTTTACATCAACCTCACCGTTGTATCGAGCATGATTAAGTTTCGCTCTGTATCTCGGATTGCTGTTAATCTTGTGATTAGTCACAAGACTGTTGGAATCTTTATTGCTTCCTGTCTGTGGTAACTTACTTAAAAAGTCTAAAGGTCCACGAACTGACAGATTTCTATAATTTAAAGAATTGTACACAGAGTACTGATTTGTCGCCCGATCGAGACCGTGGCCACCTCTACTATCCCCTGACACTTCTGCGCCGCCTGGAGAGGCGAATCTTGCCTTAAACACAGACTTACGCACTGGTCTTGCAAACTTGGCAAACTCCTGAACACCTGGGATGCCTGTAGAGTTTGACGATGTCACCTGCTCTAGGTTATCAACAAGGAAATCTTTTCTTTGATCTTCAGATGTGTACTGTACTACATCATAAATGTGATTGTAATTGCCGAGAGATATGCTACCTGTTGTTGTCGCAATATTTTTAATATTGACAGGTCTTTTTGCTAACTCTTCCCTGAGCATCTGAGCGCCCTGTAGAGTTGAATCTATTACCGGTATCGGACCTAAACTGTCAGCAGTAATGCCGCTAGAATTTGGAGGAAGTACATACAGTTTTTCTCCCTGAGCAAGTATTTTAAACGCTTCTACCCTAGTGTTTGGTCCAACATCGGCGCCACCGATAAAATTCTCTGATGTTGCATTTGTTACACCAGATACATCAATAGTTTTATTACCTGCTTTTCCTGCCAAATCTTGTCTGAGAGTGAGTTTTTGGGCACCATCTACGCCTGCGCCGTCGGTGTTCGCAATCGTTTCTGCTGCAATACCTAGTCCTGCTATGTTGTTTATCGAATTTTTTATAGATTCGACTCTTGCTTGTACAGTTCCATCGGATTGAATACCAATAGAACCGGCGGCATCACTGTTAGTAAGTGAAGAAAAAGTAAAGACTTGAGATACTCCTGAAGTGTCCGTAAGGGTAAACGTGTCTGCATTCAGATCTCCATTGCTTGTTCCGGCCGCTATGGTAATTGAACCTTCGGATGTGGATGCTTGGCGTGGCAAGTTCAGGAAAGAAATAGACAAGTCTTGATGTCTGTGTTGGTTGCCTCCGACCCATCGCTCTGTAAATGGCGACTGCAAAGTAACTTCCCTGTCATCTCCATACTCATCAGAGTGGATGTTTGTTATATCTATGCCCTTTTTAAAGTCTCTATGTAGCAGCGCCTGATATCCTGATATTGGATCCAATGAACTGCTGTATATCGTAAAAGGAGCGACATCGTTGATATCCAAGTCTTTGCTTGTAAAAGCAATATCTACAGGTCCGTGAAACTTCTTCTTTTTATTTGGATTGATAACGTCTTCGCAGGAATCCGCTGCCAACTCAGAACCAGTAACCACCATGTGGGACTTACCATGCGCTGTGGAGATACCTGTATAGAGTCTTTTCTTTTTGTTGCCGAAAGTATTGTCGCCGCCCTTTGCATGCCTTTGATCCTCTACAGACAACCGATATGGTCTTGACAACCTTCTCGTTGCGTAAGTCGATCCCGATACCGATGTTACGGAGACTCTTCTAATTATTTCTCTGTCTGAATCTACTGCGTCAGATCCCGATACCAGAATGTCTGTACCTCTCTGCGCTCTTTCTTTTGTCCACAAGCAGTGGTTGTCTTCGCCTTTGTTTATTGGTGCATGACCG
>TARA_R110001606_G_scaffold67705_7_pt1 | contig 17554 bp, 17 predicted proteins | sample TARA_R110001606 | Tara Oceans TARA_R110001606 (sample SAMEA4398315) | marine metagenome | biome: Polar Biome; feature: [SRF] surface water layer (ENVO:00010504); material: water (ENVO:00002006), including particulate matter (ENVO:01000060) such as... | depth 5 m | reverse complement strand
GATTCCGCATCGAAGTCGAGCACGCCATAGCGGAATTCCTTCGGGGCCTTCTGCTCCATCAGCAGCTTGCGCGCCGCCGTCGCATCGCTTGCGTCCGTCGCGAAGGGCGTCGTGCCCGCCGCGCCGACAAAGCCATAGATGCCAGTATATTGCGCATGGATCGACTGATTGACCGCATTGGCCAGCGCCCGGATCGCGGCGCTCGCCTGCACCGGCATAAAGCTTTCGCGCGCATCGACCTCCATCATCTCCTTGTCGGTGAGATAGAAATCCGCCTTCTTCCAGTTGTTCAGCTCGATCTGCACTTTCTCAAGGGTCGAGCTGGTCGGGGTCGGCGGGGTGGTGCCCGGGGTTACATCCTCCGCCGTCAAGTCAGAGGGGAGGATCACATCGATAGTGTCGCCCTTCTGCGCCGCATCGGCACTGAAGTCGCCATTGACGAGGCGCGGCATCACGGTTTGCTCGCGCAGGGCCATCAGGCCGCGGGCGAGGATTTTCGGCATGGCGGCCGAGATATCATTTGCCATTTTTTATCTCCGTTAATTGGGATTGTTGAAAGACTGTCACTGCCCGTCCCGGGCGGATGCCGCATCCCGCGGACTTATGCGCTAAAGAGAGACCGACACCTTCCCGGCGGCGATATCCTCGATGCGCGTATTCAATGCCCATTGGTTATGGCCGTTGATGGTGGAGCGCTGGACCGGGCCGCCGGCCGGGTCCATGCCGGTACCGCGATTACCCGTGGGATCGAAGGCGCGGGCGAAGACGGGGGAGTTTCGCATTTCGGCGACAAGCTCGGGGAGTGTCATCGGAACACCTTCCGATGTTTCGCGTATACTCCCGTCAGTGCCGAGGATGCGAAGGCTGACCGCTCCCCCGTCTTCAACCAGCTCAACGGCACTCCGGATATGCGGCATGAGCAGTTCAATGCTGCCGCCTGCCTTCAGGAGCGCGTCATGCGCCTGCGTGGTGATCAGGAATTCTGCGTTGCTTTCCTTCAGCCGCGCGATTTCCTCATCTTTCGCCGCAAGCACCGCATCGAACTGTTCCGTGAATTCCGCCGTGAGTGCCTTTGCCTTCTCGGCCCAGGCGGTTTCAGGGTCGGTCCCAAGCTGGCGCCAAGCCTTCAGCTCCTTCTCCAGCGACTGACCGGAGCCACGTTCCTTCTCAAGCGCCGAAAGAAGGCCGGAAACATCCAGCTTTTCTGCCAGCACGGGATCGAGGGTGAACCCCTCCTCCCCCGGCTGGTACAGGCTTCGGTAGCTTTCGGGAACGTCGGCAAGATCAGGGATAGATTCAGGAAAATCAAACATGGCAACCTCAATAAAAAAGCCCCGGAAAACGGGGCTGTGTTTCGAAAAATCGGATCGGGTCCGGGATCAGGTCAGACAGGCGCTGCATTCACCTTCAAGCTGTCGGTCAGCAGCCCGCGCGCCTTCGCTTCGCGCAAAAGTTCCTCCTTGCCGACATCGCCGAGCCGTCGCGCTTCCATCAGGAAGTCGAGATCGGCCGCGCCGGATTTCTGCGCTTTGAGCCCGGCGCTGATCCCGATGGTGCCGGTCACCGGCTGGTTCATCCAGTCGGCGATCAGCGCCAGCATGGCGTTCAGGCTGTCCTCCAGGTTCATCGCCATGGTGCCGAGCGGGGAGAGCGCATCGGCGGCGTCCAGCGCCCGGCCGGTCGCTGTTTCCGCCTGCTTCGCCGTCTCGAACTGCAGGCCGAACAGGTTCATCGCCTGCTCCAGTGCTTCCAGTTCCCGCGCCCCCGCCTCCAGCGCCGCGCCGGAACTTTCGACATAGTAATATTTGCCCTCGCTCTCGGTTGTCGTCAGCACCTTGTTGGGGCCGACCTCGATCGGGCCGTCAATCTCCGGATTGTAGCCGCTCGCCGCGAGGATCGGAAAAGACGCGACATTGAGTGCGTTTCGCTGGTCGGAGCGGATCTGGTAATGTTCGAGATTGAGGAACGCCAAATCCTCAAGCGGCGGATCGGCGAGCAGAAATCCTTTGCGCGCCGTATAGAGCGTGACCAGCGGGATGCGGCCAAGGCTGTTGTCGCCGGCCTCAGCCTCGATCCATTTCCCGGCCTTGTCCTGCCGGTAGAGCCGCCAGTTATCCGGCTCAATCACGCGGATCTGCTCCTGCTCCATCTCTTCGAACCCGTGATAGCGCACCGCCTTCTCGCGGATGCGGATCTGCGTCAAAATCTTATCGCCGCCCCGGCTATCCCATTGCGCCGCGATCAACTGGTCCGCACGGACATGCACAGCATAGGGCCGGGCGCCGTTCTCGCGTTCCTCGGCCAGCGACGCGCCGGCCGCTGCGCTTGGAAAATCGACCAGCACATGGGACAGGCCGGAAACCATCGCATCCTCGAACCAGTCGCGGGCAAAGACATTGACGCCGCGCCCGACCAGATCTATATTCTTTAGAATATTGACCAGCTCGTCGGGCATATCCTCGGAGATGATCAGCGGTTCGGCAAAGACCCGCCCGACCAGCTTCTGCACCGTGCGGCGGAAATAGTTGCGCAGAAAAGACCGGCTCGCCCGTTCCGCATAGATCGCACTGTTTTCCGCCGGATGGCGCGGCAGGAAGCGCGTGCCCGCCGCCTGCATGGCGAGGGTCCCGCCCATCAGAGCCTGCGGCAGCGACCATTTCGCCGCCATGCCGTCATAGAGCGGGGAGGTTTTGGACGGATCGTTCATGAGTACATATCCTGTTGTGATTTCTGACTATGTTGGGTGAGCAGGTTAAACGCCTCGCAGACCGCATCCACCTGGTCGTCATGGCGGCCCGTCGGGAAATTTTCCAGCTCATTCAGGAAATCCGCGTTCCACGGCCCCGTCACCAGTTTTACATTGCCCGCCTCGCATTGCGACGAGAACGGCATCGCCCGGACGATCTTGCTACCGGTCACCGGCTGGCTTTTCACCCGGAACCCGGCAAGCAGCCGGACCAGCGCCAAAGCCTGCGACTTGCCCGCCTGCCCCGGGTCCTGCGGCAGGGCGATGGTCGTCTCCCGCCCGTCACTGCTCGCGAGATTATAGATGGTGCGATCGACCTCGTTCGGGGTGCCCTGCAGCCGTTCCACATGCTCGATATAGAAAACGCCGTCCTTGTCCCGGGCAAGGCGCACGCCCGCCGTCCAGTCAGGTTGCACGCCCGCCTCGGCATGGCTGGCCGCGAGGTCCCAGCCGCGCACACGCCGTGCCTCCGCCGGGGCGGCCATGACAACGGGGAACCAGCTGCGGCGGAAATAGGCGCCCGCGGCGGGACGGATTTTCCAGTTGCCCGAGAGCAGCCGTTCCCGATCCACCGTCGAGAGCGCGGCGAGATTGGCGCGATAGCCCGGGTCCCGTTCCATCAAAATCTTGTTATCCTCAATCCGTGCGGCGATAAAGGTCACCGACTTGGCGATTTTCCCTGGATGCGCTTTCTCCAGCGCAATCTTTTCATCGCCCCAGACGAGAGTATCCTCATCGCGCACGAACCAGCGCAGCTTGCCTGAACGTGCCGGGACCGGATAGCCCGTCTCCGGATCGATCCACCAGCGGATAAAATCCGCGACCCAGCTGTCGGCATCGGGATTGCAGGTCGCCCGCACATAGGGCGCCGCGCCACTGACCGAGCGATTGCGGCTTAAAAGATAGAAGAACTGGCTTTCGGTGAAATGGGTCAGCTCGTCAAAGCCGAGATAAGCCAGTTCCGATCCCTGCCAGTCATATTTGTTCTTCTCATGCTCCAGATGGCCAAAACTGATGGAGGCGCCGCTCGGGAATTTCCAGCTGAGCTCGCTTTCCTTCGCCTTGGCGCCTAAAGTACCGTAAAGGCCACAGGACGCATCCCAGAGCCCCCCCTCATTCTTCACCTGTTTCGACGTGCGGCGGAAAATCACAGCGCTAAAACCGCCTGCTGCCACATGGCGGAGCGGTTCCATGAGCAGGGCGAAGCTCTTGCCGCCGCCCGCCGCACCGCCATAGATGGCGATATCCGCCGGGCTGGAGAGGAACATTTCCTGCGGGCCCGGCTGCGGCTTAATCACGTCCATTTTCCGGTATATACAGGCGCGGCGCGAAGAAGCTGCCCTTGCCCTTGTCATTTGCCGCCGCGCCATCGCCATACTGCGCCGGGGCGAGATGCGCCATCAGCCATTTGCGGGTATCGATCCTGAGCTTGGAGCGCGAGACATCCTCTTTTACCTCGCCCGGGGTCGCCGCATTGTCATTGGCGCTGTCGGCGATTTCGAGAATTTCCCCGGCGAAGACATCGGCAACAAAACGGCGGATGGTCTCCTCCTCCTTACGTTGAAAGACGGAGCCCAGCAGCGCGACGATATCATTGATACGTCCCGCCTTCTTGATCTCTTCCAGCAAGGGAAGCGCCGTACTCCGCCGCCATAGTTTGTTGTTCAGGGCTTCCTTAAGTAACTCAATTGTTTTCATTCATTGCGCCTTAAAATGGATAAAATTTTATATTTTAATTACTATTATTAAGTGTATTTCACTGAATGAGAATATCTGTATAGACGGACGTTGAAATCCGAATCAGTTTTTCGATATGTAAAGTTATTTGGTCAAATCAGATATTTTATACGATTTATAACAATGTGATGCGCAAATAAAAAGGCCCGCGAAAATTTTTTAGTTTCCGCGGGCCCAATTTCCGACTATGAGAAAAAGTCTACACTAATGTTCCCCGTCTGTCAATATATTTTCTATCTTTTAGTGTTTTATTTCGGGCATCGTCCGTAGAGTTCAAGACTGTCCAGAAGCTGTGACCGTGCGAAACCGTTCCGTTTCTGCCGTTCCCGATCGACGGTACGGAAACTTTTCCCGAACACAATTATATCCAGAACAGCCGCGACGGAAAGGCCTTCCTTCTGGGTGCTCACCGCCCAGCGCATGAACCGCCGCACGAGATCGGACTGCCGCTCCTCGATACTACCGGTGGACGGAGGGAGCGCGGAGAAGGATTGCGTTCGCATCCCGATGCCGGAAGTACGATACTGGAATCCACGGGCAATCATCTCGACCGTGCGAATCTGCTCCTCCGTCAGTATCGAATAGAATCGGGTGCCTCCCTGCTGGCATCCTCTCTGTCCGGATCGCCCGTGCGCCTCGACCTGCTGTGTGGCGCAGCGCTTTTTTATGGGTCGGGCGGGGATCGCCACCGGCAGACGAACCGCCACTTTGGGCAAGATCCGTGGTTCCCGCAAATTGCGGGGTCCGCTGTCTTCGAATGTCATATTACCTCTCAATCCCAAATATAGACTTGATTATTTCTGTTGACTGCCATCCAGCGGGGGGACGCATTCTGTCAATCCCATGCAGCCTCTGGATAGTCGGAAATCGATAACGCATACCTGATCCCGGAGCTCCCAACGCCGTGTTTCAAGTAGAGAAAGGTCAACTCCAAATCAGGTAAACCGGGTCTGCATAGTGATTTATGAAAATTAAATTTGTATAAATACAGCTTATATTATAGATGATTGATATAGTTCCGTCAATATTCTACCCCTGCTAACGCTTTTTTCAGTGCGGCGCGACCGGTACCCCGGCTGTCGTTTATTTGCGCTTCGTATCTTGACGAGCCGATGGTATATCGCCAGATTAACAGTAATACACTGGTAATCCCAAAAAACCACAGATCGGCATCATGGAAATCCGCAAAGACTTTATCGACAGCATCGGCAACACGCCCCTCATCCGCCTCACTGCCGCCTCCGAGGCGACAGGATGCGACATTTTCGGCAAGGCCGAGTTCCTCAATCCCGGCGGATCGGTCAAAGACCGTGCGGCCCTCGCCATCATCAAGGATGCCGAGGAAAAGGGCCTCCTGAAGCCCGGAGGCATGATTGTCGAGGGCACGGCGGGCAATACCGGCATCGGCCTGGCGCTGGTCGCCAACGCCAAGGGCTATAAGACCGTCATCGTCATGCCCGAAACCCAGACTGACGAGAAAAAGGCGCTGCTGCGCTATTGCGGCGTTGATCTGCGCCTGGTTCCGGCCAAACCCTACAAGGATCCGGACAACTACATCAAATATTCCGGCCGCCTGGCGGAGGAAATGGCGAAAACCCATCCGGGCGGGGTCATCTGGGCCAACCAGTTCGATAATGTGGCCAACCGTCAGGGCCATATCGACACCACGGGCCCGGAAATCTGGAACCAGACAGACGGCAAGGTGGACAGCTTTATCTGCGCGGTCGGCAGCGGTGGCACGCTGGCCGGGGTCGCGACAGCACTTCGGGCAAAGAACCCCGGCGTCAAGATCGGCCTCGCCGATCCCATGGGCGCTGCGCTCTATAATTACTACAAGAATGGCGAGATGAAATCGGAAGGCAGCTCGATCACCGAAGGTATCGGCCAGGGGCGCATTACCGCCAATCTGGAAGGGCTAGAGATCGACTTCCCGTACCAGATCGACGATGTGGAAGCCCTCGATGTGCTCTATGACCTTAATATCCATGAGGGCCTGCAAATGGGCCTCTCTACCGGAATCAATGTCGCCGGGGCGATTCGCATGGCCAGGGACATGGGGCCCGGACATACCATTGTCACGGTTCTCTGCGATACCGCGCAAAAGTACTTTAGCAAACTGATGGACGTTGATATGCTTCGGCAAAAGAACCTGCCGGTGGCCCCCTGGTTGTCCGGCGCGCGCTAACCAACGATCCGGAGCCAGCAATGACAACACCGCTATTTCGCGACGACGCCTATCTGACCCGAACGGCGGCGGTGGTCACCGGCGTGACTGACCGCGGCGGCATCCTTCTCGACCAGACCGTTTTCTATCCGACCGGCGGCGGCCAGCCCGGTGACAAGGGAACGCTGACCCTCGGCGATGGCACGGTGATCGAGATTGCCACGGCGGTAAAGGGCGACACCCCGGATGAGATCGTTCATGTCCCGGCGGAAGGCAGCCCCCTTCCCGAGGTCGGTGCCAACGTCACCGCCGAGATTGACTGGGACACCCGCCACCGCCTGATGCGCATGCATAGCTGCCTGCATCTCCTTTCTGCCGTGCTCCCCTATCCGGTGACCGGCGGGCAAGTCTCCGACGGCAAGGGACGGCTTGATTTCGACCTGCCCGAGGCGACCCTCGACAAGGAGGAGATCACGGCGGAACTTAACCGGATAATTGGCGAAAATCTTACGCTGACCAGCGACTGGATCAGCGAGGAGGAGCTCGACGCCCAGCCCGAGCTTGTAAAAACCATGTCTGTCCAGCCGCCGCGCGGGGCCGGGAAAATCCGGCTGATCAAGGTGGCTGACGTCGATTTGCAGCCCTGCGGCGGCACCCATGTCCGCAACACATCCGAGATCGGTGCCGTCCGGGTCAGAAAAATTGAAAAGAAGGGTCGGCAAAACCGACGGGTATCGCTAGAATTCGCAGAATAGTAAACAGGAACCGATAACTCGCAGGGGTCCCGCAAGAAAGCGTGGAAGAAGCAATATGTCCTATGTAAACCCAACCTCTCTCGTCTCCACCGACTGGCTGGCAGAGCATATGGAGGCGCCCGATGTGCGCGTTGTCGATGCCTCCTGGCACATGCCGGCAACCGGGCGCGATCCCCGCGCCGAATATGAGGCCGAGCATATTCCGGGCGCCGTCTTCTTCGATATCGACGAGATAGCCGATACCGACAATCCCCTCCCGCATATGGTGCCAAGCCCGGAAAAATTTTCGAGCCGCATGCGCAAGCTGGGTCTTGGTGATGGCAACCGCATCGTGATCTACGATACACTCGGCATTGTCAGTGCGGCGCGCGCCTGGTGGCTGTTGCGCCTGTTCGGTCATCAGGATGTCGCCATTCTCGACGGTGGCCTGCCGAAATGGAAGACGGAGGGGCGACCGGTCAGCGATGCCCCCGTCAAACCGGCGGAACGCCATTTCACCGCCCGCATCAACAGCTTCCTGCTGCGCGAGAAGGACCAGATCGCTCGCAATATCGGCATGGCACGGGAGCAGGTTGTCGATGCCCGCTCCGCCGGACGCTTCACCGCAGATGAGCCGGAACCGCGTGAGGGATTGCGCGGCGGCCATATCCCCGGATCGCTCAACCTGCCCTTCACCGAACTATTCAACAGGGACGACGGAACCCTGCAAGATGCCGAGGCCCTTCGTACAATTTTTGATAGATCAGGCATTGACTTTAAGAAACCGGTAATTACCTCTTGTGGGTCAGGCGTGACGGCATGTGTGCTTGCTTTCGGCCTGCATTTACTGGGCCATCACCGGGTCGCCGTTTATGACGGTTCCTGGACCGAATGGGCTCTTGACGAAGATCAGCCTGTCGATACCGGAACGTAGCCATGTCTCTGAAACGTCCTCCCAAGCCGACCCCTGAGGGCAGATGGCCTGTGACGATCACCTTTCTTGAAATGACGGAGCGGGGAACCGCTGCCCCGCCGCCTCCACCCGCCACGCCCCATGCCATCATCCGGGCGGAAAATCCCACCATCTCCTTTTATCGCTTTCTCTACGATACGGTCGGGCGGGACTGGGGCTGGGTCGACCGCAAGCGGATTTCCGATGATGAGCTCGCGGAAATCCTCGCCCATGCGGGAACGGAACTCTATGTGCTCTATATGGAAGGCGTGCCCGCGGGTTTCGTCGAGATCAACAGCGCCGATCTGCCGGAGGCGGTTGATATCGCCTATTTCGGGATCATGCCGGAATTCATCGGACGCAAACTCGGCCCCTGGTTCCTGAACTGGGCGTTGGAGCAGGCCTGGTTCAAGGAGCCGGAGAAGGTCACCATCAACACCTGCACCCTCGATCATCCCAAGGCCCTGCCGATGTATCAGCGCGCCGGGTTCGAGCCGATCCGCCGCCGGGAAGTCGAGATCGAGCCCATCGAGGAAGCCTGATCGCGAAGACGTGACGTGGCGAGTACATTGACCGGCGCGCCGTATCAGTTTATCCTGATATATATGTCCGCCCTTCATACTGCGGGAGACTTCCGATGACATCGCCGAACAAACATCTACGCCTGTCCCTTTTTACCGCTGCCGCCCTGACTGGGGCAATGGCCGCCTCTCCGGCTCTCGCCGCACCGCAGATTCTTGCGGTCGCCCAGACGGATCTGGCGCTTCCCGTCACCTGTGAGCGCGGGGAATGCACTGTGGAGCTGACCACTATCTGCCTGCAGGAGCATCGCGCCTCCCCCAATCCCGGCGCAAAATATTACGTGCATGGCGACCGTTTTTTCGACCTGACCGGCACCACGCCCGCCGGGCAGGAAATCTCCCTCGCCCATCTGCCGGTGTCGATAACAGCCGCGCGCGGCCATAGCGCCGTCCGCCTCACCTTCCGTGAAACGGAGCTGAACAAATACGGCCCGCTCGCGGTCAGTATTGCCGTGCCGGAGAACCTCTCGCTCGTCCCGCTCCCCATAGAGAATGACGTGGACCCGCAGACGGAGGAGGATATCCTGCTCGCCACCGGCCCCTTGCGCGAGGCCGCCACGCAGCTCGTTGACCGCGACACCAACAAGAAGGGCGCCGCCGAGCTGATCAGTCAGGCCATCAACCGCCTGCCGGAACGGGGGCGCGCAAGCGATGAGATCCGCGACGCCGCCCGGGCCGGCTTTCATTCCGTCAGCAGCCGCTCCGGCTTCGAGGCTAGCGCAAAAGATAACGCAAATGCCGTCGTCCGGGACTGTTATGAAAGCACCGCCGCCGGCAGCCTCAGCTTCCGCGGCTGTTTGGGAAGCTGGCACGACCGGATGATCGGCAAACTCAACACGAAGTACTGGAAATCCCTCGGCGCGGGGAGCTAGGCCCCAACCTTAGCGGACACAAAAAAGCCCGGTAAAATCACCGGGCTTTTTCTTTTGTCTGAACGACTTATCAACCGTTGTGGAGAATCTGGCTGAGGAATAGCTTGGTCCGTTCGCTTTGCGGGTTCTCGAAAAATTCCTGCGGCGGGGCCTGCTCGATAATCTCGCCAGCGTCCATGAATAGCACCCGGTCGGCGACCGTCTTGGCGAAGCCCATTTCATGGGTCACGCAGATCATGGTCATGCCTTCCTCGGCGAGGCTGATCATCGTATCAAGCACTTCCGAGATCATTTCCGGGTCCAGAGCCGAAGTTGGCTCATCGAACAGCATGATGCGCGGGTTCATGCAGAGCGAGCGGGCAATCGCCACGCGCTGCTGCTGACCACCGGAAAGCTGGCCCGGATATTTCATCGCCTGCTCGGGGATTTTTACCCGCTCCAGGAACTTCATTGCCGTTGCCTCGGCTTCCGCCTTTGGCGTCTTGCGCACCCAGATCGGTGCCAGCGTGCAGTTCTCCAGAACCGTCAGATGCGGGAACAGGTTGAAATGCTGGAAAACCATGCCCACCTCGCGGCGGATTTCATCGATTTTCTTCACATCACTCGTCAGCTCGATCCCGTCGACGATGATCTGGCCCTGCTGATGCTCTTCCAGCCGGTTGATACAGCGGATCATCGTTGACTTACCGGAACCGGACGGCCCGCAGACAACAATTTTCTCACCCCGCTCAACACTCAGGTTGATGTCTTTCAGGACATGGAAATCCCCATACCATTTGTGCATCCCGATAATCTGGATGGCAACATCGCTTTGTTCTTGAGTCATGGCAGCTTCGCTCATATTTCCGCCCTCCTATCTTTTATGACCGGTATGGAGCTTGTTCTCCAACCAGATGCTATAACGTGACATCCCGAAACAGAAGACCCAGAAAGTGGCGGCCACGAAGACATAGCCTTCGGTCGCCATTCCGACCCATTCCTTATCCGTTGTGCCGGCCTTGACAATACTCAACAGATCCAACAGCCCGATGATCAGCACCAGCGTCGTATCCTTGAACAGGCCGATGAAGGTGTTGACGATAGAGGGAATCGAAATCTTGAGCGCCTGCGGCAGGACAATCAGCCCCATCGACTGCCAGTAGCCGAGGCCGAGCGAGTTTGCCGCCTCCGTCTGACCCTTGCCGATGGCCTGCAGACCGCCGCGCACCACCTCGGCCATATAGGCCGCGGAGAAGAGCGACATGCCGACGAGCGCCCGGATGAGCTTGTCGAAATTCACCCCTTCCGGCAAAAACAGCGGCAACATGACCGAGGCCATGAACAGCACCGTAATCAGCGGCACCCCGCGGATCAGCTCGATAAAGCCGACGCAAAGCATCCGCACGATCGGCATGGTCGATCGCCGTCCAAGTGCCAGTACGATCCCAAGCGGCAGAGCCACAAAGATCGAGACAGAGGCCAGCACCAGGGTCAGGAACAATCCGCCCCACTGCGAGGTTTCGACTTCCGGTAATCCGAAATAGCCACCGTAGAACAGGAAGTAGCAGGCAACCGGCACGACAACGAACGTATAGATCGCCGGCCATTTCTTGTTCTTGACCACATCCGAGAGAACCGTGAACAGGCCGATCGCCGCCAGAACATAGCCGACATCGACGCGCCAGCGTTCCTCCACCGGGTAAAAGCCGTACATGATCTGACCCCAGCGGGCCTTGATAAAGACCCAGCAGGCGCCGCTGCCCGTGCAGTCATCGCGGGTTTCACCGACGAAGTTCGCATTGATAAAGGCGTAGGAAACGATCGCACTGAGCGCCCACCAGACCACATAAATCGAGACGACGGTCAGAAGGGTATTCAACGGGCTCGAAAACAGATTCTCCCGCATCCAGCCGATAACACCGGTCTGTGAGACAGGGGGCGGCATATCCGCATGGCGTTGTGTTTTGACTATTGCCATCTTATCTCTCCACCAATGCTATGCGCTTGTTATACCAGTTCATAAACATCGAAATCAGGAGGCTTATGGAAAGGTAGAACAACATCGTTATCAGAATCACCTCGATCGCCTGACCGGTCTGGTTCAGCGAGGTTCCGGCGAAGATTGCCGTAATATCCGCATACCCGATGGCGGTCGCGAGCGAGGAGTTTTTCGTCAGGTTCAGATACTGGCTTGTCAGAGGCGGAACGATCACCCGAAGCGCCTGTGGCAGGATCACCAGCCGCATCGTGAAGCTGCCCCGGATCCCGAGGGAATGCGCCGCCTCCGTCTGGCCGTGGCTGACCGAGTTGATACCGGAGCGGACAATTTCCGCGATGAAGGCACCGGTGTAGATTGCCAGTCCGAGCAGCAACGCCAGGAATTCCGGTTCAAGCGACCAGCCGCCGGTTATGCTGAACCGGCCGAATTCCGGATAACTGATCGTAAAGGGCCCGCCCATGATGAGCGAGGCAATTACCGGCAGGATGATAATCAGGCCGACGCTGGTCCAGAACACAGGGAATATCTGTCCTGTCAGATCCTGGCGCTTGCGGGCCCATTTACCAATCACCACCGAAGCGACGATCGCGACCAACAGCGCCACCGGAATAAGCCAGAACCCGGTAGACGGGATAATTGCCGGGAAATTCACCCCGCGGTTATTGATGAAAAAGTTGTTGCCGATCGACATGCTGTCCCCGACAAGCGGCAAGACGGACAACACCGCGAAGTACCAGAACATCAGCTGCACCAGCAGCGGAATGTTGCGGATTACCTCGATATAGACGGCGGCGATCTTGTTGACGACCCAGTTTTTCGACAGGCGCAGGACGCCGAAGATGAATCCGATGAGGGTCGCGAGGAAAATGCCGGAGATTGAAACGGCGAGGGTATTGATAATGCCGATGATCAGAACATCAAGATGGGTCGATGTCTGGCTGCTGTAATCCATCAGGAGGACAATGCCGATGCCAAATCCCGAAGGCTGGCTCAGAAATCCAAATCCGGAGGCGATGCCACGTTTCTCCAGATTGACCGCCGTGTTGTGGCTGACATAGGCGACGAAGAGAATAAATAGCGCGATTACGACAATCTGGTAGAAAATTGCCCGGTATCGCGGGTCTCGAAATTTGCTAAGTTTGGCAACTTCAAGATCAGCTGCTTCTGCCGTCATAAACTACTCCTCCCCAAGGATTGTTAAGACTACGGCTGTTAAAAAGCAAAAGGAGTGTATGTCCGGTTAAAACAGGCCATACACTCCTTTCACATAATCGCTATGACTTCTTACTTAGCGAAGCGGTGGTGCGTAGAGAATGCCTCCCTTGCTCCACTGCTGGTTCAGTCCCCGATCGATGTTCAGAGGCGTTCCCTCACCAAGATTGCGGGCAAAGACTTCACCATAGTTGCCGACATTCGCGATGATGTTGTAGGCCCAGTCGTTATCAAGGCGCAGCTGCTGGCCCAGATCACCGGAAACACCAAGGATACGTTGAATGCTTGGGTTTTCGCTATCTGACTTCAGCGATTCGACATTCTCCGACGTGATGTTCAGCTCTTCCCCTTCGATCATCGCGTTCAACGTCCAGCGGGCAATGTCGCCCCATTCGTTGTCGCCGTGGCGTACAAGCGGGCCGAGCGGCTCTTTCGAGATGATTTCCGGAAGAATGACATGCTCTGATGGATCAGCGATCACAGAGCGCTGTGCATAAAGACCGGACGCATCCGTTGTATACACGTCGCAGGTATCTTTCAGATATGCTTCACGCACTTCATCGGCGGTGTCGAAAACGACTGAGTCGTATTTCATGCCATTGGCCGTGAAATAGTCGGCGAGGTTAAGTTCCGTCGTCGTACCGGACTGCACGCAAACACGAGCACCGTCCAGTTCCTTGGCGGATTTAACGCCGAGCGCCTTTTTGACCATGAAGCCCTGACCGTCATAGTAGTTGACGCCAACGAATTCAAAGCCGAGGTTCACATCGCGGCTGAAGGTCCAGGTTGTGTTCCGGGCCAGCACATCGATTTCACCGGACTGAAGTGCGGTAAAACGCTCCTTCGCGGTTGTCGGCGTGTATTTGACTTTGTCGGGGTCCCCGAAGATAGCGGCCGACATCGCGCGGCAGAAATCCACGTCAAAGCCTTCCCACTGACCTTCGTTATTCGGCGCGGCAAAGCCGGCGAGACCGGTTGTAACACCGCACTGGATGAAGCCTTTGGCTTTCACATCGTCCAATGTGGCTGCGGTTGCCGCTGTCGCCATAAAAGTCGCTGCTGTTGCGACAGCAATAAAACTCGCTTTTTTCATGAAATGACCTTCCTGTCCATTGATTATTAGTCAATATTTGTCTGGTAAATCACATGCTTCTCTTAAGGTGTTAACCTTATTTCTGAGCATTCTCGTGAATTACATTTGAAAGTCATGATTTAAATTATCATGACCTCCTAAGTGTTTGACGATAGTATTTTTGTTCCTTGCGTCAATGTAAAATATGCTGCGCTTGCGAAAAAATATTGAATTTGACTGTCTCAGCCCGGAATTTTACCCCTTTTAAGTTCCCGGCGCTTCCTATATTCAACAGGAATTAGAAAAATACAGAAACTACAGGTTATACTGCCATGAAAGATGAAACAAAGATTGTTGTCGCCGGTCGGGATCCGGAGTCAAATTACGGCATCGTTAACGTGCCGGTCTATCATGCCTCGACCGTTCTTTTTCCGTCATTGAAAGCCAGAAAGGAAGCTCATGCTGCCCGCGCCGCCGGGGAGCGGATTGTCTCCTACGGCCGGATCGGCACACCGACCACCTGGTCGCTGGAAGACGCCGTTGCGGAACTGGAAGGCGGATATCGAGCCCAGGTTTTCCCGTCCGGCATGGCGGCCTGCGCGAATGCGATTCTTGCCTTTGTCAAGGCGGGCGATCATATCCTGATGCTTGATACAGTCTATAGCCCTGTCCGGTCTTTCTGTGACGGATACCTGAAACGTTTCGGGGTCGAGACAACCTATTACGATCCGCAAATCGGCGCCGGTATAGCCGAACTGATCCGCCCCAATACCCGCCTCGTCTATGTCGAGGCGCCGGGCTCCCTGACCTTCGAAATGCAGGACATCCCGGCCATCGCGGACGTAGCGCACTCAAGGGATGCGCTGGTGGTGATGGACAATACATGGGCCTCCCCGCTGTTCTTCAAACCGTTCGAACATGGCGTCGATATCTCGGTCCAGGCGGGCACGAAATATATCGTCGGTCATAGCGATGTGATGATCGGTCTTGTGACGACGACGAAGGACTGCTGGCCGGTCCTGCAGAAGGGCGCAAATCTGCTCGGGCAGACGACCGGGCCCGACGATGCCTATCTCGCGCAACGCGGCATCCGCACCCTCGCCGTGCGCCTGAAACAACATATGGAAAACGGTATCGCCATTGCCGAATGGTTGAAGGGCCGCGATGAGGTGGCAGCGGTTTTCCACCCCGCCCTGCCGGACGATCCGGGTCATGCAATCTGGAAGCGCGACTTCCTTGGCGCCTCCGGACTATTCTCTTTCCGACTTCATGAAGTTTCCGAGGACGCGCTCGCCGCCTTTATGGATCATCTGGAATTTTTCGGCATGGGATCTTCCTGGGGCGGGTATGAAAGCCTGATCCTGCCCGCCGACCCGACGGGCGTCCGGACGGCGACCCAATGGGACAATACTAATCCGCTGATCCGGATCCATGTCGGGCTGGAATCGGTTGATGACCTGCTTGACGACCTGAAAGCCGGTTTTGATCGGTTGAACGCGGCGAAATAGAGAAAATTTTACGAATCGGTGACAATGATTCGCAAATTCAGAGCAAGGATTCAGGATGAACAACGACATTCTTGACAAGATCGCCTTCGACTCGACCGGACTGGTCCCGGCCATCGCGCAACAGCATGATAGTGGTGAAGTGCTGATGATGGCCTGGATGAACGCCGACGCGGTCCTCGCGACACTGGTGGAAGGGCAAGTCTGCTACTGGTCGCGCTCACGCGGTAAGCTGTGGCGCAAGGGCGAATCCTCCGGCCATGTGCAGCGGCTTGTCGATTTTCGCATAGATTGCGATGGCGACACATTACTGCTGCTGGTCGATCAGACCGGTGTCGCCTGCCACACCGGACGCCATAACTGCTTCTTCACCGCCATTCGCGACGGCGAAACCGAGATCATTAGCGAGGTCGAGGTCCCGCCGGAGGAAATGTACGGGGATAAGTCCAAAGGATCATGAGCATGTCATCGGCGGAGCTGGAAATCGTCATGCTTTCCCTGAAAGTCGCTCTCTGGTGCGTCGGTCTGTCCCTGTTGCCCGCGCTCCTGGTCGCCTGGCTGCTGGCGCGGCGGGACTTTTACGGAAAAACCCTGCTCAATGTGCTGGTGCATCTGCCGATTGTCCTGCCGCCGGTGGTCGTCGGCTATTTCCTGCTAGTGATGCTCGGCAATCGCGGGCTGATCGGTGGCTGGTTGCAGGATACCTTTGGCCTGTCGCTGATTTTCAACTGGAAAGGCGTTGTTGCCGCCACCGCCGTGATGGCCTTTCCCTTTATCGTCCGTTCCATCCGCCAGGCGATCGAGGCGGTCGATGCGAATCTTGAAGTCGCCGCCCTTACCCTCGGCCGCTCGCCTGTCATGGTGTTCCTGACCATCACCCTGCCGCTGATCCTGCCGGGCATCCTCGCGGGCGCAACCCTCGGCTTTGCGCGGGCTCTCGGCGAGTTCGGCGCGACCATCACCTTTGTCGCCAATATCCCCGGCCAGACACAGACCCTGCCGCTCGCAATCTATTCGCTGCTACAAGTGCCGGGCGGAGAAAGCGCTGTCTGGCGGCTGGTCATCCTCTCTGTCCTGATCGCGTTCGGGGCGATTGCACTTTCCGAATGGCTGAGCCGCCGGTCGGCGAAACTGCTGGAGGGGCGTGACTGATGCTCGACATCCGGCTCAAGAAGACGCTTGGCGGCTTTCATACCAGCGCAGAATTCAAGGCAGAGCCCGGCCTGACCGCCGTTTTCGGCCCCTCCGGCGCGGGCAAGACGATGCTGGCCAAGATGCTGGCCGGGCTCATCACCCCCGACGAAGGCCGCATCGAGATCGACGGCCGGACGCTGTTTGACACGGCCAAGGGGATCAACTTGCCCGTCCATCAGCGCCATGTCGGTTTTGTCTTTCAGGAACATCGCCTGTTCCCCCATTATTCTGTGCGCGGCAATCTGACCTATGGCACGCGTCGGCCATCGCGCGGCAGCACTCCCATTACCTTCGACAAGGTGGTGGACATCCTCGGGATTGGTCCGCTTCTGGATCGCAAGCCCGCTGCCCTCTCCGGCGGGGAGCGCCAGCGGGTCGCTATCGGGCGGGCGCTGCTCAGCAATCCGAAACTGCTGATCATGGACGAGCCGCTGTCCAGCCTGGATGCGGGCCGCAAGGCGGAAATCCTGCCCCTGATCGAGGCGCTGAAATCGGAATTCGGCCTGACCACTCTTTATATCTCCCATTCGATCGAGGAAATTGCCCGCCTCGCCGATACCATTGTGCTGCTCGACAAGGGGATATTGAAGGCGGCGGGACCGGCGGCGGAGATTTTTAGCCGCCTTGACCTGATCCCCTATGCCGGCGGCTATGACGCGGGCACGATCGTGGAGGCAACGGTCATCGATTATGAACCCGGACATCATCTCCTCACATTAGAGACGACGGGCGGCGGGCGGCTCTATCTGACAGGCACCGCACGGGAGCCCGGCACGGGGCTCCGCCTGCGCATCCGCGCCCGCGATG
>TARA_R110001606_G_scaffold55375_1_pt1 | contig 17561 bp, 19 predicted proteins | sample TARA_R110001606 | Tara Oceans TARA_R110001606 (sample SAMEA4398315) | marine metagenome | biome: Polar Biome; feature: [SRF] surface water layer (ENVO:00010504); material: water (ENVO:00002006), including particulate matter (ENVO:01000060) such as... | depth 5 m | reverse complement strand
TGCAGGATCGGGTTGTTCACTAACGTAAAAGTCTGATGCTTCTTCCTTGGGGTGCTCTTTGGGTAGTTCTCCGCCGCTGGCAGCTTCTGAGTCCGCAGATTCATCAGGAGAAGGCTTTTGTTGCAGCTGTGGTTCTGGCTCTGTCCTTTTCTGTGGCTTTTCTGTCTCAGCTTCCGGAGTGGCTTTGGCAGGTGCAGTGTCTTCCTGAAGAATCGCTTCGGCCCAGCTCTCATCGACGTTTTCGGCGAGATCTTCGTCATCTGCATGATCCCGTGCGGACGAATCCCGGTCGTCAAAGCCGCGAAAGCTATCACTCAGTTCATCATCGGAAAAAGTCAGCTTGGTGCCGGCATAACGGCCTTCTTCGGCGTCTTCCTCCGGGTTGTCAGCGAAGATGAAGTTTTCGTCTGTTATGTCGCTTGCAAAACCAGTGGCGGAGCGCTCGGGCGAAGGGTGGCCTGATGGCGTTGGCGGGGAAGCCTCTGCTGGCGCTCGGCTACTCGCCTCAGAGCCTGCTCCTGACGCCTTGCCTGCAGCGCTTGCCACCTGGTGCTCGACCGCATTGAAGACGTCCATGCAGTGTCCACAGCGCACTTTGCCCTTGGCAATACCGAGTTGTTCGTCGGTAACCCGGAACCGGGTAAAACATTTTGGGCACTGGGTCTGCAGACTACTCTGGGTCATGCTTCGTTCCTGAAAGCGACTGAACTACGAGTATGGGAGTTTAGTTGGTAAAACACCCTTAGTCATCTGTCGTTACGCCGTCCTGTGAGGCGTATCCACTCTTCACGCTGTTCCGGCTCATCCATAATAAACCAGGGTTCATAGGCGGCCATCACCTCGCGGGCCTGGTTCGACAGGATGCCTGAAAGCACCAGGTCGCCCCCGGGCTTTGTCAGTGCTGCCAGGTGTGCTGCCAAGCCGATCAGAGGCTGCGCCAGAATGTTCGCCAGCATCACATCGGACCTGGTATCGGGCTCATTTTCCGGAAGATAAAGATCCAACCTGGCTTCGTCAACGCCGTTACGGCGAGCGTTTTCCCGGCTGGCTTCCAGTGCTTGATGATCGGTGTCGACACCAACAACGTGGTTTGCACCCAGAAGCAGTGCCGCCAAACCCAATATTCCCGAGCCACAGCCGTAATCGGTAACTTGTTTGCCTGTTACATCCTGCCCGTCCAGCCACTCAAGGCAAAGGGCAGTGGTCGGGTGCGTTCCCGTCCCGAAGGCGAGGCCGGGGTCGAGCATAAGGTTGGCGGCATCAGGGTCAGGTGCCTCACGCCAGCTGGGCACAATCCACAAGCGCTTGCCGAACTGCAGTGGGTGGAAGTCGTCCATGCAGGCGCGTTCCCAGTCCTTGTCTTCGACCAGAGTAACGTCAATGTCTGCGAGGGATTGCTGGGTTTGCTGATGCCAGGCGTTGCGCACATCCGTGCACAGTTGTTCAATATCCTGGCCTGATTGAAAGAGCCCGGTCACAGTGGTCTGGCTCCACAAGGGGGTGGTGCCGTGATCGGGTTCGTAGAGTGGCTGATCTGCAGCATCTTCCATGGAGACGGCGTCAGCGCCCATCTCCATGAGCAGATCCTCAAGCTGATCCGCCGTATCGGGATCAGCCGGGATCTGAAGTTGTATCCAGGGCATAGGTCTTCCTGCAATGTGATGCAGGAGGTTAGTCCCGCATCAGCTTCTCAAGGTAGTGGATCGTGAAGTCTACCGTTTTAAAGCCGCCATCGCGCACCAGTTTCCGATGCAGAGGCTGATTGGTTTTAATACCATCGACCAATAGCTCGTCCAGGGCGTTCTTCATACGCCTGCGGGCTATCTGGCGATCGTCGCCCCAGGTGATCAGCTTGGCGATCAGTGAGTCATAAAACGGCGGAACTGTATAACCGCTGTAGAGGTGCGAATCCACCCGCACGCCATAACCACCGGGAGCATGAAAGTGCTTCACTTTGCCGGGGCTGGGTACAAAGGTGTTGGGGTCTTCCGCGTTGATGCGGCACTCCATCGCGTGGCCTGTGATCTTGATATCGTCCTGCTTGTACTGAAGTGGCAGACCGCTGGCGATGCGCAACTGTTCACGAACAATATCAACACCGGTAACCATTTCAGAAACGGGGTGTTCTACCTGCACCCGAGTGTTCATCTCGATGAAAAAGAACTCGCCATCCTGATACAGGAACTCAAAGGTGCCGGCGCCAACATAGCCGATTTCCTTACAGGCATCCACGCAGGCTTTGAGTGTGCGCTCGCGGGATTCCGCGTTGATGTTCGGCGCTGGTGCTTCTTCGATCACTTTCTGGTTGCGGCGCTGCATGGAACAGTCGCGGTCACCCAGATGGATGCAGTTGCCGTGCATGTCTGCCAGAATCTGAACTTCCACGTGGCGCGGGGTTTCCAGAAACTTTTCCAGATAAACCGTGGGGTCGCCAAAGGCATTCCGGGCCTCGGTCTGAGTGATCTGAACTGCCTTGAGCAGCGCAGCTTCGGAGTGAACCACTTGCATGCCACGGCCGCCACCGCCGGAGGCTGCCTTGATCATAACCGGGTAGCCGATTCGGCGAGCAACTTGCAGGGTACGCTCGTCATCGTCTGTCAGTGGGCCGTCTGAACCCGGAACAGTGGGAACTCCGGCGCGAATCATCGCGTTAATAGCCGAAACCTTGTTGCCCATCAGGCGAATGGTTTCTGCTCGGGGTCCGATGAAGCGGAAGCCGCTTTTTTCGACCTGTTCAGCGAAGTCGGCATTCTCGGCAAGAAAGCCGTAGCCCGGGTGGATGCCCACAGAATCCGTCACTTCAGCAGCGCTGATAATGGCCGGAATATTGAGGTAGCTTTCCAACGGGCTATTGGGGCCGATACAGACGGATTCATCGGCCAGACGCACGTGCATCAGATCGCGGTCAACCTTTGAATGAACCGCTACGGTTTTGATGCCGAGCTCTTTGCAGGCACGCAAGATCCGGAGGGCTATTTCACCCCGGTTTGCGATCAGAACTTTTTCTAACATGGCCATGAGTAGCTATCACCGGGTTCAGGAAATGATTAACAGCGGCTGGTCAAACTCTACGGGCTGACCGTTATCAACCAGAATTTCTGTGATCGTACCGCTCTTGTCGGCCTCAATCTGGTTCATCATTTTCATGGCCTCTACAATGCAGACAACCTCGCCGGCTTTGACCTGCTGGCCGATTTCTGCAAAAGAATCAGCCGCGGGGGAAGGCGCCCGGTAAAAAGTTCCGACCATGGGAGAGCGCAGCGCGTGCCCGCTGTGCACAGTCTGTTGTGCGTTGTCTTCCTGAACTGGCCTTGGGGTTTCCGGCGCCGGAGCATGCTGGGGCTGCGGTGGCGCGTAGTGGCTGATGTACTGGCCGCCGGAAGCCTGTTCACGACGACGTGAGATGCGAACAGAATCATCGCCCTCGTGAATCTCAAGCTCTTCGACGTCAGACTCCTCGAGCAGTTCGATCAGTTTCTTGACTTTGCGAATATCCATAGTTAGTCCAGTCCCGTGTTGTCAGGTCTATCGGTGAGTTCGTTGCATGGCAGCCTGAAGGGCGAGTTCATATCCCAGGCTGCCCAGTCCGCAGATAACGCCTTCGGCGATATCGGAAAAATAGGAGTGATGGCGGAACGCTTCCCGCGCATGCACGTTTGAAAGATGCACTTCTATAAATGGAATCCCTGAGGCCAGTATGGCATCCCGTAAAGCAATGCTGGTGTGGGTAAAAGCGGCAGGATTGATAATGATGAAATCCACGCCTTCTGCGCGGGCCTCGTGAATGCGCTCGATCAGTTCGTATTCAGCGTTCGACTGAAGATGCAGCAAGTGGTGTCCGTTATCTGCTGCCCTATTCCGCAACCGGTCATCAATGTCTGCCAGAGTCTCGTGGCCATAAACCCCCGGCTCGCGGGTTCCGAGCATGTTCAGGTTGGGGCCATGGAGCACGAGAATTGTCGACATGGATGTGTTTGCCTTTGTCTCTTTTAAACAGGATCGCCGAATTTAACGGCATGTTCCACCAATAGTGTGTGCTTTTAATCTTCAGATCAACATTTTTTGACAATCATCCTTGTTGCCCCCCCGATGGCACAAAAAGCACTTGAAAGCCGAACCGGGATCCATCTAATGATAGCAATCATTGTCGTGAACGGTAGGGATGACTTCTATACGACGATGGTTTCATACGGGCGGCCTGTCAGAGTCGCCCGATCTGTTACTTCGCCTTTCAATTATCGGCAAGCGTAACGCAGTTGCGGTTATGTTCCTTGGAGGTATAGAGCGCGCGGTCGGCACGCTCGCACAGGTTCTGAGACGATCCGTTATTCCAGGCGGCTATGCCGCAACTGAAGGTAACGTTGAACTCCCTGTCACCTGCAGGCTGTTGGAGCTCCGAGAAGCGTTCGCGGATTTCGTTGAGAACATCGCGGGCATCACCGGGGCGGGTATTGGGAAGGATAATCGCGAACTCCTCACCGCCATAACGGCCGATGTGGTCAGTTTTTCGCAGGCGCTGCTTGAGAAACATCGAGAGGCTTCGAAGAACACGGTCGCCAATGGGGTGCCCGAAGGTATCGTTCACCCGTTTGAAATAGTCGATATCGATCATGGCAAAGCACAGTGGCTGGTTCTTCTGTCGCGCACGGCCGATTTCCTGATCCAATAGGTGCAGCGTGTGAGTGTGGTTGTAGAGACCTGTGAGACTGTCACGGATCATCAGGGCCAGCAGGGAACGCGCGCGTCGGCCACGGTTATGGAGCGTTGCGATAAGGTGCTTTGGGTCAATGGGTTTGGTCAGAAAGTCATCGCCGCCCAGGCTCATGGCGTGCAACTGCTTGGTGACGTCGTCTTCGGCTGAGAGGTAAATAATGGGCACGCTGTGAAGCCGGTCCTGCTGGCGGATTACCCGGGCAATCTCCATGCCGGTGCAGCCTGGCATGTACATGTCGAGAATGATGATTTCCGGGGAAAACATGTCCAGCGCATCAATGATTTCCATGGGGTCGGTAATGATGTGTGCGGTCATTCCCGCGCGCTTCAGAACTGTTTCCATGAATTTTGCCTGTGCTCTGGAGTCGTCCAGAACCAGTACCCGATAGGGTTCAACGCTGTTGCTATGAGTATAGGTTTCGATTTTCTCGATAAGCTGGCCAGGATCAACTGCCGGATAAAAAAACTCTTCACCGCCGCAGCGGGAGGCCCGAAGACGGGTCTGAATGGTGCCGTCTTCGTCGCTCATGAAAATAATCGGGATGGGCGTGTCGTGCCGCGCCTGCAAATGTTCAATCGTGGCGATGCCCGCATTCGGGCTGCCGCCAAAATTCACATCCATCAGTATGGTTTCGGGCTTGTGGAGAGCGCAGGCCTCCGTCAGTTCCCCGGCAGAATCAAAAGCAGATGCGCGGAAGCCGAAAAACTCAAGCTGGCGAATTAACCTGTTTGCCATATCGGCGCTCGCAAGCGCGATGTAAACCGGTGTACACCGGAACTGGTGGGGGGCTTCGGTACAGCTTTGATCCGTTCGCCGCAGAGTGCTGCGTGCAAGCGCGTCGATAGCATCCTGAAGCTTTCGCTCAGTGGTGTCATCCAGAGGCGTATCGGCTGGCCAGACTCGGATGATCCCGAGAATCGTTTTACCTGTTTTGACATGACCTGCCATTTCGAACCGCTGTGCGTAGCGCACTAATTTATCGGAGGCAGACCTTAGCTCTTCGCGATGGGCTGTAAATGAACCCTTATTCGTGTGAATTTTCTGCCAGGTGTCGAGTACAACCCGTGCCTGGGTTGTTACGCGGCGTGCAAAATGTTGCCTGAGTTTTTCTTTCTGGCTTGCGTCGCTCATTGTGCTCCGGTCTGTCACTTTTTTATGTGCCGTCCTTTGCGGTGTGGACGATTTTTCCAACCTTAGTATGTTTCTGGAGTCTATAGTGTTTTGAGTTGTCGGCGTAGGTTGCACTGTGTAACTGTTTGTCACTTCGGCGGTGTATATAGAGGACACCATAGGTTAGGATCGGTACAGATCGTTTGCACCGCCAATTAACAGATAAGGGGCTCAACGTAATATGCCAGGCAAAATCAGACAGTATTTCAGAGACAAGAAGGATGATGCTCAGGATTACGCTGGCAACAACGGCGTGATCGGCAAATTTCTAGCGGTTGTTCTGCTCGTCTATCTGTTAGTGGCCGTGGTGATGGGGATGTACTGGAGCAGTGAACCCGAGTCGTTCTCCGTGCGCGAACATACCCGGGCAGTCGCCAATGATATGCAGAGGGAGCCCATAACCGGTTTTGCCACTACTGTAACAATGATCCGTATAGCGGAAACTCTTCTGGACAAGCCGGGCGGTTACATTACCAACGATATTTTCCCGCCGGGCCTGTGGCTGGATAACATGCCCAACTGGGAATACGGTGTGCTAGTGCAGTTACGAGACCTGTCCCGCGCCATGCGCAGAGACATCAGCCGCTCCCAGAGCCAGTCCGCAGAAGATCCGGATCTGATCATCGCCGAGCCGCAATTCCACTTTGACAGTGCAAGCTGGGCCATTCCATCGACAGAGGCAGAGTACCGCCGGGGTATTACTGCCTTGAAGCGTTACCTCGACCGTCTTTCCAGTCCGGAGCAAGCCAACGCCCAGTTCTTTGCCAGAGCCGACAACCTGAGTAACTGGCTGGGTGATTTGGAAACTCGCCTGGGCAGCCTTTCGCGCACCCTTGGCGAGAGTGTTGGCAAAGCATCGGTATCCGAAGCCGTGGCCAACGTTGATTCAGACAATCCGCTGACCGAAGAGGTTGGTGGTGGCGATATACAAACAGAATGGACCAAGATTGATGATGTGTTCTATGAAGCCCGGGGCAGCTCCTGGGCGTTGCTGCACATTTTCCGCGCGATTGAAGTAGATTTCCGCAAGGTGCTTCAGGATAAGAATGCTATTTCCAGCGTCAAACAGGTGATCATTGAGCTTGAAGGTGCTCAGGGCGAAATGTGGAGCCCGGTTATTCTGAACGGCAGCGGGTTTGGTGTTCTGGCGAACCATTCACTGACAATGGCGGCCTACCTGTCCCGCGCCAATGCGGCGATCAGCGACATGAGGGATTTGCTGTCGCGGGGCTGAAGGTTCCTGCGCAGGCATAAAAAAACCGGGCCGCTATGAGATGGCCCGGTTTTTTATTTTCTGACGATCGACTCAGCCTTTGTAGGCGTTGATCGACTCGACGATAGCTTTCCTGGCAGCGGCAGCATTGTCCCAGCCCTGCACCTTCACCCACTTGCCCGGCTCAAGAGATTTATAGTTTTCAAAGAAGTGTCGGATCTGATCACGCAGCAGCGCTGGCAGATCTTCGACTTCCTTTACATCCTGGTAGGCGCTGGTCAGCTTGGTATGGGGCACTGCGACCAGCTTGGCGTCACCGCCGGCTTCGTCTTCCATGTTCAGGACGCCTACCGGGCGGCAGCGGATCACTGAGCCGGCCTGAAGCGGGTAGGGGGTCACAACCAGAACGTCCAGTGGGTCGCCGTCATCAGCCAGAGTGTGGGGAATAAAACCGTAGTTTGCCGGGTAGAACATAGGGGTTGCCATGAAACGATCTACCAGCAGGGCGCCCATGTCCTTGTCCAGCTCGTACTTGACCGGAGAGCTGTTGGCCGGAATTTCGATGGCAACGTAGATATCTTCAGGCGGGTTTTTGCCAACGGGGATGTTGTCGAATTGCATGTGAGATCCTTCCTGATATGTGAGGTTCGTTTAACTGTGCTTGAAAAGTGAGCGCAATTATACGGGACTCTACAATCATTCGAAACTAAACCTTGGTCTGCGGGTTTGGCTTTTTGTGCAAGCTGCCCTCTGGAAGCCCTGCCCGAAAAACGCCCGTGAATACTTCCGTGTAGGGCTCGGTCGCGCCATCCTTGGCGCTTCACGTTTTCGGGCAGGGCTTCCAGAGGGTCGTGCGAACTTCTGAACAGGCCTGTTTCCGAAGTCTACAGCCGAATCTGCTTGGCAATCAGTTCTTTCATGATTTCGGTGGTGCCGCCGCCAATTGACAGAATCTTGGTGTCCCGATACAGCCGTTCCACCACGGATTCCCGCATGAAGCCCATACCACCGAACAGTTGCACAGCTTCCCGGGTGACCTTTTCGCAGACATCCACAGAGAAGTTTTTGGCCATGGCGACCTGTTTGATCGGGTTTTTGCCGGCTTGCATCAGTGCGGCGCAGCGGTAGGTGTATTCCCGGGCCACGTCGATCCGGGTGGCCATGTCGACCAATTTGTGGCGGGTAACCTGAAAGCCGGCGACCGAACGGCCGAAGGCCTGGCGTTGTTTGGTGTAGTCCATGGCGGCTTCGCAGGCCAGTTGGGCCGTCATGTAGGCCATGATAGACAAGCTCAGGCGTTCGGCCAGGAAGTTGCTCATGATCGCGATAAAGCCGGCGTTTTCGGCGCCGATCAGGCGGTCAGCGGGTACTCGGCAGTCTTCGAAGAAGAGCTCGGCTGTGTCGCTGGCCCACCAGCCCATTTTGCGCAGTTTGTTGCCATTGGAGAAGCCGGGTGTGCCGCGGTCGATCAGCAGCAGGCTGATGCCGGCGTGGCCTTCGCCGCCGGTGCGCACGGCTACGGTGAAGTGGTCGGCCCGGGTGCCGCTGGTGATGAAGGTCTTGCTGCCGTTCACGATGTAGTGATCACCGTTCTTCACAGCACGGGTTTTCAGGCTGGCCACGTCAGATCCGCCGCCGGGCTCAGTGACTGCGAGGGCCGCAATTTTTTCGCCGCGCAGTACTGGAGGCACGATCTGTTCACGGATTTCCTTTTTTGCCCATTTGGCGACTGGGGGCAAGCCGATATCCAGAGAGCCTATGCTGGCGACAAATCCGCCAGAGGTGGAGCGCATTAATTCTTCGGAAACCGCCACCTTCAGGAAGATGTCTCCTTCACCAACGCCGCCCAAAGCTTCAGGAAAACCAACGCCCAGAAGACCCGCATCCCCTGCTTTTTGGTAGATCTCTCGCGGAAACTCACCGGCTTCTTCCCATTCATCGATATGCGGGAGGACATGAGTTGTAATGAATTTGCGCGCGCTCAAGCGTACCTGTTCATGGGTATCGTTGAAGTAATCGGACACGGTGAAACACCTCTGTTCGGAATTAATGAGCGGTAGTGTCGCGCAATTTCATTTACCAAGCAAGCGCTTGGTTGAGGTGCGGGCTGGCATAAAAAAACTGGCACTGGATGCCAGTTTTTTGTCGATCAGCCGGAATTAGAGGCCCTTGCGAGGAATACTCTCAACCCCGGTTCTGGTTCCGAGTAACAGCAGGTCCGCCGGGCGACGGGCGAACAGCCCGTTGGTGACCACGCCCACAATGTTGTTCAGTTCTTCTTCAACCTGGATCGGGCGGGAAATGTCCATGTTGTATATGTCCAGAATGATGTTGCCATTGTCGGTTGTGAAGCCGTCCCGATAAACAGGATCGCCGCCTAACTTGACGATTTCACGGCCAACGTGGCTCCGTGCCATGGGAATAACCTCGACCGGCAGGGGGAAATCACCCAGCACATCCACTTTCTTGGATTCGTCAGCTATGCAGATGAAGGTTCTTGCGACTTCCGCAACAATCTTCTCGCGGGTCAGCGCACCACCACCGCCTTTGATCAATTCAAGGCGTTCGTTGGTTTCGTCGGCACCGTCCACGTAGAACTCCAGGTCGCCAGCGCTGTTCAGGTCATAAACCGGAATGCCGTGGCTTTTCAGGCGCTCTGCCGTTGCTTCTGAACTTGCTACAGCACCGTCAAACTCGGTTTTCAGATCCGCGAGCATGTCGATAAAGAAGTTGGCCGTGCTTCCCGTGCCTACGCCGATAATAGTGTCGTGCTCCAAGCGAGGGGCAATGTAGTCCACGGCGGCTTTGGCAACGGCTTTCTTGAGTTCGTCCTGGGTCATCGGGCACTCCGGGTGAAAATCTTGTGGGTTCGGGGCCATTATAGCGCTTAAGGACGCTGAGCTTATAGACGACCGTGGTGCAAACTTTCTACACTGTTCGTTTTCCCAGACCATCCATCAGCAACCGGAATCAACATGCCGCAACGCTACATCAAGAAGATTCTCGATGCGCGCGTCTATGACGTGGCCATCGAAACACCCCTCACTGAAGCCCGCAGCCTGTCCAAACGCTTTGGCAACAACATTATGCTCAAGCGGGAAGACCTTCAGCCGGTGTTTTCCTTCAAGATTCGCGGCGCGTACAACCGGATTGTCCAGTTGTCAGAAGAGCAGAAATCCAAGGGGGTTATTTGTGCCTCGGCCGGCAACCATGCTCAGGGTGTGGCGCTCGCGGCTAAAGAACTGGGAATCAAGGCTGTCATAGTGATGCCGCAGACCACCCCGGAGATCAAGGTGCGCTCGGTGCGAGACCATGGCGCACGGGTTGTGCTCAAGGGTGATGCCTTTGATGAAGCCGCTGCCCACGCCCAGGGATTGGTTGAGAAGCATGGCTACACCTACATACCGCCGTACGACGATCCGGATGTTATCGCCGGGCAGGGCACGGTTGCCATGGAGATGCTGTGGCAGTTCAGCAAGCCTATCCACGCGGTGTTCATTTGTGTGGGCGGTGGCGGCCTGATCGCCGGCATGGCTGCGTACATCAAGTACCTGCGCCCCGAAATCAAGGTGATCGGCGTGGAGCCTGAAGACTCCAATTGTTTGCAGGCTGCCCTGAAAGCAGGCAAGCGCGTGATACTGGATGAAGTGGGCATCTTTGCCGACGGAGTGGCGGTAAAGCAGATCGGAAAATATCCCTGGGAGATCTGCAAAGACCACGTAGATGAGGTGATCACCGTTTCCACCGATGAAATCTGCGCAGCCATTAAGGATATCTTTGAAGATACGCGCTCAATCGCCGAGCCCGCAGGCGCGCTGGGCGTTGCCGGCATCAAGAAGTACATTGAGCGGGAAAAGATCGAGAACGAAAATCTGATCGCCACCCTGAGCGGTGCCAACATGAATTTTGATCGCCTGCGGTACATTTCCGAGCGCACGGAAATCGGCGAGAAGCGTGAGGCTATTCTAGCGGTGACCATTCCCGAGAAGCCGGGGGCTTTCAAGACCTTTATCAACGGCCTGCATAAACGCAACATCACCGAGTTTAACTACCGTTACGCAGACGCAGGCCAAGCGACCATTTTTGTGGGTGTTCAGGTGCAGGCCGGTGGCTTGGGTCGGGACGAACTGGTGCAGGATCTCCGTGAAACTGGCTACTCCGTTCTCGATCTCACAGACAGCGATATGGCCAAACAGCACATTCGCCACATGGTCGGTGGGCATGCGCCCACGATTACCAACGAGAAGGTATTCCAGTTTGAGTTTCCTGAACGCCCGGGAGCCTTGCTGAAATTCCTGATGTCGCTGGGAACGCGCTGGAATATTTCCATGTTCCATTACCGCAATCACGGAGCAGCCTACAGCCGCGTATTGCTCGGTGCCCAGGTAGATGATGACGAAGTAAAAGATTTTGAAGCGATGCTTGAAAAAGTGGGCTTCCGTTATGAAAACATGACGGACAACGAAGCCTATCAACTGTTCCTGGGAGCCGGGAACGTTAAGCGGTCCTAACCCGCAAGCACGGCCAACCCGAAAGTGAACTTCCGGGTTGGCCGTGCGATCAATTTATCCGAATACCCCGTCAGTTTCTTACTGAACTTTAATCTGTCAAAAATTGTAAAAATCAGGATGCGTGTTAGTCTTTCGTCAAATTCTTGGAAACAAGAATAGCTAACTGATTTTCCGCAGAATTAACCTTATCTGGAACAGGAATACGCGTCATGGGTGGCAAGCCTGATATTATCCGGGCAATTGTGCTGATTTTTGCTGTCGGCCTTGTTATCACCGGTTTTACTTCGCTTCAGGCATCGGAAGACAAGCCCTCCGCGGCTGTGGTGAAAAGTTCTGTTGCTGCAGGCCCCATGCAGATGACCAAAGCCCCGTTGACCCGATAAAACCTCCCCTGAATTACTTGACCCGGTAAAGCTGCCTGTCTGTCACCACGCTGTGCAGCGGTACATCCCAGGGTTCTACCGGCAGTTTTTTCACCTTCTGGATGTCGTGCGCCAGGCCAATCAGTTTCGGCGCCAGCCTTGGTCGCTGGTGGCTGAACGCAAAAGTTCGATCATAGAATCCGCCTCCCATGCCCAGCCGTCCGCCATTTTCGTCAAACCCCACCAGTGGAAACAATACGGCGTCCAGCGCCCAGGCGGGTCGTCTGAGTCCGTTGCTGAATGCGGGTTCGGGAATGCCAAAGCGATTGTCCGTCAGTTCGACGCCATCGTAATAGGGGCTGAAAACCAGTTTGCCCGGATAAATGGGGTGCAGCACCGGCAGGTAAAAGTGAATACCTTTGCGACGAGCCATAGCCATGTATGGGAGCGGATCAATCTCGCCATCGTTGGGCAGGTAGATGGCTACGTGTCTGGCTCTGTGTAAATCCGGATTCTTGATCAGGTTCAGAGCAAGAGAAGCCGAGGCTTGTTCCTGTTCCCGGGGCGATAGCATACGCCGCTGCTGACGCAGTTGTTTGCGCAGTTCGTTGCGAGACAAGAGGGGTAAATCGGATTCAGAAGGGTGTGAGTCGGTAGTCTGGCTCAAAATGAAGCTTCCCGGGCTGCCGTTATCGGATGTAGCCCTTGAACCCAAAGTTCAAGGTCGGTGGCCGCTGTGACATATTAGGCTTTCCCCTCGCGGGGACGTGCTCACAATGCCCTAGAGTAGCCACCTGGGTAAAGCGCATCGGCTCGAGGACGAATCCGACCAGCGAACAGCCCAGGAAGTAGATTCATTATAGGGCCAGACCCGGGGCCGATTGCAACACCTATCGGGGAATCGCCGGAAACTCAGTGGTTTGACTGTTCTCCGAGAGCGCTTTCAAGTTTGCTGTCCATGGCTTTGAGCAGAGTGCTGGTGGCATCGGACATGGTATCCCGCTCAAGCAGTTCGTGGGTCATGTTCAGGGCCGCCATCACGGCAATACGCTCAGTTCCGAATACCTTGCCGCCTGTGCGTATTTCGCGCATCTTGCTATCCAGATGCCTGGCGGCACGCATGAGGGCTTCCTGTTCTTCTGCCGGGCAGGCGACCAGGTACTCCTTATCCAGAATTTTCACCTCAACGGTGGTGGATTGCTTGGACATCAATGGTGCTCCAGCGCCCGAAGGCGGCCGATCATGGCTTCGATCTTGTTTTTGGCAAGATCATTTTTGTGCATAAGCTGGGCCCGTTCCCGGTTCCAGTCATCCTGCAACTGCCTGAAAGTTGCGTTGCTCTGCTCCAGTTTTTGGCAGTGTTCGATCAGCTTGTCCAGCTTGTCCGCTAATGCTTGTACTTCGGACTGTTCCATGACGTGCTCAGCATAGGTTGAAGATATTGCGACTAACTATAAGTGCGCGCGCCATAGCGGTCAATTTACAGGCGTGTCATGAGATGGCTACCCACTGTTATTTGGCTCTCGGGTGAGACCTGGATCACATCTCACCGGGGCTCCCAAAGCCTTGTGAACGGCTCTGCCGCCAGGCGCTGAATGCCGGAACCAGTGCCGCCAGCAGGGCGGCCAGCGGCACGGATGTCAGTAGCGCCCATTCTTCAAGGTTCAACGGGCGCAATTGAATCTGAATTCCGTAATTCGTCAGCACCCAGGGGCCGAGCATTGAAATCGCGAATGCGCTCAACCCAAGCGAAATCAGGCAGGCTACCACGGCAAGGGCCAGGCACTCGATAAGATAGAGGCTCGCGATCAGGCCGGGAGACGCGCCTGTAGCGCGCAGAATCGCTATTTCGTGGGCTCGCTGGGTTTGCAGTGTTAGCAACACTGCGATTAGCCCGATCAGGCTGGTAATCACCACGAAACCGGTTATGCCGAGCAGTGCCTGTTCAAACTGGCTCATCAGCCGCCACAGTTCGCTCAGGGCAACGCCCGGCAAAATGGCAGAAAGCGGCTCACCGGTGTACTGATTAAGATCGCGCTGTACGCGGAATGTCAGGATCTTACGATCCAGCCCGGCGAAAACAGCGGTAATCGCGCCGGGTGTGAATTCCCGGCCCTCGGCCTGCTCTGGTGTCAGTGTGCGGCCTGGTCTGGCAACGCCTGACTCCCAGCCTACATGCATCGCTTCCATGCCCTGCAGGCTGATATAGACCGCCTGATCCACGGGGGTGCCCGTGGCTTCAAGAATGCCTGTTACCGTGAAGGGGGTGTCTTTGTGGTTCGAGAAGCTGGTGCGCCCGCCGCCATGGGAAAGTACGATTTCATCGTCAATGCTATGGTTCAGGGTTCTGGCAACGCCTGCGCCCAGCACCACGTCGAAAACCCCGCTAAACCATTGACCCTTTGCCAATACCAGAGGTTGGCCCCGGCCAAACCGGAAATGCTCGCCAAAGCCTTTGTCTGTGCCTACAACCCGGAACCCTTTGTAACTGTCGCCCAGGGAAATGGGAATGAGCCAGTCAATGCGCGTGTCTTGTTTAAGCTCCTGAAAGGTCGACCATCGGATGTTGTTGGTGGCGTCACCAATATGAAACACCGTATAAAGCAGCAAATTGAGCTGACCACTGCGGGCGCCGATGATCAGGTCGGTATCGCTGATGGTGCTGGTAAAGGACTGTTTCACTTCTGTGCGCAGGTATTGGATGCCGAGCAGCAAGGTGACGCTCAGGGTGAGGGTGAGGCACACCAGAGCCAAAACCTTGCGCCTGTGCCAGAGGCTTGCGGTTGCCAGTGATAATGCAAGATGAGCCTTCATGCCGGTACCTGCCCGAGTTCAAGCTGATGGTGAAAGTGCCGGGCCAGAGAGCGGTCGTGGCTGACAAACAGCACGGAGGTGTTGCGCTCTTCAGCCATGGTCAGTAGAAGGTCGATGAAGCGGTCACGGTTGTCGCTGTCCAATGCGGATGTGGGCTCGTCTGCCAGAATAATCTCCGGGGCTCCGATCAGTGCCCGCGCAGCGGCAATGCGCTGCTGCTGGCCAATGCTGAGCCGGGTGACCTTGCGCTGCCAGTGGCTTTCAGGAATGGCGAGCGCCGTCAGTAGTTCGTGAGCTGCCAGCGTTGGCGTCTCGCCTGTGGCGGCCTTGCGACGTTGCGACAGCCTGCAGGGCAGGGTGACATTGGCCAAGGCTGTGAGGTAGGGCACCAGATTGAACTGCTGGAATATTACGCCGATGTGGTCCGCCCGGAAGCGGTCACGTTTGCCCGCACCAAGCTGGTGGATGTCGGTGCCCAGCAACCTGATCGTGCCTGTCGCTGGCGGAAGCATTCCGGCCAGCAGGCTCAGGAAGGTGCTTTTGCCAGTGCCGCTTGGGCCGTGAAGAAAAAGATGTTCACCCCGGGGCAGGCTGAGGTCAGGGAACGCGAGTGGCGGGTGTTGGCTGTCCCAGCAAAAGGTGAGATTTTTGACTTCGAGTGCTGCAGGCACATATTCAGAGCTATGCGCACTGGATTCTGACTGGCTGTTCATGTTGATCGTTCTCTGCCCCGTGTATTATGTCTGGCTTACGTTCGCCGACGCGTGTCTGGCTGTTTGGCTTTCCGGAGAGCTTTGCTAATGTTCCAATCTTTACGTTGCCCTGCCGGGGCGCTGCTGCCGGCCCTGTTGGTTTTCTTGCTGAGCCTTCCCATGCAGGCTTACTCGGAACCGCGCGAAATCGACTGGCTGGAGTTGATGCCCGCCGAGGATCTGGCCCTGCTGGAAAATATGCCAGAACTGGAGCATGAGGGCGATGGCCCACCTTTGCTGCCGGACGAAATCATGACCGGCCGGGTTGTTCCGGAGATGGCGAATGTCGCTGGCCGCATCCCCGGATTTGTGGTGCCCCTCAAAACAACCAAAGACATGCGCATTCTGGAGTTTTTCCTGGTGCCTTATTACGGCGCCTGCATCCACGTGCCGCCACCGCCTCCCAACCAGATCATTCATATCAAATACAAGCAGGGGTTCAAGCTCGAAGCTCTGTACGACCCCGTCTGGATTGAGGGGACGTTGGTGATTGATCGCACGGAAACAGGCGTTGGTACATCTTCCTACTCCATGGTGGCGGAAGCGGTTGAACCCTATGAGGAATAGCCTCAGCGCCCGAACCTGAAAGAGCTCTCGCCTTGCCCCATGTGGGTTGCGCCCTGTCCATCCGGGCCGGCCCATGCGATATCGAGATGTTCGAGGGCTGGAAAGCGGACGGTGAGTGGCGTTGTCAGCGAGGCTGATTTAGCCAGCCCGGGGCAGGTCAGAATCTGGGTGACCGTTATATCGGCGTGCTGGTTCGGGTCGCCGTGACTGTGCCCGTCATGATCGTGACCGCCTGCAACCTCATGTTGAATCGTGGTGGCCTGTATCTGGCAGGTTGATTCCAGAGTGTTAACCAGTGGATTCTCGCCAAGCCAATTGGTAACGCGTTCTTCAATCTGGTGCTGCTCCGGCGTGCGCGGGTGGTGCTCGAATCCAAGCATATTTCCTGCTGGTGACATGAGCTGTATTTCAACCTGGTTATCGGCGAATGCAAGCTGCATTTCAGCATGGCCGTGTTGGTGCGAGCCGGGGTTCTCTGCTGCCATCACCCTTGTGCTGACAAGTGCCAAAGTGATGGGTAGTACGAGGTGTTTGTTTGAGAGCATGCCCGTGTCCATTGATGGGTAGTGATATGTTATAACATATTGTTCTCTCGTTCCCTGAAAATCAACCAGTCAGTGTCTTGCAGGCGCCTGAATGCTAGGATAGAGCCCTAACTCCACAACACAGGATTGTCTTGGTTCATGTCAGAAACCGACACTGCCAGCGCGGCGCATGCCGCTGAATTCGAGCGCTGGGCTAATGTTTTTACGGCCCACAAAGCGTTCAGCCATCCTTCCGAGCTGCATGGTGCCCTTTGTGGCCGACTGGCTGCTGGTTCCCGCATTGAGGAAGATGAGTGGCTCGCCATGGTTTGCGAACACATGGGGTTGCCTGAAAGTGCCGCCGAGGAGGCCGATGACCTGTCCGCCTTCATGAACGAAGCGTACGAGCGGGCGCTGGTGTTTCTGAAGTCAGCGGATATGAGCTTCCATCCTCTGCTGCCTGACGATGATTATGCCATTGATCAACGCCTTGAAGCCCTGGTGGCCTGGATACGTGGTTTTCTCGAAGGCATGGCCCTGTCTGCCGGCGAGTCCCTGGGCGAGGCGCCGGACGAGATTCGCGAACTCATTGAAGACATGGTCGCGATCAGTCAGGTTTCTGAAGATCAGGAACAGGATCAGGAAAGTGAGCAGCAGTTGGTGGAGATAACCGAGTACATCCGGCTCGGGGCTTTGGCCGTATTCACCGAATTCAATCCTCCGGAAAAGCCGGCGCCGCTAACGCCAACGCTGCACTGATCATGCCACACATTGCGGGAGATTCTATGCCGTCCATTATACCCGTCAAGGAATTCGCCGAGCGCCGTCGCAAACTGATGGAGCGCATGGCACCGGACAGTATTGCCATTATTCCGGCTGCACCAGAGCGTGTTCGTAACCGCGATGTGCTGCACCCGTTTCGTCAGGACAGCGA
>TARA_R110001606_G_scaffold57686_3_pt1 | contig 17593 bp, 16 predicted proteins | sample TARA_R110001606 | Tara Oceans TARA_R110001606 (sample SAMEA4398315) | marine metagenome | biome: Polar Biome; feature: [SRF] surface water layer (ENVO:00010504); material: water (ENVO:00002006), including particulate matter (ENVO:01000060) such as... | depth 5 m | reverse complement strand
TATAATTGATTGCTATAGTATTGGCGATGGTATTAAATGCTCTAAACGGATCAAGCGCAATTGTTGTGTTTATGCAAAAATTGTTATTAATCTAAAGAGGAAAAATTCTACATTCTTAACACATCTAAAACTTCATCAACAGAAGCTTTTAAACGAGCTCTTTCTATTTTTTATTTAATCATATAAGCTTAACTATATTTCACAACCATTTTACGCAAACCTCTTCTTTTTTAAATTATAAGAACAAAAAAAAAGCGCCACAATTAAGTAACGCTCTTCTAATTTATATCAGTAAAAACTATTCTGCTGCAGTTTCTTCTGTAGCTTCTTCTGTTTCTTCATCATCATCTTCAACCATTATTGTTGCATTTCTAGAAGTTCTAACTTGAACTACAACAGTATTATCTGGGTGCATGAAAGTATAATCTTTAGTTGCCAATGAAGTTACAAATAATTTATTTCCAATTTTTAATTTAGAAATATTTGCAGATACAAAATCTGGTAAGTTAGCCGGTAAAGCTTTTACTCTTAATTTACGGTTTGTAAAACGTAAAGACCCCCCATTTAATACACCTGGAGAAGTGCCTTCTAATTGAACCGGAATGTTCATTGTAATTTCTTTATCATCAAATAATTGATAAAAATCTACGTGTAAGATTTTTTCTGATACTGGATGAAACTGAATGTCTTGTAAAATTGCAGCTATTTTTTGGCCATCAACGTCAATACTTGCAGTGTATACATTTGGAGTATAAACCAAGTTTTTAAACGCTTTTTCTTCTGCTGAAAAGTGTATTGGTGTTTTTCCTCCGTATATAACGCAAGGAACCATACCAGCATTACGTAAGGCTTTAGTTGCTACTTTACCCACGCTTTCTCTTTTTGATCCTTTAATCGAAATTGATTTCATTACTTTGTTTTTATTATTTATTTTACATTAAAAATTGTCCACTAATTGAAGTATTGTCTTGCACTTTATGCATTACATCTGCAAATAATGGGGCGCAAGATACTACTTTTATTTTTGATGTCTCCTTTTTTAATGGAATACTATCAGAAACAATTAATTCTGTTAATCCAGAATTTTCAATTTTCTCATAAGCACCTCCAGAAAGTATTGGATGTGTACAAATTGCACGTACACTTAATGCACCTCTTTCCATCATTAAATTAGCAGCATGCGCTAAAGTACCTCCTGTATCTATCATATCATCAACCAAGATTACATTTTTTCCTTGTACATCTCCAATCAACTCCATATGACCAATTACATTTGCTTTTACTCTTTGTTTATAACAAATTACAACATCAGACAATAAGTGTTTAGAATATGCATAAGCTCTTTTAGAACCTCCCATATCTGGCGATGCAATGGTTAAATTTTCTAAATTTAAACTCTTTATATAAGGTAAAAAAATAGTTGATGCGTATAAGTGATCTACAGGTTTTTCAAAAAATCCTTGAATTTGATCTGCATGTAAATCCATGGTCATAATTCTTGTTGCACCCGCAGACTGTAATAAGTTTGCTACTAACTTTGCACCAATAGCTACTCTTGGCTTGTCTTTTCTATCTTGTCTTGCCCAACCAAAATATGGCATAACTGCAGTAATGTGCCTTGCTGATGCTCTTTTTGCTGCATCTAACATTAATAACATTTCCATTAAATTATCTGCATTCGGAAATGTAGAACCTATAATAAAGACTCTTCTTCCACGCACAGATTCTTCAAAAGCTGGCTGAAATTCGCCATCACTAAAGTAAGTTGTATCTACTTTTCCTAAAGTAATATTGTATTCTTTAGCTATTTTTTCTGCTAAATCTATACTCTGTCTGCAGGCAAATAATTTTGGGGACAATTGATTTATAGACATTTAATTATTTTTTATTGTGTTGTTGTTAGCTAACAAAAGTAGAAATTATTTATTGAGCATGAAATGTTTTTTTTCAGTTTAAATACTAAAAATATTTAGTAGCTTTGCAGTCTTATTAATTACTTGCTCAAGTGGCGGAATTGGTAGACGCGCTGGATTCAAAATCCAGTACTTTCGGGTGTGTGGGTTCGATTCCCACCTTGAGTACAAAAGGGAAAACCTCAACTTTTATAGTTGAGGTTTTTTATTGGGTAAAAGATAGGCACAACATTCTAAAACATTAATGGATTTTACGATTGTTAATTTCTTTAATAAAAATAACAATATGTTTTACTAAACGTCCCATAAAAACACTCTTTAATTTCAAATTCTGTAAAAGTTGTAGATGATATAATTGCTTCATCCAATTCTATTTTGGCAAATTCTATGTTTAAATTAGACCATTATTATACAAATTCTGAGTATAAGAAAACAGCAAATCAGATGCTTACGAATTTAAAAAATGAGGTTTTAGAAACCCCTTCTGGATACAGTAATTGGCTGCAATTAATGTTAAACTATTCTAGACCTTTCTTTGAAGTTGCTATTACTGGTAAAAATGTAGATTCCATTAAAAAAGAAATTTTAGGCTATTACATACCAAATATAATTATAGCAGGTTCAAAAAAAGAAAACAACAGTATTCCTTTGTTAGAAAATAAGTTTATTGAAGATGAAACTTTTATTTATGTCTGTAATTTGGGTACTTGTAAACTACCTCAAAAAAATCTTATTGAAGCCGTTCAATTAATTTCCAAATAACTTATTTAACGCTAATTAAATTAGCGAAAAAAGGGTAAACTCTAATTAGAATTTACCCTTTTGTCCTTTATAACAATATCCCCAACACTAATTTCCTTTCTTATAATCTTCTAAAAACTTCGCTAAACCACTATCTGTTAATGGGTGATTTAACAAGCCTGTGATTGATGATAAAGGTCCTGTCATTACATCACTTCCTAATTTAGCACAGTTAATAACGTGCATGGTGTTTCTTACTGATGCTGCTAAAATTTGAGATTTAAATCCGTAATTATCATAAATTAATCTCATTTCTTTGATTAAATTTAATCCATCTGTAGAAATATCATCTAATCTTCCTAAAAACGGAGAAACATATGTTGCCCCTGCTTTTGCAGCCAATAATGCTTGTCCTGCTGAAAATATCAATGTTACGTTGGTTTTAATTCCTTTATCAGAAAAATATTTACACGCTTTTACGCCATCTGCAATCATTGGTAATTTCACTACGATTTGTGGATGCAAAGCTGCTAATTCTTCTCCTTGCTGAATCATTCCTTCATAATCTGTTGCAATTACTTCTGCAGAAACATCTCCAGTTACTAATTCACATATTTTTTTGTAATGATTTAAGATATTTTGCGCTCCTGTAATACCTTCTTTTGCCATTAAAGACGGATTCGTAGTTACGCCATCTAAAACTCCTAAAGCTTCTGCTTCTGCAATATCATCTAAATTTGCTGTGTCAATAAAAAATTTCATACGTCTATTTTTATACTGTTTTTAAATATTCTAATACTTGTTTGCTTACTTTTTCGCCTGTAAATCCGAATTTATCATCTAAGATATTTGCGGGTGCAGAATAGCCAAAATGATCTAATCCAAACACTTTTCCATTATCTCCAACTAAGCCTTCTAAGTTTACCGGTAAACCTGCTGTTAAACCAAATAATGGTTTGTTTTTTGGGATGACACTTTGTTGATATTCTTTGGATTGTAATCTAAATAATCCTTCAGAAATTACAGAAGCAATATTTACTTTTAAGCCATTTTCTGATTCTAAAATTGCTGCAGCTTCAACTAATGTTGCTACTTCTGATCCATTTGCAACTAAAACTACATCCGGATTTTCTACTTCTTTTACCAAGTAACCTCCTTTTTCTGCAGCTAAAGCTTCTTGATATCTTGAGGATGTTCCTTTGATTGGTAAATCTTTAATTCCTTGTCTTGATAAAATTAAACCTGTTGGTGTATTCTTATTTTCTAAAGCCATTTTCCAAGCCACACTTGTTTCTGCAGAATCTGCAGGACGTAAAGCCAAGAAACTCGGATTTCCACTGTGGTTTTTCAATTTTTCTAATAATCTGATTTGTGCTTCTTGTTCTACTGGTTGATGTGTTGGTCCGTCTTCTCCAACTCTAAATGCATCATGTGTCCAAACATATTTTACACCTAATTCTTGAATTCCGCTCAAACGAATTGCTGGTTTCATATAATCTGAAAACACAAAGAAAGTTGCTACTACAGGAATAATTCCACCGTGTAATGCAATTCCGTTTGCAATACAAGACATCGTTAATTCTGCAACTCCTGCTTGTAAAAATGACCCTGAAAAATCACCTTTTTTAAGTGCATGTGTTTTCTTTAAGAATCCGTCTGTCTTATCAGAATTTGATAAATCTGCAGAAGAAACAATCATATTTTCTACATTCTCAGCTAAATATGCTAAAACTCCTGAGGATGCTGCTCTTGATGCCAATCCTGCTTTATGTTCAATTCCTTCGAAATCTAGTTCTGGTAATTCTCCTGATAAAAAGAAATCTAATTTATCTGAAAGTGTTTTGTTTGCTGCTTTCCATTCTGCAATTTCTGTTTTCTTTATGGCAGCTTTCGCTGTTTTTTCTTTTAATAAATTCTGATAAAATGCACTTACATCTTCATAAATATCAAACGGACTTTCTGGATTTGCGCCTAAATTTAGTAAGGTTTGATTGTGTAATCTGCTCCTGTATGACCAATGGGTTGTCCGTGCAATTCACATTCGCCTTCAAAGGTTTTATCATCTGCAGTAACACAACCTTTCCCCATAATGGTTTTACCAATAATTAGGGTTGGTTTTTCAGTTTCACTGTTTGCGTCTTTTAATGCTTTTCTAATTTCATCATGATTATGACCATCAATAGTAACTACTTTCCATCCCCAAGATTCGTACTTCATGGCAGTATCTTCTGATGTTACTTCGTCTGTTGGAGTTGATAATTGAATGTCATTAGCATCGTAAAACATTATAAAATTGTTTAGTCCTAAATGACCTGCAATTCTTCCTGCTCCTTGTGAGATTTCTTCTTGCACTCCTCCATCAGAAATAAAACCATAGATTTTATGATCCATCCAATTTCCAAAACGAGCTTTTAAAAAGTTTGCTGCTATTGCTGCTCCAACTCCCATGGTATGACCCTGTCCTAATGGTCCAGAGGTGTTTTCTATTCCTCTTTTTACATCTACTTCTGGATGACCAGGAGTAATTGAACCCCATTGTCTAAAATTAGCAACATCGTCTTTTTCGTAATTTCCTAGCAAATAATACTGCGCATACATTAAGGTTGATAAATGCCCTGCATCCATAAAAAAACGATCTCTGAATGCCCAAGTCATATCTGATGGATCGAAATTAAAGAATTCTGAATATAGGATGTGCATAAAATCTGCTCCTCCCATAGGTCCTCCAGGATGCCCAGAGTTTGCTTTTTCTACCATGGCAACCGCTAATGCTCTAATATTATCTGCCGATTGTTGGTCTATTTTTTTGTTCATTTTTATAAAATTTTTTTAACGAACCCAACTGATTTTTTTATGTGCCAATTGGGTTTGTTTGATTTTTTAATATTTTTTTTGATTATTTCTTTTTCCAAAGACCTTCCATTTCTTCTAAAGTTTTACCCTTAGTTTCTGGAACATATTTTAGAATAAATAACATGGCTAAAATGCTCATGATTCCATATACCCAATACGCAAATCCATGGTTAAACATTTCTGTCAAAGTAGAATTGTCATTCATCATTGGGAATGTTAATGAAACTAAATAATTAGAAATCCATTGTGCTGCAACTGCAACTGCTAATGCTTTTCCTCTAATTTTATTCGGAAAAATCTCTGCCAATAAAACCCATGCCACTGGTCCCCAACTCATGGCAAAACTTGCCACATACAACATCATACAAAACAATGCTAAATATCCTGTTGCGCCAGAGAAAAACACAAATCCTAAAGACAGCATGGCTATCGCCATACCTCCAGCTCCAATAATCATTAATGGTTTTCTACCATATTTATCCACTGTTTTTACTGCAATGATGGTAAATAAGAAGTTTACAACACCTACAATAATAGTCATTAATAAAGCTGTATCTGTACCCGATGAAATGGTTTTAAAGATTTCTGGTGCATAGTATAAGACTACATTGATACCCACAAATTGTTGAAAAATAGATAATAAAACTCCAATGATAATAACCAACCAACCAAAAGACAAAAGATGTCCTGAGGTTGTTTCATTCATAGAAGTTTCTATTTCTGCTAGTACTCTATTTCCTTCTTTTTCTCCATTTACTTTTACTAAAACTTCTAAAGCTTCTACTGGTTTGTTACGCAACATTAAAGAACGTGGTGTATCTGGTACAAAAAATAATAATCCTAAAAATAAACCTGAAGGAACTACTTCGGATGCAAACATCCATCTCCAACCTATTTCATTTAACCATGCATCTGACCCTCCACTTCTAGAAATAAAGTAGTTGACAAAATAAACCACCATAAAACCACCAACAATAGCTAATTGATTAAAAGAAACCAGCTTACCTCTACTATCTGCGGGTGCAATTTCTGCAATATACAACGGCGATAACATAGACGCTAAACCAACTCCGATTCCTCCAATAATTCTGTATACAATAAATATTGTTGAATACGTATGATCTAATTCACCTAAAGTTCCAATAAACATTTCTGGTATTGCAGAACCTAAAGCTGAAATTAAAAACAAGATTGCTGCTAAAATTAAACCATTTTTTCTTCCTAGTTTTTTACTAACTAAACCTCCAAAAATTCCACCTATAATACAACCTATTAAAGCACTCGATACTAAAAATCCTTTAAAAGCACTTGCTGCTGTTTCTGATAAGCCTTTCGGAATTACAAAAAAACTATCTAAGGAACTTACCGTTCCTGAAATTACACCAGTATCATATCCAAATAGTAAACCTCCTAAAGTGGCCACTAATGTAAGTTTGATTAAATATTTAGAATTTGCTGCTTGTGCCATAAATAAGTATTTAGTTGATTGATTAATTCGTTAATTGGTTTAAATTATTTTAGCCCTCACAGGTTTTAAAAACCTGTGAGGGCTGTATACTATATAGACTAGATATGTTGATTGATAATATTCTCAAATAACTCTTGCTTACCACTTTGAAGTGTTAATTCTCCATTTTCTTGAGCGATTTTGTACAAGTCTGATAATTCTAATTTACCTGCTTCAAAATCTTTTCCTTTTCCTGCATCAAAAGAACTATATCTTTTTTCTCTTAAAGAATTGTATGCTGATGAAGTCATGATTTTATCTGCAGTCAATAATGCTCTTGCAAAAGTATCTGCTCCTCCAATATGTGCGTGAAAAACATCGTCCATATCCGTAGAATTTCTTCTGATTTTTGCATCAAAATTAACTCCACCTCCTTGTAAACCTCCTGCTTCTAAGAAAACTAACATTGCTTCTGTAACTTCTTGTATGTTGTTTGGAAACTGATCTGTATCCCAACCATTTTGGTAATCTCCTCTATTTGCATCTATACTTCCTAACATTCCTGCTTTAGCAGCAACTGCCATTTCGTGTTGCATAGTATGTTGTGCTAAAGTTGCGTGGTTTACTTCAATATTCATTTTGAAATCTTTGTCTAAACCGTATTCTTTTAAGAATCCGATAGCAGTCGCTGAATCAAAATCGTATTGATGTTTCATTGGCTCCATTGGTTTTGGCTCAATAAAGAATGTTCCTTTAAAACCTTGCGCTCTTGCATAATCTCTTGCCATGGTTAAAAACTGTGCCATGTGGTCTAATTCACGTCCCATATCTGTGTTTAGTAAAGACATGTAACCTTCTCTTCCTCCCCAGAATACGTAGTTTTCTCCACCTAATTTAATCGTTGCATCTAAAGCCAATTTAACTTGACCTCCTGCTCTTGCCACTACATTAAAATCTGGATTTGTAGATGCTCCGTTCATGTAACGTGGATTAGAAAAACAGTTTGCTGTTCCCCATAATAATTTTACACCACTTTCTGCTTGTTTTCCTTTGATGTAATCTGTAATCGTATCTAATCTTGATTCTGATTCTGCAAACGTTGCGCCTTCTTGAATTAAATCGTAATCGTGAAAACAGAAATAATCAAATCCCATTTTGTTAATGAATTCAAAGGCTGCATCTGCTTTGTCTTTTGCTGCTTGCACTGCATCTGTAGATTTGTCCCAACCAAAACTTTGTGTTCCTGGTCCAAATGGATCTCCTCCTTGACCACAGAATGTATGCCAATAGGCGATTGAGAATTTAAACCAGTCTTTCATCTTTTTTCCTGCAACCACTTGTTCTGGATTGTAGTATTTAAAAGCTAATGGATTGTCTGACTCTTTTCCTTCAAATTGAATTTTGTTGATTCCTTTAAAATATTCCATTTTGATACTATTTAATATTGTTTAATTGTTTATTCGTTTAAATGTTTAATTGTGCTGCTTTGCGTTAGGGATTGAAACATCTGTTTGAGCTCTTTTTTACTTTTTTAAGTAAAAAAAGCGAGTGTGTAAAGCCCGACCTTTTTAGGGAACGCCCAAATGCTATTTATTTAAAATTAATTCTAACTCTTTTTTCCAGTTTTGATAGGCTTCTACATATGGTTTTTTGTCTTTAAACGGCATAAAAGTCATTACGTGATCATTGTCCATAATCGCTTTCCCAAAAGACTCAAAATCGCCTTTGTGTAAATTTGCTGCTCTTGCTGCACCAATGGCACCAGTGGTATTATAAATTTCGATTTCTTGCTCTATTAAAGTGGCTACCGTGTTTGCAAAAATTTCTGAACGGAATAAATTGTCGTTTCCTGCTCTCATCACCGTTGGTTGAATTCCGTCTGATTTCATGATTTCCATTCCGTATACAAATGAGAACGCAATTCCTTCTAAAGCGGCTCTGCACATGTGTCCTTTATGGTGATTATTGAGGTTCATGTTTACAATTCGAGTGCCAATTTCTTTGTTATTTAGCATTCGTTCTGCACCATTTCCAAAAGGAATTAGGCAAACTCCATCTGATCCCACTGGAATTTCTGAGGCTAAATTATTCATCTCTTCGTAAGAGTTTACTGCCAAATTATTTAGCAACCAACGATATTGAATTCCTGCGCCATTGATACATAAAAGTTTACCAATTCTTGCTGCGGCTCCTTTTTGATAATTTACGTGTGCAAAGTTGTTAACTCGAGAACTTTCTTTAGCAGATAAACTATCGGTAACAGCATAGACAACTCCTGATGTTCCGCCAGTTGCAGCAACTTCTCCTGGATTGAATACGTTTAATGACAATGCATTATTTGGTTGATCTCCTGCTCTGTAATAAATTGGAGTTCCTGCTGCTAAACCGCTTTCCTGTTCTCCTTTTTCATCTACTAAAGATTGAACGCCAAAAGTTTCTACAATATCCGGAACTAAATTTTTATCAATTCCATAATGTTCTAAAAGAAAATGAGCGATGGTGTCATTTTTAAAATCCCAAAAAATGCCTTCTGATAATCCTGAAATTGTGGTATTTATTGTGTTTGAAAATTTATACGCCACATAATCTCCTGGCAACATAAATTTGTAAATCTGATTATAGATTTCTGGTTCGTTTTCTTTTACCCATTTTAATTTTGAGGCTGTAAAATTCGCCGGAGAATTCAATAAATGGGAAGCACATTTTTCTTCTCCAATTTCTGCAAAAGCTTTATTACCTATTGCTACAGCTCTACTATCGCACCAAATAATACTTTTACGAAGTGGATTTCCTTTTTTATCTACTAAAACCAAACCGTGCATTTGATACGAAATACCAATCCCTTTTATTTGAGTTCTACTTACATTGTATTGTTTTTTTAAAGCTGTGATAGCGTTGCAAATATGCAACCACCAATCGTTTGGTTTTTGTTCTGCCCAACCATTTTTTTGAGCAAACATGCCCATTTCTTCTTTTGGCTCTTGTACAACGCCTAAACTTTTTCCTGTTTCTACTTCTACTAATGCTGCTTTTATAGAAGAACTCCCAATGTCTAATCCTAAATAATAATTCATTATAATGATTCTCTTAATGTTATTGTTGTTGGCACATAATGTTGCATTGGCATATCTTGCATTACAAACTCTGCCGCTTTGGTTCCTATTTCTTTAAAATCTGTGGAAATGACAGAAATTCCTTTATAAATAAATTTTTTCATTGGGGTTTCATTATAAGATAGAAAACCTACATGAACACCAGGTTCAAAATTCTTGTTTCTACATTCCTCTAAAAAAACACCTAACATTCTATCGCTAGTACTTATATATGCTGTATTCTTTTTTAATGAAAACAATTTTGGGTTTGTAACAATCTTATACTTAAACTGAAATAAATTACAATATTCTTTAAAATACGTAATGGTTTCTTTTGGATGAAATGTATACGTTGGATACAAAAAAACAAGTTCCTTATATTTTCTAAATGCATCTGTAGCATCTTTTAAAGCCTCAAAAAAAGATTTACCAAAATCTTGAAACACATAATTATTGGTAGAATTTGAATGTACGCTCCAATCGATTAATAATAATTTATCGGCATCAATATCAGAAATAACGGCAGGTACGTCATTATGATCAAAAGTCATCACAATATATTTATAGTACTTGCCTTTAGAATTGTTTAAAATTGTTTTAAAATTATCTATATTATAGTGATGGAATTGAACATCGGTAATAATATTATTTGGTAAATTATTTACAAATGAGTGGTATAAAACTTCTTTGTACGCCTTAAAAGTATCTAAAAGTAACAGCACTTTTTTAGTTTCATTGGCTACATAATACCCTTTATTAGGCACAGATTCTATAACTCCGTTTTCTTTTAAAATTGAATATGCCTTAAATACGGTGTCTCTTGAAACCTTATTTGATGTGCAAATAGTATTTACAGAAGGTAAAGCATCTCCTTTTTCTAAGAGATTTTCTGCAATAGCGTCATTTATTGCATTCACCAATTGCTGATATTTTGGTATATCGCTTTGATGATTAATCGCTAATGATATTACTTCTTTTTTCATTCTGTTCTGTTCCGGTATGTAAATGTATTACTAATTATTTAATTTAATACAAGTAATTATAAAAAAAATTGTTTTGACGAAAATTATGTTTCTTTTGAAATTAAAAATAATAGAACTTTGTATCTTTGAAATACTTACGTACTTATTAATTGCTACAATTATTTTTAAAAAAATGAATATATTTCTTTCAGAAGATTTTCTATTACAAAACAAATAGAACCGCTTTCTAACCAAGATCTATGAAGCTGTTTTGTTGGCATGTTAATAGCTTCTAAAAGCTTTTTATCATTTCCTAAATACGAATATTTTAGACGTATTTTATACCACATAATTGGTGCGGATGCAGAAAAAGGAGAGTTACCAAATGATGAAAAATTATTACGAGAAATTGTAAGTGATATTTATTACTAAAATGCTAAAAAATTATTTTATAAAATGGATACAATTAATTGGGGAATTATTGGCTGTGGAGATGTTGCAGAGATAAAAAGCGGACCTGCTTTTCAAAAAGTTGAAAACTCTAAGTTGTTAGCGGTGATGAGAAGAAATGCCGAAAAAGCAGAAGATTTTTCCCGAAGACATCAGGTGCCTTTTTGGTATAGTTCGGTGGATGAGTTATTAAAAAATGATACAATAAATGCCGTATATATTGCCACTCCGCCCGCTACTCATTTAGCAATTGCCAAAAAATGTTTACTTGCAAAAAAGTTTGTATACCTAGAAAAACCTATAACTTTAAACTATGCTGAATCAGTAGAGTTATTGGCACTTGTAGATAAAAAAGACAAACTTGTAGTAGCACATTATAGAAGAAAATTACCTGCTTTTGAAAAAGTAAAAGAACTAATTGACACGAATATCATTGGTAAAATTTTATTTGCAGACATTCAAATTCTTCAATCTAAAAACAATAATGTTATAGCTAAAACAGAAACCAATTGGCGATTAGCACCAGAAATTTCTGGCGGCGGTTATTTTCATGATATTGCTCCGCATCAAATAGATTTAATGTTGTATTATTTTGGCGAATATAAAAAAGCAAAAGGATTTTCAACATCGGTATTAAACAACAAAGTGGATGATCTTGTTAACGGAATTATTGAATTTAAAAATGGAGTGCAATTTAGAGGTATTTGGAACTTTAATTCTGCCGAAAAAGAGGTGAAAGATGAGTGCAAAATATATGGTGAAAAAGGGACAATTACTTTTTCTTTTTATGGAGAAAATGTACTCTTATCAACAGCCCAAAAAAGCGAAGTATTTAGTTTTAAAAACCCAATTCACATACAACAACCAATGATTGAACAAACTGTAAATTTCTTTTTAGGAAAAGAGACAAATCCTTGTTCTATAGAAAATGGCGTTGCTGTCATGAAAATTTTAGATCGGTTTACTAGCTAAATTCATGCAATTATTTCACAACAAACTTTAACACTTTTGTGGTTATGGTATCTTTTTTGAAAACTACAAAATACAATCCTTTAGAAAGCTGAGAGACGTTTAATTTATTTTGATATACTTCTTGTTTAATAACAATTTCTCTACCTACATTGTCATAAAATTTAACTGTATCATAATTTTCTGAATTTGCATTCTCAAAAGTTATTTCTTTGGATGCTGGGTTTGGATATAAAACTATCTTATCTGCCTTTTTTTTTAAATCATCAACAGAAAGCGAACCTGTAATTTCTTCGACACTAAAATCAGCAAATTTTACAATTTCATCTTGTAAATCTTGTTTATTAATAAGACTTCTATAAATTCCCCATTTTGGTCTTGCAAATCCTGCGCCATCTTGCCACATGTCAATAGCATTATTAGTGTACTCAAAGATAACCTGACCACTTGCTATATTTTTAATTTCGATTTGGTAACTACCAGAATCTCCAAAAGTAATTTTTTCATAAACCTCTACCCAATTGCCTCTAAACAAATCTAATTCTGCCGTTTTTAGTGTACTTTGAGATAACATTGGTGCATACCGCAACTCTACTCTATCTGGACTAGATTTTCTTAAAGTTAATGTAATCATTGGTATGGATTCGTAAGCGCCACCAACAGATTTTATTTGATGAATATGTGTAAAATTAGAAGATGCTTTAAAAGTGTCGCTCAATTTAAACTTCCATTTATAAACTACTGTTTCGGCAATATTTGCTTTTAAGTTTTCTGGAGAACCGTCATACGTTTTAATCTCTGTTCTTTGTCTATCAAAATTTTGACATCGATCATTGTCTTGGTCAACATGTGCATAAAATTGAAATACATTTTTGTTTAATTCTGCATCAAAAATCTCATCTATGTGTCTACCAAAACTTGTGTGCCCACAATCTGGAACTTCAACAACATCTCTACCAGGATTGGCTAAAGCTGCATTTATTAATTCATAAGTATCACCAGAACCATTGGCTATTAAAGTAACTTGACTCGAAATTCCTTGAAAAATCAAGAAAAAAACTGCTGTAAAAAAAATACTTTTTTTCATAATTATAATTGGTTAACCAATCTTGGTTTTCAAATATACGATAAAAATAAAGATGAAATTCTATTAAAAACAATCCTGTTAATTCATAAACCAGTTCTTTTATTTGTACTCATTATCCTCTTTTTTTTAAAAAAATAAGAATTCTAAATTACAGATGAGTGAGTTTATCATGCTATACTCTTACTTTTTAAAAAAATATTGATGCCAAAAACTGATAATTATCATAGTTTTATAGATAATGATAAGCTAATTTTAAGTGTTTTTATATCAACTATTTAAATGGAAACGAACTCATTAAGTAAAAATGTAACGCAGTTTCTTTTATCATTTACATCTTCTTACATAAAATTAAAGATGATTGATAAGCAAAATTGCTAATTAAAAAAAAGCCATTTAGCGTCTATTTACAAAGTAGGCCAAACCAACTTCCCCTTGAAAAATTTGTGGCTCAATTTTAATGTTTACTAGAAATACTAAAGCATATCAGATAAATAAAAGAGTCGATTTCTTAAAGAGTAAAGAGTTATAATTTAATTAAAATCTATTAAGATGAAAGCAACAAACAATTATCAGAGCTTTAATGACAGAAAATCTATTGAAGAATTACAGTATAATATGCTTCAAAATAAAACTAAAATAGAAGAAGAAATTATCGAATATAAATTTTATCAAAATCTAATAAAAGCATCCATTTACAATACAAGTGTTACTAATTTATTAGAAACGTTAGAAAATTATAAGCAAGAAATGAAATTAATAGAAAATGAAGCTTTTGAATTACTTGTAGAAATTAATGTACACTCAAACTCTATTTCTAACAAAATTGAATGCGATGATTTGTTTTGTGATAATTATTTTATAAAAAGCCATGATGATTTAGATGAAAAAATACATGATTATTTTATGAAATGCACAAGCTTTAAAAATAAACTTTTTCATTATCTAGAAAGTGTTTTAAAAATTTAAAGCATTCTAATTTTTAAAAAAGTAGAATTCCATTTGTTTAATCAGTATAAAAATAAATATTATGAAAAAAACACAAGTAAAAACACATTTTATAAAATGGTTAAGTATAGAAGAAATTCATCACGATTCTAAAGAATGGCTTTTAGAATTAGACTTTTTAAAAGATGAATATCACTTTTTTGTTGATTTAATAAAATGCAATACCATTGAATTAATAGATTTTCAAGGAGTTGCTGAATGCAATAAAATTATTGAAACATTAAGTGATGCTAAAAAAGAGAATGACAATTTAATGAAGTTGGTTAAAGCTCATGAAAAAAAACTTGTGATCCTTGTTGATGAAGTTAAGCATGCAAAAGACGAGGAAGATGCTTATAAAGATGAACATGTAAAACTTATCATTTTAATGAAAAACCATCTGTTAGAACACAGAAGTTTAAAATTAAGTTTATTTGATATTCTAAAAAAAATTAAGAGAATAGAAAAACAAAAACATAGAATAGATGTAGAATAAAAAATTATGCTAAATTGTGGAGAAAAACACTATTTAATTGTTCTAAAAAAACCCGTGCAATATATTATGTTTTAAATTGATTGTTGAAGTTTATAAATCCTAGAAGTTGCACTTGTAACCTGAATTTAACCTATCAAATTTTTAGAAAAAATAAAATGAACGATTACGCATAGAAAATAAGTAATTTATTAAAAATATTCAACCATAAAAATACCCTCAAACAGTAGTTAACTTGTTTGAGGGTATTTTAATTATTGATAAATCTATTTACTCTAAAATTTTATTTAAATTTTCATCTAATGGAGTCATTTTAGGCATTAATAAATGTACAAAACCTAAAATAATTACATAACCAAATCCGGCAATTAAAAACGCCCAGAAATAACCATTATTACCAGCGGAATCTAATACAGATCCTAAAGCAAAATCGGCAATTATACCTGCTACGGCACCAATCATTCCTCCTATTCCAACAACAGATGCTGTTGCTTTTTTAGGAAACACATCAGAAACTAAGGTAAAAATATTCGCAGACCAAGCCTGATGACCAGCTGCCGCCATACCAATTAAAATTATAGCAACCCATTTACTTTCGGTAAATGCCACAAAACTAACTGGAAGAATAATTAAAGAGCAAATTAATAAAGTAATTTTTCTTGCTTTGTTAATTGACCATCCTTTGCGCATTAAGGCTCCAGAAAGATATCCGCCAAAGATACTTCCACCATCGGCTAAAATATAAATTACAAAAAACGGTAATGCGATGTTTTTAATATCTACTTGGAAAGTATCCGCCAAAAATTTAGCACCCCAGAATAGATAAAACCACCAAACCGCATCGGTTACTTTTGCCAATCCAAAAGCCCAAGTTTCACGTTTTCCTAAAACACTTTTCCAAGGTAATTTATCTTCGTTTTCAATAACTGAATCACTTGTGATATAAGCCAATTCTTCTTTAGAAACCTTTGGGTGTACTTCTGGTTTTTTATACATTTTAAACCATAAAACTACCCAAACTGCACTTAATACACCTGTAATTAAAAAAGGTATTTGCCAGTTTGTTCCATCTTCATGCACAATCCAACCCACTACAAAAGGCGCAGCAATTGCTCCAACACTTGTAGCTGCATTAAATACACCTGTGGCAAATGCTCTATCTTTTTTAGGAAACCATTCTGCTGTAGTTTTAATAGCTGCAGGAAAATTACCCGCTTCACCAAAACCTAACCCAAAACGTGCTGCAGCAAAACCGACCACACTAAATCCTGGCCTAACTAAGGCATGTAGCATTCCAAAAACACTCCAAATGGCAATAGATAATGTATATCCTTTTTTAGTTCCCAAACGATCAATTAAACCTCCCATATACAACAAACCTAGTGCATAAGCGATTTTAAAAGAAATCATAATATTTGCATAATCGGCATTGGTCCAACCAAACATTTTTTCTAATGTTGGCGCCAAAACCCCAATAATACTTCTATCAAAATAATTTATAGTAGTTGCAAACATTAGAAGTCCTAATATTCGATATCTATAAGTACCTACTTTTTGAGTTGTTTTATCCATTTTTTTTCATTTTTTTAATTAAAATTTAAAGTAGTTTTTAGCATTGTAGTAACTAATATTTGCAACCATACCACCTATCCATTGCAGGTCGTTTGGTAATTCTCCTTTTTCAATTTGCGTACCTATTACATTGCATAAAACTCTTCTAAAATATTCATGCCTTGGAAATGATAAAAAACTTCTGCTATCAGTTAACATTCCTACAAAACGACTAATTAAACCCATATTAGAAAGTGTGTTTAATTGTTTTTCAATACCGTCTTTTTGGTCTAGAAACCACCAACCTGATCCCCACTGAATTTTACTTGCAATACTGCTGTCTTGAAAATTTCCAGCCATCGTAGCAAAAACTTCATTGTCTTTAGGGTTTAAATTGTATAATATTGTTTTTGGTAAACTGTTTTCAACTTCCAACTTATTCAAAAAATAAGCTAATCCTGCTGCTTGTTCCAAATCATTTATTGAATCGCAACCTGCATCATTTCCAATTAAATTTACCAATCGAGTATTATTATTTCTGATAGGTCCTAAATGTAATTGCATTGTCCATCCTTTTTGGTTGTACAATTTAGCCAAGTTAAATAATACCGCAGATTGAAATTTTTGTGCTTCATCCGTTGTAATTTCTTTTCCTGAAAAACGTTTGGATAAAATAGCATTCAGTTCTGATTCTGTAAAATCAATGGCGTGTAATTGTGCCAAACCATGATCTGATAATCTTCCTCCCAAAGAATGAAAGAAGTCTATTCTATTTTCTAAAGCCGATAGTAAATCATCAAAATTTTGAATGTTCGTTTTTGAAACTTCAGAAAGTTTTTCCACTCTTTTTACAAAATCTTGATGCTGAATAGCCATAAAATTATCTGGCCTAAACGTTGGTAACATTTTAAATGAATGACTTTCATTACATACCTTTTGATGGAATTCCAAACTATCCGAAGGATCATCTGTGGTGCAAATTACCTCAACATTCATTTTTTTAATCAACCCTTGCGATGAAAATTCAGGAGCATTTAATTGCTCGTTTGCA
>TARA_R110001606_G_scaffold9651_4_pt1 | contig 17602 bp, 20 predicted proteins | sample TARA_R110001606 | Tara Oceans TARA_R110001606 (sample SAMEA4398315) | marine metagenome | biome: Polar Biome; feature: [SRF] surface water layer (ENVO:00010504); material: water (ENVO:00002006), including particulate matter (ENVO:01000060) such as... | depth 5 m | reverse complement strand
GTTGGCGGAAGAGAATGGGAAAATAAAGAAGGTTATGTAAACTATGATCTATATTTACCAAGAAATTCTAAAGATGGAGTTGCATTAGAAATTCTAGAAACGGAAAACTCTAGGTTATATGAATTTTCTAAGAAAGATCATGTAAGAGAACTTCAAAATAAGAAGTCATCTCCAACAACAGACAACTTTGAACCTGCATCAACAGCAGGTGAAGATTTTGATCTGTAAAATATAAAAGATACAAGCAAGCAGCTGTCATCAATAAGAAGAGTTTAATAGTCCTTTCTTAGACACTGCTTGCTTTTTTATTAAATTTACAAATATGATAAATACTAAAAACTTAGTTACTAATGAATCATCTGTTCCAAGTTACTGGGTCTTTCAGTATTATTTAAATCTCAATGAACATCTAAATGGACAGGATATAAAAATAAAATCTCTTTGGAATCCGGCAGAACGTACTCCAAGTATGTGCTTATATGTAGATAAGCCAAAGCGTTGTTACATGTATAAAGATTTCTCTACAGGTAAAGGGGGTAATAAGATTAATTTAGTTCAAGATCTATTTGATTTAAACTATTCAGGTGCTATTGAAAAGATGATTAATGATTACAACAAATTTGTAGCGCAAAATGGATGTGCTAAGATTGACTTTACACCTCAGCCTAAATGGGAGATAGAACTTATTAATAACCGTGAGTGGACACAAGATGATGCAAATTATTGGCTCCAGTATAGGATTGGAAGTTCTGCATTATCTAAATATAATGTTAAACCTATTAATTACTATAATCTAGTAAAAGATGTATCCGGAGCTACAGAAAAGAAAACCATACGTGGCAAACATATTTATGGTTACTATAATAAGCATGGTCAGATATTTAAAATATATCAACCACTTAGAGATGGTTTTAAATTTTATAAAATTGAATCATATACACAAGGATTAGATCAGTTAGAGTATAAACAGCCTTATTTGGTAATATGCTCATCTCTGAAAGATGCAATGTGTTTAAAGAGTTTCGGTTATAATGTTGAAGTAATTGCTCCAGATAGTGAGAACACAGTTATAAAACCTTATTTAATTGAAAATTTAAAATTAAAATACAAAAAAATAATTACACTTTTTGACAATGATATTGCAGGTAAAGCTGCTATACAGAAGTATGAAAAACTTTACGGTATACCGGGTACTTTCCTGGAATTAAGTAAGGATATTTCAGACGCTGTAAAAGAACATGGTTGGAAGAAAGTGCATGAAAGTTTAAAAGTTATACTTAAAAACACTATACACATATGAAATGGTTTATCCCAGGAAATGTACCATCAAGTAAAAATGGAAGACGTTGGACAGGCAAGTACTTCATAGCTAGCAAAACAGTTATGAAATATAGAAAAGATACTAAATCTCTCTATCAAAAATATGCTCCGCAGTTTCAAAAGGAACTAAAGAAGCATAAACTACCGGTCAAAATTGCTTTTACTTTTATTCGTGGTACTAAACATAAGTTTGATTACATAAATCCTGCACAAACAGTGCAAGATGATATGGTAACCTACGGTTGGATTGAAGATGACAACATGGTTAACATATTACCTGTGTTTCATCCTTATAAATATGACAAAGAAAAACCAGGAGTAATAATTGAAATACTAAAAAATGGCAAAAGAACCAATGAAAATGCTTCCAGTAATAGGAAGACTTAGAGATTACGGAGTTGCAACAGTTAGAGCAGACTTTGATGGTCAAGGTGATTCAGGAGAAATTCATGAAATAACATTTCATGATGTAAATGATGATGAAATTGATGAGGATTTAAAATCAGCTGATCTTGAAGATTATATATATGATCTCATAGAATCAGCAGTTAATGATGCTCACGGTGATTGGGTAAATAATGATGGTGGCTACGGTCATATCAACATGCGCCTAAATACTTGTGAAGTAGATTGCGCATTCTATCAAAGGACAGTTGAAGAGCATGATTGGAGTTGTAATTTATTTAAATAATGCATCCTCATATTCATGCAAAATCCTCAGTAAAAAAGTGGGGAGGTATTCCAGAAGATTACATTAAAATACATGATTGGTTTGATGAAACAAAAAAATGGATAGGTCATTCTATGCATAGATTGTATCGTCATCACAGTGAAGGTATATTTGAATGTGAAATAATATTTGGAAAGAAATTTCAAAACTCAGACGGCAAGACCGTATATACAAGATATGTTGGTGAACAACATGTCAAAGAAGATTGCAATAATTATGTGCCTTCAGCTAAAGAATGGATTGTACATATGAATAAGAAAGAAAAACCGCAATGGATGATAAAAACCTTAAAAATTGAAGATTAAATGGCAGAAACAAAAGAAATAGTAATAATAGACATAGAAGTTTTTAAAAATTTAAGCCAAATGCTGCAGTCAAGCACTAACGAAGATGTACAAATGGCATTAGAAACAATAAAAAATTTAAATCCTTGTGATGAGATAATTAGATTATTTCTAAAAAAAACTACATATCGTGGCAGAAGTGAATTATTGAATATGATTGGTCAAAATCAGTGGAATCATAATGATTTAACTATGAAAGAGATTTATGAATGTATAAAAACGTCAAAAAACTCCAATATTGAAAATATAAAAAAAATATATGAAACTTTGGTTGTTGAACATTTTCAACATTTAACTAAAGACTATAATTTCATAGAAGGAAAATATAAAATAATATGGTAGCAAACTTAGTATCAAAAGCAAGTAAAACTTTAATATTCACAGAGCCCTTTTACGGGCTCTTTTTAGTTGGCCTTAATAAGGTTTATAGAGAAGATATTCCAACAGCAGGTGTTAGTAAACACGGTATTGGAGCACAATTAGCAATCAATCCAAAATTTTTTAATGATTTATCAGATAAACATAGAATTGGATTATTAAAGCATGAATTATTGCATATATCATTTGGCCATCTGCTTACACGTGAGCGTTATGATGACAAGAAGCTATTTAATATAGCAGCTGATATAGAGATAAATCAATATATAGATTCTGATTACCTTCCAGATGGTGGTTTAACCTTGGATACATTTCCTGAATTAGATCTTCCGGTAAGAGCAGGTACAGATGTATATTATGATTTGTTAAGTCAAGCAAAGCAAGATGGAACATGCCCATCATTAGATGACTTACTTGGTCAAATGGATGGTACAACGCCTCAATGCCATGGTACATGGGATGAGTTTGAAGACTTACCAGAAGCTGAGAAAAAGTTAATTGAAAAACAAATTGAACATAGGATTAAAGAAAATGCAGAACAAACTGAAAAAAGACAAGGGAATATCCCAGGTGAATTGAAAGATCTTATTGAAAGATTGCGTCACGTGGAACCTGCTAAGTTTGATTGGAAAGCATATCTAAGAAGATTTGTTGGTAATTCTTCAGTTGTATATACTAAAAAGTTAAGACGTAAATACAATAAAAGATATTTTGGAAATCCAGGTTTGAAAATTAAGTTTAAGAATCATATATGTGTAGGTGTTGATACATCCGGATCAGTAAGTAATGATGAGTTGCAAGAGTTTTTCTCTGAATTGAGTCATATGCATAAGACTGGACATAAGATAACTATAGTACAGTGTGATACACAAATTAGTTCTGTAAAAGAGTTTAATCCAAAATGTGATTGGGAAATACACGGTAGAGGTGGTACATCATTTCAACCAGTAGTAGATCATTATAATGAGAAAAAGAGTTATACAGCTCTTATATATTTTACAGATGGAGAAGCTTGGACTCCAGAAAACTGTCCCAATAATACACTTTGGGTTCACAGCAGTCATTGCAATGTCAATGAAAAACTACCAGGACAAAAAATACAATTAAATTAAAAAGAAAGAAAGATTATGGCACAAGTAAATTTAAATGTTGATGATTTAAACGGCTTCATGAAGCACATTATAAGTAATAATAGATTTCTACAGGAACAAGGTAAATTACCAGTTGCAGTAGAAGTTCTAGGTGAATCAGGTATTGGTAAAACATCTACCGTAAAGCAAATTGCTGAGACTCACGGTATGGATTTTGTAAAATTAAATTTAGCTCAGATTGAAGAGCTTGGTGATCTTGTTGGTTTTCCAATAAGAGAGTTCCAAATGTATAAAGAAAAAGTTGTATCCGTAAATGGAAAAGCTGACACTATAAACTATGGCGCTCAGTCTGCAGCATCAGAAGATGTAGCAAAATTATCATCTAATAATACTGTTACAAAGAAGATTGGGCAGTGGGTAAGTGAGCTTGCAGTTAGTGATTACTTAAACAATGGTTACAAGATGACTGGTAAAAACCGGATGTCATACTGTGCTCCAGAGTGGATTGCAGGTAAAAAGAAAGGTGGTATCCTCCTTTTGGATGATTGGAACCGTGCAGATGTTAGATTTATTCAAGCCGTTATGGAGCTGATAGATCGTCAGACGTATATCTCTTGGTCACTTCCTGAAGATTGGCATATTGTATTAACCGCAAATCCGGATAACGGAGACTATATGGTTAATTCTGTTGATGCAGCTCAAAAGACACGTTATATCACTGCTAATTTGCAGTTTGATGTAAACTGTTGGGCTCGTTGGGCAGAGGAAGCGGGTATTGATACAAGATGTATTAACTTTTTGTTATTACATCCAGAGCTTGTTACACAAGAAACAAATGCTCGTGCAATTACCACATTCTTTAATGCAATATCAAGTTTTGAAAACTTTGAAGATAGCTTACCTTATATTCAAATGATTGGAGAAGGTAGTGTTGGTGATGAGTTTGCGTCTATGTTTACCGTGTTTATTAATAACAAGTTAGACAAGTTGGTTACACCAAAAGATTTATTGACTCATGATAATGAGGCATATATTCTTGGTGAATTAACGGGATGCGTTGGTAAAGATGATGATTATCGTGCTGATATTGCGTCAACTATGGCAACAAGACTCGCTAACTTTGCTGTTGTATATTCAAAGGATAATACAATCAATCAAAAGATTACTGATAGATTGGAAAAACTATGTACAAAAGATTACTTTACAAATGATCTTAAGTATTTAGTTGTGAGAACTATATTTAACGGGAATAAACAAAAGTTTAATAAACTTATGATGAAGCCTGAAATAATTAAAATGACTGTAAAATAATATGGCAGGAAAAAATGTTTATCAAGCACATAATGATGACGCACTGAAACATTTTGGTTTGGATAATGACCCCTTTTTTGGGGTCATTACTTCTGACCAAGTTGATGATGTGCTTATAACACAAGATCAAACTACTTTTAAAAAAGTAAGAGATATACTAACTGATGAAAGTATAGATGGTACTCAAATAAAGAACCATAAAAGGGCTTTTGTATTACCCGGATGTTCTGTTACACAAGATAGATTAAAAGCTGCTTGTAAAGAACATAAAGTCACTATAACAAATGACTATGAAAAAGCAGATTTTATAATAACTCATGATTCTTTTTATGAGAAGTTTAGCAATGGTGATAAAATAAAAATTACCAAGCTTATGTATAGATTATGGAATTTTGAAGCTTTTAATGGTGAAGATTTGCCCTCTAATAGGTCTTGCAGTATAATCCAAAATCATCCTCAGCCTACTATATGGGATGATAAATGGAATGATAGAAGTATTACTAGCTATAATTGTTCCAACCCTATAAGTTTAATGGACGAATGGGGTATTACAGGATTAGCTTTAAATATTGCTTATCTAATAGATACAGGTGAGATGGAGGTCATAAGTGAAGAGAGTATTTTGCATGCTTCTGCAAATCAGATAGATTTAACTGAAGATTTAATTGAAGAATTAGAAACTTGGGTTCAATCATATGATGATGAAAATACAGCCATTGCAGCTAAAATACTACCTACTGTTGATTATTCAAAAAAACCCCATTTATTATGGGAGCTGGCTAAATCTTTATGTAGTTATACATATAAATTTAACAGAGATAAAGATGTGAAATATTGGTTAGAAAAATCAGAACTTAATGATTTATATCATACTTCAGCAGAAGATATGATTATAAAACTTGAGGAAGAAGAAAAACTAACTAATGAATCATTTAGGTATCTAGAAAAAATAGTACGTACAGAAATCTCTATACACAACAGAGAGCTTTATGTATTTAAAGTAAGTGTTAAACCAGAATATAAAAAATACTTAAAATGACAAATTTAACTAATGTGTATTTCCTAGATATATTTCTAGGAGATGACACATATAAAAAATCAAACTCCGGGCTTCATGCTTCGGGGGTAATTACTATAGAAGAAGCTGATAATGCTTCATATAATAGCCCTATAAAAACATCAGAACAACTCCTCTCTTCTTGCGGAAACTTTGGCTATTTTAAAGCCATAATTCAACTTAAAGATAAACATAAAAGAAGAGGAATATATGCTAACACATTTGAAATAGGTTTTAAAGAATTAAATGCGGTTGATTTAAAGGATAAGTCCTTCTATAGGACTACTAGTTTAGATCTACCACAAATGAAAGTTCAAAACTTAAAAGACAAACACAACATATCCATCACTAGAAAAAAAGATATAGCAGATTACATTATTACATCAGATAAATATATAGAAAACCTATTTAATTGGGCATACCAAGATGTATATACTATCAATCAGTATAAATCATATTTAAAACATATAGATAATAACATTAATAATGATGTTAGGTTGAAGTTAAATAATTTAGCAGATCATATAGAAAATCATGATCAGGAAGCACACATTTACCTCAGCGTTAGATTTGACTCATGGAATTATTCTAGTCAGATTAAAAATGTATTTCAAGTATCTTCAAGTCCTTTAAAAGACGGAGGCCAAACGCCTCATTATTGTAAAGATGAAGAGATGTTTTATTTATTACAAAATGCAAGTTTATCTGATAAACTAGTCAAAGACACAGCTTTATTACATCTTTGTAATGAAGATTCGGTTGTTTTAACTCCCAAAGATTGTAAAACAATATCTGATATGATTAATTCAGATGATGATCAAAGTTCTAGTCTGGCATTAGAAATGATGGCTAACTGTAACGTTGAAGCATCTTATGATAAGATTGCGTTAATATTTGCATTTTATGATCATAAACTTAGATATTGCTCAAATTGGAATCATATTAATGTAAAATCATTGAGAAAAACAATGAATGGAGTTAATTCAATAGATGATAGGTCTGGTCACGGATTTAATAATTTGGTAAAACACTTGCATCAAAAAAATGTACTTACAGAATTTGCTGTTGGTGCCATTTCAAATAAAATGTGCAAGACAATACTAAAATATGTTCATTTGACCAGTGAAGGTTCAGTGTTTGATGTAAAAGCATCAGATTTAAAGTTAAAATCTGAATTTGCTGTTTCAGATGACTTACCATTTTAGGGGTAGCCATAATTGATTGTTATGGGCAGGTGTTTCTGTGAACATCTGCCCACCCCTTTTTTTTAAATTAAAATTATGAGAGATAAAATAATAAGAGTAATAGAAAAGCATGGCCTATGGTTTTTTTGCCTATGGTGTTTGTTTATAGTATTTGCGCTAACATCTTGCGATGATATAGAAAGAAACCAGGAAAGAAACAAACTTATTGGAATTGCATGGGATAAGGCAGAAATAATTGATGTTACATACTACAAAAGCAAAAGTAGTGACAGGTTTTTGCAAAGCTTTGAGGTGGATGGATATAAGTTTGTAGTATTTAATAACGGATATGGTAGTGCTATGCAAGCAATACCTTTAAAGAAAAAAGAGAACTAATGGCTACAGAATATAATTATAATTGCAATGATTGTGATGAAAATTTTGAATCCATTAATGAAGAATTAAATGAATGCCCCGGATGTAAAATAAAAATTGATCAAAAGGGGCCTTTTTGGTTAAAATATGAAGAAGATAAATTATATGAATGTTCAGAATGTGGATCTTCAGTAGAACATCCTAATGATGTATGCAGTCAAAGCTGCTTTAATGCAATGATGAGATAACTTAAAATTAAAATTATGATAAATAAACAAAAAGAAGAGGTGTTTTATGCTAAAGATTTTAACTTTAGTTATTCCTCTATAAACAAATTAATGTTTTCCCCATCCTTATTTTATAAGGAGTATATATTACAGGACCGTGAAGTGCGTACTGATAAACATTTAGTTGAAGGTAAGCTTGTACATTGTCTTTTATTAGAGCCTGAAAATCTTGAAGAAAAATTTAAGATTGTACCAGGCAAGACTCCTACAGATAATGTAAGAAAAGTATTACATATTATATCTGAAAAATATACGTCTGAAAAATTAGCAGACATACCAGATTCTATGGTAATAGATACTTTGAAAGAAGTAAACCTATATCAGTCACTGAAGACTGATGAGGCAAGAATTAGTAAAATTAAAATTGATGATTATGATTTATATTGGAAGTTTATTCTTAATAAAAACGTGGACATTGTTGACCAAGATACCTTGGCTCGTTGCAATAGTTACGTTGACATATTAAAAAAAAATAAGGAAGTAAGTGATTTATTAAATATAGAGAAGACTGATTTTGAACTTGATGATTCTGCAAAATTTGTAGAAAAATATTTAAAATGTGATCTTAAGAACCATAATTTTGGTTTACATGGTTATGTTGATTTTTACAAGATAGATCATGAAAATAAACAAGTTGTAATTGCTGATTTAAAAACAACAGGGAAGAGCATTGCTGATTTTCCAGAAAGCGTTGAATATTGGAATTATTATATTCAGGCAGCTGTATATTTTAAGTTGGTTTATGAAAATTTAGATCCCAAATTTAAGGATGATTACAAAATTTTATTTAAGTTTGTTGTGATAGACAAGTATAATCAAGTTTATGTATTTGATGTACTTGACGAAACTATGAGGGCATGGGCGTTTAGTTTAAGTGATATATTAAATAGAGCGGAATACCATTATACAGAGAAAGATTATAGCCTCCCTTATGACTTTGCAACAAATAAAATAAGACTATAATGACCGGAGCCTACATGCAGTATTTTCAAAAATCTAAAATTTTTTTATATCCTTTACTAGATATTAGAAAAGGAGAAGAATTCGTTCCAGTAGAGACATACATCTACTGGGACGGACTTTATGATGAATCAGATTATAAATACATCTGCATTTATCATACAGAAAGATCTGAAAAATTTAAGACTTTTGATATAAGGCACTTATCATCTCACCCTTTATTTGAACACAATGAAAAGGGTGAGGATAAGCAAATATACGTGTTTGATTACTCACAATTTAAACATGACTATGAGATGTTTGTAAAAGGTTCCTATTCAAAATTTTCTATTGAGACAAAGAAAAAGATACTTACATACTTCGGCAGAGTAGGTAGAATAAGTGGTTATATAGAATCTTATTTAGATCCGGAATCACACCATAAAACATATGCAAAAGAACTAGACGTAGACCTAAAATTAATTGAATCAACCTATGAACTTTGTTCACCACCAGACTTAATAAAAGAGACATTAATAGAAAAAATACCAAATGAGTTTGCGTTATTAAGAAATAATTCTATATCTTTAAACAAAAATAATCAATGAGTACAAAAAAATCAATTGGTCAAAACATGATGTTAGTCTCTTCTTCGTTCAGAGGAGTTAAGTCATTTAATTTAATTTCAGTCACAGAAGACTGCCCATACGTAGAAGGAATGTTTGATCCGTCTACTGGAATACTTGTAATGATTTCTAAAACAATGAAAGAAACATTTACAATGTTACCCAGGTTAGATGATAACGGCCAACCGCAAAGACTTAAGGTTCCTAGTAAGGAAACAGGTAAAGTTCATAAAGAGCAAAGAGTTTCAATTAATACATTTTCTGAATTTTATATTACAGAGAAAGAAGAAATTGAAAATTTTCTTGCAATCTTTTCAGTTAACTTTGCAGACTTTGATGTTGCTAAATACATGACTGAAGTTGATGCAAATGAAACCAAAACTTCATCTATCATTATGCCTGCATAATATTATATTAAAAAGGATATGCTTACAAGCATGCATCCATAAAGGCTCCTGGTATACTAACTAGGAGCCTTTTTTTATGACTAAAAATTAAAATGATGGAAACAATAGTTCAAATGAAAGAAAGACTAATGACTTTAGCTCTTAAAAAACATAAGACATTAAAAAAAGCAGCCGATGCTTTAGGAATTACTGATATAACATTACGCACATTTAAAAATAAACTTAAAAAAGAAAAAAATGAATCATTGGATAATGGATTATGAAACTTTATCTAATTGTTTTGTAGCAGTTTTTCGTCATTATAAAACTTCTGAACAGAAGATTTATATAGTACATGACTTGCAAAATGATTTTGATAAATTCATAGAGTTTTTACATCAAAATAGAGATGAGAAGCAATGGCATATATCTTATAATGGATTAGCCTTTGATGCTCAAGTTACTCAGTATATACTAAACAACCATGAGTTGTGGTCTAACATGTCCGGTTGTGCAATAGCAGAAGTTATTTATGCATTTGCCCAAGAAACAATAGCTAGACAGAATAGAAAAGAATGGGGTGTCTTTGCTCCATGGCATTTACAGATAGGTCAAATAGACATATTTAAAATGCATCACTGGGATAATCCAGCCAAGCGTTCTAGTCTTAAATGGATACAGTATAGCATGGATTGGGAAAACTTACAGGACATGCCTATTGAGCATACTGCAAAAATTGAGACACAAGAAGAACTTGATATTATAGTTGGATACTGCATTAATGATGTAGAATCTACTAAAGCTATATTTGATAGATCTAAGTCTCAAATTAAACTACGCAAAGAACTTACGGGTAAGTATAACATTGATTTATTTAGTGCGTCTGAACCACGCATTGCTAAAGAATTGTTTGCATACTTTTTAAGTAGAAAGTTAAATGTAAGTGCTAGAGAGATAAAGAGTATGAAAACTTATAGGAATGTGATTAAGGTTAAAGATCTTATACTTCCTTACATAAAGTTTAAGTCTCCTATATTTCAACAGGCTTTAAATAAATTTAATACTTTAGAGTTGGATGCAATGCAGCTAAAGGGTCAGTTTAAATATGAGCTTGAGCACAAAGGTGTTCATACTACTTTTGCATTAGGCGGCATACATGGCGCTAGAAAGAGCGGTGTTTATAAATCAGATGATGATCATATTATAATGTCTTCAGATGTTACCAGTTTCTATCCTAATTTAGTTATAAGGAATAACTGGTCACCAGCTCATTTCCCCAAGGAAGAGTTTTGTGCGCTATATGAATGGATTTTTGATGAAAGGGTTAAAATCCCAAAGTCTAATCTTATGAATTACGTGTATAAAATTATACTTAATTCAATATTTGGTTTAAGCAATGAGGAAAATAGTTTCTTTTATGATCCGGAATTATGTATGCGTATAACTCTTAATGGCCAATTAAGCCTTATGATGTTGTATGACATGATACTTGACGGAATACCTGAAGCATTTGGTTTATTGCAAAATACAGATGGAGTTGAGATTAGAATCCCAAAAGATAAAAAAGATCTTTACCTTAAGATTTGCAAAGAATGGGAAGACATAACTGATCTAAACCTTGAGCATGATACATATCAAAAGATCGTTCTTGGTGATGTCAATAATTACATTGGTATTAATGATTTTAAATCTGTAGATATAACCACATGGAGAAAAACTAAAGAGGATAACCCTCATTATTTATTTAAAGTAAAAGGTTCTGATTTTATGTATGCCCCTGTTAAACTCAAGGGTAGATATAACTTTCATGAACTTGCACTGCATAAAAATAAGTCTAAGTTGGTAGTTAAAAAAGCTATCTACAATTATTTTGTTAAAGATATCTTACCTGAAGATTATCTTGCAAAGAATAGAAATATACTTGATTACTGTATAGGTATGAAATCTAAAGGTAAATGGAAACAAGTAGCTAGATCTACTCCAAATGGTAAATACCATGAGGAGGATTTGCAAAAGACTAACAGATATTATATATCTAAACAAAGTAGTAAGAGCGTTAAAATAACTAAAGTCAATAAAGATGACGGTAGGCAAATACAATGTGAAGCCGGAAAATGGATGCAGACTATATTCAATGAAATAAAGTTGCAGCCTAAGTGGGAAGATTATGATATTGATTTAGGATATTATAGTAAAGCCATTGAATCTGAAATAGACTCCATATTAAATGTTAGTATTAACCAATTAGAACTATTTTAATGAATGATGACATATTAAAATTAGTAAAAGACATAGGTTTTGTCATTTTATGTATATTAATTCTTTACCTGGTTATAATGTAACCGGGTAAGAATTTGTTTTAAACAATAATAATTTATATATTTACACTTATAAAGTTTACATATGAAAAGTAAAATAGAAGTAACAAGAGATTTTGTTATAAATGCACCGTTGCCATCTCATGGAGATACATACACGGTTATATCACACAAATTTGTAATTGATAACACTAAGCAAATGCTTGCTAATAGTGGATTTCTAATTACAAATGAAATTTATAGAGCTAACAATCGCGGAGAAGTAGCTCAAGGAATATATCATATAAAGCCAATATCAGGACAATCTGATAGTGAGCTGGGTATGATGTTTGCTTGGACAAATTCTTATGATAAATCAATAAGATTTCAGTGCGCTATTGGAGCACATGTATTTGCATGTTCTAATGGAATGGTTTGCGGTGAGTTAAACTATGCTAGAAAGCATACAGGAACTGCAGATGAAGAGATTAAAATGCAGATATCAAGTCAGATTAAGAATGCTCAGAAAGCTTTTGACAGAATAACGAAAGATAGAGATAGTCTAAGAACTGTAGTTCTAAATAAGCAGCAACAAGCAGAGTTATTAGGGCGTATGTATTTTAATGAAGATCTTATTAGTCCTAGACAAATGACTTGCGTAAAAGATGAAATGGAAACCCCTTCTTTTGATTACCAATGTGATCAAGAAAATGCATGGGCTTTCTATAATCATATAACGCATTCATATAAGTCTGTGCATCCTAGATCTTGGTTAAGTGATACTAAAAGCTTTCATGATTTTATGATGGCCAATGTATTAAAAGGTATGGGTATTACCCAACAAGATACCATTAATACAGAGGAGGAAGTAGAAACTATGACTGAAGAAGAATTATCATCACAATTACATGGTGTAGATAATAACCCTGAAGTAGTTATGGTTGATTCTGAAGAGCCAATAGCAGATAGTATAGGTAACGTAGATTACCAAGAAGTTGATGAAGATTTTGACTTTGAAATTTGATAGTAGCAGGCCTGATATTTAAAGCTATTATAGCTTTCCTTTTAATCTATTTAGTAGCTAGTAGAAAGGACCCGCAGGCTTAGCGGTTTTAAAAACGTCATCCATGATAAATAAATAGGGCAAACCAACCTCGCTAGTTAAGACGTTCTAGTGGGTATGCCTTTTACTAATTCTTAAAAGCTTATCACTTGTTTTTGAAAGATGTCTTAAGATTCTTCTTTTAAGATATATCTTTTTCATTAAGCTGGTGGATCAGATGGTTGATTAACCTTTCTCATTGCAGCTGTAATTTCACGAGCTGTAAATGTGATTGGTCCAGGAGAAGGTTGAGAAGTTGATGACATAGCTACACCCCATTGCTTTCCTACATAAATATCAGTGCTACTACTTGAAGAGGTAGCTACTAAAAAGAAGAAACAAAACTCTCCATCTGCAGCAGAATTACCTGACCAGTCTAATAAATCACTTACAAGTATATCAAATGTAAAATGATATATTGAAACATCTGACGCATCTCCATCTGCACCTACAGTTTCCCAACCATATGTTGGAAGTGTTGTGCTTGATTGAGTATGGTGTAAACCACAATGTATAAATTCTCCAGAAGATGTTCCGGTTCTTACAGACATTTCAACAAATATTCTTACATAATTTGCTGTATTTGATGGTCTGTCAATATGCATAACAACATTATGCGTTGGAGCAGCCAAAGAAGGAACAGCAGGATTAAATGGAAGTAATTCAAATGTAGTACTATTTGTCAATGAAATAGTAGCATAATCAGTAACAGCTGACGTATTTACTTTACAAACAGAAGTTTGCAAAAACTTAAAGTCATCAGCAGTGTCAAACTCAATATCCATTTTATTTTCTAAAGTATCATCTGTTACAGTAACTGCAACACTACTTGTATCTTTAAAATTTAATCTAGATGAATCCCCCACAATTACATTATTTTCTAATATGTCAATTGTTGCTGAATTTGTTGTTGGTCCAAAACCTGTTTGAAATTTAATATCATCTAAAGCAAACTCAGCCGGTGCAAATGCGGTTCTATTTGGATATAGTGTAAACCATAAACCACCTATAGTTGTATTTTGTGGATACATTGAAAAACCAGATAGTGGAAGATTTACAAGTTGCCATGTTCCAATTGCAGAAGCTGTCGTATCTATAAGACCTTCAATCTTTCTATAACCAATTCTCGTAGCATAATTAGTAAAAGCCGTCTCAGCCCAACCAAAAACATAAAATCTATCTACGCCAGCAGCAACTAAGTCTTCTGTTATCTGAATTCTAAAGCTTAGAATAGTAAAATCAGATCTACTTATAGGCGAAGGTGCTACAAATCCAACACCTCTGTTCCATCCATACTGACCTACCTCAGCTAAAACGCATTCTGTACCTTGAAAAGGTGTAGGTGTAGTTGAATCAAAAACAGCATTATTATTAGTACCAAATGTTGCCCCTGTCCAATCTGGAGTAGATCCTTCTCTATAAACATACTCTGTAGTAATGTTTGGAGTTGAAGCATTTGTTCCTATTAATATAAATTGAACTAAAACTTGATCCAGACCAACTGTTGGTGTAATTGGTGTTGCGGAAGGAGTTCCTTGAACTACAGATACAACCCCGCTTATGTCAGCAACAATTGCATCAAATCTTCCATTAGTAGGATCACCATTATTTAAAGTAACTGAAACTGCAGTACTACTATAGTTATTCCCATCTATTATATAAGTTAAATTACTAACATCAAAAACTAAACCCGTCCCTGAATATGAGGCAAATCCTGATAATAGTTGGGTACCTGTTGATGATCCCCCGTTAATAGCAACTAATGGATCATTTGCTGTACCATTTCCTGTTATTGTAGAACCATCTGTAACAACATCTGTTAATGCTTGAGCATCGTATGCACCTATTATTATACCATCTGCATCTTTATAATTTACAAGTTCTGTATTTAAATCATAAAAGTATGTATCATTTGGTACACTAGGCCAATCTACTGAACTGTCTGTAGTGTGTGTATAAAGCACACCGGCACCCATCTTTGTTGTTACTACTACTACTGCCATGTTTTATTTCTTTTTTCTCAAAGTTCTTTTCTTAACTGGAGATTTTCTAGCACGGCTAGTTACAGCACCGCCAAGTTTCATTAAGTTATCTGCTTGACTTTTAGCTGCCTTTTTAACATCTCTCATTAAAGAAGTATTTTTTTTAATTTCTTCTGCTCTTTGTAGAGTTGATATAGCAGATTCAACTTCCCATTTTTTCATTTCACTTTTGCTTGGTTTCATAATTTATATTTTAAACATACATGTTTCCTTGCGGATCCGGTGTATTAGTTGTTGTTTGTACTATACTTACCAATGGTGTACCAAGGCTATTATTGCCTGTTCTAAATGAACAGTTAGCATAAGCCAAGTCTTGATTTATATTAGTTCCTTCAATGCATATACCAGCATCTTGATCAGTACTAAAACTAGAGTTTAATATTGTAATTAAATTTTTATATGATAAGCCTGAGTTGACTGAATCAAGTTCACAAGCACGAATTTCTCCTGCAGCTGAACAATTTTCAAGTGTAAGGATATTATCATTAGTACCTTTTATATTATTTGCTATAATGATTAGACCTGTGGTATTTAATACACTAGAAGATCCTGAACAATTTAAAATTTTTGTTCTTTGATTAGAACCGCCTTGTTTAACTATTACTAAACCAGATGCATTCAGATCTCCATTATTGAATCCATGACAATCCTGAGCTGAGAGTACATCAATTAATTTAACACCACCGTGTATATATGGTTGCGTACCTGCAGTAATTGTTGTAGTACGGCCCGTACAATTATTTACACTTTTTCCTTCTATAATGACGCCACTGCCTGTAAGTGAATATCCTTTTATACCTACAGTATTACAATTTTTTAAATATGCGCCTGCCTCGTTATCACTACCTTTGTGATAGCCAACGCAATTCACAACTTCAGCTTCTTCTAAGTTAAGACCAATAAATTGCGCGCTTTCGCCTGTGCAACTAATAACAAGTCCATCTCTACTACCAGCTGTTGTACTTATACCGGCATATTCTGTACCATATCCATAGCAATCCCTTAATCTATAATCACTTGCTAATGCAATTCCTCCTTTATCTCCAAAAGCTTCCGCACCATATATTTTTGAAGCTGATACATATATAGCCCAACCATCAAAATTTATAAACTTAACGCCAAAACAAGCTATACTACTTTCATTTATTAATTCAAGAGCTAAAGTATTATCTTCTCCACCCGCAAAATTCTGACCTGTTCTTACAACATTTCCATTATACATACTTAACTGGGCTGCTCCAGATACAGCATCAGTAAATGCACTTGATGTATCAGTATTTGAATAAGTAACCGTAAAGCCATTTAAATTTATATTTACTTGATCTTTAAAATCAAAACCAGTTCCAGTTGATAAAGTATAGTTTGCATGTAATGTTATAGTATCACCGGCTACAGCTGCAGCAACAGCGGCAGAGTATTCAGAATAATAAGTAAGCTCACCTAGAGTGTCTACTGTGGACCATACACCAAAAGAAGAAGATCCTGCAGAAAAATCAATTGTATCTGCATTGTCAGTTATCGTTACAGTTCCATCTACACTAGTAAGACTTTTAAATTCAAAGTCTTCTCCTGTTTTTTGTTTGAAGCATCCAGCACCAGTTCCAATATTAGATGCGGTGTTTGCTTCAGCTAAGTTATCAAATTCAACAAAGTCTCCGTTTTCAGTTATAGTAAGATTTAAGCTAAGAGATTTAAGTTTGCGGAAATTATCAAAACAATCACCGGTTATTGGATCTGTAGTTGTGTCTTTAAATACCCCAGCGCTTGGATCACCTAATGGTATATTTACATTTTCACATTCAGCACTTGCTAAAAAATCTTTATACTTAACTAGTTTTACATCTTTATAAGGAACTGGAGAAGCAATACCCTCTATATCTGGTTCTTCACTTATGCCTATAATTAGAACATCGTCTGGTTTAACGTGATTTCTAAACTTCTTTCTTTTGAAAAGACTTAATATGTCAGTTAGAATATTCATCTTCTTTTTCCGTGATATGTGTTAGCTGTTGGAACAGTGCCTCCCATATTCATTTTCTTACTACATCCGCAATCTTTACCTTTCATATATGCATTATTAGCAGATCCGGGCATTGTCATATCTAATCTTCCAGACATTGATGTTAAAAGAGA
>TARA_R110001606_G_scaffold27941_3_pt1 | contig 17625 bp, 13 predicted proteins | sample TARA_R110001606 | Tara Oceans TARA_R110001606 (sample SAMEA4398315) | marine metagenome | biome: Polar Biome; feature: [SRF] surface water layer (ENVO:00010504); material: water (ENVO:00002006), including particulate matter (ENVO:01000060) such as... | depth 5 m | reverse complement strand
ACTGCAGACGTAGATGTTGAAAATAATAACTACCCTCGTCGTATTATTCCTTCACGTATTGAAGTGTATAAAAAAGAGCAAAGTAAAGCCAAAGTCAGCCGCGATATCATGCACGATATTAAAACTGAACTAAAAACAGATGACGAAAAAGATGACGCTAAGGAACAAGAATAATGCGTTTTATGCTTATTATTCTTGCTTTTATAGTTGCTATGCCTGCGACGGCACATCAACTTAAAGCATCAGTAACTACTGTTTTATTCAATAAACGTACTAGCAATATTGAGCTAATGCATCGTTTTTATTTACATGATACCGAGCATGCTGTGGAGCATTTATTTGCCGGTGGCGCCGATATTATTAGTAATAAAGAAGATCAACAACGCTTTGTAGATTACATCGAATCACATGTTGCTTTACAAACACTCGATGGAGAGCCGCTAGTGTTGAAAGAAGTGGGTGCGCAAGTTGATGGTAAGTTTTTTTGGGTTTACCAAGAAGCACCGATCCCAAAGGATATTAAAGGGATCCGTATGAGTCACGGCGCGCTGCGCGATTTATGGCCTGCGCAAGTGAATATGGTTAATGTTGAAGGTAAAGGCAAAGTGAAAACACTGCACTTTACCCAAGATGACACTTGGCTAGAAGCGCGCTTTGAACCAGCTAATACAGCGGTAGAGCAAACAAGGTAGGCAAGTTTAATAGTCCCCCAACCGACGCGCACAGTGGTTTTGTGCGCGTTTTTTATTAATTTTTAATTAAATACGAATATGTTTCTTTTCATATCCAATTGCTTAAACTATCTTAAAGTAAGTAATTTGGATGAAAATTAAATCATATACAAGGAGTGGTATGAACACGTATCAAAGTGCAGTAGCTGGGGTTATTTTTGATTTAGATGGCACCTTAGTATCATCTGAACTTGATTTTACTCTTATCAAAGCTCAAGTCGGGTGTCCTGACGAGCTTGATCTACTTAGTTTTATTGATGGTCTTCCTTCGCCTTACATGCGTGAGGAAGCAATGAATATTGTCCATCAACATGAGCTTATAGATGCTCAACATGCAACGTTGTTACCCGGCGTAGCGCAAGCTATCGCGTGTTTAAAAGAGCAAGCAATACCAATGGCAATCGTGACTCGCAATTACGATCGCGCTACTGCGCTGAAATTAAAAAATAATCCGTTGCCAATTCAAACAGTACTCACGCGTAGTGATGCCCCCCCTAAGCCAGATCCTAGTGCTTTGAATGCAATTGCAACGTTATGGGGAATAGATCAGCAACACATACTTTATGTTGGTGATTATCTTTATGATATCCAGGCTGCACATAATGCCAATATGCGTGCTTGCTTATATGCACCGAGTGATGTGCCTGCATATGCAGATCAAGCTGATTATATTCTGCACCATTTTTCTGAATTGCCTAACTTAATAAATAATTTAGGACAAACACGACAATCACGTATTTTAAATGTCTCCATTTAAAGGTATTAAATATGTTATGTTAAATAGTGCGTTGTTTAACTTTTATAAACATGAGTACTGTCAAATGAAATGTCATAATTGTGATTTTGCAGTCATTTAATCACTAGCTCAATACCGCGCTAATTGTTAAAATGTTGCCAATATCGAGTTTCCAATAGAGGCATAAGATGGGCAGAGCATTTGAAGTACGTAAAAGCTCCATGGCGAAAACAGCCAATGCTAAAACCAAAGTTAATTCTAAGTACGGTAAAGAAATTTACGTAGCAGCAAAAAATGGTGAACCTGATCCAGAAGTAAACCAGTCGCTAAAACGCTTAATCGAACGCGCAAAGCGAGATCAAGTACCAGCACATGTCATCGAAAAAGCGATAGAAAAAGCTGCTGGCGGAGCTGGTGAGGATTATGCAACAGCCCGTTACGAAGGCTATGGCCCAGGTAACTGTATGGTGATTGTTGACTGTTTAACAGATAACCCAAATCGTACTATTAAAGATGTTCGCTTACCGTTTACTAAAACTGATTCAAAAATAGGTACGCCAGGCTGTGTAGCACATATGTTTGATCATTTAGCTGTACTTGGCTTTAGTGGTGACGATGATGAAGTGGTACTTGAAGCTTTAATGATGGCTGATGTTGATGTAACCGATGTAGAAGTTGAAGATGGCAAAGTATCGGTTTTTGCTCCACATACCGAATATTACAAAGCAAAAACAGCATTAGAAGAGGCGTTTGCAGGTATTATTTTTGAAGTTGACGAAATCACCTTTGTACCACAAGTGCATATAGAAATTACTGATGCCGATGTTATCGCTAATTTTGATAAATTTATTGCAATGTTGGAAGATTGTGACGACGTACAAAACGTTTATCATAACGCCACTGTAGTGAATTAGGCTGAAGTTATAAAGTTATAAAGTTAGCAAGTTAGCAAGTTAGCAAGTTAGTAGTTTCGAGAAGATGCAAAAGCGCATTTCATTGTTGGAATGTGCTTTTTTGTTGTTGATAGCTTATTTTTCTGAATGCTGATTATTCAGGAAAGTTATGGTTAAAGGATAATTTAAGCAAAAAAAACCAGCCCGAGGGCTGGCAATATGACACTAACAAACTCGAAGGGGAGCTATTGTTGCGCTTTATATTTTATACGAAACGCATGCAATAATGGTTCAGTATAACCACTGGGTTGTTTAACTCCTTCTAATACAAGGGCTAATGCAGCTTGATATGCAATACTTTGTGCTAAGCTTTGCACTGAATCGGCCATATTAACATAAGCCGGATCCCCTTCATTTTGGCCATCCACTACTTTTGCCATTTTCGCCATAGTAGTTTCTATTTGTGCCTGCGTGCATACCCCATGCTGCAACCAGTTAGCCATATGTTGGCTTGAAATACGCAGTGTAGCCCTATCTTCCATTAATCCTATATGGTTAATGTCAGGCACTTTAGAACAGCCTACACCTTGATCAATCCAACGTACTACATAACCTAAAATACCTTGAGCATTGTTATCCAGCTCTGCCTGAATATCTTCTTTGCTCAAACTATTAGGATCAACCATCAAAGGCGGAGTTAATAGTTCTGTTAAACTAGCTTGTTGTCGCTGGGCAATCGCTTTTTGACAGGCAAACACATCAACGTCATGATAGTGCATAGCATGTAAGGTGGCTGCAGTAGGGGAGGGCACCCAGGCAGTGTTAGCGCCTGCTTGCGGATGGGCAATTTTTTGCTCCATCATCAACGCCATTTTATCGGGCATTGGCCACATACCTTTGCCTATTTGTGCGCGACCACTTAACCCGGTTTGCAAACCGATATCGACATTTCTGTCTTCATAAGCATTGATCCAAGGTTGTTGTTTAATGGCTGCTTTTGGTAATACTACACCTGCTTGCATTGAGGTATGAATTTCATCACCTGTACGGTCTAAAAAGCCAGTATTGATAAATACCACACGTTGTTTAGCAGCATTAATACAGGCTTTTAAGTTCACCGATGTACGGCGCTCTTCATCCATAATGCCCATTTTGATGGTGTTTTTGGGTAACTGTAAAAGCTGTTCAATACGACTAAATAATGTATTGGTAAAAGCAACTTCTTCAGGACCATGCATTTTCGGTTTGACGATATTGATACTGGCTGCAGTTGAATTTTTTACCGGGCTATTGCCATTTAAGTCATGCAGTGCGGCAGTGACCGTGATCATTGCATCCATGATACCTTCAAATACGTCGCGGCCTTGGCTATCTTGAATCGCAGGGTTTGTCATTAAATGGCCAACATTACGCACAAACATCATACTACGCCCTTTTAGACTTAGCGGTTTCCCATCAATACCTGAATAACTGCGGTCTTTAGCGAGTGTACGCTCAATCGTTTTGCCATCTTTTGTGAATGACTCAGCGAGAGTTCCTTTCATTAAGCCTAACCAATTTTGATAAACTTGCACTTTATCTTCGCCGTCAACGGCGGCAACGGAGTCTTCACAATCCATAATGGTGGTAAGTGCAGCTTCGAGGAGGACGTCTTTTAAGCCCGCTTTGTCGGCTGCACCAATGCTATGATTATGATCTATTTGTAGCTCTATATGGAGGCCATGACTGAGTAATAAAATTGCACTGGGGTTTTGTGCTTCACCTTGAAAACCAATAAGTTGCGCTGGTTGTTTTAAGCCTGTTTGTGAGCTATCACGTAAGGTGATGATGAGCTGGCCATTAACTACCGAATAATTAGTACTTTCAATATGTGAGCCATTTTCAAGTGGTAACGCTTTATCTAAAAACTGCCTTGCGTAGGCCATTACTTTAAAACCGCGAACAGGATTATAGTTGCTGCCTTTTTCAGCGCCATCTTCTTCGCTAAGTACATCAGTGCCGTATAAGGCATCGTATAACGACCCCCAGCGTGCGTTAGCGGCATTAAGTGCAAAGCGTGCATTACTTACTGGCACAACCAGCTGAGGGCCAGCTGTGCGGGCTATTTCAGGCTCAACATTTTCTGTCTCAATGCAAAAATTATCGGGCTCAGGGACTAAATAACCAATGTCAGTTAAAAACTGTTGGTATTGCGCTGCATCCCAGTGTTTATTTGCTAGGTGATAGCTATCAATTTGGTGTTGTAGGTCTTCACGCTTGACTAATAATGCACGGTTAAGCGGACTAAGGTCATCAATAATTTCAGCAAATCCTTGCCAAAAGTGTTGTTCGCTAATACCTGTACCGGGTAGCAGTTGCTGGTTAACAAAATCGGCTAATTGGTTATCTACGGTTAATCCAAATTGGCTGTGAGAGAGTGTCATAATCGATATCCTTTTAAACGGTCGCGGTGCAATTGACTGCATGTGAGCAATCTTTTGTTAACCATAACCTAAAAATACGCAATAGGTGTTCTTTTAGCCATTCACTAAATATATAGCCAGCATAACAACTATAAATTTACTAAATCCAATAAATCGGCCTAATGTTGATTTAAGCGCTACAGAGCATTAACTCTTAGCCTCTCACACAACCATATAAATAAAATTTAGTTTTAACCCGTTCAGAGGATTTTTTATTATGACTACTTATCAACGTGAAACCGATACTTTAGCTACACTTTGTCAAGCACAAGGTAAAACATGGCAAGCAATTAATCCTGAATACGCAAGTCGTATGCGCTTGCAAAATCGTTTTCGTACGGGATTAGACATCGCCCAGTTTACAGCTGACATCATGCGTGAAGACATGGCTGCATATGATGCTGATACCAGCCAATACACACAATCGCTTGGTTGCTGGCATGGTTTTACTGCCCAACAAATGATGATGGCGATTAAACGTCACCAAAAAACCACTAAGCGTAGCTACGTATACCTAAGCGGTTGGATGGTTGCTGCGCTGCGCTCTGAGTTCGGCCCACTACCGGATCAAAGTATGCACGAAAAAACCTCAGTACCGGCGTTGATTGAAGAAATTTATACTTTCCTAAAACAAGCCGATGCTCGTGAACTTGACCATTTATTTAAAGACTTAGATAACGCCAAAGCAACTGGTGGTGATGTACAAGCGGTACTTGATAAAATAGATAACTTTGAAAGTCATGTGGTACCGATCATCGCAGATATTGATGCTGGTTTTGGTAATGAAGAAGCAACCTACTTACTCGCTAAAAAAATGATTGAAGCGGGGGCATGTGCTATCCAAATCGAAAACCAAGTTTCAGACGCGAAGCAATGTGGTCACCAAGCAGGTAAAGTAACTGTGCCACACGAAGACTTTTTAGCAAAAATTAACGCCGTGCGTTATGCCTTTTTAGAACTGGGTATTGATAACGGTATTATTGTCGCACGTACTGACTCACTTGGTGCCAGCTTGACCCAAAAAGTGCCGGTATCACAAACACCTGGCGACCTTGCTAGTCAGTACAATGCGTTTTTAGAAACCACACCAATTAACGGTGTTGAAGATTTAAATGAAGGTGATACGGCAATGAAGCTGAACGGCCAACTATGCAAGCCGACTCGCCTTGATAATGGTTTATACCAATTCCGCGAAGGCACAGAAAAAGACCGTGTTGTACTAGATTGTATTACCAGCTTGCAATCGGGTGCTGATTTACTGTGGATTGAAACTGAAAAACCACATGTAAAACAAATTGCTGAACTGGTTAATCGGGTTAAAGAGCAAGTTCCTGACGCTAAACTGGTTTATAACAATTCACCTTCTTTCAACTGGACATTGAAATTCCGCGAGCAAGTTTATCAACAGTGGTTAGACGAAGGTAAAGACTTATCTGCTTATCCAAGCATTGATGATAATAAGGCGCTAATGGCACCAGAGATGGATGCAACTGAACTTGCAGTCGCAGCAGATGAGTTAGTACAAAACTTCCAACGTGATGGCGCGCGCGAAGCTGGTATTTTCCACCACTTAATTACGCTACCGACCTATCACACGGCTGCATTGAGCACTGATATTCTGTCAGAAGGCTACTTTGGTGACTTAGGTATGCTGGCTTATGTACGTGATGTGCAGCGTCAAGAAATTCGCCGCGAACAAGCATCCGTTAAGCATCAAGACTTAGCAGGTTCTAACATGGGAGATACCCATAAAGAGTACTTCTCAGGTGAAAATGCGCTTAAAGCTGGCGGCGAAGCAAACACTATGAACCAGTTCTAACATAACAGTCCAACTCAACAATGTTACCAAGGGCCGCAAGGCCCTTTTTTTGATGCTAGCAATTACAGAGGATATACAGCTTTACACTTGCTAACTTTACCGCTCAGATCAGATTTTAACTAAGGCTTGGATCAGTATTTAACTAGCATCAGATTTATTTTCAATTTTTGGATCAGAGTTTAATCAAGTGAATTTTTTGGCGGTATTTTTTATCAATTTAGCGATTTAATCAGCTTTTAGCTCTTTGGAAAGGGGGGATTTTGATAAAAATGGCCGTTATTAGCCATTAATCAGAAAATATAAACCGATTTTTTACCAACTCTAACCGACTACAAACCACTTTTTTACCAACTTAAACGCCATAAACAGTGACTCAAACCGATTTTTTACTAACTCGATGACCAAAAAATGTCATAAACCGAAATTTTACTAACTCGATTTTTTACAAAGTCCGATACTTGTGTAAACTTTAGAATATGTGAATGAGCACTCACTTTTTGTAAAGGGGGTTTACAGGGGATTTGACTAGGGACAAATTAGCGAGAGTAAAAGTTGTTTAGGACCAAGCTACGGTTTCTAGCTTCACACTTGCAACTTGTTAACTTTACTCTCGCCGCTAACTAACTTCTATTTACTATGCTTATCAAACCACCATTGAATATAAGCTACTTTAGCCATCAAGTTTGACGGCCGTTTTGTTATGCCATGTGATGCATCAGGAATACGTACCATTGCTGTATCAACTCCTTGTAGCTTTAATGCTTGATAGAATTGCTCGGTCTCAGAAATAGGAGTGCGGTAATCCGCTTCACCAGTGAGTAGCATGGTTGGTGTTTTAACATTACCAACATAGCTAATTGGCGAGCGTTTCATATAATGCTCAATATGATCCCATGGCTTACCTGGGAACCAGTAATCGGCAAAGAATGGGTAGAAGTCGGCAGTTAGTACAAAGCTGATCCAATTGATCACTGGCTTGGCAACAACAGCGGCGGCAAATCTGTCTGTATGGCCAACAATCCACGCCGTAAGTACACCGCCACCTGAGCCACCGGTTACAAACAGTTTTGACTGATCAATAAAACCTTTGCCAATAAGCGCATCAACGCCAGTCATTAAGTCATCAAAATCGTTACTAGGATAATTGTGATGAATAGTTTGCGCGAACTTCTTCCCGTATGAATCACTACCACGCGGGTTCATATATAAAACCACATTACCTTTAGCGGCAAATAATTGTATTTCAGCGCTAAAGTGTGGACCGTAGTTAGCGACAGGGCCGCCGTGTATTTCTAAAATAAGGGGATATTTTTTACTACTATCAAACCCAGGAGGGTAGGCGACCCAACCTTGAATTGGTAAGTCGTCATAACTTGATTTCAGCCAAATTTCTTCTACTTTTGCCAGCTGTTTATTACCAAGCGCGTCGTCATTTAATTTTGTTAAACGTTGTGTTTTACCATTTTTAACTATTGCTATATCAGCAGGACGTTGGGTATCAGCAAGCGTGATTGCCACATCACCATCGTCGCTTATATCAAAGTCACCACCAGAATAAGGGCGACCGAATGAAACACTCCCTATTTTTTGTGTGATCACTTTTCGTTTGCCGCTACGTGGTTGATACGCGAGTGCGGTTTGGCCTTCACTGGCGTAACTAAAATAAAGCCCTCTAGAATTATCAGCCCATTTAATTTGCTCGACACTGCGGTCAAAATCAGCGGTTAAACTTGTGGTATCACCCGATTTTAAATCGCGAATGTATAGCTGGGTATTTTCATAATTGGTACGTTTATCATCATAACCGGTATAGGCAAGATAACGCCCATCTGGTGATATTTGCGGTTGCTGATCAGGACCTTCTCGGTCGGTAAGCGCTGTTATTTGTAGATCATTTAATGTCAGCTGATATATTTCAGAATTTGTTGGTTTGAGTTTAAAGTCAGCATGGCGATTAGCCGAAAAATAAAGGCTGTTACCATCATCAGAAAAGCTAACTGGCCCGCCATGATCAAAGTCGCCAGAGGTTAACTGACGGGCATTACCGCCATTGGCTTCAATAGTAAACAAATGACGAAAACCAGGCTTGGTATAACCGCCGCCATCGGCACGATAATATACGTCATCAATAAATTTAGCAGGCTCTGCCCAGCTGGCACCTTCAGGCTTGCCTGGTAAGTTAATAGGAGAACTAACTTTACTCGGTACAAATTGGCTAAACAGTAATTGCCGACCATTAGGTGACCACTGCAAACTTGAAGGGCTTTGAGTAAGATTACTAATTTTTGCAACAGCGCCTGTTTTTAGCCATTTTACATAAATTTGGCTACTGCCATCACGAGTTGAAATAAACGCTAAACGTGATTGGTCTGGCGACAAGACAGGGGAGTAATCCATATGTACACCCGATGTAAGCGGTTGTAATTGCTTTGAACTACTGTCGACAGACCAAATATTACTAACTTTACTATCTGATTTAATGTCCATCCGATTTCGAACAAAGTAGACGGTTTTACCGTCGTTAGTCATTTCAATTTGATTGGCATATTCAAGGTCGAATACATTTTCTAGTTGAAAAGTTTGCAGGTTATCATTGGCTAATACTGAAAAACACAGCGAGGTTAGGAGGGCTGCGGGGGCAATCAATTTCATTTTAATTCCTTGTTATTAATTATCGCACCTAACCGTTATAGAATAACAAAACCCAAAGGTACACCATCATGCGATGAATACCTGATTGATTATTAGTGGCTACTTGCCGACATTAGTATTTTTGAGTGGTTGAGCTGCGATAGTAAATTCACACTCGGTGAGTACTACACTTTTATTACATTGATAGAAAACGGTTACGTAAGTGTCTTGAGGCACTTGCTCTGCGAGCGTTTTTGTAATTTTAAACTGCAATTGTTGCTGATTAAAAGCAATTAGCTGTGCAGCTTCAAAACCAAAAAATTGCTTTACGCTTGGATATAGTGCTTTAAAAATACTTTCTTTTGCTGAAAAAATGACGGTTAATGGATGTGAAAGCTGCCCAGCCAATCGCCTAAACAGTGGATATTCATCAGGATGCAAAATTTGCTTTTGTAGCTCTAGCTCTTGTTTGGCACTCATTAGTTGCTCTATATCAATACCAATTCCAGCGATATCAGTGTGCTGACATGCTGTAGCCATTGCGATCCCTTGCGTATGGGTAATGCTACCAATAATGTTTTTAGGCCATATGGGCGCGCGATCGGGGCCTGAGATAATATCAAAACAGGGGATATTGAGGGCGGTTAACACCTGTTTTGCGCAAAAACGGCCGGCGAGGTATTCAGCTCTTCGTTTAACAACAGCCTTTTGTAGTTGTTGCGGTAACACAATCTGATAATTTAAAAAGTCACTGTCAATAAAACTACTACTGTCAAACTCACAACAATAACTATTATGACTAAGTTGTGGGCTCAGTTTAGTATAAAGAGAAAAATCCATAACATTTTGCTGTTTTGTTTAGTGTCATTAGTAAGACTTTGATAATACGCTAATAACTTCATAAATAAAGTAAAGGCTATGACTATTTAAGCTGAGCTTTGGTTAAGAGATTTACTAACATATTTATTTTAGCATTAATATTATTTTACTCCCCAGCCGGAAATTTTCAGGGATAACAAAGCGATTGAGCTTGGCGCTACTGATAAGGGCGCAGCCGGTCTACGTGAAATGGCAAGCGTTCAGGCGTGTCAATTAAAGCAATTAGGCATTATGAAAGTATAGGTCTACTGACAAACATAGAACGTCAAGGTTGTTACCGTATTTATGATAACGCTGATGTGGAATTTGTTTCGCTTATAAACGTGCACAATTATTAGGGTTAAGTTTAACTCAATTAAAACAGCTAAAAGTCACTAGACATGACTTAGATTGGCCTGCGTTAATGGCTTTGCCTTTCAATATCAACCTAATAAAAGCATTCCTGAAAAACTTCTTAAAGTACTTACCGCAGAGGTTGTACTAACGCTTGATACCCCCGTTTATTATCGTTATTTTCAAGGAGACTGTGTGACAAAGCAGTTGAAGCACACAATTTTAGGCTTGTGTGGCATTAAAGTGCTAAAAATAACGCATATTGGTCCAATCATCAGTTCAACGACAAAGTAGCGGGCTAAGTGCTTAAAACAGATGGCTAAAATGGCGATGAAATGAGAGTATAGACTTTACTTTATAGCTTGTAAGATCTTTAAGTACCGTTTAATAACAATAATATAAGTGAGAATACGTGTGCGCTTTTGTATTTTAACACTCGTTTTAATAGGGATTTTATCGGCACTGGTTGGTTGCTCAGGAGAGCCAGTTTTTGAAGCTCCATCAACATCACAATTTCGCCATACGCAAGAAATTGTTGAGTCAGCGGCGTTATCTAATGATGGCCAGCTAAGTGTTGTCTCAGAGCAAGGTAAGGTATGTGTATGGGATAATAAGATAAGCAAAATCTTGTTTAGTTGCATTTCCGGTGATGATGCAAAACATATTGAATTGCTTGGCTTTAGTGATGATAAAACTAAGTTTTATATTTCTAACCGCATGTCAGTACATTTATTTTCAGTTGTAAATGGTCAACTACTGGGTAGTTGGTCAACAGGGAAAAACATTGCTCGTGATATTGCAATATCAGCAAACGGTCAGTTAATAGTGGTAGGCTATCGTAGCGGTGAAGCTGATGTGATCAACTCTCTAACGAAGCAAAATACGCTATTTCAAGTTCATCGCCTTGATATTAATTCTGTAGCACTATCTGCCGATGGACAAACAGCATTAAGCGGTTCAAGCGATAAGTTTAGTTATTTATGGTCAACGAAAGATGGCACTATTTTAAAAGAGTTCAAATTAGCGACTCGTGTTAATCATGTCAGTATAAACGAAAATGCAAGTTTAGGTTTTGCGATAGATTCTGTTGATGATCGTATATTTCTTGATTTAAACACCGGTATTAAAAAAGCTGAGCTAAATATATTTACTAATTTTATAGAGTTTAACCACTCGCGGTTTGTAAATGATGATAAATGGTTTTTAACCGGCTCACCGAAAAGCACGATACAATTATGGCGTGTAAAAGATGGTACATTATTGGCTGAGTATAAAGCGACACAACTGCGCATTCGTGGCTCAGTTTTAGCTGTAGCGTATGATAAAGAAAATAAAACAATTGTCAGCGAAAGCAGTGATGGAGTACTAGAAGTTTGGCCGTATCAGCCTAAGTAAGCGACAATTTAATTGGATTTTAAAAGCCGTGTTTACTTAACAAACACGGCTTTTATAATTACCGCTTAGCGCTATTAATAATCAAACTTATGTTCAGTAAATAAGCTCTGTACTTGTTGCCATATTTTCCCTGGTTTGCCATCAGCGACCAGTTGACCGTTGAGTTTTACCACTGGGCCAACTTCTTTTGTGGCACTGGTGATCCACACTTCATCGGCTGCAAATAGTTCCTGCTTAGTAATAATACGTTCTTGAACTTTAAAGTCACTGTGGCTGTGTAATATCGTTAAAATTAACCAGCGAGTGATACCCGGTAAAATTTGGTTATCCAATGGTGGTGTGCTGATCACGCCATCTTTAACAATAAACACATTACTTGAGCTTGCTTCTGTAAGCTCATCTAAGCGATTGTATAAAATGGTTTCTTTATTGCCAGCCGCCGCACCATGCTGGTAATGAATTACGTTGCCGAGTAATGCGGTTGACTTGATGTGGCAACGCTGCCAGCGCTTATCTTGCTCAACGGATACAGTATAAGTCGTGGCGTTGTCGATATCACTAACGGGTTGTGCTGGAATTTCAAAGGCGTAGGCAAATACCGTTGGCGTAATACCACTAGGGTAGGCATGAGCACGCTTAGTATCAGCGCCACGGCTAACGTGCAAATAAATACCAAGGTTTTCGCCGTGATTTTTCTCACACAGCTGCTGGCAGATTTCACGCCATGTATCAGCTGTATAATCGAGTACAATTTCCAGTTCATTTAAACCATTTTTCATGCGTTCAATATGCGCTGCAAAGCCAAGCATGTTGCCATTATAGGCAGGGATCACTTCGTAAATACCATCGCCAAATAAAAAGCCTCTGTCCATTGGCGATATTTTTGCGTGCTCTGCGTTCATATAGTCGCCGTTTAAATACACCGTACTCATTATAAATCCTCATTCTGATTGGCAACATCGCTAAGCTGACGTAGTCTTGCGATGAGTTGTTGGCCATGCATAGCATGTAAGCCATCTTCGGTTAATTCGTTTTTGTGAGTAACGCCATCTACACTGCCACGTTCACTCAAATATTGCAGGATTGCTAAAGTATCGACTTCTGCGAGTAAGTCTTGGCTATGCCAGCGGCTTAAAAACGCAATAATGCCGTAAGCTGCCCAGTTTGATACATCCGCTAACAGCAGTTCATCGCAGCAAGTAAGGCACGGCATAATGCTCAGCTCAGTCATATATTGTGATAAATTGCCCATCCCTATTTCGTTACCGCCATCACCAATAGCTACAGTTGGGCAGGAGGCTTGGCTGACAAAAAAATCAAAACAACCACAATCAGCCGAAATATCAATACCACGCATATTGTAATATTTATTGCCGTGACACAGCCCGGGGCGCTCGATAGACAATACGCAATCTGGCTTTAATTCAGCCAGCGCAGCTTTGCTAAAAGCCATTGCATCAGTAAAATTATTCAGTGGCAATTCAAAACAGTTAAATTCATTTTTCAGTGCACTGTAAAGGGGGTTTCCACAGACTAAAATAGGATTTTTACCTAGCGTAATTAAAGCATTGTATAAAGCAATGGCGCCAACAGGGCCATCGGTTTCAAATGTTTGCTTGACGGCAAAACCGGTACCAATGAGTACCGTACTTTTGGCATCAAATAACGACTTTGCAGCGCGCAGATAAGTACCTGTCTGTTGATAGGCATAGAGGTTTTGCATACCACGTAGGTTTTGTTCTACCATCATGGTTTCGATTGCTTGACTTAATTGTTCATCACTTAACGAGTGTGGCATAACGCTTTGATCTCTTGAATTAGGGCAATGCCTGCAGCGTTATCGCCATGCACACATAAACTGTCGGCGTGTAAAGGCAGTTGTTTGCCCGATTGTGTGGTTACGCAGCCGGTGGCGAGTAACTGTTTAACTTGTGCTATTAGCGCAGGTTTATCATGCACACTACCAGCAATTTTCCGTGATACTAATTGACCGTCATCGGTATATTGGCGATCAGCAAATGCTTCTAAAATTAATTCAAGATTATATTGTTGAGCAAGTTGTTGATGTTGCTCTGCTTTCGCAGTGGCGAGAAGCATTAGTTTTAAAGGGCTCGGGTAACTGGCAACAGCTTGTATCACCGTGGTCAAAATTGTTTTATCGGCCATCATATCGTTATATAACGCGCCATGTGGCTTCACATACTCTAAAGTGAGGCCTTGAACTTTTGCCATGCCTTCAATTGCGGCTATTTGATAATGCAGGCAATTGCTTAGCTCTTGTGGTGTTAATGCCATGGAGCGACGCCCAAAGCCCTGTTTATCAGGATAGCTGGGGTGCGCGCCTATAATGACGTTATGTTGTTTAGCAAGCATCAGGGTGCGTGCTAGAACATCACTATCACCGCCATGAAAACCACAAGCAATATTAGCCATATCAATATGCGGCATTACCTCTTCATCAAGGCCCATTTGCCATGCACCAAAGCTTTCCCCTAAATCACAATTGAGCTTCATCATTATTCCCGTTTAAAAAGCCGAGATATGGGCGTTTTGAATGTCGGTGATCAGCATATGACCTGGGCTATGTGTAATGCAAAAATCAGGCGCAGCATTAGCTATGGCTACTTGCGGCGTGACACCACAGGCCCAAAATACCGGTACTTCACCGTCTTTAATGGTGACAGATTCACCAAAGTTAGGGCGATTAATATCTTTAATACCTATTGCAGCTGGATCCCCAAAGTGAACTGGCGCTCCATGCACATCTGGAAAGCGGCTACATATTTGGATTGCCCGAATCGCATCTGCCGGCTTCATCGGTCGCATACTAACGACCATGTTAGCATGAAATATACCGGCGCTTTCGCAGGGAATATTAGTCATGTACATAGGTACATTTTTATTTTCCGTAATATTACGTATTTCTAGGCCCGCCAACTTTAACGACTCTTCAAATGAAAACGAGCAACCAATTAAAAAAGTGACTAAGTCATCGCGCCATTGCTCTTTGATATTCGTTACTTCTTCAATCAATTGGCCATTTTTAAAAATACGATAGCGAGGTATGTCAGTCCTAATATCTAAATCATGAGCAACATTTGGAATGCTGGTAGCTCCAGGCGTGCGGCTACTTGCTACAATTGGGCACGCTTTTTTGTTTGCTTGACAAAATTGTAAAAAATCAAACGCATAGCGCTGGGGCAAAATCACTAAATTAGCCTGTACAAAGCCGGGAACAAAGCCCGATGTACTACCGGTATAATCTTCATTCCTGATCATATTACGAATAGCGTAAGGCGTAGTAAGTGATGCGTTATGTTGCATAGTATCCTCGTAAACTTTTAGTTGTTGTTAATGCCACTGACGGTAACAGGCAAAGTACCTTGCGCTGGCTTTTTACCAACTAGTACTTTTGCAAGAGCAGTAAAAGCTGGCCCTGCTACTTTAACATCATTATCTACATCTATGTTATACGCATAAGTTGCTAAAATTGCATCCGCATATTGGCCAAATGTGGCAATATCGTATGGTGCTCGTAAACTAACAAAAACGGTTTTCTTATCAGCTTGTTGCGCTTGCTGAAGCAGTTTTTCAAGTGCCGGACCTTGCGCCGATTTTGCAATTGCAAATGCAGGGTTATCAGCAAGGTCATCCATGCCGCCAATTTCTACCGCGCTTTGGTTTGGTGATGCATTGCCTGCAATGATGATATCCGCTTCATTGATTGCTTTTAACGTCGCTGTGGGCTCAAAGCCTTGTAAACTGGTGCAGCTAAATGCAAGTGGTTGCTGAGTATTTTCTGCAATTGCCTGTTGTAGCGCCAAACACTTGCGGGTATCAGGCATGATGATATGTACTTTACTATTTTTCGTCAGTTTAATCGGTAAAGTGTGCTGGTCATTTTTAACTTGGGTAATGGCGGCAAGAGCCAGCTCAGCTTCGACTTTGCGATGATTATCATCACCGAGAATAAGTTGTGCTTTTTGCATTGCTAACGGTTCGTCAAGCTCTGTGGTCAGTTTAAATTTACTTTTTAAATTGATGATGCGTTGAGCAGAGATAGCGACTTCGTCGGCTTGTAAATTACCTTTTTCAACTTCGCTCACTAAGCGGCTGATCAGTTTATCTAATACGACTAAATCTTTTGGACTACGAATTTCAATTGGCATCAAAGCAATATCAACCCCGGCAGCAAAAGTATTTACAACGGCTTCAATTGGTTCGAAAAAGTGGCTAATACCAGCCATATCTAGCGCATCGGTGATCACTACACCTTGATAGCCCATTTCATCGCGTAATAATTCGCTGATGATTTTATGCGACATCGTCGCAGGTTTGATCATGGTTTTGCCATCTTTACTAACAAATGTGCTGCTATCCAGTGCTGGGTACTGAATATGCGCAGTCATGATCATGCCAGGGTTTTGCTTTTTAATAATAGTTTGAAACGGAGGTAAATCTTTTTCCCAGATAGTTTCTTTATCGTGCATTACTTTTGGCAAGCCGGTGTGGCTATCAACGTTTGTATCACCATGGCCTGGAAAGTGTTTCAGTGAGGTAATTACGCCATTACCTTCAAAGCCAGCAACTTGTGCGCCACCTAAAATACTCACAAGTGTTGGATCTTCACCGTATGAGCGCACATTAATAACCGGGTTATCAGGGTTCATGTTTACATCAACAGTTGGTGCATAGTTAACATTCACACCAATGGCTTTTAATTCATCAGCAATCACTTGTGCAGATTGTGTAGCAAACTTGGTGCCGTGAACCGCATAACTTGCGCCAATCGACATATTACCAGTAAATGAAGTGGCAATATCACGAGGAATACGTGCAACACGTCCGCCTTCTTGGTCAATTGAAATAAATAATGGTGCGCCTAAGCTCGACTTTGCAGCAGCTTGTTGCATAGCATTATTTAATTTAACGATTTGCGCAATATTATCGATATTTTCAGCAAATAAGATCACCCCACCAATATTATGTTTAGTGATCACCTTGGCTAAATCTGCAGGTAATTCAGTGACTGCATTACGGCATTTTTGCTCAGGTGTGTTCTCGCTGTCTTGCTCACAATAATAACGAAAATCGAGCATCAGCTTTTGGCCAAGCTGTTGCTCAAGGGTTAAATTGGTCGCTGCAAAGGTCGATTTCATTGGTAATAAACACCCTAGTCCAAAGAGAATTGATGATATGGCAAACTTATTTAACACAGTAGGCTCCAAAGCTGAATTGCTTATTTTATTTATGAATATTTTATTCCTGATGGTAATGCCATTTTGGATTAAAATACAACATATTTTTGTCACATTAACGGTTTTTTTGCAGAACTGCAAAAACCACCGACGAATCACATGCTTGCCTGATCATTACATAAATATTAAGAGTTAATAGTTATTTAGATGAAAAAAAATAATATTAGACGAGCTTTTATTAATGGTAATTCGCTCTTATTTCAAGTAATAATATATTCCATAATGCTTGGTGGGTCGCCAAGCGAGTAAATTAACAGAACGCAAAGGGGCAAATAATGGCAACAGCACTGACACTATTTCAACAACAACTCAGTGATAAGCTGCCTGCTTCGGCGTTTATTGAAGATTACCCTAGGCGCTATGCTTTTGGCACTGATGCCAGCTTTTATCGTTTAGTGCCGCAATTAATAGTACTGGTTGCTGATCAGCAACAAGCGCAACAGGTCATCAGTGCCGCTGCAACATATAAAGTTGCCATTACTTTCCGG
>TARA_R110001606_G_scaffold69626_1_pt1 | contig 17639 bp, 14 predicted proteins | sample TARA_R110001606 | Tara Oceans TARA_R110001606 (sample SAMEA4398315) | marine metagenome | biome: Polar Biome; feature: [SRF] surface water layer (ENVO:00010504); material: water (ENVO:00002006), including particulate matter (ENVO:01000060) such as... | depth 5 m | reverse complement strand
CCGTCAAACTCTGCGAGCGTTAATGCGGCGCTTCGTGCAGCTACCGACTCGGCATCAAATGGGTTTTCCAGTTTCCACTCGTGCAATTTACTAGGATCAACCGTTAGCGTTACATCAAACTCTGTAGTTTGACCTGCGGGAATTGTTACGCTGGCTGGAATATCCCAACTGATTGCACCGCTGTTTTTATCATTTGCGTAACGTGCTTCAGTCCGTAATTTGTAGGTTTTTTCTTGTGTCGAGAAATTTTTCACGGTGACTGTTTTGCTGATTGACCTAACGCCAGTAAAGTTTTCTAAGCCAAACGATAATGCCGCTTGTTTAGTTTTAAACTCGGTATTATCAACCCATGCTGCAACAGGCAGATTAACCGCTTTTTCAACGTTAACTAAACCAGCACCAATCATACTAATTGGTGCTAATTCAGAATCTGGATTTGTGCTAAGCGGCTCATTAGTCACATTTAGATCTGCCGTATTCATTAATGTTGCTTTAATTTCAAAGGCATTACGCTGTGGGTGCGCTGCGCGTACTAACGCAACCGCACCGGCAGTAATCGGTCCTGAAAAGGATGTACCTGAAGCTGGAGCTAGTTGATCTTGCGTACCAGTTGCTGCAACCATAATGCTTGTACCTGGCGCTGTGATTTCAGGTTTTAATAAACCATCCATTGATGGACCGCGCGATGAAAAGGTTGCCACAGCACCTGATGTTACTTTACGCTCAACAACTAAGCTATATGCAGCCTTGCCTGATACTTTAAGCTCCGCTTTTATCGCTGCCCCGGCAGCATAAGTAATGCCAATATTTGGGATGGTAACCGTGGCATCAAATCCACCCATTGAAGCAGGAGTACCGTCATCTTCGTTATTTGCAATAAATACAAACGATGCGCCGCGCTGTTGTGCATGCAGTACTTTTTTCGTGAAATTACATTCACCACGATCTATAAGCACCGCTTTATTATTAAAATCGGTGTCTTCTGAAAATGCTTCACAGCCATTTTGATTTGCGGTTGGGTAAACAAGTTCAGCATCGGTATCTGCCATAGCAAATGCGGTTTGCGGACCAAAACCGGAAACTTGAAAAACAACCTCTTCTCCAAGCACGGTACCTGAAGCAATCCCAATATCTAATGTTGGATGCGTCATCGCACCAACTGCAAGTGCGTTTGGCGTGGTACTTGGTCCCCCAATACGAAAAGGATGATCGCCATCATTGCCTGCTGAGATAACAACATTTACACCTAAATCAACCGCTTTTTGAATTAAGTATTGAGTACCTCCGTCAGTTTCAGTGCCACCAAACTCGCCACCTAAAGACATATTAATAACATCTACGCGGTCAGAGATATCGCCATCACCATTAGGATCCATTGCCGCTTCTAATGCTGATGCTTGTGCTGCACTTGGACAACCACCACCACACACTGAGTACACATATAACTCTACTTCAGGAGCAATTCCAGTGACAGAGTGAGAAACAGACGTACCATGACTGGTCGGTTCATCAACATCGGGGATCACGACTACAGGATCATGTTCAATTGGATCAGCATCGTCACGAATAAAGTCGTAGCCACCATGTACGATGCCTTGCGGCCAAGCTACAGAAGTAGGATCAGCTTGAGCTGCGTCATACGCCTCTACGGTACCCGCACCACCAAAAACGTTGTGCGTGTAGTCAACACCTGTATCCAGTACCGCTACCGTTTGACCTTTACCTGTTACAACCCCATTTGCAACCAATGGTGAAGCTTTTAAATAATCTGCAGATGCGGCGACATGTAATTCATAATCATACATTGGCAGCACTTTCTCAACTCGGTAGTCACGGGCAATTTTTTCTAACGCCTCAGGGCTTGCTTGTACAATCAAAGTAGGCGCCAGCACTTTAGTTTGGCCGATTACTTTTGTACCAAAATCTAGACTACTTAGTTCAATTGTCACTTCACTTTGCACTTGCTCAATTTGTGCAATGGTTGCACGGCTGTCACCTATTTGATAAATACCTTGCGCCATTAGATCGGCGGTGGTTGTCGCTCTTAGCACAATCATATGAGCTGATGGTAACTGTTCTTTAACTTCGGTTTCATTAAATGTAGCTGTAGAGAAATTATTGAGAGCGGTAATACTGTGTGCTGTTTGCACTGTTTGTGCATTTACCGATGCCGCCATTAGCGCTGATGATACTGCAATTGATAAGGCTGTTTTTGTTATTAACTTGTTAGACATAAATTCCTCTGATGAGATTATTGTTATTAAATGTCCCCAAAAAGAAACATTAAGTCCCGAATACTACACCAGCAAGAAACAAAAAAACAACATTGAAACAAAAAGTGTAACCGTTTTAGGTAATCACAATAAATTTAAAACAAAAAAAATACCGCCCAATGGCGGTATTTTAACTAAAGCTATATGCCTTTAGAGGCTATATTACTACTTTTGTTTACGGCGACGCATAAATGCAAACGGTGCTACAAGCAGCGTTAACCATGCTAGAGAACCAGAGTTGTCATTGTCGTCATCATCGTTCGCACGTAGATTGTTAACACCAACAACAACACTCACGGCTTTAGACACATAACCTTTGCTATCTTCAGCTTGAACACTGAATACGATTTCACGGTCAAATTCGTAATCAATTTCGCCAGCTGTAACAATTGTTCCATCTGGATTTACTGAAACTAAATGGCTACCTGATACAATAAAGCGTTCAACTGGTGACACATCAGAGTCAGGGTCAGAGAATGCAAGAGTACCAATAGTTGTTCCTAAAGCAACATTTTCATCAATTCTGAAACGTTGATTCATCTCAATCATCGGTGCATGTGAATTAGGATCAATTTCCACGTTAAGCATTACAGTAACAGGTGCAGACTCTAAACCGCTATCATCAGTTAGCGTAACTTCTAACTCAAGTGTTGGCATTGCATAATGATTTAGGCTACCAGTAACGACTAATTCACCCATTTCATTAATTGCAATTACGTCAGAACCTTTAACACTGCCTGAAACAATCATCGTTGCTGAACTTTCGAAAAGCTCCGCTGCTAGTTTACCAATAACAGTACCTTCAGCTGCAGATTCAATCACGTTGAATTTTTGACCTTCAGCAACAACCGGAAGTTCATCAGCTACGTTATTGATTGTTACTGTAAATGTTACTGGTGCAGACTCAGTACCAATAACGTCAACAGCTTTTACTGTGATTGTAATTTCTTTAAGACCAGCTTCTGAGTCAATTAAATCAGTGTTATCAACAATGATATCACCAGTATCAGCATCAACAATAAGACCCGGAGCAGACATACTCAAAGTTTCAAAATAAGCAATATCAAGTGCTGCCTCAGCATCGAGTTTGATTGTGCCAATGGTTAAACCAGTAAGCATTGTTTCGTCGATTGCAAAATCTTCAATTACTAAGTTAGGTACTTTAGGTGCACCAGGAATATCTCGTGGCGCAGATAAATAAACTTTCGTTCCTGCAGGTGATGTAAGAGCAAACGCACCGCTAGATTTAACAACAGCTTTTTGACCTGGCTCTAGTTTAGTGATTGCATTATCTACGCTATCAGTCGCATACATTGTTACTGCAGGGTTCGCTGTAAACACAGTAGAACCAGCTGCACTATCTGTTTCGAAGAATACACCAGCCTGATAACTTGGGTAACCAACTGAAGCTGCAATATTAATTGTTCCTCCCAGCATGTTTGCATCTAATCCTAACAGATTACTACATCCAGAGAAGGTCACTGTATCTTCGCCAGCAGCATGATACATAGGTGTACCCCATTGCCATACATCCTCACCCGCCGCATCGATTTCACCAATTAATGTACGGCTGCGTCCAGGTATTGCAGCATCACGGCCAACATCATTAAGATTCATCATAAAGTGATCATAAACACCGTCATTATCAATATCGAGATTCATACGAACACCGACTTGACGCATATGGGTAATTTCATCTCGTAATTGAATTGAAGAGGTAATAAACACTCCAGAATCACATGTTTCAGATGCATAAGCAGCAAATGTAGTGCTAAGAATGTCAAAATCTATCTCAGCATTTTCAGGGCTAGATGCAACGACCTGCTCAGATGTTGGCTCTACAGCCAGCGCACCAACGTTCTCAACAACTAACTGCGTAGAACCATCGATATCTTCAAAAGAGAATTCTAACTCAGCACCGGCCTTAGGTAATGCATGATAAACAATGTGTAAGTCGTGATCCGTATCGGCTGTTGAAGTATCATCAAATACTAATGCGCCATCAAATTCAGCCATTGTCAGTGACGGACTACGAGCAGCTAGATCATCTTGGCTAAATGGGTTTTCTAATGTCCACTCATGAAGTTTAGATGGATCAACTGTCATGGTTACTTCGAATGTTGTTACCGTATTTGCCGCAACAGTTACGCTACGTGGAATATCAAAACTAACAGCACCAGTATCCACATCATTCATATAACGCTCTTCAATACGAAGGTCATATGTTTTGTCTGCATCAGAGAAGTTTTTCAGCGTCACTGTTTTTGTAAAGCTGGTTGTTTCTGTCATGCGTTCTAAACCGAATGATAACGCAGCCTGTTTAGTTTCATACTCATCATCTTCAACCCATGCTGCGACAGGTAAATTAACCGCCTTTTCAACATCCACTAAGCCTGCACCGATTAAACTAATTGGTGCAAGTGGTGAATCTGGGTTAATACTAATAGGATCTACGGTTACGTTTAAATCAGCCGCATTCATGATTGTCGCTTTTATTTCAAACGCATTACGCTCTGGATGCGCTTCACGAACTAATGCAACAGCACCGGCAGTAATCGGACCTGAGAACGAAGTACCTGTTGCTGGAGCTAGCTGATCTTGTGTACCAGTTGCCGCTACCATAATATCAGTACCTGGCGCTGTAATTTCAGGTTTTAATAAACCATCCATTGATGGACCACGAGATGAGAATGATGCAACTGCACCCGCAGTCACTTTACGCTCAATCGTTATGGTATATGTTGGCATTTCACCGGCCGCTAAAGCAGCTTTCATTGCTGCACCTGCAGCAAAGTTAATGCCAACATTAGGAATTGTTACTGCAGCATCAAAGCCACCCATTGGAGCAGGCGTGCCATCATCAGTATTGTTTGCTATAAATACAAACTTAGCACCACGGTCTTGAGCATTTAATACTTTTGCCGTGAAATTACATGCACCACGGTCAATAATTACCGCTTTACCAGTAAAGTCAGTTTCAGCAGAGAATGCCTCGCAGCCATTTTGGTTTTCTTCAGGGTAAACAACTTCAGCATCGGCATCTGTCATTACAAACGCAGTTTGTGGACCAAAACCTGACGGCTGAATTGTGGTCTCTGCGCCTTCAATTGTGCCTGTTGCAACGCCAACATCATTTGTAGGATGCGTCATCGCGCCAACAGATAATGCGTTAGGAGTTGTAGAAGGGCCACCAATACGGAATGGGTTATCGCCATCATTACCAGCAGAAATAACAACGTTTACACCAGCCTCAACCGCTTTTTGAATTAAGAACTGCGCACCGCCACCGATGTATGTGTCACCAAACTCTCCACCTAAAGACATATTGATTACATCAACACGATCTTCTGAATCACCATCACCATTTGGATCCATAGCGGCTTCTAATGCCGAAACCTGTGCTGCACTTGGACAACCGCCGCCACACACTGAATACACGTATAGCTCCACCGCTGGTGCAATACCTGTTACTGAGTGAGATACAGATGTACCATGGCTTGTTGGTGCATCTTCTTCTGTAGGAGCGGCTGGATCATTTTCAATTGGATCAGCATCATTACGTATGAAGTCATAACCACCCATAACTTGGCCTTGTGGCCAATTTACTGTGGTAGGATCTGCTTGAGCTGCCTCATAAGCTTCAACGGTTCCTTCACCACCAAAAATTTTGTGAGTATAATCAATACCCGTATCTAATACTGCAACAGTTTGCGTTGCACCTGTAACTGTACCATTTACTACTAATGGCGACGCTTTGATGTAGTCAGCGGTTGCTGCAACATGAAGGTCGTAATCAAACATAGGTAAAACACGCTCTACGCGTGAGTCTTTTGCAATTCGATCTAGCGCACCTTGACTTGCTTGAACAATTAACGTCGGTGCCAAAATTTTAGTAGAACCAAGTACTTTTACATTACTATCAAGAGTAAATAACTTATCTTGAACTTGGCTTTGTAACGTTGCTACTTGGTCATAACTTTGACGAGCATCAGAAACATTATAGGCGCCTTGCTCCATCATATCAGCTGCTGTTTTTGCCTTTAAAACAACAAGGTATGCTGAAGGTTGATTTTTATTAACAATATCGGTCTGTGATACTGGTGTGTAGCTAGTATTCTTAAGTGCGCTGTTATTTATAGTATTTGCATTTACAGCACCTGCAACTAAGATGCTTGTTACAGCGGTTGCAACCGCCGTTCTTTTTATTAGATTCTTAGACATGATTTCCCCTGGGATATGTTATGTATTATTGTACTTATTGATGATCATAAATTAAGTGCGAGACTAATATAGAACTTCAACACCCAAAATGACAACAATTCGATTACATGTAAATTACAAAAAGCAATGTGAAAATTAACAATTCAACACTAAGTGACTGTTTTAAATAAAAAAACAATCAAAAAAATAAATGTAAATCTTTGTAAACGGAATAATTAAAATCTACCAATGTACCTAAAAGGAAAGCAATGAACTCTGATGTTATAAATATTCTAACAATGGCAAAAGTAATCCAAACAGCCGTTGCGCCAGTTTTTTTAATTACTGGTATTGCTGCTACGCTGGGGGTTTTATCTAATCGCTTAGCTCGAATTACCGACCGTGCTCGTCAACTTGAACGAAAATTAAAGGTAAGTACCGATGAAGAATTTAATTCATCGCTAACAACCGAGCTACGAGCACTGCTGAAACGCTCTCGCTGTATCCATATTGCCTTTAGTTTAAGTGTATTAAGTGCGGTACTTGTTTGCGCCGTGGTCATGCTGTTATTTTTGTCTCATATTCAATCAGTTAATTTAGGTGTTTCCATCGGCAGTTGTTTTGTTGGCGCAATGGCACTACTTATTTGTGCATTTATGTCTTTACTGGGTGAGGTGTTTTTAGCTACTCGTAGTATGCGCAGAGGAATGATCTTTGCTGATATTGATATCAATAATTAAGATACAATCTTAGTTTTATAATTCAATAACAGTTCAGTTTAACCGCAATATACTTGAATAATCTGACTTGCTGATATACAACAGCAACTGTACAAGCAATGAATTACATATAAGGGGCAAAAGGAATGAAGTTAAAGCAATTATTTTTAGGTGCAACACTTTGTGCACTAACATTTGGTGCAACAGCAAACTCTGTATTTGAAGAGCCTAGTGACGCCATTGAGTACCGCCAAGCGGCATTTTCAATGATCCGTGTCCAAATTGGTGATATGGGTGACATGCTAAAAGGCAAAGTACCTTTTGACGCAGAACAGTTTAAGCATCGTGCAAATAATGCTGCTGCATTATCAAAAATGCCATGGGAAGCATTCGTTGCAGGCAGTGATAAAGGTGACACATCTGCATTACCTGCTATTTGGAGCGATAACGAAACCTTTATGAAAAAAGCAGCAGCATTTCAACAATATGCTGACGAACTAGCCGTTGCCGCGCAAACAGGCGATAAAAAAGTAATTGCTAAAGCATTTGGCCCATGGGCTAAAGGCTGTAAAGATTGCCACACATCATTTAAAGACTAATCTTTAATGCGATCATCTTAAAACTAAAACGGCGCTAAATTAGCGCCGTTTTTGATCTGTTAAACAGTTTAACTAAACAAGTAAGCCACAGGCTCTGCGCCCCATGTCATCAGTAATGCCGCAAATACAACGACAAGAATAATTATCGCAGTCCACGGTGATTTTGTTAGCTCTTCATTACTATCATTATTTTTTTCAGCGGCATAGCCCGTAACCATTGCTTTGACTAAATTTTTACCTTTCATGCGATAAATTACAATTGCCACAATATGGAGAATAATCGCGTACAACAATAAATCAAAGTTCTTATGATGCACCCAGCCGGCCCATTCAACTACATTACTTGATACATACTGCACTAATGGGCCATCTGTCAAAATGTCATCGGTGGTCATTAAGCCGCTTACTAACTGCGCCAGTAATAAAATAAAAAATGCCAACACCATGTAGCTGCCCGCTGCGCCATGGCCTGGTTTATTATCTGTTTGTTTAAATGATTTTAGTGCTGCGCTAGGTGAATGAAACAATGCACTTAACTTAGCTGTTTTGCTACCAATCAAGCCCCAAATAAGACGTGTTACTAGTAGCGCTAAGGTGAAAAAGCCAGCCACAAAGTGTAATTCCATCATGCCTTCTTCAGCACTAAAATACAGCGCCGCAATTGCAATAACTAACAACCAATGGAAACTGCGAATAAACCCATCCCATACTTTAATTTTATGCATGCTTAACCTCTTTTGCGTAAAAGCTTATTATTTCAAACTTTTGTTAATTTAGCATCTTTGCTGTTCAGGGTTAATTGATCTATGGCAGACTAAGGGCATTAATTACCGTAATGAATAATATTAATGACACTTAGCACCAAACGCGCACTCCTAAAAGGCTTTTTAGATATGCTACCACTGTGTTTAGCAGTGATCCCTTGGGGGATTTTATGTGGTTCACTGGCAATTCAAAATGGCTTTAGCGCATTTGAAACCCAAGCCATGTCATTATTAGTGTTTGCCGGTTCCGCCCAACTAGTCGCTATAGAGCTAATGGCTGGCAATACGCCTTTATTAACTATTTTATTCACCACCTTCATAATTAGCTCACGGCACTTTTTATACGGCTTAGCGGTGCGTCATAAAGTGATTGATCAGTCGCTACGCTGGCGCTTACCGGTAAGCTTTGTACTCACTGATGAGCTGTTTGCGTTTTCCCATCATCGCAAAGCTTATCGAACTAAAACTCGCTTGATCTACGCGCTCAGTGCCGGCTTTAGCTTTTATATTACTTGGAACTTGTGGACATTAATTGGCATCGTAGCGGGCAGTCTGCTACCTGATCTCACTAATTTAGGCTTAGACTTTGCTATTGCTGCAACTTTTATTGCATTAGTAATTCCTGGTATTAAAAATCTAGCTACATTGGCAACGGTTGTAAGCGCTGGTGTTGTGGCTACCGTTTTAAAAAGCCAGGGGTTTGAATTATGGTTAGTAGCTGCGGCACTATCGGCGATGACTATCGGTTACCTTATTAGCCGTATCCAAGGTAAATTGGAGCATAATTGATGATAACAACTATTTTACTTATGGCATGTATTACCTTTTTTACCCGTTACTTATTTTTACATCGTGACCTACCATTTAAAGTTGGCCCGAAAATGCAGCAGTTTTTAAGTTTTAGCGCACCGGCGGTACTTACCGCGATTTGGGTACCTATTGTGTTTGTAACAGACGAGGGGATAAATTTAGATTGGCAAAACCCATACCTCAGTGCGGCAATAGCAGCTATTATTGTCGCATATAAAACGCATAACATTTACTACACAACACTGGTTGGTATGGGTTTATTTTTGATCTTAAATTAGCGCATTTGTAATGCGCTAAAAGTAGCCTTAAACGCTGGCTAATAAAATTGCACGACTCTTATCAAGCGTGACTTGCTCTCGCTCACCGAGTGCCGTCATCCCATGGCGCTCTAGTTGCGCAACAATTTTGTCTGCGACTTCTTCACCTAAGTTATAATCACTTAAACGCGTTGGCATATTAACACTATGAAAAAACGCTTCTGTTGCTGCAATCGCTTGCTCAATAGCCGTATCTTCATCGCTAATATCAAGGCCTAAAACACGCTCTGCGTATTGTAAGATTTTACCGCGCTTAGTGTCTTTTTGCTCCGCCATCATGCGCGGTAGTACAATTGCCAAGGTTTGTGCGTGATCAAGACCATAAACCGCTGTCATCTCATGGCCTAACATATGCGTTGACCAATCTTGTGGCACACCAGCACCAATTAAACCATTCAATGCCATGGTTGCTGACCACATAATGTTAGCGCGTACTTGGTAATTATCTGGCTCACTGAACGCTTTCGGTCCTTCTTCAAGTAAGGTCATTAAAATACCTTCAGCGAAACGATCTTGAAGTTTTGCACCTACGTCATAGGTCAAGTATTGTTCCATGGTATGTACAAACGCATCAACAATACCGTTTGCCACTTGACGTTTTGGTAATGAGTAAGTCACCGCAGGGTCGAGTACTGCAAATTGTGGCTGTACTAATGGACTCGCAAACGGCAGTTTATCGTGGCTATCAAGGTTTGAAACCACACTAAAAGAATTTGATTCAGAACCCGTTGCTGGCAAAGTCAATACAACACCTAATGCTATTGCTGATTTTACCTCACCGCCTTTAGCTAGAATATCCCATGGCTCGCCGTCATAATTAGCTGCTGCGGCAATAAATTTACTACCATCAATTACCGAACCACCGCCTACAGCAAGAATATAATCAACTTGCTTTTCTTTAACCAAAGCAACAGCTTTCATACATGTTTGGTAACTTGGGTTAGGTTCAATACCGGCAAATTCAAACCAAGTGTGTTCGCTTAACGCCGCAGCCACCTGATCATAAATACCATTACTTTTAATACTGCCACCGCCATAAGTAACAAGTACCTTTGCGTCTGCCGGGATCTCATTTTTGATTAAGGCAATTTGCTGTTCGCCAAAATGAATCTTGGTTGGGTTTGCAAAACTGAAATTTAACATGCTTGCTCCATTGCTTTGAGGTGCTCATTATTTAGTGTGAGCTAAAATTTGCTGACCACCTAATTGTAGGGATTTAAGCATTAATTTAAAGACTAAGCTCAGAGAATCACTTTTGCACAGCTGCAACAATAGATGGTATAAACTATAATTACTTAATATTTGAGAACTAAATTATGTGGCATGGCCTTGATGAATTTTTACATGTGGTTGAACATGGCAGCTTTACCAAAGCAGCCAAAGTCATGGAAGTATCAACTTCCCATATCAGCCGCCAAGTACAGCAACTTGAAAACCGCTTAGGCTCATTGCTATTTCAACGTACCACCCGAAAAATAAGCCTCACCGATGCCGGCCGCGAATATGCCGTAAAGCTCAAAGCAATTAAACAAGAGCTAATTGATGCTAATAATCAACTGCAAGGTGAGCAACGTAAACCCAAAGGGGTCATTAGAATTTCTGGTGCTGGTGAATTTGTTGCATGTCATGTAGCACCTAAAATTGTTGAGTTTGTAAAACGCTACCCTGAGGTTGAAGTAGATATGGACTTCAACAATCGTAATGTCGACTTAGTTGAAGAAGGTTTTGATTTAGCGATCCGTTTTGGCCGCATGCAAGACTCTAACTTAATTGCACGACCACTTAGCCCGCGAATCATGACTCTCGTTGCCAGTCCAGAATATTTAGCACATCACCCAACCCCAACTACGCCTCAACAATTAACCGCTCATAATTGCTTAATTGCCATGGGGAAACGTTGGCGATTTAATTTTGCCGGCGATATTAAAGAGGTAAAAGTTGCCGGCAACTGGCGCAGTAACCATCCGCGCGCACTATTATCTGCGACATTAGCAGGCTTAGGCATTGCCCATTTAGCCACTGATATTGTTGATAAGTATATTGAAAACGGGCAACTAATTACCTTACTTGATGAGTTTCAGGTAACAGACAATGCCTCTTGGTTAGTGTATCCACGTAAAGATTTAATGCCATACAGAGTGCGATTATTGATTGAACATTTACTCAAAAGCTTTAATCATGCAAGTTAAAATAAAATGGTATATGCAATGTGATGATAATTTAAGCTGTATGTCTGTCACAACTCAGGATAGAATTTAACAAACAACAATAACTAGAGAGCAACATGAACGACTTCTATCAACTTTCAGCCAGCAATTTGCAAGGCCAAAGCATTGATTTTTCAGATTTCGCAGGCAAAGTTGTGTTAATTGTCAACACTGCCAGTAAATGTGGCTTCACTCCACAGTACGAAGGTTTACAACAATTACATGCAAAATACGCTGATCAAGGGTTAGTAATTATTGGTTTTCCGTGCAATCAATTCGGCAAACAAGAGCCTGGCGGCGCAAAAGAAATAGCGCAAGGTTGTTTGATTAACTACGGTGTTGATTTTGTGATGATGAGTAAAATTGATGTTAATGGCGAAAACGCCCACCCTGTATTCAGGCATTTAAAATCAGCATTACCTGGATTTTTAACCCGCAAAATAAAATGGAATTTTACTAAGTTTTTAGTTGGCCGTGACGGCGAGGCAATTAAACGCTTTGCACCATTTACCAAACCGCAGCAAATCGAAGGTGCTATTATCAAAGCCCTTAAAAGCAGTAATATCTAAACTCTAAAAGCAATAAAGAGGCAAATTGCCTCTTTATTTAAATTATCTCTTAGTCGTTTAAATACTCATCTAAGTCATCATCGCCCAAGTTTTTACGCAAGCGTTTTTGCTCAAGGTAGTCTTCCAACTTTTTCTTAACCTTTTGCTTATTCTTGTCGTGTTGATTACGCCCGACCATTTCGTACTCGTCTTCAACAAAATCGTCATCTAGCGCATCGTAACTAAATGTCTTACCCACAACCCACTCCATAAAGTGTTTGAGACCAATTAAGGATTTTTATCACTATCATTGGTAAATTAAAAATGTTCAGCACTATTTCACCGTATGAAAAAGCACCAAAATAAAGCCATAACGCGATTCTAAAATAGTGTTATGTCGATATTGTGAATAAATAGCGCTAAATTTGAGTTCTGGAAAGTGAGAGTTTTTTATCGAAACGATAAGTATATTTTATGTATCAATGTAAATTAGTCAAAATGACTAAAAAATGGCTTTTTTATAACCTCCTAATACAATTTAAAAATAGCAAAAAACAATTAACCCTTTGTTTTTATTTACTAATAATTGTTGGCACTAAACTTGATATGTATTAAATACGTTAAATACGTACTGGTCATAATCAACAAATTAGCAGGAAATAAAAATGAAAAAATTACTATTAATAAGTTCTTTATTCATTGCCACAGGGGCAATGGCACACAATGACAATGAGACGAATATTTCTTTTAGCGGCGACACATGTGACGTTGAATTTAAAAATGATGTGCGTATTAAGCCAAATGAATTAGAAATTTTTACAGCTGATAACCACACTATGACTTTTATAAATAGTGGCGAGTTAATGATTGATGGCCAAACTTTGACACTCAACAGTCAACAACACCAAGCTATCAGTAATTATTCAGACAGTCTGCGTAGCCAATTACCAGAAGTCGCGAACATTGCTCTTGAAGGCGTTAAAATTGCCGGGGTCGCCATTGAAGAAGTCGCCAATGCATTTAATATCGATGGCCTAGATAGCATTAATGAATTAATGGCTGATATTCAGGTAGAAGTACAAAACACCTTTTACCAACAAGGCGCTTTTGTAATGGGCCAACAAAGCTTTAGCCAATTTGGCGAAAACTTTGAAAGCCAATTTGATGAGCAAATAGAAAGCGCTGTACAAGCTGCGATGATGCAATCGATGGGTAGTATTTTAATGGCTGTAGGTTCAGAACTAATGGGCTCTGGTGGCGATATGCAAGCCTTTGAACAACGCATGGAAAATATGGGAGCTGAAATTGAAGCCAAAGTTGAGCAACAAGCTAACCAACTTGAAAAACGCGCTGATGCACTGTGCGGTAATTTTTCAACCATTGCTGATCAAGAGCAACAATTAGTTAAACTAGTTCCAGAATTGAAAGACTACCAATTATTTAGTTATAAACAAAATAACTAACTTGAACTCAGGTTCTAAACGCTAAAAGTTTGATATCCCTTTAGCAGCACTCTTTTTTAAAGGTGCTGCTTTTTTATGCCATGCTATTTCTTCGCTAAATGCACTAACTCACCTAGCTTTATAATAGCTTGTTCAATTTTTTCACCCCATGGCAAACCATAACTTAATCGAATACAACTGCGATATTTATTAGTGGCTGAAAAAATATAGCCCGGAGTAATGCTAATGCCACTTTCTAATGCCAGTTGAAATAGTTTTACACTATCGTAAGCCGCACCTAAATCAATCCAGATCACACATCCGCCTTGCGGATCGCTGATCCTAGCGGTACTCGGAAAGACCTGTTGTAAACACCAGATCATTCGTTCTTTATTAGAACGTAGACGCTGTCGCAGTAGTTTTATATTACGATCATAATCACCACTAACTATAAATTCATATAACGTCCATTGATTGATCAATGAAGTAGAACAACTCAATGCACGCTTATAGCGACGCGCTTTGGCAGCAAACTTTCCGGCAATCAACCAGCCAACACGATAACTCGGCGCCGCAGTTTTAGAAAACGATGCACAGGTTAATACCAACCCTTTTGTTGAGTAAGCCTGAGCGGGTGTACCGCGCTGCGGGGTAAAATGTAAATCACCATACACATCATCTTCAATTAGCACCACATCTTGAGATTCCAATAACTCTACTAATTGTTTACGCTTATGATCAGGCATAAAACTACCCACAGGATTATTGATCGAAGTAGAGAACACACAGGCTTTAATATCGTGATCATGTAAAGCCTGGCTCAGATCATCAAGCCAGATCCCATCATCAGGACACAGCGGGATCTCGAGCGCCTTGAGGCCCAGGCTTTCGATCAATTCAATGATACCAAAATAACAAGGTGACTCGATCGCCACCACATCACCTACTTTAGTGACACATTTTAGCGCGATCGCCAGTGCTTCTTGAGCACCGTTGGTGATCACAAGTTCTTGCGAGTCAACACCAATGCCAAAATCTAAATAACGATGGATTAACTGCTTTTTCAATGGTGCAAAACCATCCATCGCACCATAATTTATGGCGCGACTGCCGGCAATCGACATAACCCGGCGCATCGTACGACTTAGCATTTTATCAGTTGGAGCGGCAGCAACAGGATTAGCAATGCCAAACGGTACGACATCGGCTTGATGAATTGCATCATACACTTGCTCAATTAATACCTGCATGTTGACCGAAACTGGCTCACGATTGAGTTTAACCCGCTTTGGCCGCGCTAACTGGGTATGTGCCGTTTTTAAAAAATAGCCTGACTTTTCTCGTGCTTCAACCAAACCTTGTGCCTCAAGTGATTGGTAAGCCAATTTCACCGTCGGAATACTGACATTCAGCTTAGTGGCCATTTTACGTAATGAGGGGAGTTTTTCGCCTGGTAATAGTGTCCCCTGCTCACTCAGCTCACGCACCAGCTGCATTACTTGCTGATATAAAAAGTCATGGTTGGTTTTGCTGATCACCAGCGACATAGTAGACACCTTAAAGCCGTACAATCTGTATAGGTTGCATTTATAGTTTTCTGTGTATGTTAAGTATACAGAAGTATCTTAAAATAAACACTTAATCGACATAATGGACCAAGGCCATGAAAAGTATCGTGCTTTATGCACTAACCGTTTTAATTTGGGGCTCTACCTGGCTCGCAATCGAATTTCAACTTGGCGATATCGCCGTTGAAGTTTCACTATTTTATCGCTTTAGTTTGGCTGCGATTCTAATGTGGGTATGGGTGAATATTAAAAAATTACCGATGAATTATAGTCGTCGCGATCATGGCTTTTTCGTATTACTAGCACTGTGTAACTTTGGCCTTAATTACTTAGTACTTTACTGGGCACAACATTATTTAACGTCAGCCATGGCATCAATCGCCTTTTCAATGTTGTTATTAATGAACATTGTAAATACCCGATTATTTTTTGGTAAACCCATCGCTAAACGTATTTATACGGGTGCATTGATAGGGGTATTGGGCATCATCAGTCTGTTTTGGCCACAATTACAGCAGTTCGACTTGAGTAATGGGGCGTTGGTCGGTTTGCTACTTGCCTTAGCTGGCACCTTTGTGGCTTCATTAGGGAATATGATCAGCGTACGTAACTCTCAACAACGTATTGGCGTCATGCAGGGCAATGCATGGGGCATGTTATACAGCGCTATTGGTTTATTTGTATATGTAATCATCAGCGGTGCCGATTTTAGCCTGTCGGCCCCAGCAAGCTACTGGTATTCATTAGTTTATTTATCGGTGTTTGGGACGGTTATTGCATTTGCATGTTACTTTGCACTACTAAAAAATATCGGCCCAGAACGTGCCAGCTATGTGATTGTGTTATTTCCATTAGTTGCAGTGACTTTAAGTACATTATTTGAAGGTTTTAGTTGGCAAGCCAATACGTTTATCGGCTTTAGTTTAGTACTGCTTGGTAATGCTATTGTACTGACTCCAACAAAAAGAATTAAAGCGTTTATTGAGTCTAATAAAGCATCATTTGCTAATAAACGCTCCATCCCCAGTTAGAATGCGTATATACGCAACTAACGCCAAAAGCGCCTACTTGTTAGGCGCTTTTTTATTACTAACATATTACTCGTCATTTAACATTGCGGCATACAAAAACGCAACGCGAGCGGATGAATAGTCACCACCGCTGGGGTAACGCCTACCAGCTCACCATCTGCTTCGATTGGTAAATCAGGCGTATTTATATAAGCAATTTCTAAGCGCTGGTAGTTGAGCTCTTTCATACCGTGGTGCTTACGTAGCAATAAGCGCACAAAACTGTAGAGGTTACCTAACAAACCACGCGTAGGCACGCGATAGCACTCTAAATAGCCACTATTCAATTGTGCTTTTGGCGCTATCATCACCCCCCCACCAAAATAATGATGATTTGCAAATACAGTAATCAAATTACCATATTCGCATTGCTGCCCTGCAAAACTCCCAGCCAAGCGAGAAGGCTGATAAACGAATAAACACTTAAAGCCAGCTAAACTATAACTTAAAGCGGATAATGCAGGCTTAGTTTGCAATGCCTGTACTACATGCGCATCAAAGCCAACCCCCGCAATATTAATAAAGTAACGGCTATTTATTTGGCCAATATCGATTTTTACTTGATGCTCACTAAAAATAGCATTACGCCAAGCTGAGTTTGAACAGCCAAAGCCGCGTGCAAAATCATTACCCGTCCCCTGAGGCAATAACGCCAACGAGCAACTCAATCCCATCAATGCGTTTACAGCCAAATGCAGGCTGCCATCACCACCGAGCACAACAACGCGCTTTTGTGACTGAGCCAAAACCGTTATTTTTTGGCAATCATTGGTAAAATGTCCTGTGGTGTAAAAAACAGTGTAACTAATTTGACGTTTTTGACACTGCTCTAATAACCAAGTGCAATTTTTTTTATGTTTTTTTTGCGTACTTGATTTAATAATTATTAGCATCTGGATACCAGCCTATTCAAAAGTAGGAAAATAGACATATTCAAAAAATAAATTAATCTGAATAATTAGTCACTTTATTTATTATCTAATGCATTAAAATATCAGTGGCAGTGTAACATTGCTTTTAAACAAGTGATTTAGGCGACTTTAAATTTCATAATCATGCATAATACTCAGTACTTACTATCTGAATCATACCTTAATAAAAACAATTCGGATTAGTTATTTC
>TARA_R110001606_G_scaffold1937_20_pt1 | contig 17658 bp, 16 predicted proteins | sample TARA_R110001606 | Tara Oceans TARA_R110001606 (sample SAMEA4398315) | marine metagenome | biome: Polar Biome; feature: [SRF] surface water layer (ENVO:00010504); material: water (ENVO:00002006), including particulate matter (ENVO:01000060) such as... | depth 5 m | reverse complement strand
CAGCGTCCAGCGTCCAGCGTCCAGCGTCCAGCGTCCAGCGTCCAGCGCGGGCACGGCCTCGCCGGACACCGAAGCCTCTGCCGCGCCTGTATCCTGCATCCTGAACCCTGTATCCATTATCAACGCGCGTTAAGGCCCAATTCCGCGAGGATTTCGTCGTTGTGCTCGCCGATGCCGGGCGGTGGGCGGCGCAGGCTGCCGGGCGTGCCCAGCAGGCTGATTGGCGCGGCGGACACCAGGCCCGGCGTGGCCATGCCGGGGATCGCCATTTCCTGCAGTTGGCCGGTGGCCAGCACCTGCGGATGTTGCAGGGTTTCGCTGGGCGAGAGCACCGGCGCCGCCGGGATGCCGGCTTCGCACAGGCGCTCGACCAGGGCGTCGCGCTCCTGTTGCAGACACCACTCAGCGAGCGGTTCGAGCATGGCCATTTCGTGCACCACGCGGGATTCGTCGGTGTCGAAGCGCGGGTCTTCCAGCCACTCGGGGTAACCGGCCAGCCGGGCCAGCCGCTCGAACAGGGTCGGGCCGACGGTCTGCATCACCAGCCAGCCGCCGTCGCGGGCTTCAAACAGATTATTGGGTGCCGAGCCCAGGCCGCGATTGCCGCAGGGCTGGCGGTCACGCTGAATGGTGGCCTGCTCGATCAGGGTCGGGGCATTGGCGGACAGCGCCGAGCGCAACAGGGCGCCGCGCACCTCCTGGCCGCGCCCGCTGCGTTGCCGTTCGAACAGCGCCAGTACCGCGCCGAAGGCGGCGTTGCTGGCGGTCAGATGATCCACCCAGTTGACCTGGGCGCGGCGGGGCGTGCCGTTCTCGCCGGTCAGCCAGGCGCCGCCGGTCATCACCTGGCCGACGCCGTCGAACCCGGGCCGGGTGTGCCAGGGGCCCTGGTCGCCGTAGGCGGTCAGGTTGATCAGGATGATGTCTTCGCGCAGTGCGCGCAGGGTGTCGTAATCCAAGCCCATTTTTTTCAGGGTGGCCGGCGGCAGATTGGCGACCACGATGTCGGCGCTGGCGATCAGCCGGCGGGTGGCGGCGCGGCCGGTGTCCGATTTCGGGTCCAGGGCCAGCGAGCGTTTGTTGCGGTTCATCTGCATGAACAGGGCGCCGGTGCCGTCCTGGGCGATCGGCATCAGAAAACGGTCTTCGCCGCCTTCCGGGCGCTCCACGCGGATCACGTCGGCACCGAATTCCGCCAGCAGGGCGGCGCAAAAAGGCCCGGCGATATAGCGGCCGAAATCGAGCACGCGAATGCCGCTCAGCGGCCCTTCAGGGTTGGCCGGCGCGCTCGCCGGGGCGGAATCTGACATGGTTCTCTCCCGTTTCTTGTCGTGATTGGCCAGAATGACTTCTTAGGGAGCTTAAAACATTTACACTATAAATTATTCATCATAATCGCGGTTTCCCGGTTCCGGGAAGCCGCTGCTCTGGAGAGGCATCACGGTGGCCAAGAAGCCCAAAACGGATCAGGAAGTCGCCGAGTTCCGCGCCCGCGTTTGCGACGCCGCCACCCGCTTGTTCACCGAGCGCGGCCCGCAGAACGTGACCATGCGTCAGATCGCCGCCGAGGTGGGGGTCAGCGCGATGACGCCTTATCGCTACTTCCGCGACAAGGATGAGATCCTCGCCACCGTGCGCGCCGCCGCCTACAACAAGTTCGCCTCGTCGCTGGAGCGGGCGGTCAAACGGGCGCCGGACATTCGCGCCAAGGGGCGCGCCGTGGGGGACGCCTACGTGCGTTTCGCCAAGCGTTATCCGGCCACCTACCAACTGATGTTCGCCTTCACCCAGCCCGACGAAGAGCGTTTCCCCGAGCTGGTGAAAGCCAACGCCCGCGCCCAGGAAACCATGGTCGGCTATGTGCGGCTGATGATCGAAGAGGGGTTGCTCAGCGGCGACGCCCAGTTGATTGGCTATATGTTCTGGGCCACTTTGCACGGCATCGTGGTGCTGGAGCTGGCCGGCCGTCTGGACCGGGGCATCGACGCCCGCACCCTGCGGGAAAAGATCATGCGCACGCTCTACGCGGGCATGCAGACTTCACCACCCAGTTTGAGCGATTAGGTCAACCGAACCGGCGGTCCGACTTGATCTTTTAAAATATACGGTGTAAATCTTTAGCCCGGAAACGCGCTACCGTGGCGTTGCCCGGGCCCGCTGAAGGGCCAACCACCAGACACCCTGAACGTTGGCGGCCGCGAGCCGCCGGCGCTGTATGCAAGGACACGACTATGTCTCTACCCGTGGAAATCACCCGCCGCCTGCGCCTGCCGGTGATGTGCTCACCGCTGTTTATCATCTCCAACCCGGATCTGGTGATCGCCCAGTGCAAGGCCGGCGTGATCGGCTCGTTCCCGTCGCTGAACGCGCGGCCGCTGTCGCAACTGGACGAGTGGCTGCATCGCATCACCGAGGAACTGGCGGCCTGGGATCGCGACCATCCGGAGCAACCGTCGGCGCCGTTCGCGGTCAACCAGATCGTGCACAAGACCAACGACCGCCTGGAGCAGGACCTGGAGCTGTGCGGCAAATACAAGGTGCCGATGGTGATCACCTCCCTGGGCGCTCGCGAAGACCTCAACAAGGCGGTGCATGGCTGGGGCGGCCTGGTGATGCACGACGTGATCGACGACCGTTTCGGCCGCAAGGCGATTGAGAAGGGCGCCGACGGTTTGATCGCGGTGGCCGCCGGCGCCGGCGGCCACGCCGGGCGGCTGTCGCCGTTCGCTCTGATCCAGGAATTGCGGCAATGGTTCGACGGCCCGATCGCGCTGTCCGGTTCCATCGCCAATGGCCGTTCGATTCTGGCCGCCCAGGCGATGGGCGCGGACCTGGCTTACATCGGCTCGATGTTCATCGCCAGTGAAGAGGCCAACGCCGACGAAGGGTACAAACGGATGATCGTCGACAGCAACGCCTCGGATATTGTCTACAGCAACCTGTTCACCGGCGTGCACGGTAACTACCTGGCGCCGTCGATCATCAATGCCGGCATGGACCCGGCCAATCTGCCGGAAAGCGATCCTTCGAAAATGAGCTTCGGCTCCGGCGGCAGCAGCAAGTCCAAGGCCTGGAAAGACATCTGGGGCTGCGGCCAGGGCATCGGCGTGGTCGATGAAGTGCGCCCGGCCGGTGAAGAGGTGGCGCGTCTGGCCCGCGAATATGAGCAGGCCCGCCAGGCATTGGGCGTGCCGGCATGAGCGGCGCGGCGCGTCTGATCGCTGGCGAGCGGGTGGTTGGCTTCGATCAAGTCGGCGAAAACAGTGAACGGGCGGCCAGCGGGTTTCGCGGCTTGGGCATCGGCGAAGGCGACTGCGTGGCGTTGTTTTTGCGCAACGACGTGGCCTTTTTCGAAGCCACCCAGGGCGCGCTGCTGGTGGGCGCCTACCCGGTGCCGATGAACTGGCACTCGACCCCGGACGAAGCCGGTTACATTCTCAACGACTGCCAGGCCAAGGCGCTGCTGGTACACCGCGATCTGTTGCCGCAGGTGGCCCCGGTGCTGCCGGCGGGGATCACCGTGCTGGTGGTGGAAACCCCGGCGGAAATCGAACGGGCTTACCGTGCCGACATCTCGCCGGCGAATCCGCCCGGCGCGCACGATTGGCACGCCTGGCTGGCGCGCCAGCCGCGCATCGACAACCCGGTGCAGGCGACCCGCGCGGCGGTGATCTACACTTCCGGCACCACCGGCCGGCCCAAGGGTGTTAAGCGCCAGGCCGCCGCGCCGGACGCGCCCCCCACCGACGCGGTGTTCGCCTATGGCTTTCAGGAGCCGCCGCCGTTCCGGGTGTTGATGAACGGGCCCATGTACCACTCCGCGCCCAACGGCTACGCGCGCCTGGCGGTGCAGCATGGCGCCGACATCGTGTTGCAAGCGCGCTTCGACGCGGAAGAGATGCTGGCGCTGATCGAGCGCCATCGCATTACCCACATGCACATCGTGCCGACCATGTTCGTGCGCCTGTTGCGGTTGCCGGAAGCGGTGCGCCAGCGTTACGACGTTTCCTCCCTGCGCTTCGTGGTGCACGGCGCCGCGCCCTGCCCGCCGCACGTCAAGCGCGCGATGATCGATTGGTGGGGGCCGGTGATCAACGAATATTACGGCTCCACCGAAAGCGGTCTGGCGGCCTGGAACAACGCCGAGGACGCCTTGCTCAAACCCGGTACCGTGGGACGCCGGCTGCCCGGCGCGGAGATTCATGTTTTCGCCGACGACGGCACCGAACTGGGCCCCGGCGAAACCGGCGAAATCTACCTGCGCTGCGGCGGCATGCCCGACTTCACCTACATCGGTCTGGAGGACAAGCGCGCGGAAATTTCCCGTGGTGAGTTGATCACACTGGGCGACATGGGCTGGCTGGACGAAGACGGCTACCTGTTTTTGTGTGACCGCAAGCGCGACATGATCATCTCCGGCGGCGTCAATATTTACCCCGCCGAAATTGAAGCGGCACTGCTCGCTCTGGAGGGCATCAAGGACTGCGCGGTGTTCGGCATTCCCGACGAGGAATTCGGCGAAGCGATCTGCGCCTACCTGGAACCGATGCCAGGCGCCGACCTGCAACCGGAACGCATCAAAGAAGAACTGGCCGACACCTTGAGTCGCTTTAAAATCCCCCGCCATATTGAATTCGCCGAGCACTTGCCGCGCGAGGATTCCGGCAAGATTTTCAAACGCAAACTGCGCGAACCCTACTGGGCGGAATACAATCGGGGAGTCTGACGTCGGACGTCGGACGCCCTGTCGTGGCCACGGTAATTGCCCTAGCATGGGGTCATGGACGTTCCCCCGATCACGGTGTTCGGCGGCTCCGGTTTCCTTGGCCGCAGGCTGGTGGCGACGCTGCTGGCGGCGGGCGAACCGGTGCGGCTGGTGGCCCGCCATCCGGACGCCGTGCACTTCAACGATGAAACCCGCCTGCAGCGGGTGAGCGCCGACATTGCCGACGAGACGGCGGTGGCCCAGGCGGTGGCCGGTAGCCGCGCGGTGATCAACGCGGTGTCCCTATATGTGGAGCGCGCCGGTCTGACCTTTGACGCCGTGCATGTGCGGGGCGCGGCGCGCGTCGCCCGGGCGGTGCGCCACGCCGCCGTGCCTCGCCTGCTGCATCTTTCTGGAATCGGCGCTGACCCGGCCTCTCCTTCTGCGTATGTGCGTGCCCGCGCCCAAGGCGAGCAGGCGGTGCGCGGCGAGTTTCAACCCGCCACCCTGATCCGGCCGGCGGCGTTGTTTGGCGCCGACGACGCGCTGTTGGCGTCGCTGGCGATGGTGAGCCGCCTGCCGGTGGTACCGCTGTTTGGCCGAGGCGACACCCGCCTGCAGCCGGTCTGGGTGGAAGACGTCGCCCGTGGCCTGGCGATCCTGGCATGCCGCAAGGCAGCGCCGGCTCCGCTTTACGAACTGGGCGGTGGCGCCGTTTATCGCTACCGGGATCTGCAGCGGCGGGTGCTGACGCACCTGCGGCGGCGCCGGCCACTGATACCAGTGCCGTTCCCGTTGTGGCATGGGCTGGCCGCCGGGCTGAGCCTGTTGCCAAGCCCGCCACTGACCCGCGACCAGGTTTATCTGCTGCAATACGACAACATCGCCGCGCCCGACATGCCCTCTTTCGACGAATTGGGTATTCTGCCGCGCAGCGTGGGCGAGGCTCTACCCGAGTGCTTGCCGATCCGTTAACGGCGACAGGAGCGGGCCATGGCACACACTCTGATTCTCGGCGGCATCCGCTCCGGCAAAAGCGCCCAGGCGGAACAGGTGGCCCGGCAAAGCGGCGGCGCGGTGGTGTACGTGGCCACCGCCACCGCCGGTGACCGGGAAATGGCGGAGCGCATCCGCCAACACCGTCAGCGCCGGCCGGCGCGTTGGAGCCTGGTGGAAGAGCCCTTGGCGCTGGGCCGGGTGCTGCGCGATCACCGCGCTCAATACCCCTGTCTGCTGATCGATTGCATGAGCCTGTGGCTCAGTAACCTGCTGCACGCCGGCGACGAGACAATGGCGCGGGAACGGGCGGACTTTCAGCACGCCCTGGACGACTACCCCGGCCCGGTGGTGATCGTCAGCAACGAAGTCGGCCTCGGCACCATCGGCATGGACCCGCTCACCCGACGCTTCACCGACCAGCTCGGCTGGCTCAACCAGGCCCTGGCCGCGCACTGCCAACAGGTGATTCTGGTCGCCGCCGGGCTGCCGTTGGTGTTGAAATAAGGGCGGCAAGCTTCAAGCCGCAAGCTCCAAACACACACTACGTTGCTCTGCTTGCAGAGCTTGTAGCTTGCAGCTCCCTGCTCCCCACGTCGGTACGCCGAGTCAATCCGGATTGTGCAGCGCGCGCTGATCCATGGGCGGTGGCGACCACTGATAAATCCAGGTTTCGGTAAGTGGTGCGCCGGTGTCGGTGCGTTTCAGGTACAGGCGCAGGTCGATGGGCGTCAGGTCGTCGTCCGGGGGCACCACGTCGAACAGGGCGCGGTAGCCGTTGATGGCGTGCAGGGGCCGCGCGGAGGTGATTTCCACGCGGCCGGCGGAGTGGCTGATCACCGGCACCACTTCCACGCCGGCCTTATTGAGCGGCAGCGGCGCGCCGCTGAAATCCACCGCGAAGCGCCAACTGAAATGGTCGCGGCGCTGGCCGATGACGCCACCCAGGCCGGTGCGGGTGGCCACGCAGCGGGCCAGGGGCGGCGACTGGGGTGGTCGGGCGCCCCAGTGCAGCCGGTAGGCGAACAGCAATTCTTCGCCCGGCCGCACCGGCTTCTCCGGGTTCCAGAACGCCACCACGTTGTCGAAGGTTTCGTCGCGGGTGGGGATCTCCACCAGTTGCACGGCGCCGCGCCCCCAGCCTGATCGAGGCTCCACCCAGACCCCGGGACGGCGATCATAGAAGGCGCCGTCGTCCTGGTAGTGGTCGAAATTCTGGTCCCGTTGCAGCAGCCCGAACCCGCGCGGGTTGTCGTCGGCGAAAGCATTGACGCGCAACCGTGGCGGGTTGCTGAGCGGCCGCCAGATCCATTCGCCGTTGCCGGTGTGAAGGGCCAGCCCATCGCAATCGTGGATTTCCGGGCGCCAGTCCCAGCCGGCGTCGCGGTCGTTTTCGCCGACCAGGTACATGCTGGTCAGCGGCGCCACGCCGAGCCGTTCGATGGCGGTGCGTGGGTAGAGGGCGCTGTCCACGTCCATGCGCAGAGTTTCGCCCCGGCCATCAATGACAAAACGGTAGGCGCCGGTGACGCTGGGCGAGTCGAGCAGGGCATGCAGGGTAAGGCGCGGTTCCGATTGCAGCGGGTGCTCGAACCAGAAACGGGTGAACTCGGGAAACTCTTCCGGGCGCGGCAGGCCGGTGTCCACCGCCAGGCCCCGGGCGGACAGACCATACTGCTTCGATGCGCCCACCGCGCGGAAATAGCTGGCGCCCAGAAAGGCGGCGATGTCGCGCTGCCAGTCGCCGCGCGGGTGCAGGCGAAAGCCGGCGAAGCCCAGGCCGTCGGGCAGCCGCCCGGCATCGACGCCGGCGCCGTCGAACCGGAACAAGCGAGGGCGGTAGGGAATCGGGCGGGCGACGCCGTCGCTCACCTCGAACATCTTCACCGGCGTGGTGAAGTGCAGGCCGAGGTGGAAAAATTGCAGGCGGAAAGGGGTGTCCGGGTCGTCCGCCCAAAGGGCCTGATCGCTGTCGTAGCGGATTGCCTGGTACTGATCCCAGGTCAGATCGCGGATCGATTCCGGCAGCGCCATGCGCGGCGAGCGGTAATCCTGGCCGCACAGGTGCCGGGCCTCGCCTTTCAACCAGGCGTAATCGAACCGCTGCCCGGGGCCGCGCGGCGTCAGCCTGGAGGCTCGGGCGGCCTGATTCAGGGCCAACGCCAGGGTTGGAGAAAAGGCCAGCATACCGCCGCTGGCGCGGGCCAGCGCCCGCAGAAAATCCCGCCGTCTCATGTCCGAGCTCCCGTGCCCGATACGCTATGCCTATACCGTGTACAGCACCGCCGCCAGCAAGGCGGCCAGCTCCACCGTTTCCACCAGGGCGCCGGCGGTGTCGCCGGTGAAGCCGCCCAGCCGGCGGCGCATCAGGGTGACGCCGGCGGCGCACACCAGTGCCGTGGCCACCAGCATCGCCAACCCGGCGGCGCCAGCCAGTAGCGGCGGCGCCAGGGCCGCCAGGGTCACCGTCAGGGTCACCGCCGCGCGCGGCAAATGGCGGGCGCCGGCGCTGCCCAGGCCCTGTTCGCGGGCGTAGGGCAGCGCCATGAACAGCCACGCCGCCGCCGCCCGGCCCAGTAACGGCGCCAGCCCGATGGCGGTGAGCGCGCCCAGGTCGAGCAGACCATTGAGCACCACCCACTTGCCGAGCAACACCAACACCAGGCTGACCACGCCGGCGGGGCCACAGGCCGGGTCCTTCATGATTTTCAAGGTGCGCTCGCGGTCGCCCTGGCCGCCCAGCCAGGCATCGGCGCTGTCGGCCAGGCCGTCCAGGTGCAGGGCGCCGGTGAGGCCCACCCAGAGAATCAACAGCAGCAGGGCCAGCGGCCCGTGGGGTAGCCCCAGCCAGAAGCCGAGCATCGCCAGCGCCACCAGCAGAGCGCCAAGCAGCAACCCCACCAGCGGGTAGGCGGCCACCGCTTCGCCGTGTTCGTGTTCCTGGGGCGGCGGCGCCAACCGCACCGGCAGCCGGGTGAGCAGCGCCAGCGCCAGCAGCAGCCCCCGATGGCGAACCCGAAAGCGCTTCATGGCAGCACTCCGTGATGGACCAGGCTGATCAGGCGGCCGTGGTCGGTGTCGTCGATGCGCAACCGGCTGCGCCCGGCGTAGGGCACCACCAGGCTGGCCATGGCGTGGGCCGGTGGCAGGCGCAGCGCGTCGGCCAGCACCATGCGGATCATGCCGCTGTGGCCCACCAGCAACACGCGCTGGCCGCTCAGCGTGGCGCTCCAGTGGCGCCAGGCGTCGCGTACCCGGCGATAAAAGTCGCCGAGGTTTTCGCCATTGGGCGGCGGGTGTCGTTCGCCGTCGGCCCAGAACGCCGCCAACCGTTCGCCGTCGTCGCGTTGCAGAGCCTCCAGGGTATGGCCTTCCCAGTCGCCAAAGGAAATTTCCTTGAGGTCCGGTTCCACGTGCAGAGGGCACTGCCGGCGCGTGGCGATCTCTTCGGCGAAGGCCCGACAACGGCTCAATGGCGAGCTGAGCACCGCGTCCCACTGATCGTCGGCGCGGATCGCGGCGCGCATCTGCGCCCAGCCGGTGTCGCTGAGCGGGTCATCCAGATGGCCCCGGTAACGGCGTCCACCTTGCGGTTCGCCGTGGCGAATCAGATCGAACCAGGTGGTGGCGTGGGTCATTAAGGGGCGTCTCCGGCGGCCGGGTGTGATTCGCTGACGCCGGCCTCGGCGAACGAGGCCATGCCATTGTGCAAGGCGCAGGCGGCGCGCATCAGCGACACCGCCACGGCGGCGCCGCTGCCTTCGCCGAGGCGCATGCCCAGATTCAACAGGGGCTGCGCCTGCAGAGCCCGCAGCACCCGGGCGTGGCCGGGCTCGGCGGATTGATGACCGAAATGCAGCCAGGCGAGCAGGTCCGGTTGCATTCGCACCGCCGCCAGGGCCGCCACCGAAACGATGAAACCGTCCACCAGGATCGGTAACCGGCGGGCCGCGCCGCCGAGAAGAAAACCGGCCAGGGCGGCGATCTCGAACCCGCCCAGGGAGGCCAGCACCGTCAGCGGTTCGCGCGATTCGCCGTGGCGCGCCAGGGCCGTTTCCAGCACCTGGATCTTGTGGTGCAGCCCGTCGTCGCCCAGGCCGGTGCCCCGGCCCGCCAGCCGCTCGGCCGGTTCGGCCAGCAGCGCGCACGCCACGGCGGCGGCGCTGGTGGTATTGCCAATGCCCATCTCGCCGCCGATCAGCAACTGCGCGCCACCCTCGGCGGCACGCCCGGCGGCGCGATCACCGGCGGCCAGCGCCGCCTGCAACTGCGCATGGCTCATGGCCGGCCCGCGCGCCAGATTGGCGGTGCCCGCGGCGATCCGTTCATCGACCACGCCCTGGCTGGCGGGCGGCGGGGTGGCCGTGCCCAGATTGATCACTTCCAACTCGGCGCCGAGATGGCGGGCCATCACGCTGATGGCGGCGCCACCGGCGACGAAATTGGCGATCATCTGGCCGGTGACCGCCTGGGGAAACGCCGACACCCGTTCGGCGCAAACGCCGTGATCGGCGGCGAACACGGCGATCCGAACGCGCTCCAGTGACGGCCGCTCACAGGCCTGTTGCGCGCACAGCGTGATCGCCAGTTGCTCCAACCGGCCCAGCGAGCCAGGCGGTTTGGTGAGGCCATCCTGACGCTGTCGCGCCTGGGCGAGATGATTCTGGTCGAGGGCGGGAATCGGGGTTTGCCAAAGCGACGTATCGGTCACGGTGGGGTATCCAGAGCAGCGGTGAACAGCCCGGCGAATGCTCCGCCGCGGGGCCGGGCTCTGTCAAGGTGGAACGGCCAAGGCGGGGAGGGTCAAGGCGGGCCCGGGCAAGGCGCGCGTTTGCCGCTGGGAGTGACTTCGTCGCTCGTTTAGACTGCCGTCGACAAACCGTCCGCGAGCGTGGCCGGGCTGAATGCTGGCGGCGCACACGCTTCGCCGGCAACCGGGAAATCCAGGGGGGGATTGATAGGCTCCCCGGAGAAAGGAAGGCATGGCTTTGATGTCCGCGACAGCGATCTGCGTGATCGCGGTGCTTATGGACCTGCGCTTTGGTGAGCCGCGCCGCGCGCATCCGCTGGTGTTGTTTGGTGCCTGGGCGCAGCGGCTCGAACAACGCTGGAACCGCGCCAACGGCGGCGGGCTTCTGGACGGCGCCCTGGCGGTGCTGGTGCTGTGCGCGCCGCCGGTGTTGCTGGCGGCGCTGGCCCAGGCGTGGTTGCCGGTGTGGCTGTTGTGGCCGCTGCAGGCGCTGGTGCTGTGGCTGGTAATCGCGCCGCGCAGCCTGACCGAACACGCCCGCGCCGTGGCGTTGCCTCTGGCCGCCGGTGATCTGCCGGCGGCGCGCCAGGCGGTGGCGCGTCTGGTCAGCCGCGATACCGGCGAGCTGGATGCCACCGGGGTGGCGACGGCGGCCACCGAATCGGTGCTCGAGAACGGCGCCGACGCGCTGTTCGCCAGCCTGTTCTGGTTTCTGGTCGCCGGTTTGCCGGGCGTGGTGGCGCACCGGATGGTGAACACCCTGGACGCCATGTGGGGGTATCGCACCGCCCGCTTCGAGCGTTTCGGCAAAGCCGCGGCCCGGCTCGACGATCTGCTCAACTGGATTCCGGCCCGGCTCACCGCGCTGGGCTACGCGCTGGCCGGGCGCTTCTGGCCGGCGCTGCGCTGCTGGCGCCGCCAGGCGCGCCAGTGGCAAAGCCCCAACGCCGGGCCGGTGATGGCGGCCGGCGCCGGTGCCTTGGGTGTCAGCCTGGGCGGCGCCGCCCCCTACCATGGCCGGCGCAAGGAGCGGCCGATTCTGGGCGAGGGGCCGCCGGCCGGCGCCGACAGCATCGAGGCCGCCGTGGTGCTGATGCGCCGGGCCCTGTTGCTGTGGTTGCTGGTGGCGATGATCGGCGTGCTGCTGGTGCTCACCGCCAGCGCGATGACGCTGTGAGCGCGGACTGGTTCGCCGAGCACGGCGGCGGCGTGCGTGCCGCCGCCGACCGCTGGGGGCGGCCGCCGGAGGATTGGCTGGACCTGTCCACCGGCATTAATCCGCACGGCTGGCCGGTGCCGGCCCTGGCGCCCGACGTGTGGCGGCGCCTGCCCGAACCGGACGATGGCCTGGAGGATCTGGCGCGCGCCTGGGCTGGCGCGCCAGCCACCGCCGGTTGCCTGATGCTGCCCGGCACCCAGGCGGCGATTCAAAGTCTGCCCGGGTTGCGCGCTCCGGGTACGGTGGCGGTGCCCTATCCGGGGTACGGCGAGCACGCGCGCCGCTGGCGCGACGCCGGCCACACGGTGGTGGCGATGAGCGCGCACCGGCTGCCGGCGCTGGCCGAGCAAGTGGATGCACTGGTGTGGGTTCAACCCAACAATCCCACCGGCGAATGGCTGCCCAGGGCCGCGTTACTGGACGCACGCCAGCGGCTGGCCGCGCGCGGCGGCTGGTTGATTGTCGATGAAGCGTTTCTGGACGACCCCGACTTGAGTCTGGCGCCGTATTGCGGCGAGCCCGGGTTGTTGGTGTTGCGCTCGCTGGGCAAGACCTTCGGCCTGGCCGGGATCAGGGCCGGGGCGCTGTTGGGGCCGCCGGCGCTGTGCTTGGCGTTGAACGAGACGCTCGGCCCCTGGGCGATGAGCGGCCCGGCGCGGGCGGTGGCGGCGTTGGCCCTGGCGGATCAGGCCTGGCAGCGGCATAACCGGCGCCGGCTGGCGATCAGCCGCGAGCGGCTGCAGGCTCTGCTTGAGCGCCACCGCTTGCCCGCCGCCGGGCACACCGATCTGTTTGTGTATTGCCGCACGCCCCGGGCGCGCCGGATCGCCGATCACCTGGCCCGCCGGGCGATTCTGGTGCGCGGTTTCGATGATCCGCCGGCGCTGCGTTTCGGGTTGCCGGGCGAAGAGAGCGAGTGGCGGCGCCTGGAACAGGCGCTGGCGGATTCGCCAAGCCTTTATTGACCAACCCCTCTCCGCTTGCTACTTTCGCGCCACTTTCAGGTGACCGCGCCCGTCAAGGCGTGGTTTAAACGGGAAGTTGGTGTGAAACCAACGCTGCCCCCGCAACGGTGATTGAGTGAACCGCGATCCGCGAACCGGGATGACACCGGTCGCAGCCACTGTGTCGACGACACGGGAAGGTGGTCGCTGGAGGAAGTGATTTCCGCTCATTAGCCCGGATACCGGCCAGAAAGGAACACCAGGCGTTGCGGCGGGCAACGGCGGGGTGGGCCGGACTCTCTTCTTCGTTCCCGATACCTCCCTGCGTGACCGCCGCGGCTATCACCATTTGCCGTGCGGGTGAGCGCGGCCAAGGGAACGACACTCATGTTATTGAAACCTTTCGCCATGGCCGGCGGCGCTGTGGCCATCGGCTTGCTGTCTCTGGGGGCGCAAGCGCAAACCGAACCATCATCTTCAAGTGCATCGAGCGATGAGCCGCCGCGACTGGCGTTCAATCTCGATCCGGTGGTGGTGACCCCGACTCTCACCAGCCAGACCAGTGAAGCCTCGATGACCTCGGTCACGGTGATCGACGAGCAACAACTGCGCGAACAGCAACCCACCCAATTCACCGATGTGCTGCTCGGCCAGCCGGGCGTCGATGTGGTCGGTAACGGTGGCTTCGGCAAGACCACCAGTGTTTATATGCGCGGCACCGGCAGCAGCTCCACCTTGTTGCTGGTGGACGGCGTGCGGTTACGCTCAGCCACCGCCGGCAGCCCCTCCTGGCAGTTCCTGCCGCCATCGCTGATCGACCGCGTGGAAATCGTGCGCGGCCCGCGCGCCAGCCTGTACGGTGCCGATGCCCTGGGCGGGGTGGTGCAAGTGTTCACCCCCAACGGCGAACGGCCCGGCGGCTGGATCGAACTGGGCGGCGGTTCGTTCGGCTCCCAGGAAGTGGGCGCCGGCTTCGCCACCGAGCAGAACGGCACCCGGCTGTCGGTGGGTGTGGATCGCTTCCGCACCGCCGGCTCCGAAATTCGGGAACACAGTGAGGATCGCGGCTACGACAACACCTCCGGCGTTGCCCGGCTCAGCCACCGTTTCGACAACGGCGGTGAGATTGGCGTGTCTGGCCTGCGCGCTCAAGGCAACACCGAATTCGAAGGCAGTACCCCGGCCCAGGACACCAACACCGATTACGTCATGCAGGTGGCGTCGGTGTATGCCGATATGCCGCTGACCGACGCCTGGGTCAGCCGATTGCAGATCAGCGAAGCGAAGGATCAGAACGAAAACTACACCGACGGCGTCAACGACAGCGTATTCGACACCCGCACCCGCATCGTCCATTGGCGCAACACGTTCGCGTTCGGCGCCCATCAGTTCGTGGCCGGAGCGGAGTTTCTGCGCGATCAGATCGACAGCAGCACCGCCTATCTGGAAGACCGCCGTGATAACAGCGCGGCCTTCGTTCAGGCACTGCTGAACTTTGGCCCCGCCGATGTGCAGACCAGCGTGCGCTACGACGACAACGAAGCCTTTGGCGGTAAAACCACCGGGGCGTTGGCCCTTGGCTATAAGCTCGACGCCCACCACCGGCTGCGCGCCAGTTATGCGAGCGCATTCCGGGCTCCGACCTTCAACGATCTCTACTACCCGGGGTTTGGCAATGAAGCGCTCGATCCGGAGAGTTCGCGCAGCGGCGAGCTTGGCGCCCGTGGTCAGTACCAGAACTGGTTCTGGGATCTGGCGTTGTTCCAGACCGACGTCGACGACCTGATCGATTACGCCACCCGTGACGGCCGCTACGCACCGTACAACGTCAACGAGGCGCGCATCCGTGGCGCCGAGTTGTCCGCTGGCGTGGAGCTGGATCAATGGCGGCTGGTGGCGGCGGTGACCGCGCTGGACCCCCGCGACAAGGAAACCGACAATGTGCTCCAACGTCGTGCCACGCGCAGCCTGCGCCTGGACCTGGATCGCACGCTCGGCGACGTCACTCTGGGCGGTTCGGCGATTTTTCAGAATCATCGGTATAACGACGCCGCCAACGATCAGCGGCTGCCTGGTTATGGCATGCTCAACCTGCGCGCTGGCTGGCGGTTCGCGCCGGGCTGGTCGACCCGCTTCACGGTCAGGAATCTTTTTGATCGGCAATACACCACCAGCCGTAACTTCAGCGGCTGGGATTATCTGAACCCCGGCCGGGCAGTGTTTCTGAGCCTGCGTTACGACACTCGCTAGAGCCTATCCGGCACCCAAGGAGCGTCATTATAAGGAGCGCCATGATTCGGCCTGTTCATTTCCGTTGTTGTGTCGGGCTGGCGCTCACCGTGCTGGCCATGGCGGTATGCGCCGAACCGGCCGCGCCAGCGCGCTGCGTCACCGACGACGCCGCCCGTGAGGTGTGTCTGGCGCAGCCGGCGCAGCGCATCGTGTCGTTGTCACCGGGGGCCACCGAGTTGCTGTTCGACGCCGGCGCCGGCGAGCGGGTGGTGGGCGCCGTGGGGTTCAGCGATTTCCCCGAGGCGGCCAAGAAAATTCCCCGGGTGGGCAGTTACAAGCGGCTCGACCTGGAGCGCATTCTGGCGCTTAAGCCGGATCTGATCATCGCCTGGCGCAGCGGCAATCCGCGCGCCCAGACCGAGCGCTTGGAAAGCCTCGGACAAACCCTGTACTACAGCGAGCCGCGCCGCTTTGATGATGTGGCGAGCACGCTGCAGCGTTTCGCCACGCTGGCCGGCAGCGAAGCGGTGGGCGGCGCCCGGGCGCAGCGGTTTCGCCACGGCATCGACGCGCTCGCCAAACGCTACCGGGACGCCGCGCCGGTATCGGTGTTCTATGAGGTCTGGGAAGAGCCGCTGATGACGGTGAACGGCGAGCACCTGATCAGCCAGGTAATCGACCTGTGCGGTGGCCGCAATGTGTTCGCCGACCTGCCCGCGCTGACCCCGCGGATCGGTCGGGAAGCGGTGCTGGACGCGGACCCGGAGGCGATTGTCGCCGGCGGCATGGGCGAGGAAAACCCGGCCTGGCTGAAGCCCTGGCGTAAATTCGCGTCGCTCACCGCGGTGCGCCGGGACAATCTGTTCTTCGTGCCGCCGTCCACCTTGCAACGGCCGACACCGCGCCTGTTGGACGGCGCGCAACGGCTGTGCGGGCAACTGGAGAGCGCCCGTGGCCGGCGCTGAGCCGCACGCACCGCGCTTTCCCTGGCCGGCGCTGGCGTTGCTGGCGCTGGCCGGGCTGGCCACGCTGGCGGTGTCGGTGGCGGTGGGCAGCGTGGCGATGTCGCCCGGGCAATTGTGGGGCGCGCTCACCGGCGGCGGCAGCGGCCTGCACCACGATCTGATTTTTACCCTGCGCGGCCCGCGCGCGCTCAGCGCCTTCGCCACCGGTGGCCTGCTGGCCCTGGCCGGTGGCCTGATGCAGGTGCTGCTGCGCAATCCCCTGGCCGACCCTTACGTGCTCGGGCTGTCCGGCGGCGCGGCAGTGGGCGCGTTGGGCGCCATGTTGGCCGGCGCCGGCACCGCGCTGGTGTCCGGCTCGGCGTTCGCCGGTGCTCTGGTGTCGACGTTGCTGGTGTTCGGCCTGGCCCATGGCGTCGGCGGTTGGACCCCGACCCGATTACTGCTCACCGGTGTGGTGGTGGCGGCGGGTTGGGGCGCGGTGGTGACTTTTCTGCTTACCCTGGGGCCGGCGGAGCGCCTGCCCGGCATGCTCTACTGGCTGATGGGCGACCTCACCTACGCCGGCAACCCCGGCCTGCCCTGGGCGGTGCTGGTGGCGGTTTGCCTGCTCACCGTGCCGGCCGGCCGCAGCCTCAATGTGCTGGCGCGCGGCCCGTTGCAGGCGGCCGCTCTGGGTGTTTCGGTCAAACCTCTGGAGGCACTGGTGTATGTGCTCGCCAGCCTGCTCACCGCGGTGGCGGTGACCACCGCCGGCAGCGTTGGCTTCGTCGGCCTGGTGGTGCCGCATCTGTTGCGTCTGGTGCTGGGCAACGACCAGCGCGTGATCCTGCCCGCCTGCGTACTGGGCGGTGGCGCGCTGTTGACTCTGGCGGACACCCTGGCACGCACCCTGATGGCGCCGCAGCAGTTGCCGGTGGGGGTGATCACCGCGCTGCTCGGCGTGCCGTGCTTCCTGTATCTGCTGTACCGGAGCCGCTGATGAGCGTGCTGGAGGCCCGCGATCTGATCATCGATGTGCCCGGCCGGGCCAGTGGCGCGGCGCTCAATCTGAGCATCGAGCCGGGCCAGCGCTGGGCCGTGTTGGGCCCCAATGGCGCCGGCAAAACCACCCTGCTGCACACCCTGGCCGGGTTGCGCGCGCCCCGCGCCGGGCAGGTGTTGTTTGAGGGGCGTCGGGTGGATGATTGGCGGCGGCGAGCGTTGGCGCAGCGGCTGGCGGTGGTGTTCCAGGAACGCCAGGATGGCTTCCCGGCCACGGTGCTGGAAACCGCGTTGATCGGGCGCCACCCCTGGCTGGCGCCGTGGCGCACCGAGAGCGGCGAAGATCTGGCGCTGGCCCGCGACGCCCTGGCGCGTCTTGATCTGAGCGCGTTGTCGGCGCGCCTGGTGAGTACGCTTTCCGGTGGTGAACGGCAACGGGTGGCGATCGCCACCGCGCTCACGCAAACACCGTCGGTCTGGCTGGCCGATGAGCCCACCAACCATTTGGATCTGCACCACCAGGTGGCGGTGATGCGGCTGCTGGCGGAGCAGGCCGGCCAGGGCCGCTCGGTATTGATGTGCCTGCACGATCTGAATCTGGCGGCGCGCTGGTGCGACCAGGTGTTGTTGCTGTATCCGGACGGCCGGCTGTGTCATGGCCCGGCCGCCACCATGCTGGTGCCCGAGGCGCTGGAGCGGCTGTATGGGCAACCTCTGGCGGTGGCCGAGGTGGACGGCGCTCCGGTGTTCGTACCGGTGCGGACGAAGCCGGCCGGCGCCGGTTCCACGGATTTTTGCAAAGGTGATGACTAGGGCCTGTTCACACTCATTTTGATGGTCGCGCCGGAGGCCATTTTCGCGCAAGA
>TARA_R110001606_G_scaffold304276_2_pt1 | contig 17661 bp, 10 predicted proteins | sample TARA_R110001606 | Tara Oceans TARA_R110001606 (sample SAMEA4398315) | marine metagenome | biome: Polar Biome; feature: [SRF] surface water layer (ENVO:00010504); material: water (ENVO:00002006), including particulate matter (ENVO:01000060) such as... | depth 5 m | reverse complement strand
TGATCAAATAGTTACGCCAATAAAAACATGACTAAAAACAGAGTTCAGCCGCAGATTAACCAAGTTTCAAATCAATTTAAAGCCCTTATCTCAGAAATGCATCTAATCAAGCTTGCAAAAACCTCTGGATTTCAAATTCGACACCGTTGCCGATTGATTGTTTATCTGCTCAAAGCTGTATTCAAAAGCTTATCTTGCTAGCAAGACGCTAACTTGCCAGATATCCATCAGAACCTGCGAACGCAGGCTAATTGCACGATAAATTATAAACCTTTTCATAATCAGATTAGAAACCTGCCTTGACTGAACTAGTCCGTGAACTCGTTACTTAAGCGATGTCTAAATTGACTGTAACACGCTGGATAAAACCTTTTTTACCCAGCTAGGAATACAGCGAGTGTTATTGCAAGATGGCTCATCATTTGTTCTACATGATGAATTAGCTGTGTTTTTTGCTGGTCGCTTTACTGCTATAAGTCCTGCCGAAATTGAGTTGCATGTTACCTACGACCTATTAAACTAACAGCCTTGTGAAATAGATACCCGTCCTGATGTTGACACTGAGCTAGCCTTTTTACCTGGTCGTCACACACTAGAAAATACGTTATTACTTGCTGATACAGAGTATTTTGACTTAGATTACTTTGAGCAAATATCTCAAGATGGCGGCTACTTTTTGGTCAGAGCGAATAAAAACATTAACCCAACCGTCACATCAGCTTATTACGCTGGTGTAGAGCTTAAAGAAAATAATAGTAAACTCAAAAATTTGCCCGAGAAGTGGGGTAGTCAGCCACTTGAGTTAACAGTACGCTGGAAGAAAAATGGATCCGAGTATATGCTTATTTATCTACCCAATGAAAAGCGCCCCGTTTCCCCTGTTACTAATTTAAAAGAATACAGTTTAACCTTGATGAGTTACTCGATATATACGCGACTCGTTGACAAATCGATTATTTTTCAAAGAGCTAGAGTCATGGAATAACTCAAGGGGTTTTATTAAAAAAAACCGCATATTGCAGAATCGCTGGTTTGGCTGAGCATACTGCGAACACAGTGTAGTTATAAGATACACCGTGTACTTGATCAACTAGCGGTAAATTGTAAGCGGCAATTCATTGAAAAAAATAATGATATTTGCCGTTTAAAATAGGTAGATCACACGACCTGCGTTCCTTAAGAACTAAGTTATGATAGTCTATAACAATGGTTAGTTTCTTAATTTTATATATGCAGTGTTGTAATTAGATTTTGAAATTAACTAACTGCTGCGTAAAAACAACCAAAACCGGGTAGGGTAAGGGTTTGTTTCTCTAAGCTGCCATTGTGATGATTCAATTCTGTATGTTGCACAATGTCAGTGTGTTCAATGTTGAGGCTTGCAGGCTCTTGAGCTAGGTTAAATACGCACAACATAGTCTGGCCTGCAAAACGACGGTAAAAAGCTAACAATGGCTCAGGGGTATTAATAAATTCAATATCGCCTTCGAGTAAGATAGCTTGTTGCTTACGCCATGTCATAAAATGGCGGAACGCATTTAGAATCGAATCGCTATCGCTATCTTGTTTGCTTACAGTCTGGCGTTTGTGGTTTTCGTCAACAGGTAACCAAGGTTTCGTTGCAGAAAATCCGGCCTGTTCACCGTCATCATTGTGCCATGGCATAGGCGTACGACAGCCATCTCGGCCTTTAAAGTTTGGCCAAAAAGTTATCCCATATGGGTCTTGTAAGTCTTCAAACGCCACACTTGCTTCGCCAAGACCTAGCTCTTCACCTTGGTACATACATACACTACCGCGCAATGAAGCGAGTAGGGCGGTAAGCATTTTACACTGCTCTGAGTTTACTTCACCATTGTTACTCCAACGACTAGCAACACGTTCTACATCATGGTTACTAAAGGCCCAGCATGGCCAGCCTTCTGTCATTCGTTCTTCCAATGTTTTAACTGTTGTACGAATATACTCACTGCTATAATCATTGGTTAGTAGCTCAAAACTGTAACCCATATGCAATTTATCGCCACCGGCTGTGTATTCAGCCATAGTAGCAAGTGAATCCTCGGATGATATTTCACCCAAAGACACTGTACCAGGATACTTGTCTAACAGGGTACGAATATCTTGCATAAAGCTGATATTTTCAGGTTGGGTATTATTATAATGATGATACTGAAATGCATATGGATTATCTTCGCTAAAACCACGGCCTTGGCGTTTTTCTGGTGGTTTGGCTGGGTTATCACGTAGCTGTGCATCGTGATAACAAAAGTTAATTGCATCCAGGCGAAAACCATCTACCCCTTTTTTAAGCCAAAACTCAACATTATCTAATACTGCTTGACGTACATCTGGATTATGAAAATTAAGATCCGGTTGTTCAGTAAAAAAGTTGTGTAAATAATACTGGCCACGACGCGGCTCCCATTGCCAAGCAGGGCCACCAAAAATTGAAAGCCAGTTGTTTGGCTGGGTGCCATCTGGTTTTGCATCAGCCCATACATACCAATCAGATCTGTCGTTAGTTTTGTCTTCTCGGCTATCTAAAAACCATTGATGTTGGTCTGATGTGTGGCTCAATACTTGATCAATAATAATTTTAATATCACGTTGATGAGCTTGTGCAATGAGCTCGTCAAAGTCATTAAGATCGCCAAAAAGAGGGTCTACGTCACGATAATCGCTGATATCATAGCCAAAGTCTTTCATTGGTGATTTAAAAAATGGTGAGATCCAAATAGCATCAACACCCAGACTTTTAATATAGTCTATCCGGCTGATGATCCCTTTTAAATCACCAATGCCGTCACCGTTGGTATCTTGAAAACTGCGCGGATAAACCTGATAAATCACGGCGCCCTTATACCACTGCTGTTGAGCCATTTTTTTCTCCATCGTGACAACACTTCCCATTTAATTATTACTGTTTAGAAATGGTGTGTTCGTAATCTTGTTAGCAGTTCGATTGAAACGAACTACGTTATTTTTTAAAAAGCATACGTGAAGGGCTTGATACTGTAAAAAGGATGCATACGTATGCATGCTAAATAGATCGCTTTGATAAGGAAAACAGCTTCTGAAAAACCTACGAATAAAGGTATGTGAGCGGCAAATGAATGTTTACCAATTCTCGTTTTCGTATCATTAACAAAGTAGCAAATCCAACTTGGTGCATATTATATGGGTTCTGTAGCGTTATGGTGCATTGCAATTAATGGTCTTACCAATTGGCATTTTGTAAGAGGAGCGAGCAGGACTCGAATGTAAAGTGTGAATGCACTAATAATTAAGGTATTAAACTGTAAATTGCCGCACCAAAGGAGCTCGAAGCAGTGCATATTTCTTTTATAAAATAGAATGATCAATTGCCTCATCTTTATACCTATAAAAACAAGGTGTTGCCATTATTTGTGTGAATTTTTTGTTAAAGTTATTGGTTTTGCACTAGTCTGAATACGTATGCATAAAGTTGTTAATAAAATAAAACGGGCGTTAATATTCATCCTGACAACAAAATAGCTAACAAATGGTTTGCTTCTATCACAAGCAACTCGCTAAAAGTTAGTAATATAAAATTGGGTAACGGGAAACACATCATGTCTATGTTCAAACCAAGTATATTAACAATTGCACTTGCAACCGCAGGCTTAACAAGCATGTCAGGTTTTGCAGCTGAGCAACAAACAACTGCGAATGAAGATTTAGAAGTCATTGAAGTGAAAGGTTTTCGTCGTAGTTTAATCCAAGCTATTGACACTAAACGTTTCAGCAGTTCAGTAGTAGAGGCAATCTCAGCAGAAGATATTGGTAAGTTACCAGATTCATCTATTGCAGAATCAATTGCTCGTCTACCAGGTCTTGCAGCGCAACGATTAGATGGCCGTGCAAGTTCAATTACTATTCGTGGTATGGGCGAAGACTTTAGTACCACAACATTTAATGGTCGTGAGCAAGTATCGATTGGTGATAACCGTGGTGTTGAATACGACTTATACCCGTCAGAAGTGATCAGCGAAGTTGTTGTATATAAAACGCCAGACGCATCTTTAACGACTCAAGGGATTGGCGGTACCGTTGATTTACGCTCTACGCGTCCTCTATCAGCCGGTGAACAATCAATTACTGCAAATGTGCGTTTTGAACAAAACGAAATGGATGCAGTTAATCCAGAAATGGATAATAAAGGTTATCGTGGTTCGTTTGGTTATGTAGATCAATTTGCTGATGATACCATTGGTGTTGCATTTGCTTATGCCCACATGGAATCACCAAATCAAGAACAACGCTGGAATGCATGGGGTTATGATCCAAGTGGTGCTGACGGCGATTTACGTTTGACAGGCGCTAAGCCTTATGCACGTTCATCAGAGCTAACAAGAGATAGCTTTTTAGGGGTGCTTGAATTTGCGCCATCAGATAAACTGCATATTACTGCCGATGCAATGTATGTTGATTTTGAAGATAAGCAAATTTTACGAGGCATAGAACTGCCATTAAATGCGGGTCGTGCAGACACAAATTATGAAACGTTAGCTACCAATGGTGGAGTTGTTACTCAAGGCCAAGTTAATAATATTAAAACCTTAGTTCGTAATGACGTAAACTTTAGGACTGCTGATTTACTCGCGCTTGGTTTTAACGTTGAATACGATATAAATGACAGTTGGCAAGTGGCTGCTGATGTGAGTTATTCAAAGGTTGAACGTGATGTCTGGGGTCTTGAGAGCTATGCAGCGACAGGACGTGGTGACAATGAAGGCCTTGGTGATAACCTACAATACAGCCTTGATAGTGGCATGGCTGGAGCAACTTTTACCCCTACTCTTGATTATTCAGATCGTGACTTATTTCAACTGGGTGCAGCACGTACTTGGGGCAATAGTATTGTTGGTGGCGATGGTCAAGATGGCTTTTTAAATAGACCACATATTGAAGATGAATTAGCATCATTAAAGTTAAGTGCAAAAACTTACATTGAAAACAGCCCGATAAGCCAAGTTGAATTTGGTGTTAACTACAGCAGCCGTGAGAAAGATAAACAAGATACTGGTGAGTACCTGCGCCTCAAGCAGTATCCTGAAATGGTGCGTATCCCAGATGAATACTACTTAGGCTCAGTATCACTTGATTTTATTGGTATGGGTGACATGATTGCGTATGATTCGTTAGCCCTATACAACAGCGGCGCGTACGATTCATTTAATCAAGCTGATACTGATACAGGCCGTTGGGCAAATATTTGGACTGTACAAGAGGATATTTTAACTGCCTATGTTAAAGCTGATTTAGATACTGAATTGTTTGGTTTACCTGCACGCGGCAACGTGGGCTTGCAAATTGTAAATACAGATCAAAGCTCTGACGGTTATGCGGTTGATTCAGATCCGGATACAGGGCTTGTCCGTGTACAATCAAATAGAGCAGGCGACAAGTATACTGAATTTTTACCAAGCTTGAACTTGAACTTATCGTTGACTGAAGATCAAATGCTACGCTTTGGTTTAGCTCGTACAATGTCGCGTTCACGTATGGATCGTATGAATGCAAGTAACAGCTACAGCTTTGATGCGGCAAAAAACAACGTTACAACACCACCGACTAATCTAGAGAATTCACCATGGAGTGCAAGTGGCGGTAACCCAAGTTTGCGTCCTGTTATTGCTAATCAAATCGACTTATCGTATGAGTATTACTTTAGTGCGGAAGGTTATTTTGCAGCTGCTTTATTTCATAAAGACATAGAAGATTGGCAGTTCAACACGCAAATAGTGGGTGATTTTGCTGATGTTGATACACCTAATGGTGAAGTGCCGATCACTAACCAAGGTCTAGTGAGCGCATGGGATAACGTAGGCGATGCAAAAGTATCAGGCCTTGAGTTAACAGCGACATTACCAGGTAATATACTCAGCGATAGCCTTGAAGGCTTTGGTACAGTTATTAGCGCTACCTTTTTAGATTCTTCGCTTGATAACCTCAATGGTGAGAAAGAAGAAATTCCAGGTCTATCAGATAAAGTTTATAACTGGACACTTTATTATGAAAACTACGGTTTTCAAGCACGTGTGAGTATGCGTTACCGCTCTGACTTCTTAGGTGAAGTAAATGGTCTATCATTAGCAAGAACAACGGTCGTTGTTGCAGAAGAGACTATCTGGGATGCCCAAATTGGTTACGATTTCTCTGAGTCTAGCATTGAAGCATTACAAGGTCTTACTGTATCGCTACAAGCACAAAACTTAACTGATGAGCCGTTTGTAACTTATCATGACGGCAATAAAGCAACGGTACGTGATTATCAAAGCTATGGGGCTAATTATTTATTAGGCTTTGCTTATAAATTTTAATTAAATATACCCAAGTCAGTATGATTCAGTTGTATTAAACGCGATTGAGACAAGATACTAGGGATCTCAATAGAGATCCCTTTTTTACTTGTGAGGAGTGATAAATGAAAGCGATAGAAAAAATTGTTATCTTAGGCGGCGGCAGTGCAGGTTGGATGACCGCTGCGATGTTAGCAAAAGTGTTTTCTAAGCAGCTATCAATCACTTTAATAGAATCACCCGATATTCCAACTGTTGGTGTAGGGGAGGCAACTATCCCTGCGATACAGACTTTCAACAATGTCTTGGGGCTTGATGAACACGTTTTTTTAAAGCGCACTCAAGGCACTTATAAACTTGGTATTCAATTTGAAAATTGGGGCCAACAAGGCGATAGTTATCAGCATGCATTTGGTGATATTGGCAGAGGGCTTGGGATCACCCCATTTCATCACTTTTGGCTCAAAAGCAACCAAAGCAAAACAACGCAAACCTTATGGGACTTCAGTGTTAATGCCATTGCGGCAAACCATAATAAATTCCACCCAAATCCACAGATTGGTAAAACGCCTTTAGCTGGGCTTACTTATGCTTATCACTTTGATGCGGGCAAATACGCAAAGTTATTACAAGAGTTTGCAATTGCGCAAGGTGTAGAATATCTCAGTGGTACGATGGAGTCTGTAAAATTAGACGATAATGGCTTGATTAAAACACTTGAACTCAGTGATGAACAAACCATAAAAGGTGATTTTTTTATTGATTGCAGCGGCTCCAGTGCACGCTTGATTGAACAGGCGTTGGGGGTTAAATACCAAAGTTATCAGCATTGGCTTTTCTGTGATCGTGCAATTGCAGTGCAAACTAAACCGCTGAAAAATACGCCGCCATTTACTCGTTCGATTGCAAAAGATGCCGGGTGGCAATGGCAAATTCCGCTGCAAAATAGAGTGGGGAATGGGCTGGTATATAGCAGCCAATCTATGAGTGCTGAACAAGCTGAACAACAGTTATTAAATAGTTTAGAAACTGAGACCATAACGGCCCCAAAACATATTAAGTTCACGCCAGGAAGACGCGAACAGCAGTGGTTTAAAAACTGTTTAAGTATTGGTTTATCTAGTGGCTTTTTAGAACCTTTGGAATCTACCAGCTTACATTTAATACAAACCAGTATAGCTCGGTTTATTAAGTTATTTCCGGCGCACCCTGATTGTGAGTTATCGGCGCATGCTTATAATTTACAAGCCAAAAATGAATTTGAAAAAATTCGTGATTTTATTATTTTGCATTACGCTGTTAATCAAAAGCAGTCTCCATTTTGGCAACGGTGTGGCGCTATGACATTACCTGACTCATTACAGCAACGTATTGCACTATTTAAACGAACAGGCACGCTTTCAATACAAGCAGATGAACTTTTTTCAGAGGTTGCTTGGCTACAAGTTTTAATTGGACAAGGGATCCGACCACAAAGTTATCACCCGCTCGCACGTGCAATTTCAGATTCTGAGCTTGATGAGTTCTTATCCAATATAGCGACTATCCAACAGCAATACGTTACTCACTTACCAACACATGAGCAATATTTACACCGATTTTGTCGTTGTTCAGAGTTAGCAAAAGGCCAGATCTAGTATGAATATTATTATTGTTGGTGGTGGTACAGCAGGGTGGATGGCTGCTAATTTATTAAATCATTCTCTCACTAATACCCATGTCACTTTAATTGAATCACCAACAATTGCGCCTATTGGTGTTGGTGAAGGCTCGACTCCGCAGTTAAAACAATTCTTCGATACATTAAATATTAGCGAAAGTGAGTGGATGCCTCAATGCAATGCAACCTACAAACTGGGGATTGAATTTAAAAATTGGTCTACCCATCCAGGTCATGAGCAGTATTTTCACTCATTTTATGGGCAGACGGATTTACATACACAGCAGCAATTTATAAAAAGTTGTTTGTTAAAACGTCAAGGTATAGCGATTGATGCACATCCCGACAGCTATTTTTTAGCAGCCTACTTAGCTAAGCAACAGCGTGGGCCACATACTCAAGCGGACTTTCCATTTCAGCAAAGTTATGGTTATCATTTTGACTCGGGACTGCTTGGGCTATTTTTAGCTAATAGAGCAACAAGCAAAGGCGTTAAGCACCTAAAAAGCACCATCGCGCAGGTTGAGCTTGATTCCGCAGGCAATATCAAGCAGCTTGTTCTCGATGAAAACAGTGATGGACAGCAGTGTATTGCAGCTGATTTTTTTATCGATTGTAGTGGTTTTAAAGGATTGCTTATTCAGCAAGCATTAGCCGTACCTTGGCTTAGTTTTAAAGAAAATCTATTTAACGACAGTGCTATTGTACTGCCGACAATGAGTAATCAATTACAAGCCCCACAAACTACTTCAACCGCATTAAAATATGGATGGCAATGGGCTATTCCGCTTACCAATCGTATTGGCAATGGTTATGTTTACAGCCAAGACTTTTGCAGTGCTGATGAAGCAGAAACAGAACTTAGAACCACACTCGGCTTACTCAATTGCGATGTACCTGCACGTAAGCTAGCAATGAAAGTAGGACGAGTTAAGCAACATTGGTATAAAAACTGTTTAGCTGTAGGTTTATCGCAAGGCTTTATTGAACCTCTTGAAGCAACTGCTTTACATTTAGTGCAGCAAACAATCGAATCGTTTATCGCATGTTTTGAGCATAACCAACCGAGTGAAGCAAAGCGTGATTCGTTCAATACGCAAATTAATAACCGTATAGAAGGTATTCGCGATTATATTGTATGTCACTATCGCGCATCCAATCGGCGAGATACAGAGTATTGGCAAGCAAATGGTCAAAATGAAATGCTATCAGCTTCGCTAAAAAATATTTTTCAGTGCTGGTTATCGCGTAATGATTTAACCGGCGAAATTGCCCATCAAGGGATTGAAAACTACTATTCAAGTCTGTCGTGGCATACCTTATTGAGCGGTTATGGCGTCTTCCCTCCTAGCGTTGCTAAGCCAAGTTATACGCAACAACAGCAAATTAAAGAGCTTTATAATTTTAACCATCAGTGTGCAAGCCATTTTAGAGCGCTTACGCCCATCATCCCGCAGCAAAAATAATCAGGATATTAATATGAGACTATCAAAAAGCGCATTACTGTTAGTAACAGTAATGCTGAGTTTTCAGCTGCACGCAAAAATGCGCGTTGAGCCACAAAACTGGTGGGTTGGTATGCAAAATAATACCTTGCAAATTATGCTGCATGATCAAGGTATTGCTAAGCAACAATGGCAATTAGCATCTTACTCAGGGGTGAGTTTAAAAAGTGTAACTAAAACAGATAACCCAAATTACGCTTTTTTAAATATTGAAATAAATCCAATCGCAAAGCCAGGTGTTTTAGTGTTTAGCAGCAAATCAGGGGAGCGTTTTGAGTATCAATTGCATGCACGTAAAGCTAATAGCAGTAAACGTAACGGTTTTGATAGCAGTGATACCATTTACTTAATTAATCCGGATCGCTTTGCTAATGGCGATAGCAGCAACGACACAGTAAAAGGAATGCTTGAGGCTGCAAATCCAATTGAGCGAGGTGGGCGTCACGGTGGCGACATTCAAGGTGTAATTAACGCACTGCCGTATTTGCAAAAACTGGGCGTAACCCAGCTTTGGTTAACACCACCGCTTGAAAATGATATGCCCAGCTACTCTTATCACGGTTATGCAATTACCGATTTTTACACTATCGACCCACGCATGGGCTCAAATGAGTTATATCGCGAGTTATCAGCCAAAGCGAAACAACACGGTATTGGTATAGTGATGGACCTAGTGCTTAATCACTTTGGCTCTGAGCATGAATGGATGACAGATAAACCCACATCAGATTGGATCAATTTTAATGGCGAGTTTGCAAACGGTAAACATGCTACCAGCCATGCTCGTCAAACCATTCAAGACCCACATGCAAGTGAGTTTGATAAACGCCAGTTCAGCGATGGCTGGTTTGTAGCCACAATGCCGGATCTAAACCAGCGGCAACCGTTATTAGCAAACTACCTTATCCAAAATGCTATTTGGTGGATTGAATACGCCGACTTAAGCGGTATTCGCGTTGATACCTATTCATATTCAGACAAAGCCTTTTTAGCTGACTGGACTAAAGCCATAATGACTGAGTATCCCGCTTTTAATATTGTTGGCGAAGAGTGGACCACCAATCCTGCGATTGCTTCATATTGGCAAGCAGGAAAGGTAAATAACGACGGCTATACCTCAAGCTTACCAAGCGTGATGGATTTTTCATTACAAGAGTCACTTATTCAAGCACTTAATGAAGAGGAGAGTTGGAACACTGGCTGGGTAAAAGTGTATCAATCAATCGCCAATGACTTTTTATACCCAAATCCAGACAACTTGCTCGTGTTTGTCGATAACCACGATATGAGCCGAGTTTACACTCAGCTTAAGCAAGATCTTGCTAAAACGAAAATGGCGATGACTATGTTGCTTACCACTCGTGGTATTGCACAAATGTATTATGGCACCGAAGTATTGCTTGATAATACGGGCAGTAATGATCACGGTGATATCCGTATTGATTTCCCCGGTGGTTTTAAAGGTCAGCCAAGTAATGCTTTTACAGGACAAGGGTTATCAGATGAGCAGCGTGATATGCAGCAAACCATCACCACCTTACTTAATTTTAGAAAGCAAAGCCCAGCAATAGCGCAAGGTAAACTGGTTCATTTTAGTCCTAAATCAGGTATATACAGCTACGCGCGGATAAGTGAACAGCAAACTTTGTTGGTGTTTTTAAATAAAAATACCGCAGCAAAAAACTGGTCATTAGCGTATCTGCAAGAGGTTATTGGGCAATACAAACAGGCTGTGAGTCTTTTTACTGAACAGCAAATAAATATAACAGATACAGTGACCTTAGCGCCTATGAGTGCAACGGTATTAATAATTGAATAAAGCCTGTGTGAATACGTATGCAGCCGCTGTCAGTCAGTGGCAGTTCACTTTAGTATTAAATTTATAATAAAAATGACGTTTAAATGACAACCCATTAAAACGTCAGATCTAAGTAAGAACATTATGACAACAAATAAAACCACAATTAGTACATTCAAATATGGCTCATGGGTATTAGCTAGTAGCTTGTTATTGTCGAGCTGCTCAGATGAGCCAACAACCCCCAGTACTGACAAAAAGGTAGCTGAACAAGTTAACGAGCATTCAAAGCCGGTTGTGTATCAGGTATTCACGCGCTTATTTGGTAATACGCAAACAGCCAATATTCCGTGGGGAACCAAAGAGCAAAATGGCGTAGGCACATTTAGTGACTTTAATGATACTGCTTTAAGTGGCATTAAAGAACTTGGTACCACCCATATTTGGTATACCGGCGTGTTACACCATGCTTTGGTCGGCGATTACAGCCAATATGGAATTAGCCAAGATGACCCGGATGTAGTGAAAGGCCGTGCCGGCTCGCCGTATGCAATTAAAGATTATTACGATGTAAACCCAGATTTAGCCATTAATCCAGAGCGCCGCCTCGAAGAGTTTGCTGCATTAATTGAGCGCACCCATCGACACGGTATGAAAGTGGTCATTGATATTGTGCCAAATCATGTGGCGCGTCATTATCAATCAACCGCTAAACCCGCTGGAGTTAAAGATTTTGGTGAGCAAGATGACACCAGCGTAGAGTATGCCCGCGATAATAACTTTTATTACGTTACTGGGCAGTCATTTCAAGTACCAACCATTGAAAACTACCAAGTGCTAGGCGGTAATGCCCACCCACTTGCTGATAACTTATTTGCTGAAACGCCTGCAAAATGGACTGGTAATGGTGCCCGTGCTGCTAAGCCTGATATAAACGACTGGTACGAAACAGTTAAAGTAAATTATGGCGTAAAACCTGACGGTAGTTATGACTTTCCAACTCTGCCCGATGAGTATGCTACTAAAGATTTACGCGCGCACTTTGAGTTTTGGCAGGATAAAGAGTTGCCAAACAGCTGGTATAAGTTTCGTGATATCGCGCTATATTGGCTCGATAAAGGCGTAGATGGCTTTCGTTATGATATGGCCGAAATGGTACCTGTAGAGTTTTGGAGCTTTCTAAACTCATCAATCAAGATGCACAACCCAGAGGCATTTTTACTAGCCGAAGTATACAATCCCGCACTATATCGCCCGTATATCCAGCAAGGAAAAATGGATTACTTGTACGATAAAGTCGGCTTTTACGACACCTTAAAAGCTGTTATGCAAGGCACGCAACCGGCAGACACTATTTTTAATGCTCAGCAAAAAGTGGCTGACATAGAGCAGCATATGCTGCACTTTTTAGAAAACCATGACGAACAACGTATCGCCAGCCCTGACTTTGCAGGTAGTAGTGAAAAGGGCAAACCCGCATTAGTAGTATCAAACCTTATTAGCCGTGCGCCAACACTATTATATTTTGCTCAAGATGTGGGTGAAGATGGCTCTGAAGATGCAGGCTTTGGCAAACCAACTCGCACCAGTATTTTTGACTACATTGGCGTGCCAGCGCATCAAGCGTGGATGAACAACGGCAAGTTTGATGGTGCTTTATTAACACCGGCACAAGGTCAATTACGTGAATATTACAAAGCCGTTATGGCGTTGAGTAAACATCCAGCAGTTGTAGCTGGTGACATGCAACCACTGATGGTTACTGGCAGCGAAAAAGTTGCTGCGTTTAGCCGCAGTATCGGTAATCAACAAATTTGGGTGGTGAGTAATTTTGCTGAGCAAGTCAGTCAGATCAGTATTGATATTCCACTTAACACACTGACGCAAAATACCAGCGAAAAATTACAATTGCTTGATTTGCTAGAGGCGAATCAAAACGCCGAGCTAACTATTACAGCTGAGCAGGCACACATTAGTTTAACTTTAAATGCGCTTAGCAGTGCAGTATTAACCACTGGAGCTCATAATGAAAAATAACAAACCAGATTTAAGTTTTTGGCAAATATGGAACATGTGCTTTGGCTTTTTAGGCATTCAATTTGGCTTTGCACTGCAAAACGGTAATGTAAGCCGAATATTTCAAACCCTTGGGGCGAATGTAGATGACATTCCTATTTTGTGGGTAGCAGCACCACTCACAGGGTTAATTGTACAGCCAATTATTGGTTACTGGAGCGATAAAACCTGGGGCAAATTAGGCCGCCGTCGTCCGTTTTTTTTATACGGCGCTATTTTAACCACATTATCGTTATTTATTATGCCAAACTCACCAACGCTTTGGATTGCAGCGGGCATGTTATGGATCATGGATGCATCGATTAACGTCACTATGGAACCATTTCGCGCCCTTGTAGGCGATAACCTACCAAACAAACAGCGTGCTACTGGCTATGCAATGCAAAGCTTTTTTATAGGCATAGGCGCCGTGGTTGCTTCTGCACTCCCGTGGATGATGACGAACTGGTTTGATATTGCCAACACCGCCGCTGCAGGGCAAATTCCTGATTCAGTAAAGTACTCATTTTACTTTGGTGCAGTTGTATTGCTGGTCGCAGTGGGCTGGACAATTATAACCACCAAAGAATATTCACCTGAAGAATTGGCCGCATTTAATCAACAAGAGCAAACTGAGGCTGAACAGGCTGTATCTGCACAAATTAACTTTAGTAAAGGCGGCAGTGTATTTACTGTGTTAGGCCTTGCCGTACTTGGTTTAGTCATGGGATTAAACCTAGAAAAAGAGCTGTACCTATTGGCAGCTGGCTTAGTGAGTTTTGGCGTAATTCAATTTATTGCAGCCGCACTACAGGCAAAAAACCACACCAGCGGTGGCTTTTACCAAGTCGTTAACGATGTATTCACCATGCCAGAGGCGATGAAACAACTTGCTTGGGTACAGTTTTTTAGCTGGTTTGCATTATTTGCCATGTGGATTTACACCACCTCAGCGGTAACCAGTTTTCATTATGGTAGCAGCGACACAAGTTCAGCGGCGTATAACAATGGTGCAGACTGGGTGGGTATATTATTTGCGGCTTACAACGGTTTTGCTGCATTGGCGGCTTTATGTATCCCGATCATCGTTAAGCGTGTTGGTTTAAAACTAGCGCATGCACTTAACCTTATTTTAGGTGCGTTAGGTTTGGCGAGCTTTATGTTTATACAAGATCCGAGCTTACTTATTTGGCCAATGATAGGTATTGGTTTTGCGTGGGCGTCTATTTTGTCTTTGCCTTACGCCATGTTAAGTACCTCAGTACCGAGTCATAAAATGGGTGTGTATATGGGAATATTTAACTTTTTCATTGTGATCCCACAATTATTAGCCGCCAGTGTCCTTGGCCTGATACTTCGTCACTTTTTCCAAAATCAACCTATTTACGCATTGATGCTAGGTGCTGTGTCTTTTGTACTTGCAGCGGTTGCCGTACTGCGAGTTAAACAGTCTTAATTTAAGGGTCTAAAATGAAAAAATATAACCTAATTACCGCGACAATATTGGCCGCAGGCCTTGTCGGTTGTGGCGTGCAAAATACGCAAACCAGTACAGAAGCGCAAACATCAGTGAATGCGCCAGGCGCACCAGGCGAAGCCCCATTTTGGGCATACGCAGGTAAAACCGGGATAGGCACGTCTTTTGAGCAATACCAAAATGGCCATTACAGTGACGACGCGCCAACAGCTAAAGTGTCAAAAGTATGGTTTTCGATTGCTAAAGGGATGATCACCGAAACCATGTTTGGGCTTATTCATCAAGCGCAAATTAAAGACATGCAATTTGTTGTAGTAGGAAAAGATTTTACAGTCACCGAAGCTGATGATTTAGACGTTACTATTGACTACTTATACAAAGACGATAAAGGCCGCCCGTTATCATTAGCATACAAAGTAGTAAGCAAAGACAAACAAGGTCGCTTTAGCCTAGAAAAACATATATTTACCGATCCAGACGGGCAAAGCTTATTTGTACGCAGTATTTTTAATACCCAGCTTGACGGTGTAAAAGCTTATGTAACAGTTAACCCTTATATAAACAACAACGGCTTAGATGACTTTGCAAAAACCACCGAGCAAGGGCTGGTAGCGTGGCAGGGCGATAATTACTTGTCATTGCAAGGTGCACAGCCATTTAAACAAACAAGTGTCGGTTTTACGGGCGTGAGTGATGGTTTAAGCCAGCTTAAAACAACTCAGCAGCTTACCCGCGTTTATAAAACTACCGGTGAACAATCGGGGAATGTTAGTTTATTAGCAGAGCTAGGTGAAATTGGTAAAAACAGTCAATTCGATTTAAGTCTAAGTTTTGGCAACAACCAGCAAGCAAGTTTTAAACAAGGCCAAGCTACGCTAGCCAAAGGTTACCAAGCTGTGCTTGATAATTACAACGGTAAAGGCGAAGCCCTTGGTTGGCAAGACTACCTGCAAAGCCTTGCACCACTGACTAGCATGAGCGAACAAACCGCTGATAACGGCAAGTTACTTTATACCAGTGCTATGGTGTTAAAAGCCCAAGAAGACAAAACCCATGCAGGGGCGCTTATTGCCTCTTTATCTAACCCATGGGGCGAAACCGTATCTGCTAAAACCGGCTCTACCGGTTATAAAGCGGTATGGGTGCGTGACTTTTATCAAGTTGCCATGGCATTTATGGCCATGGGCGATACTGCAACAGCCAAAACCGCATTTGAATACCTTGAAAAAGTACAAGTAAACAGCAAAACCCCCGGGAATAAAGGCGACACAGGGTGGTTTTTACAAAAAACACATGTTGATGGTGAACTAGAATGGGTAGGTGTACAGCTTGACCAAACAGCAATGCCACTCATGCTAGCGTGGAAGCTTCATCAGGCAGATGTGTTAAGTGATGCTGAGCTAACTGATTGGTATACACGCATGTTAAAACCGGCCGCTGACTTTTTGGTAGGCGGTGGGCGCGCTAAAATCCTATGGAACGACATGCAAATAACCCCACCTGCGACTCAACAAGAGCGTTGGGAAGAGCAAGCAGGGTATTCACCATCAACCACCGCTGCTGTTGTTGCCGGTTTAATTACCGCTGCTGATATTGCAAAAATGGCAGGAGATGAGGTGAATGCTAAACGCTACCTTGCGACAGCAAAAAGTTACAACGCCGATATAGAAAGTATGATGTTTACCACCGCAGGTAATTTAGAATCAAACGCTTCAGACGGCGAGTATTTTATTCGCATTGGCCAAGATAAAAACGCCAACTCAAATACCAAAATTAACGCTAATAATGGCCGTGACGGGTTTAATAAAAAGCAAATACTTGATGGTGGCTTTTTAGAGTTAGTTCGCTATGGCGTACGTGATGCGCTAGCGCCCAGCATAGTTAAAACCTTACCTGAGTACGACGATGAAACGCTCATCGATAACCTACAAGTTAAATACAGCTTTGAGTTTACTGATGGCAGCGGCACATTTGCAGGCTACCGCCGTTATGGTAACGACGGATACGGTGAAGATGAAGTAACCGGCGCTAATTATGCGCAAGGCGGAAAAAACAGCCCAGGGCAACGTGGGCGAGTATGGCCATTTTTTACTGGTGAACGTGGTCATTACGAAATTGCCGCCGCGAATGCCAATAATACGTTAGATGCAACTAAACAGCAGGCTATTAAAGATAGCTATGTAAAAGGTCTAGAGCAATTTGCTAACGAAGGCATGATGCTACCAGAACAAGTATGGGATGGCGTAGGCAACAATAAAGCAGGATACACGTTAGGCGAGGGCACTAACTCAGCCACACCACTGGCGTGGACGCATGCTGAATACGTGAAGCTAGTTCGCTCATTAAGTGACAAGCAAGTATGGGATCATTACCCAGTTGTTACTAAAGCACTAAAATAACCGCAAACTAATAACATAGCCGTAGTGAAATACGGCTATTTTGTTTATAACAATAACAACGAGGCTGTAATGAAAACCTTTACCTTAAGCGTGTTGGCACTGGCACTCATGCTAACAGGCTGCCAAAGCGCACCATCATTAAATAACAACACTAATAACACCGAAATATCGCAATTAAACACTGAGCAACACGCAACGCCTTGGTGGCAAAATGCGGTATTTTATCAAATCTGGCCACGTAGTTTTTACGACAGCGATGCTGATGGCCATGGCGATTTTAATGGTATGACCCAAAAACTCCCGTATCTGCAAGAGCTCGGCGTTAACGCATTGTGGTTAACCCCCATGTTTGAAGCACCGTCGTATCATGGCTATGATTTTACTGAATTTTACCAAGTAGAAAACGACTACGGCAGCATGGCAGAGTTTGAAGCCTTTATA